>Ga0307277_10000516_pt1 | contig 14389 bp, 12 predicted proteins | sample ER_DNA_116_FD_194473 | JGI IMG/M metagenome (GOLD analysis project Ga0307277, IMG submission 194473) | Bulk soil microbial communities from the East River watershed near Crested Butte, Colorado, United States - ER_DNA_116 | ecosystem: Environmental > Terrestrial > Soil > Floodplain | place...
CGGCCCGGACCGTGGTCCTCCGTCGCAACTATCGATCGCGACCGGCGATCCTCGAGGCATCGCATCGTCTGATCCGGTTCAACGATCCAGACCGCCTCGAGGTCCGGGCGGGCATCTCCAAGACTCTGGTCGCGGAACGGGCGACCGCCACGGCCGCGAGGACCGTCCGCCTCGAGACGCATCCGTCCGGCGCGGACGAAGCCGATCGGATCGCCGCCGAGATCGGCGAACGCATCACCGTAGGAACCCGGCCGCGTAACATCGCGATCCTCGTCCGGGCGAACGGGCATGCCGATGCCATCCTTCGCGGCCTCGATGCGGCCGGGATCCCGTGGCGGTTCTCGGGGACGTCAGGCCTCTACGCCCGGCCGGAGGTGCGGCGGCTGCTCGCGTTCCTGCGCGCGATCGCCGATCTCGGGTCGTCGACGGACGTCTACGCTCTCGCGACGGGCGAGCCCTACGGCCTCGGCGGCGAGGACCTGACCGCGATCGTGACGACTGCCCGCCGCCGGAACCGGACGCTCTGGGACGTCCTCGAGGAGCTCGATCGCCAGCCGGGGATCCTCCGGATCGGCCCGGCCAGTCGGGCCGCAGTCGGACGGCTCGTGGCGGACCTGCGCGCGCTCAGCGCCCTCGCCCACGAGCGGCCGGCGGGGGAGGTCCTGTACGCCTTCCTGCGTCAGACCGGCACGCTCGGACGCCTGGCCGCGCAAGACTCGATCGGGTCCGAGGAGGCACTCCGCAACATCGCCCGGTTCTTCGACATCATCCGGGCCCAGTCGAGCCTCCTGGCAGATGATCGGGCAACGTTCGTCGCCCGCCATCTCCAGACTCTGATTGACGCTGGAGACGATCCGGCCACGGCCGACCTGGACCCGGACGCTGACGCCGTTGCGGTTCTCACCGTCCATAAGGCGAAGGGTCTCGAGTTCCCGATCGTGTACCTGCCCGGGCTGGTCGCGGGACGGTTCCCGACGCCGAACCGGCGCGACCCGCTCGCGATGCCGGCGGCCCTGGTGGACGAGCTGGCGGCCGACGACGACGTCCAGCTTCGCGAGGAACGGCGGCTGTTCTACGTGGCGATGACCCGCGCCCGCGATGAGCTCGTCCTGTCCTACGCCTCGGACTACGGCGGCAATGGCGTGCGCCGGCCATCGCCGTTCGTCGTCGAGGCCCTCGACCTGCCGCCGGCCAGCGTGGACCCGGCGATCCGCGCGGCGACGTCGCTGGACCGGATCGAGGCCGCCGGGGCGCCGCCGGCTCGGCCCGAGGCCGCGACCGCGACTCTCGGACCGATCGAGGAGCCGCTGACGCTGTCGTTCTCCGCCATCGACGCTTACCTGAGCTGCCCGTTGAAGTACAAGCTCGGCCACGTGGTCCGGGTCCCGGTCCCGCCGCATCACGCGATGATCTATGGCTCGGCGTTGCACAAGGCAGTCCAGGAATTTCATCGTCGCCATGCGCGTGGCGACGTGATGAGCGAGGAGGAGCTGTTCGAGGCGTTCACGGCCGCCTGGACGAACGAGGGCTTCCTGTCGCGCGACCACGAGGAGGCCCGGCTGGAGAACGGCCGGGCGACCCTCCGGCGGTTCCGCGAGGCGCAGCTGCAGCCGGGTGCGGTCATCCCGGCCTACGTGGAGCGGGAGTTCACCTTCTCCCTCGGCGGCGACCGGGTCCGCGGCCGCTGGGACCGCGTCGACATCGAACCTGCGGATCCAACCACTCCTGCCGTGGCCGGGGGCACGGCTTCATCGATCGGGGAGGCGGCCCAACCGCACGCCGACGTCGTCGCCCCGACGCTGGAGCTCACGGGCCGCGAGCGGGTGACGATCACCGACTACAAGACGAGCGATGTCCGCGAGCCGGCGAAGGCACGGCAGCGCGCTCGAGAGTCGCTCCAGCTCCAGATCTACGCGATGGGCTACGAGGCCGTGACGGGACGCCTGCCCGACGCCGTGCAGCTCCATTTCCTCGATACGGGGATCACGGGTCGGGCGGCGGTCGACCCGCGCCGACTCGCCAAGGGCCGCGAGCGGATCGCGACGGCGGCGGCGGGGATCCGGGCCCGCGACTACACGCCGAAGCCGGACCGGACCACGTGTGGCTACTGCCCGTTCCGAGCGATCTGCCCATCCAGCGTCGCAACGTGACGGGCCGCCTCGGCGGGATCCGGGCGATCACCTTCGACTTCGGCAACACCCTCGTGCCTGTCGGCCGCGACTCGCTCGAGCGGGTCGTCGAGGTTACCGCGGACGCGGTCACGACCCGGATCGCCGGGATCGACCGATCGGCCTTCCTCGCCGCCTGGGCCGAGGAGCGCCAGCGCCAGTTCCGCGAGGAGGTGCCGCAGTTCCGCGAGGTCGACCTCGCCGAGCGGCTCGTCCGCGTCTTCGCCCGGCTCCGGGGCATGCGGCCGCCGCCGGACGATCGACGCTGGGACCAGGGCGACGCCGCCCGATACTCGGAACCGACGGAGATCGACTGGGCGGTCCAGGCCTACAGCCGGGCATTCGTCGAGGCGCTGCCGCCGGCGCCGGGGGTGGGGCCGATGCTGGAGCGGCTTGCCACGGATCGATCCCTGGCGATCCTGTCGAACTGGCCGCTCGCGGCCACGATCGATCGCTACGCCGAGGCCAGCGGCTGGATGCCGTTCCTGACCGCGATCGTCGTCAGCCAGCGGGTCGGGACGATCAAGCCGCACCCAGCGATGTTCGACGCCGCCCGCCAGGCGCTCGGTGGCATCGAGCAGGCGACGATCCTGCATGTGGGAGACGACTGGGCCGCCGATGTCGCGGGCGCCGCCGCGGCAGGCTGGCGGACGGCGTGGCTGGCCGAACGACCCGCCGACACGCCCTTGCCGACGAGTGATCGCGACGATCGCATCGAGCCCGACCTCGAGCTGGCGAGCCTCGGCGAGCTCGAGACGCGTCTGGCGCCGGCACGACCCCGATAGGGCATTCGCCCCATTGGCGGCCTCAGGGTGCGGTGCGACGATGCACCGGCTTCGCCAGACCGGGCGGGGGACGACGATCCACAGCTCTTTGGGCACGGAGGTCGAGATCGCCGATGGCCGGCGGCGGGGGGCGTGAGCGCGGGCCGGGTGCGTCGGACGCGCCGGGCACGTTGACCGTGCTCGTCGTCGACGACGAGCAGGCGATCCGCGACTGGGTCGGCCGGGCGCTCGCGCGAGCGGGGATCGACGTTGTCGTCGCCGCCGACGGCCGCGAGGCGCTGCGCATGGTCGCCGACGGAGTGGTCCGGCCGAACGTCCTCCTCACGGACCTCGAGATGCCCAGGATGGGCGGCGTGGAGCTGGCGGCGCGGATGGACGCCCTCCGACCGGGGATCCGGATCGTGATGATGACCGGCGACCCGGTCCGCGCGGCGGAGGCCCGGGAGCGGTCGGAGATCGTCGCCGCGGTGCTCGACAAGCCGTTCGTCATCGCGGATCTCGTCGCTGCGATCCGACCCCGCCCGGAGCCTGCCACGCGGTGACCGGCGTTCGACTCAACCGCATGGTTGGGCCCCTAGACTCCCTCGTGATGGAAGCGCGCGACCGCCTGACCAACCTCGGCTTCTTCGCGGCGGCGGGTCTCGTGTGGGTGCTCGTCGCCCTCGTCGTGACGACCCGCGATCCGAAGATCGATGCCGGCGCCGGGTACGTCGGCGCGCTGCTGATCGGCCTCGCGCTCGGCCTGACGATGGTCCCGCTGTTCTGGCTGGCGATCTTCGGCCTGCACCGCCGGATCGCCTATCGTGGAGACTGGACGCGGGCGATCCGGCGGGGGAGCTGGGTCGCCGTCGTCGTCGCGGTGTTCGTGATCCTCCGGCTGCAACAGGTCTTCCAGCCGCCGATCGCGCTCTTCATCCTCGCGCTCGTCGTCGTCGCCGAAGCCACCCTGTCCGTCGAACGCTGATCGGACGCGCGGAGGTCCGGCGCCGAGCCATCCGCCCAGGAGGTCCCGTTGGCCCGTTCGCTCGCCGAGGTCGCACCGGCCGAACCGCAATCCACACCCAAGCGTCACCTGGCCGCGGCCGTCGACGCTGCTCGCGACGAGATCCTCGATCTGTCGCATCGAATCCATGCCGATCCCGAGGTCGCGTTCGAGGAGGAGCACGCGGCGGGCTGGGTCGCCGACGTCCTCGCCCGCCACGGGTACACCATCGAGCGCTCGGCCGGCCGGCTGGCCACGGCGATCCGCGCGACAAAGGCGGGAGGCCGCGGCGGGGCCGGGCCGCGGATCGGGATTCTCGCCGAGTACGACGCGCTGCCGGGCCTGGGCCATGGCTGCGGTCACAACACGATGGCCGCCTCCGGTGTCGGCGCGGCGATCGCCCTGGCTGCCGTCGCGGACGAGCTGCCCGGCGAGATCGTGTTCCTCGGCACGCCCGCCGAAGAGCGAGGGAGCGGGAAGGCGATCATGATCGAGGACGGCCTCTTCGAAGGGATCGACGCGGCGCTGCTCTTCCATCCCTGCGACCGCAACCACGTCCGGAGCTTTCCGCTCGCATCGGAGGACGTCGAGGTCGTCTTCCATGGCCTCCAGGCGCACGCCGCATCGGATCCGTGGAAGGGCCGAAACGCGCTCGACGCGATGATCCTGCTGTTCAGCTCGGTCGGCCTGTGGCGCCAGCAGCTGCGGACGGACGCCCGGGTCCACGGGATCATCCAGGAGGGCGGCACGGCCGCCAACATCATCCCCGACCGGACCAGGGCGTGGTTCATGGTGCGCAGCCCCGACCGGACCTACTACGAGGAGATGAAGGCGCGGTTCCGCGAGCTCGCCGAAGCCGCCGCGATCGCGACCGCGACGACGGTCGACGTCACGTTCTCCGGCGGGGCGACGACGATGAAGCCGAACGCGACGCTAGAGGCGCGGTGGATCGCGAACGCTGCCGCCTACGGGATCGATGACCAGGGGCCGGATCCGAACTCCGGCAGCACCGACATGGGCAACGTCAGCTGGGTCTGCCCGACGATCCACCCCGAGCTGGCGATCGCGCCCGAGGGCACGCCGGGTCATTCGATCCTGTTCCGTGACGCGGCGGCGACGCCAGCGGCGGACGCGACGACGCTCCTCGCGGCCACGCTCGTGGCCCAGGTCGCCTTCGAGCTCTTCAGTGATCCGACCCTGGTCGACGCGGCCTGGCGCGACTTCCGGGGCGAGGCCGACTAGGGCTTCGCGGTCGCGGTGATCCGGTACACGGCGCCGCCGCCGCGGTCGACCACGTACAGCTCGCCGGCCCCGTCCTCGCCGAACGAGCTGATCGAGAGGCGCGGGCTGGCCGTCGGGCTTCGGAGCAGGGTCGCCGTCGCCGGCGTGTGCGCCCCTGCGTAGACGCCCCAGATCCGGCCCGAGCAGAAGTCGCCGTAGACATAGACGCCGTACAACACCGGGTAGGCCGAGCCCCGATAGACGAAGCCACCGGTCACCGAGCAGTTCGTGGCCGTGGATGCCGAATGGCCGTACACGACGAGCGGCGGCCGCGTGCCGGTCGACGAACAGCCCGTCGCCGGTCGATAGCACGCTCGGCCCTCGAGGATCGGCCAACCATAGTTGTCTGCCCGTCCCGCGGGCGCGGTGGCCTGCTTCAGGGAGCGGTCGATTTCCTCGTATCGGTCCTGCCCAACGTCCCCGATCCAGAGATTGCCCGCCAATCGGTCGAACGACCATCGCCACGGATTGCGGAGTCCGCGCGACCAGATCTCGTCGAGCCCGGTCCGGCCGACGTACGGGTTCGAGGCCGGCGCGCGGTAATGCATGCCCGGCGCGGGGTGGTCGACGTCGACTCGGAGCATCTTGCCGAGTCGCGTGTTCAGGTTCTGGGCGCGGTTGCCGGGGTCGCCGGCGCCGCCGCCGTCGCCCATGCCGATGTAGAGGTAGCCGTCGGGCCCGAACGCGAGGTTGCCGCCGTTGTGGTTGGGATACGGCTGGGCGATCGTCATGATCCGGTACGCGGTCGTCCGGTTGATGACGTTCGGATCCGGGCCGACGGTGTACCGATTGATCGCGGTGTTCCCGTTGCGGTCGGTGAAGTTGACGTACACGTAGTGGTTGGTCGCGAATTTCGGATGGAACGCCAGCCCCAGCAGGCCCCGCTCACCACCGCTGGTGATCGCACCGCGAAGGTCGAGGAAGGGGATCGCCAGGGTGGTGCCACCCGCGATGACGCGGATGGCCCCGGCCTGTTCGACGACAAACAGGCGGTTGCTGCCGTCCCGGGCACTCGTCACGAGCACCGGGTCGGTGAAGCCGGCCTTCACGAGGGTGAGCCCGAGGGTGAGCTTCGTCGGGTCGCCGGCATCGGTCGCCGCCACGTCCGGGCTCGTCGTGACGACAGATGCGAGGCCGGCGCCGGTCAGCGCGCCGTCGGAGGGGACCGGCTCGGGCCTGGAGCCGGGGATCGCCGACGCCCCGATGAACGAGAGGACCGGGATCGCCAGCGCGACGAAGAACGACGACGGGCGGCGCGAGCCGACGGACATGGAACGGCCTCCACGGCGGGGTCCGGTCGATCGAGCGGCCGGGAAGGATGGAAGTCGAGCCCATCGTCGCACCTGAGGCAAGCCGGCGCCCGTCCGGGCGGTGCTACGATCGCCGCGGCGCGCCCCGCTGGACGCTCGAATGCGAACCGGCGGCGCCCCCAGCGAGACGGCTTCCACCGTACGGCCCGGCCGGTCGCCGCGGCCACTGCGGACGTCTCCGGAGGAGCAGGTGGCTCAGCGCCCCCACGAACCCGATCCCGTCGTCGCGCGCGTAGGCGACATTGCCGCCTCCAACGGCTGGGATCGCGAATACGAGGTTTTCAGCGATTTCGACCTCCCCACATACGTCGGACCGACGACGTTCATGAACCTGCCGTGGGTCACGGACCCCGCCGAGCTGCGCGCTCGCGAGGTCGACGTCGCGATCGTAGGCGCGCCGTTCGACGATGCCGTCAGCCACCGATCCGGAGCGAGGTTCGGGCCGCGGGCGATCCGCGAAGCGCAGTACACGTCGGGCTCGGTGAACTCGCTCCAGCTGGGGATCGAGCCGTTCGAGCACCTGACCGTCGTCGACGCGGGCGATGCGAACATCGTCCCCGCCTGGATCGAGCGGGCCCACGCGCTGATCTACCGGAAAGTCCGGGAGGTCGCCGCGACGGGCGCGATCCCGATCGTCCTCGGCGGCGACCACTCGATCACCTGGCCGAGCGTAACGGCGATCGCGGAGATCCGCCGCCCAGCGAGCATCGGCATCGTCCATTTCGATGCGCACGCCGATACCGCCAGCGACGACTGGGGCGTCCTCGCGGGCCACGGGACCCCGATGCGGCGCCTGATCGAATCGGGCGCGGTCGACGGCCGGAACTTCGTCCAGGTCGGGCTGCGCGGCTATTGGCCGCCGGTCGAGACGTTCGAGTGGATGAAGGAGCACGGCCTGCGCTACCACTTCATGACGGAGATCGAGGAGCGCGGCGCCGAGGCCGTCATCGAGGACGCGATCGCCGAGGCGCTCGACGGCCCGGATGCGATCTATCTCAGCCTCGACATCGACGTCGTCGATCCGGGCCTCGCGCCGGGCACCGGGACCCCGGAACCGGGCGGCTTCCTCAGTCGCGAGCTCCTGCGCGCGATCCGCCAGGTCGTCGGGCGGGTCGAGCTGGTCGGCATGGACATCGTCGAGGTCTCGCCGCCCTACGACCACGCCGAGACGACGGCGATGATCGCCAACCGGGCGGCGCTCGAGGCGATCAGCGCGCTGGCCGTCAAGCGCCGCGACGGCGCGACGATCCGGTTCGACCCGCCCCGATGACCGTCACGGCCGAGCCCACCGCCGCCGGCCGAGCCCTCGCCCGCCTCTACGACCTCGACCTCGTCGAGGATCCGGGCGACCTCGACCTCTATGTCGCGCTGGCCAACCGGACCGGCGGGCCGATCCTCGAGCTCGCCGCCGGCACCGGCCGGGTCTCCATCCCGCTCGCCCAGGCGGGCCATCGCGTCACAGCGGTCGATCTCGACCCGGCGATGCTCGAACGGGCGCGGCTCGCGGCCGAGCAGGCCGGCGTCAGCCCGATGGGCCGACTGGAGCTCGTCGAGGCGGACCTCCTCGGGTTCGCGCATCGCGAGGCGGGCACGTTCCGGCTGGCGATCATCGCCTTGAACTCGCTGTTCCTCCTCGCCACGCGCGACGCGCAGCTGGAAGCGATCCGGACGCTGTCCAGGCATCTCGCGCCGGGAGGCCTCGCGGTCGTCGACGTCTGGCTGCCGGACGTCCCGGATCTCGCCCGCTTCGACGGCCGGCTGATGCTCGAGTACGTGCGGAAGGACCCCGAGACGGGTCACGAGGTAACGAAGGTCACCTCCGCCCGGTTCGACCTGACGAGCGCGATCGTCGACCTGACCTCCGTCTACGAGGAGGGCCCGCCGGGCGAGCCTGCGATCCGCTGGATCCGCCGCGATGCGCTCCGTCTCATCGGCGCCGACGAGCTCCGAGCCGATGCCGAAGCGGCCGGGTTGATCGTCGAGAACCTCGCCGGCAGCTACGACATGGAGCCGCTCGGGCCGGGCGCGGACCGGGCGATCCTGATCGCGCGGCGCCCGTGATCCACGTGTCCACGGCCAAGGGTGCGCCGTTCGTGCCCGCGGAGCGCGCTCGCCGGCTCGGAGCTGGGACTTCCGGGCCGGATGCCCGAGCCGGTCGGCTTGCTACACTCGGCCGCGATGGCATCGAGTGACCAGACGCGCCTCCTGCTCGTCGAGGACGTCCCGCAGGTGGCGCAGTACATCCGCGGCCTGCTCAACTCCCAGAGCTCGGTCAAGCTGCTCGACGTCCTGAGCGACGGCAGCAAGGTCCTTCCGCAGGTCCAGCAGCTGCGCCCGGACATCGTTCTCGTCGATGCCCTGCTCCAGGGTCGGGTCAAGGGCCTGCCGCTCGCCGAGCAGATTGCCGGCTCCGGGCTTGGGATCCCGGTCATCGTCCTGACCGTGCCCCAGAACCCGGTCGAGATGAACCCGAGCAAAGGCGTCCACGGCGTGCTCGCGATGCCGTTCTCCGGCTTCGACCTGATGAACCGGATTGCCCAGACCCGGAAGGATTTCGCCGCGCTCAGCACGACCGGCTCCTCGCGGATCTATTCGGTCTTCGCCCCAAAGGGCGGCGTCGGCAAGACGACGATCGCATTCAATCTTGCAGTCGCGCTCGGGCAGGCCGATCAGCGGACCGTGCTGATCGACGGCGCCCTCCAGTTCGGAGACCTGCGGGCGCTCCTCAAGGTCCCGGTCGACGCACCGTCGATCCTCGACCTGCCGACGGATCGCGTCGCCGAATCGGACCTTCAGGACGTCCTGTGGCGCGATCCATCGGGGATCGACATCCTCCTCGCCCCGCCCCGTGTCGAGATGGCGGAGATGGTCACGAGCCGCGACATCGACAAGATCCTGTCGCTCCTCCGCCGGGTCTACGGCGCGATCGTCATCGACATGTCGTCGGCGTTGAACGACATCAACCTCGCGTTCCTCGACCTGTCGGACACGATCGTCGAGATCGTGACGTACGACTCGACCACGATCCGCAACACGATCGCCGTGGCCGACGCGTTCCGGATGATCGGCTACCCCGCCTCCAAGGTCCGCTATCTCGTGAACCGGGCCGATTCGCCCGGCGGCATCGATCCGGGCGATCTCGAACGCGCGCTCGGCCGCGTCCCGGAGCACCGGGTCGTCTCCGACGGGATGCTCGTGGTCCAGTCCAACAACGAGGGCGTCCCGTTCGTCCTCGCCAACCCGGTGGCTCCGATCAGCCAGGACCTTCACCGGATCGCGGCGGAGCTGCTCGCGGCGCACGGGATCGTCCGGCCGGCGGCGGCCGGTCGGCGCTAGGGCGCCCGTGTCCGACCCGCGACCCATCGGCGTCTTCGACTCGGGGGTCGGCGGGCTCACCGTCCTCCGCGAGATCCTTCGGCGCTCGCCGAACGAGTCGACGATCTACCTCGGGGACAACCTCCGGGCCCCGTACGGGACCCGCCCGGACGACGAGGTGCTCTCGTTCTCGACCGAGGCGCTCGACGAGCTGGCGGACCGCGACGTCAAGGCGATCGTCGTGGCCTGCAACACCTCCACCGCCGTCGGCCTTGGGGAGTTCCGGCGTCGCTACGACCTGCCGATCCTAGGCGTCGTCCGGCCCGGAGCCGTGACCGCGTCGCTCACCACGCGCAACCGCCGCGTGGGCGTGATCGCGACGCCGGCGACGGTCCGCTCGCATGCCTACTTCAACGCGATCAAGGACGAGAACCCGGCGGTCGAGGTCTACGAGCACGCGACCCCGGCGCTCGTGCCGCTCGTCGAGGCTGGGCGCATCGCGGGCCCCGACGTGGAGGCGATCGTCGGCGAGGCGCTGGCGCCGCTCCTCGGCCAACGCGACGCGTCCGGGGACTTCGTCTTCCCGCTGCCGGCGTCGGCACGGATCGACACCTTGCTGCTGGGCTGCACCCACTACCCGCTGCTCAAGCCGGTGATCGCCGCGATCGCCGGCGAGCAGGTCGCGATCGTCGACTCGGCGACCGCCACCGCTTCCGCACTCGTCGAGTTGCTGGCGATCAACGGTCTGGAGGCGCCGGGCACGGCGGGTGGCGCTGCGGAAGCCCCTGGCCCGGGAGCCGCCCACGGAGGCGGCGCCGAGCAGGCGACAGCCGAGCCGATCCACGTCCAGCTGACGACCGGCGACGTGGCCGCCTTCCGGGTGGTTGCCGAGCGGATCTTCGGTGAAGCGTTCCCGGACGTCGCCTCGATCGACGTCGCGGCGATCGCGTCGTGACGGTGTCACCACGATGAGCGCCGGACGATGAGCGCCAACCGCAATCGCCGCTCCAGCTGGCGCGACGATCGGGTCTGGCAGGCCGGGTTCCTCGTCGGGTCGGCGATTGGCGCCGTCGCGACCGTCCTCGGCCGGCGGGCCGAGCGCGTCGCCCGGACCGGGCTGGTCGATTGGCCCGCAGCGGAGCGATTCGCCGTGGAGCGGCTGAAGTCGACGCCGGGTACGCTCTCAACGGCGGAGCTCCGCGCGACGGAGCCGCTCTACGCGGCAGCGATGGAGAGGATCGTGCCCCGCCTCAGCGCGGCGCTCGGGACCGAGCTGCCTGGCGTCGTGGAGCGGTCCGCGGTGGTCGACCGGGCGGGCTGGGTGCACGCCAACATCGCGACGTTCGCGTCCCTCATTGGCCAGCTCGAGCACGACCTGCTCGACCAGGTGATCCCCCGGGGCGGGGGCCTGGCGAAGGCGACGATGGCCCTCGCCAACCGCTGGGTGACGACCCGCCAGCTCGGCTTCCTGCTCGGGTTCATGGGCTCGAAGGTCCTCGGCCAGTACGACCTGGCCCTCCTGACGGCCGAGGCGACGCCCGGCAAGCTCCTGTTCGTCGAGGAGAACATCCGCCAGACGGCGACCGTCCTCGACGTCCCGCTCGATCCGTTCCGGACGTGGATTGCCCTCCACGAGACGACCCACGCGTTCGAGTTCGAGGCCCATCCATGGCTCCGGCCGTACCTCGCCGAGCGGCTCGAGCGACAGCTCTCCCTGTTCGGTCGCGAGGCGAGCGGCCTGGGCCGAGAGGCGCTGCGTGGCCTCGGGCGGGCGATCCGCGGTGACAGCGACGGCGCGGAGCACTGGATCGAACGGCTGATGAATGACGAGCAGCGCCGCCTGTTCCGGGAGACCCAGGCGGTGATGAGCCTGCTCGAAGGCTTCAGCGACTACATCATGGACGAGGTCGGTCGCGATCTCGTCCCGGACGTCGAGCGGATCAGCACCAGGTTCCACGAGCGCCGCAACGCGCGGCGGTCCCCGTTCGAGCGCGCCGTGATGCGCCTCACCGGCATGGACGTGAAGCTCGAGCAGTACCGCAAGGGTGAGGCATTCGTCGCGGCGATCGCGGCGGCCGGCGGACCCGGGGCCCTCAACCGGCTCTGGGCGGGCCCGGACATGCTGCCGCAGCCTGGCGAGATCGACGATCCAGCCCGATGGCTTGCCCGGACGGGCTCGGCGGCGGCGTCCGCGTGACGGCAGCGCGGTATGACCGCAGCGCGGTCGGCATGATGGCGGCTTCGTGACCGACGAGCTCCGTCGCGCCGCGGGTCCCGGCAACGGCCCGAACGGCGCCCCGACGGCGATCGCACTGTCGCCGATCCTGTCGGCCCGGTACCGATCGCGTGACCTCGATCGGATCCGGGAAGCCGCCCCCGGGGCCCGGATCGTGTCGCTGTCGCGAGAAGGCCTGACCGACGAGCCGGTCGACGACGTCGAGGTCCTCCTCCGCGGCTGGCTGTCGTCGGACGCGTTCGATCGACTGCTGGCTCGGGCGCCGCGCCTGACTTGGGTCCATTCCGCGTCCGCCGGGGTGGAGCGGGCCCTGACGCCCGCAGCCCGGGAGCGCGGCCTCGTGATCACGAACGCACGCGGGGTGTTCTCGCGGCCCATCGCCGAGTACGTCCTGATGATGATCCTCGCGGTCAGTCGCCGGCTGCCGGGCCTCCTCGAGCTGCAGCGGGAGCGGACCTGGCAGCCGCTCGAGGGCGTCGAGCTGCGCGACGTCACCGTGGGGATCGTCGGTCTTGGATCGATCGGACGCGCGGTCGGGGCGCTCGCGACGGCCTTCGGCTGCCGGGTCGTCGCCGTGCGGCGGCGCTCGGAGCAGGGGACTGGCTCGCCCGGCGTCGGCGACGCAGCGGTCGGGCCGCGCGACGACCCGTCGTTCGGCGAGATCATGCTGGACCGGGTTGGTGGCCCGGATACGCTGCCGACGCTTCTCGCCGAGTCGGACTTCGTCGTGCTCGCCGCCCCGCTCACCCCCGAGACGGAGGACATGATCGACGCGGAGGCGCTCGCGGGGATGAAGCCATCGGCCTGGCTGATCAACGTCGCCCGTGGCAGGCTGATCGACGAGCGGGCGCTGCTCCACGCGCTCCAGGACGGCCGATTGGGTGGCGCCGTCCTCGACACGTTCCGCGACGAGCCCTTGCCGCCGACCTCGCCGTTCTACGACCTGCCAAACGTGATCGTCACGCCGCACACGTCGTGGTCGAGCGGCCGCGTCCTCGACCGGAGCGTGGAGCTGTTCTGCGACAACCTCCGCCGCTACGCAGCCGGCGAGCCGCTGCTCAACGTGGTCGATCCGACCGCCGGGTACTGACGTTGGCCGGTGGCCGACCCGGTCTCACGCTCGTGCTCGTCGCAGTGGCGCTCGCGGCATGCGCGTCGCCGGCTCCGCGGATCGAGTCGTCCAATGTCGCCGCTGCCACACCGACGTCCGGGCCGGGCGATCCGCTGCCCGATCGGGAAGCGGCGATTGCGCGCGCCATCTCGGTCGCCGAGATCGGCGGCCCATTCACGGTGGAGGAGGGCATCGAAGGGTCCTACGCGGAACTCGACGTCGAGGCCCATAACAACGTACTCGGGCCGCCGGCAAACCTGCCACCGGCGACCACCCAGGTCTGGCGGATCTCGCTTCGCGGCCCCAACGGATCCCAGTCGATGATCCTGGCCGCCGCGGACGGCAGCCTGATCGGCGCGGTCACCCAGGGGCATTGAAGGCTTCTGAGCCGGGCCCGGCGATCTACCCGTGAACGCCGCTACCGTTCGAAATCGGACACTCCCCGGGGTCGATCAAGGGACCGGCTGCCGTCGGCGATAATCCTTCGATGCAGATCGCCATCGTCGGGCTTGCCGGATCGGGCAAGACGACCGTCTTCAACACGCTCACCCGCGGTCACGCCGAGACGGGCGGCTTCGGCGGGATGGAGCTCCATGTCGGCGTCGTCAAGGTGCCCGACGGACGTCTCGACAAGCTCGCCGCGATCTTCAAGCCGAAGAAGATCATCCACGCCGACGTGACGTACGTCGACCTGCCGGCCCCGCCGGCCTCGACGGAGGGCCATGTCGGGACCGAGGACCTGCCGGCGGAGCACCTGGCCCGGCTGCGCGACTCCGACGCCCTGCTCCACGTCGTCCGGGCGTTCGAGGACCCGTCGAACCCTCACCCCGAGGGGTCGGTCGACCCGGCCCGCGACCTGGAGCGGCTCGACGTCGAGTTCGTCCTCGCCGACCTGGCCCTGGTCGAGCGCCGCCTGGAGCGGCTCAAGACCACCGGCCGTCACGGGACGCCGGCCGAGCGCGAAGCGAACGAGCGGGAGGAAGCCGTCCTCGTCCGCCTGAACGCAGCGCTCGAAGCCGGGACACCGATCCGCGACGTCGAGCTCGAGCCGGACGAGGAGAAGGCGATCCGCGGCTTCCGGTTCCTGACGCAGAAGCCAGTTCTCGTCCTGCTCAACGTCGGCGAAAGCGACCTCGCCGGGGCAGGGGAGCGAGTCGCAGCGCTCGCCTCCGGCTACGACCATCGGAGTGCCCTCATCGAT
>Ga0307277_10000517_pt1 | contig 14382 bp, 16 predicted proteins | sample ER_DNA_116_FD_194473 | JGI IMG/M metagenome (GOLD analysis project Ga0307277, IMG submission 194473) | Bulk soil microbial communities from the East River watershed near Crested Butte, Colorado, United States - ER_DNA_116 | ecosystem: Environmental > Terrestrial > Soil > Floodplain | place...
TCCTGTGATCCTCTTCTCGGTCGTGATCGGTGTCATTGCCGGGCTTCAGTACTTCACGCAGGCCTACGTCGCAGCCAACGTCGCCTCCGGACAGGCCTCGCAGGCCGGTGACCAGACGGTCAACAACCTCGGGTATCCGGAAGCCTCGACGCTCTTCTATCCCGTGCTGCTCTACCAACACGGGTTCCGCTATTTCAACATGGGCTACGCGTCGGCGATGTCCGTGCTGCTGCTTGTCGTCGCGTTCACCGTCACCGTCCTTATCATCCGCAACTCGCGCCGCTGGGTGCATTACGTGGGGTCGGCAAAGTGAGCGGGACGACCGCTCCCGTAGCCCCTACGCTGACGAGACGGAAGCTGCCCGCGAGCGTCCGGCGACGGCGGTTCCTGCTGGCCGTAGCGAACCACTCGTTGCTGATCGTGGCGGGGGTCGTTTTCCTCGCGCCGTTCGTGTTCATCGCGCTGACCGCCCTGATGACGAACGGCCAGGCGCTCTCGGAGCATCTTTGGCCGAGCCCGTTCAAGTGGCAGAACTTCGTCGACGTGTTTCACCAGGCGCCGATCTGGCGTTGGGCTCTGAACACGATGATCTATGCCGTGCTCGCCACCCTCGGCGTGCTCGTCTCGAGCATTCCGGTTGCGTATGCGCTCTCGCGGATCCGTTGGCGTGGACGCAATTTTGCGTTCGGGCTCGTGCTGATCGCGTTGATGCTGCCGCCGGTCGTCGCCGTCGTGCCCCTCTACGTGATGTGGGCGAAGCTGGGCCTGGTCGGCGGCCTCGGCCCGCTGATCATTCCCAACTGGTTCGGCGATGCGTTTTCGATCTTCCTGCTGCGCCAGTTCTTTCTGACGATTCCGGAGGAGTACCTCGACGCTGCGCGCGTCGACGGCTGCGGAGAGCTGCGCATCCTTGCCACTGTCGTTCTCAGACTCGCGAAGCCGGCGATCGCGGCCGTTGCGCTCTTCTCGTTCCTCTACACCTTCAACGACTTCTTCCTGCCGCTTCTCTACACCCGTGAGAATCCAAGCAGCTGGGTGCTCCAGATCGGGCTCTCGGAGTTCCGCAACCTGCACCAGGTGCAGTGGAACCTCACCATGGCGGCGACGCTGCTCGTGATGGCGCCCGTGATCATCGTCTTCTTCCTGGCACAGAAGGCGTTCGTCGAGGGTGTCACGCTCACGGGGGTAAAGGGATGAAGATCGCGGTCATCGGCGGGGGCTCCACGTACACGCCGGAGCTCGTGTCGGGGCTGTCGCGTGAGCGTGAGCGGATCGACGTCACCGACCTCATGCTCCAGGACATCGATCCGGAGCGGCGCGAAGTCGTCGGTGGGCTTGCGCAGCGGATGCTCGACCGCCAGGGGTACGAAGGACGGCTCGAGGTAACCGATGATCTCGACCGGGCCGTCGATGGCGCCGACTTCGTCCTGGTCCAGATCCGCGTCGGCGGCCAGGACGCCCGTCTCTCGGATGAGACGGTGCCACTCGCCTGCGGCTGCATCGGGCAGGAGACGACCGGCGCCGGTGGTCTCGGCAAGGCCCTGCGCACCGTTCCGGTCGTGCTCGGAATCGCCGAACGCGTGCGAGAGCGTGCTGCCGACGGTGCCTGGATCGTCGACTTCACGAATCCGGTCGGGATCGTCACAAGGTCGTTGCTCGATCACGGGCATCGAGCTGTCGGTCTCTGCAACGTCGCGATCGGCTGGCAACGGAGCTTCGCCCGGATGCTCGGCGTGGAGCCGAGCCGCGTGCAGATCGACCAGGTCGGACTGAATCATCTGTCCTGGGTTCGCCAGGTCCGGGTGGACGGGGACGACGTGCTCGCGGATCTCATGTCGGCGCACGGCGACGAGATCGCGCACGACAGCGGACTGTCGCGGCGGCTGCTCGACGAGCTCGGCGTGATTCCCTCCTACTACCTGCACTACTTCTACTCACACGACGCTGTGCTCGCGGAACAGCTCGACGGCGTCCCGCGTGCGACGACGGTTGCCGAGATCGAGCGCGAGCTGCTGGAGATGTACCGCGATCCGAACCTTGTCGAGAAACCGCCGCTGCTCGAGAAGCGCGGAGGCGCCTTCTACAGCGAGGCCGCGATCGGACTGGTCGGCGCGCTCGCTGCAGACAGCGGTGATCCTCACGTCGTCGACGTGCGGAACAACGGGACGATCGAGGGCCTTGCCGACGACGACGTGATCGAGGTGCTGGCCGAGGTCGGTGCGGGCGGCGCGAAGCCGCTGCCGCAGGCGCCCGTCGCGCCGGAGCTACTCGGTCTGATGCAGCACGTCACCGCGTACGAGAGGCTCGCCGCGCAAGCGGCAGTCAGCGGCGACCCGGCCATCGCACGCAAGGCTCTGCTGACGCATCCGCTGATCGGTCAGCATCCGCTCTCCGAGGACCTCGTCGACCGGCTGCTCGAAGCAGGTTCCGCGCACCTGCCGCAGTTCCACGCGGAGATCGCGAAATGAGCCATGCTGCCGTCCTCGCCGTCGACGGCGGCAACTCGAAGACTGATCTCGCGCTGGTGAACGCCGACGGCTCGGTACTCGCACTCGTTCGCGGTCCGCTCAGCTCGCCTCACCACCTCGGCGTCGACGGGTGCCTTGCGGTGATGGAGGGGCTATTGGCGGAGGCAGTGCGCGAAGCGCGGCTCGGTGATCACGCCGGCCGCATTGCGCAGGTCGCCACCCTCCTGATGGCTGGAGTCGACTTTCCCGCGGAGGAGGACGCGGTTCGAATCGCCGTCGAGCAACGCGGTTGGGCGCGGAGCGTTCACGTCGGCAACGACACATTCGCCGTCCTTCGTGCCGGCACGGAGCGTGGGTGGGGCGTTGCGATCACATGCGGCGCCGGAATCAACTGCGTCGGCGTTGCGCCCGACGGAAGGCATGCACGGTTTCCGGCGCTCGGTGCGATCACCGGCGATTGGGGCGGAGGCTACGACCTCGGCCTGGCGGCCGTCTCCGCCGCGGCACGGAGCGAAGACGGACGCGGCCCGCGGACGAGTCTCGAGCGGGCCGTTCCGGCGCACTTCGGCCTGACCACGCCGAGCGAGCTCGCAGAGGGAATCCACACCGGACGGATCGGGCAGCGCCGGGTCATCGAGCTGGCCCCGCTGGTGCTGGCGGAGGCCGCGGACGACGCGGTCGCTGCGGAGATCATCCAGCATCTGGCGTCGGAGGTGGTCGCGCTCGCGCGTGTCGCGCTGGCGCGACTCGAGCTCACCCAGGAGCCTGTCGAGGTGCTGCTCGGCGGCGGAGTGTTGCAGGACGTGGACGGCGATCTGCTCGCGCTGATCGACTCCGGCCTGCGCGAAGCCGCGCCGAACGTCACGGTGCGCCCGACCGCGTCCGCTGCAATCGTCGGCGCCGCGCTGCTCGGGCTCGACGAGCTCGAGGCCGTGCCCGATGCCCAGACGCGGCTACGCCGCGAGCTCGGGGCTGCGTTTTCCCGGCTGGAAGGAGTGGCGGCCATTGGCTGAGGTTCGATACGTCCAGGCAACAAGGCTGTACCCGGGGACGGACGCGCCTGCGGTCGACGCGCTCGACCTGAACGTTCACAACGGAGAGTTCATGGTGCTCGTGGGACCGTCGGGGTCGGGCAAGACGACAGCACTCCGCATGCTCGCCGGTCTGGAGGAGATCGACGCGGGCGCGGTCTACATCGGCGATCGCGATGTCAGCGACCTGCCTCCGAAAGAACGGGACGTCTCGATGGTGTTCCAGAACTATGCGCTCTACCCGTATCTCACTGTCGCCGCGAACATCGGGTTTCCCCTCCGGATCGCGAAGGTGAAGAAGGCCGAGCGTGAGCTGCGAGTCAAGGAGGTTGCGAAGCTGCTCGGCCTCTCCGAGTACCTCGAGCGCAAGCCGGGCCAACTCTCGGGGGGTCAGCGCCAAAGAGTCGCCATGGGGCGGGCGATCGTTCGCGTTCCCAGCGTCTTCCTGATGGACGAGCCGCTGTCGAACCTCGACGCGAAGCTGCGCGTCCAGATGCGGGCCGACATTGCCGCCTTGCAATCCGACTTTGGCATTACGACCGTGTACGTGACGCACGACCAGTCGGAGGCGATGACGCTGGGCCACCGCGTTGCCGTCCTGCACGAGGGGCACCTGCAACAGTGTGGGCCGCCACGCGAGCTCTACGAGCGCCCGACGAACGTATTCGTTGCCGGGTTCATCGGCTCCCCCGCGATGAACCTCTGCACCGTGCCGGTGTCCAATGGCGCCGCATCGTTCGGCGGGGTGGACGTTCCGCTACCGCAGGGCGTCGCCGCCAACGGGCGAACAAGTCTCGTGATCGGTGTCCGGCCTGAGTCGCTCGAGGTCGCACCGGACGGCATTCCGGCAAAGGTCGACGTCGTGGAAGACGTCGGCGCCGACGCTTTCGTCTTCTGCAGCACGGAGCTCGGCGGTGTGGCGACGAAGCTCGTAGCGCGTTCCGAGTCGCGGAAGGCGCCAAAGCAGGGCGACCAGGTGACGTTGCGGCCGCGTGCCGAGGAGGCCCACCTCTTCGATCCGGCCAGCGGCGAGCGGCTGGAGCGCTGATGTCCGCCGCAACTGGACCGCCCGGTCCTGGAGAACTGTTCCTCGGCGAGATCCGAGAGCAGCCGGAGGCGCTCCTGCGTCTGCTCGAGCAGGAGGCCGAGTTCGACGCCGTCACGAAGGCGATGCGCGAGCGTCGCCCCGCGGTCGTCCGCCTGGTGGGCCACGGCTCATCCGATGCAGCCGCCTCTTACGGCGTCTACGCGTTCGGGCTGCTGCCGGGCTGGACTGCGATGCGGGACTCGATCTCGCTCACCGTTTACTACGACGCGAAGCTCGATCTTTCGGACTCCGTCGTCATCGCCCTCTCGCAGTCGGGCGAGACGCCCGACGTCGTCGAGTACGTGAAGCGCGCGCGCGGAAAGGGGGCATTTACGGTCGCGATCACGAACGGAGCCGAGTCGAGCCTCGCGGACGCGGCCGACGCAACTCTCGCACTCGCGGCCGGGCCGGAGCGCGCAGTCGCCGCGTCGAAGACGTTTCTCAACACGCTGGCGGCCCTGGCATGGGTTGCGGGCGGTGCGGCGGAGCGGGGCACCGAGGTCGCGGAAGGACTGCGCCGCGTATCGGATCAGCTGTCGGAGGCGCTCGAGCCGCTCGAGCAGGCAGTCTCGAGCGTCGCGATCGCGTTCGCCTACGTCGGTCGGATGTACGTGATCGGGCGAGGCATCGAGTTCGGCACCGCACGCGAGGTCGCTCTGAAGCTGACCGAGACCTGCAAGGTCGCCGCGGAACCGCTCACCGCGACCGATCTGGCGCACGGCCCGATCGCGGCCCTCGACTCGATGTTCCCGGTCTGGACGATCGCCTCGCGAGACGAGAGCCTGCCGGCGGTCCTCGAGGCCGCAGCGCGGGTGCGAGAAGCCGGCGCGACGGTGGTGGCGAGCGGTAATGCCGCCCACGAGATCGAAGGCGCGGCATATGCCCTACCCGTGCCCGAACCGCCCCATCCGATCCTTTCCCCGCTCCTCTCGGTGGTGCCGGGCCAGCTCTTTGCGGGCGCCTTGGCGCATGCAAAGGGGCTCGATGCCGACTATCCGGTGGGCCTCAGCAAGGTCACCCGCGCGCGCTGACCTCCCGACCGGCCCAGAATCGCTCAATCGAGTTAGCTCTTTTGGGGGCTAGACGCCGACTCTGGATCTGACGAAGTTGTGCGTGGAGAACTGCGGCACGATGACCATGTATGAGTCCAGCCAAACAGCGTCGGCTTCGCCGACCGTCCCCCCATTCAGCACCGCGGAGATGCGGAGCTATCCGCTTGGCACGCTCGTGTATCGCTCGGGCCTGATGCCACTCGAGACCGTCAACCGCGCGCTCGCGGAAGCGGCGGAGAGCGGACGGCGGTTGGGCGAGGTCCTGCTCGACTACGGCTTGCCCGAGCGCGATCTGACGCGTCTGCTCGCAGCCCAGAACGGACAGGAGTTCGTCGACCTCACCGAGTATCCGATCGACCCCGAGGTTGCGCATTTGCTACCGCGGTCAGTCGCGGAAACGTACTGCGCTTTGCCGCTCAGCCGCGAGGGAGACTGCATTCTCGTCGCGGTGCCCGACGCCGACAACGCGTCGCATCTGACGAGGCTGCAAGCAGCGCTGCACGGGCCGATCCGGCTCGTGACCGCTGCTCGCTCCGACATCAAGGACGCAATCGAGCGGATGCACATCGAGCCGCAGGGAATGATCACGCGGATGGCGCTGGCCCAGATGGGGGCCGAGGCGCCGCCGGAGCCGAAGCCGACGACCATCTATCGCGTCGAAGTGACGCTCGAGAGCGGCGCGACGCTCCTGGTGGAGGAAGCGACAGATTTCGAGTATGCGAAGCAAGTGGGGATGCGCGTGATCGACGAAGCCGAGGCCGGCGGCACCGTCGCCATCGGCGACGCGACGATCGATGGCCGGCAGGTCGTCTCGGTCGACGTCCTCGGCCGAAACAGCGCGTGAACTTCCCAGTCGCTGCAGTCCGCGAGCTCATCTCCACGGTGCGAAAGGACGGGACACCGGTCGTGCGCCTGACCTGTTCCGATTACGGAACGGAGTGGGTCGTTGCTGCCGACGTCTATCCGGTCGACGAGCTCACCGTTCAGCCAAGGAGCGCAGGGCCGTACGTGTTCGACACCCGCCAGGAGGCTCGAAGCTTCATCGAGAGCTCGCTCGTCGCTTTGCAGGTTCTCGGCTGCGAAGTCGCCTAAGCGCTACGGCCTCGATTTCTGCCGGGCGACGGAGGCCATTTGCTTCCAGCGCTTCTTCCGTGCGATGCGAAGACGCGTGTCCGTTCGCGCGGCGATCGCCTCGAGCTCGCGTTGCAGCTTCCGCCAGGAACGCAGCCGGTCGAGCTCCAGAGTGCCGTTGTCGACCGCGGCTAGGACGGCGCAGCCCGGCTCCTGTACGTGTGCGCAGTTCCGGAACTTGCACTCCAGCGCGAGCGCCTCGAGGTCCTCGAACGCAGCAGTGAGATCGCCTTCCCAGAACTGAAGCTCGCGCAGGCCCGGAGTGTCGATCACCATGCCGCCCCCGGGGAGCTGGATCAGCTCGCGGTGTGTGGTGGTGTGGCGCCCGGTACCGTCCGCGGCAACCTCACGCGTTGCCATGACCTCTTCTCCGGCGAGCCGGTTCAGCAGCGTCGACTTGCCGACGCCTGATGAGCCGAGCAGAACGATCGTGTGACCAGGCTGCAGGTACGAGTCGAGCGCCGAGAGCCCGTCGCCCGTGACATTCGAGATGGGGTGGACAGGTACACCGATTGCGACGGTTTTGACTGCGAGCACTGCTTCGTCCACTTCGAGGGAGAGGTCGGCCTTCGTCAACACGATGATCGGCTGAGCGCCGCTTTCCCAGGCGATGGTGATGTAGCGCTCGAGCCGGCGCAGGCTGAAGTCGTCGTCGAGGCCTGCGAGCAGGAAGGCCGCATCCACGTTGGCCGCCAGCACTTGCTCGGTGGAGTCCTGGCCGGCGTTCTTGCGAATGAACGCACTGCGCCGTGGGAGGATCGACGCGATCGTCGCCGGTGGTGTCACGGCAACCCAGTCGCCGACGGCAGGCAGTTCCCCGCCCACCTCGTGCGCGTAGAAGAGCCGTCCGGCGGCGCGCGCACGTACCTCGCCCTCCTCGGCGAGCAGTGCGAACTCGCCGCGGTGTTGGGCGGCGATGCGGGCCGGAAATAAATTGTCGTCTTGCAGTTGCTCGAACGCGGACGCCAGTTCTGCGTTCCATCCGAGCGCATCAAGAGCAGGCACAGCGAGTCTCCTTAGTGAGTGAGTGAACGACAGAGATCCGCATTAGACGGACGCACGGGCAAAGCCCATACGTCCTTCCAAGCGGCATCACGAGTGATGCCGCAGGGCGGATCAGCTCACGGACTCGCGCTAGTTGTGTGGTCTGAGTGGTGCCGGCTAGACGACGAGCCGCGTGGCTCTTCGGAAGGAGGCAAGCGCAATCGTCATCTGGTCGACCTCCTTATCGCCGGGAACGGCACGGACGGTAGCACGCGGCTACGGACAGCACCAGCCGGCGATGCCGGCTTCCTGGCCGAAGTTCACGCGGATGTTCGAGACGGCGACGAGCTTCTTCACCGGTCTACGGATGAACAGCCACTGGTCTGCGCTGCTCCAGTCGAGCAGGAGCCAGCGGCCGTCGGGAGACCAGATGACCTTCGTGAAGCTTCCCGCTCCCCTGAAGACCGGGCCCGTCGGACCGCCAAGCACACCAGTGAGCTGCAACGTGCTTCGGCCTCCCTGTGTCTCGATGAAGGCGATGCTCTTTCCGTTTGGCGAGATCGATGCATCCACCACCCGAGCGGCTCCCCTGTCGAAACCCCCTATACGCGGGCCGCGCTGGCCGAAGACCTCCACCGCGTTCCTCTCGACGGCGACCAGCCACTTTCCGTCGCTCGTCCATTCGAGCTGTCGCGGCGCGTTGCGGGTCTGCACGGTCGCGCTTCGGTTCCGCTTGTCGACATTCGCGATCTGAATCTTGCCCGCTCGATTGACATACGCCAAGGTGTGCGCGTGCGGCTGCCACGAGGACGGGCCTGGTCGAACGTCACGCGTGAGCAAGTGGTCGCCCGTCCCGTTGCCATTGACGATCCGAAGCGCACCTCCTGCGAAATACGCGATACGGAAGCCGTCGAACGACCAGTGAGGGCTACGGATTCCTCCAACGCGGCCGATTGACCAGTGCACTTTTCCGCTGGGCTCGAGCGCACGCAACTCGCCCCCACGGGTTGCGGCGAGGAAGAGACCATGCGGTGACCATGACGCGTCGCGATAGCCGTCGAGGAGCCGCTTCGACCCGTCCTTCTGCACCACCCAGGCGCCGTCGGCCGAGTTCACGAGCAACCGGGAACGGGGCGTCGGCAGCGAAAACAGCGATGGCGCCGCATCCGGCTCTCCTCGCACAGCGTCGCGCAGCGAACCAAAGACGGCGTGTCCCGGTGGGGTGACGGCTCCGGCAACGACCACCGCCGCGGCAGCGGCGATCGCGATCGGACGCCAGTCGCGCTTCCGTGGCACGCGGATCCGCTCCTCGTACGCGTCGCGCACGATGTCCCAGCTGCGGTCGCCGGCCTCGCGCTCGCCCGGTGCGGGATCGTCCCAAGGTCTCATTGCACGTCCTGCTCGAGTCGGTCCGCGAGCTCGTCCAATCCCCGGCGCAGCCGCGAGTTGACGGTGCCGCGCGGGAGTCCGAGCGCTTCCGCGATCTCACCCGGTGTGTATTCGAGGAGATGCCTCATGACGATCACGGCGCGATGCTCAGGTGAGAGGTCGGCGAGTGCGGCGGCCAGCGTCTGCGCGTGCTCCGCCTCCGGCGGCACGTGGGCCTCGGCGAGGTTAAGCCACGCATCGCCTGACTCCCGACGGGATGCGCGCGACCGCGACCAGTCGATCGCCCGGTTGACGACGATGCGGTGCAGCCACGGGCCGAACGGCCTGCGGCGGTCGAAGCGGTCGAGCCCACGGACCGCGGCGAGGAACGCCTCCTGCGCAATGTCTTCGGCGGCGGCGGAGTCGTGGACGACCAGGTAGGCCGCGCGGTAGGCGCGCGGCCAGTGGTGTCGGAACAGCGCTTCGAGGTCGGAGACCGATCCCGACTGTGCGCCCCGAATCCAGGCGCGCTCGTCGCCTCGAGAGCCCGCCATCGCGCACCGACTCTACGAGCTGGAAGTCCCTCGAGGTCCATGGCGGAACTACGAGACGGGCAGGCGTGCAGGTCCCGGCGGGCGCAGCACGGCGAACTGATCCGTGATCTCGAGCTCCGGCGTCCGGAAGCGGAAGAGCGAGCCAGGCCGGCCGCCGGTGGGGCCTGACGCGCGCTGACGGCCGGTGGGCTCGAGCACCTCGCGTCGCAGGAGCACACGCTGGAGATTCGTCGCCGAGACGTCGTGTCCGAGCGCTGCGGCGTAGAGATCGCGCAGCTCGGAGATCGTGAATTCGGCGGGTGCAAGCGCAAACCCGAGGTTCGTGTACGACAGCTTCGCGCGCAGCCGCTCGCGTCCGGCCGGCACGATCGACTCATGGTCGAACGCAAGCGCGGGGAGGTCGTCGACCGGGTGCCAGTCCGTGTCGCCCGGGAGCTCCGGATCGACGTCGCTGGGCACGAGACCGAGGTACGCCGTCGCGAGCTGCCACTCCTTCGGCGAGCGCGCCGGATCGCTCAGCGTCTCGAGCTGCTCGAGGTGGGAGAGCTCACGCACGTCGACCTTCTCCGCGAGGTGACGGCGGATCGACTCCTCGAGCGTGTCGCCCACGGCGAGATACCCACCCGGAAGTGACCAACGACCTTTGAACGGCGCGCGCGCGCGTTGCCAGAGGAGCGCCTGCAATGCGCCGTTTCGCACCTGCAGGACGACCGCGAGCGTGACATGGGCGGGAGAAGGGTGCCGCGTGCTACGCTCGCTCACAGTTTTCGCCCCATAGTCGCAAACCTTACCGGAAAGGGCAGGGATGAAAAAATCGGCCGCACTCCTCGGCGTCCTCGTGCTCCTCATCGCTGCCGGCTGTGGCGGCGGCGGAAAGAAGTCCTCGGCGAACACCACCACTGCGACGACCGGTGGCAGCAACATGAAGGTCGGGCTCGTCACTGACATCGGGGGACTCAACGACCGTGGCTTCAACCACCTCTCGTTCCTGGGGCTACAGCGTGCACAGTCGGAGCTCGGCATCGAGCAGCGCGTCTACCAGGCGAAGTCGACGCAGGAATACGTGCCGAACCTGTCGACGTTTGCGCGTCAGGGCTATGACCTGACGATCGGCGTCGGCTTCACTGAGGCGACGGCGATCGACACCGTGGCCACGAACTTTCCGCAATCGAAGTTCGCGATCGTCGACGTCGATCAGACCGAGGAGCCGCACAAGCCCGCGAACCTCCTCGGCCTCCTGTTCAAGGAGCAGGAGACGGGTTATCTGGTCGGCTATCTCGCCGGCCTCGAGGAGAAGCGCAAGCCGGGCAAGGACGTGATCGGGTCAGTCGGCGGCCAGAAGCAACCGCCCGTGGATCGCTTCATCGCGGGGTACCAGGCCGGCGCCAAGGCCGCCGATCCCGGGATCACCGTCCTGAACAACTACTCGGAGGACTTCTCCGATCAGGCGAAGTGCAAGCAGATCGCCCTCAACCAGATCGAGCAGGGCGCCGGTGCGATCTTCCAGGTCGCCGGTGGCTGCGGGCTCGGTGCGCTCGATGCGGCGAAGGAGAAGGGCGTCTGGGGGATCGGCGTCGACGCCGACCAGTCCTTCCTTGGCCCCCACATCCTGACGAGTGCCGTCAAGCGTGTGGATACGGCCGTGTTCGATGCGATCAAGCTCGTCGTCGACGGCAAGTTCAAGGGCGGGAACATCACGTTCGGCCTCAAGGACAACGGCGTCGGCATAGGCAAGATCAGCCCGAAGGTGCCGAAGTCCGAAGTCGCGAAGGTGATGCAGATCCGCGCGGACATCATCGCCGGCAAGATCAAGAACATCCCGACAGAGGTGAAGTAGTTAAGGGAACACGGTTCGCTGCGGACGGAGGTCCAACGGGCCTCCGTCGTGGCACTGCGGAGATTGATATTCCGTCGGTTCGTTCGGATAGCCGCGCTTGAACAACCACGCCTGGAGATTCTTCGCCGGCTGCGTCGGCACGCCGAGCCGCTCTGCCACGAACGCCGTGTTCTGCAGCGCGTAACACTCGGTCACGCCTTCGTCCTGGAAGCCGCGCAGGTGGAACGACTCGTGCGCAAGCGTGTGCGCGGCCCAGCCGGCGTTGAACTCCTTGAAGCCGCAGTCGTCTCGTTCGATGCAGGTGAAGTCGACGCTGCCTAGATGACGCAGCGCCTTGCAGGTCTGCGGGGAGAGATCCATGTGATTCGCCGGGCGACCCGTGTCGTCGAATTGCACTCGTCCCGCTTCGCCTCGCACGTCGACCAGGCTCGCGAGTATGTTCGGGCAGCGGACGGTGACAGTCCGCCCCGCGAGGTCGCTCGCGATCGTGGCCAGCTGGTCCTGCTCGCGCACCCGCTCCTCGTGGCGCGCGAAGCCGAGCGCAGCGAGACCGCCGACGACAACGAGGAGTACAGCAATGACACGCACCGACAAAGGATCGGCACGGGGCCGGACGGCCTTGAAAAAAGGGGCTAGCCCCCTGCGACTGCGCCGACGATCCTGACTTCCGACGCGTCGGTCAGCGGCTCATCGAGCAGCCGGCCGCTGCGGGCGTCGACGCCGTCGACGTAGACGTTGACGAGGCGCCGGAGCTCTCCGGCCTCGTCGAGCAGGAGATTCGCGACCGGGAGCTGGCGCAAGGCCTCCCCGACGGTCGCAGCTGGCAATTCGAAGCGCTTCTGCCCGCCGGCTTCCGCGGCAAGCGTTCCCGGCAGGAGCACGACTGCCACGTCAGACGTGCGCAGCTTCGATCGAGAGGATCGGCGGTAGATCCCGCACCGCCTCGATCCACTCGTCGCCGCCGGGGGGAGCGGTCCACACAGAGCCGCTCTGCGTCCCGAAGTACAGCCCGCCCTCGTCGTATGCGAATCCCTCCCGCAGCACCGCCGACCAGGCGCGCTCGGGGAGCCCGTTCGCGGTGAGCTGCCAGGAAGTCCCGCCGTCGCCGGTCCGGTAGACGCCGAGACGGCCGTCGGGGGTGAAATGTTGTTCGCCCGAGACCTCCGGGATCACGTAGGCGATGTCCGGGTCCGCGGCGTCGAGCGCCAGCCCGAAACCGAAGTCCGACGGCAGCCCGTTTCCATCGAGTCGCTCCCAGCTGTCCCCGCGGTCGTCGGAGCGATAGACGCCGCAGTGGTTCTGCTGCCATAGGCGATCCGGTCGAGCGGGATGCACGAGCAGCTTGTGCACGCATTGCCCGACCTCCGGGTACTTCTCTGGGTGAAAGTCGGCCGCGACTTCCTTGTTGATCGGCGTCCAGGACTCGCCGCCGTCGTCGCTGCGGAATGCACCGGCCGCCGAGATGGCGATGTAAAGAGTGTCGTCCACGACCTGGATCGAGTGGCAGCACATGCCGCCTGCGCCCGGCTGCCACTTCTCTCGCGTCGGGTGCTCGAGAAGGCCACGGTTCACTTCCCAGGTGATGCCGCCATCGTCCGACCGAAACAGCACGCCGGGGTCGCCACCGAGCCACAATTCAGAGTCGTTGCCCGGCTCGACATGCCAGGTGGCGTTGAGCTTGAGGCCGGATTCCTCCGGGAGGCCGATGTCCTCCGCACGCTCCCAGCTTCGGCCGAGATCCTTCGAGCGGTGCACCGTCCCGCCGTAGATGTAGCTGTTCGTCGCGGCATACAGGACACCGTCGCGCGGGTCCACGATCGCGTGGTACACCGGCCAGCCCGGTAGCAGCGGGCCTTCCAGCTCCCAGTCCTTGCGATCGTCGCTGCGGAGGAGGAACAACCCCTTCCTGGTGCCGACGGGTAAGAGCACGGTCATCGGGGAAGACGCTAGCGGGTCGCGTCGTTGTGAGTCAAAACAACCGGAGGTGAGGGATGGCAAAGCTGGACGAGAAGCCCCGCAAGTTCCTGGACGAGAATCCATACGTCGGAGTCGCGACAACCCTGCGGGAGGACGGCTCGCCCCATTCGACGATCGTCTGGGTCGACGTCGAGGGCGACAAGGTCTCGTTCAACACGGCCCTCGGGCGGGCGAAGCCGAAGCATCTGCAGCACGATCCACGTGCCTCGGTGCTGATGGTCGATCCGAACGACTCCTTCAAATGGGTGGCGGTGAGCGGTCCGGCCGAGGTGACGGAGGAGGGCGCAGACGCCCAGATCGACAAGCTCGCGAAGAAGTACCTCGGCAAGGACGAATATCCGTGGCGAAACCCGCAGGAAACGCGGGTCAAGGTGTTGATCGAGCCGGAGAAGGTCGACGCCTCCGGCTTCGACGAGTAGAGGCTCCCTAAGATCGGCGCTATGAACGTCGATCAGGTGGCTGCGGCGAGAGAACGGCTTCGCGCCGAGAAGACCGTCCCCGGTCTCCTCGGCGTGACCGCGCGCGCCTATGTGGAGCTGCTCGACGCGCCGGCCTGCACGATCTCTCGCGTGATCGGTGATCTGCTGGTCGACCTGAAGCAACATCAGAAGGACGGAGGGCCGCCCCATCGCCTCGGGCACGGGTACCTCATCTCGGACTATCCACTCACGCGTGCGGTGATCGAGGGGCGGCGCCCTCAGACGGTCTCCCAGGACGATCCCGACCCTGACGAGAACGAGCTGAAGCTGCTGAGGGAGCTGGGCTACGACGCGCTCCTCATGGTGGCGATCGAAGGCGGAGACGGGGCGTGGGGGCTCGTCGAGGTCTACGGCGAGAAGGGACGTCACTTCAAGGACGAGGAAGTCGAGTTGGCGCAGGACCTCGCCGGCGAG
>Ga0307277_10000519_pt1 | contig 14355 bp, 12 predicted proteins | sample ER_DNA_116_FD_194473 | JGI IMG/M metagenome (GOLD analysis project Ga0307277, IMG submission 194473) | Bulk soil microbial communities from the East River watershed near Crested Butte, Colorado, United States - ER_DNA_116 | ecosystem: Environmental > Terrestrial > Soil > Floodplain | place...
AAGCCGTAGCTTTCCTGGCAGCTTGTCGCCGTCACGTGCTGCGGTCTCGATGATCCGCACCATGTCGCTCGGGACGGCGAACGCGACCGTCGCCCCAGATGTCCGCGCCTGACGGAGCCACCGTCTTGGATCGACTCGCGCGAATCCGCTGATGACGCTGCGTGCTCCGGCCATGAGGGCGGGCACGTTCAGATACAGCTCGGAGCTGAACACCACATCGTTCGCCGTGAGCTCGAGTTGATCGCGGAGCAGCTCCATCGCGGCTCCGATCGAACGCTCGTCGTGGACCACGGCTTTGGGCGCGGCGGTGGTGCCGGACGTGAACACGACGATCCGAACGTCCGTCGCTCGCGCGTGTCTCCCGAGGCTAGCGGGGCTCGTCGAACGCAGCTCGTCGAGCGAGATCGACCGCGGCACGCCCGGCAGCCGCCGGCCAACACGCACATGACGCGCCGCTATCGAGGCGAGCTCCGGAAGCTCGAGACCACTGGAGCGAAGCAGGGCGCGCGCGAGGGGATGAGAGCTGAACGTGTACACGCGCGACTCCGCCATGACCCAGGCCGGCCGGACAAGGCTCAGGCGCGACGAGAAGACGGCCGCGCCCATCCGCGGGTCGGCTGCGACGAGGGTCGCGCCGACGCGAACGAGGGCGAGAATGAGCGTGATCGACGCGATGCTCGGCGGGACCGTGAAGAGCACGCTCTCCCCCGGCCGCAGCCCGCGCTGCAGCAGCCCCGACGTCACCGCATCGACGTCGCGCGCCAATCGTCCGTACGTGATCTGGCGGCCAGACACTTCCTCGAGGGCGACCGCCTGGGGGCGTCGCGACGCCTGGCCGAGGATCTCTTCGACGATCGCCGGCAGCGTCAGCATCTGGTCACGCGACCTTCCGGCGCACCCGGAGGCTCCGGTACGCCGGGAGCAGGACATTCCGGGCGGCGCTTCTTCCGACGATCTCCAGTTCGCCCGCCCGCAGGAGCGCTTCGAGGACCCAGCGGATCTCGAACTGCGCGAGCGAGAACCCGAGACAGAAGTGCTGACCGACGCCGAACCAGATGTGCCGGCCCGCTGGCGGGTGGTGGCGCTCGATATCGAAGAACAGCGGCGATGGAAAGACGTGGTGATCTTTCGCCGCGTTGTACATGAGAACGATCACGCGCTCCCCTTCGTGGAAGCGATGACCGGCGAGGACCACGCTCTTCGAGACGCGCCGAAGTGTCAGCGGCGACGGGACGATCAGCCGGAGGGCTTCGTCGATCGCCTGCTGCATCAGTTGCGGCTCCTCGCGCAGACGACCCATCTGATGCGTGTCCAGAAGAAGCGCGACGATGCGCGGGAGCGCCGTGGAGACCGTCTGCGTGCCGACAAGAAAGAGCGAGCCGAGAACCGCCTCCACTTCGTTCGTGTCGAGCTCGGCCGAGCGCAGTCGCGCCACCATGGAGTTCTCTGGGCTGGTGCCGCGACGGGCGATGCCCATCAGCTCGTCGAAGGTCTGCCGGGCGCGGTCGGCCTCCGCTGGTGCGAGTCTGCGGCTGGTCAGCTTGAGCGAGCTGATCAATCGCTCCCCGAGCCCGTAGAGCTCGTGATACGTGCGGTCCTCGTGTCCCGCGGGCGGACTGAACCCGAGCTCATGGCACATCATCCGGCCGGTCAGGAGGTGGATGAACGGAACGAGGTCGACCGTCTCGCCCGCGTCGAGCCGCCGCTCGAGCTCTCCCAGACTCGGCGCGAGCACGTCATGCGCGACGACCTTCAGGTACGCGGGTGTGAAGAGATCGCCGATGCGCTTCCGTAGCGCCAGATGCTCGGCGCCGTCCATGTTCAAGAACGCGCGGCGCCCCATGACCTGCTCGTAGAAGACCCCCGCGCTTCCGGGCCCGGACTTCGAGAAATCCTCCTCGTCAGCGAGGACCGCGCGTGCCACGAGCGCGTCGTTCACGAAAACGCCGAGACCGGGGACCCGCACGACAGCACCGATCCGCCGCAGCATCTCGATCAGGACGAAGACGATCGGATGCGACACGAGGTACAGCGAGAGCTCATGCCGGCGTGCATTCCAGCGAGCCAGCCGCTCCGACCATTCGAGGCGGCGCGTTACCGTTGCGCCGTGCACGGCGGCGCCGACCGGATCCTCGTCGCGATAGCCGCGCTCGTGTTCGTGGATACGTTCGGCTACGCGATCGTCCTGCCGCTCCTGCCCTTCGCCGCCGAACGCGAGGGTGCGCCGCCGATCGTGATCGGCGCCGTTTTCGCTACGTACTCGCTCTGCCAGCTCTTCGCCGCGCCTGTCCTCGGGACGATCAGCGACCGCGTCGGCCGCAAACCGGTGCTGGTGCTGAGCCAGACAGGAAGCGCCGCCGGCTTTCTGCTCCTCGCCGCCTCCGGCTCTCTCTTTCCGATGTTCGTGTCCCGGGTGGTCGATGGCATCACGGCCGGCAACATCAGCACCGCCTACGCGGTGGTCCTCGATCGGTTCCGTCGCGAAGAATGGGCAGCCCGCTTCGCGATGCTCGGGTCGGCCACTGGTGCGGGCATCGTTTTCGGTCTGCTCACGAGCTCCTTGCTCGCGAGCGGTGGTCTGCGCGCTGGAGCCCTCGTTGCGTTCGCTCTCGCCGCTCTCACCGCCGTCGCGACCTACGTGCTGCTGCCCGAGACGCGGCAAATCGGCGGGCCCACCCAGGAACGCATCCCCCTCCGCGAGGCGTTCGCGACCGGAGGGCCGAGCAGCCTGCGACGGACCGTCGCCGCGGCTCTCGTCTCGATGGTCATGCAGGCCGCTTTTCTCGTCGCTCTGCCGCTGTATCTCCTGCGCACGCTCGGATACGCCGAGCAATCGGCCACGATCTTTCTGACCGTCCTCGTGGGCGGCGCCGCTGTCTTTCAACTCGGACTGCTCCCCCACCTGCTGCGCGTCGCGGGCGAGCGCCGCGCGGCGCTCCTCGGTTTCGTGTTGGTGGCGCTCGGCGGAGTGACCTGCGCGATCGCGACGAACCTCGTGTTGGCCGCGCTCGGGGCGGCCCTGGCGATGGCCGCGGTCGTGATCCTGAATCCAGCATTCACCTCGCTCATCGGCCAGCGCCGCGAGGCCGCCGGCGAAGGCACCCTGATGGGGATCAACCAATCGACGGCGAGCCTCGGCCAGCTTCTCGGCCCACTGCTCGGATATGCCGCGCTCGGGGTCGGAGGCGGTCCAGCGTTTGGCCTGCTGCTAATCGCACTGGGGATCGGCGGGGCGGTGGTCACCATTAGGCTCGCGACCTGATCACCGCGCGCACGTCGACCTCGGTCGGTCGGTATTTGTGGTCCCAGTACCAGAGCAGCGTCCGCACATAGCCGTATGCGCGCAGCCGACGGATCGAGTTGAAGACGACCATCCGGTCGTTCTTTCCAAGACGAGTCGTCACGGTGCGCACCCTGTTCACGAGCGCGCGATCCTCATGTACGTCCTCGATCCGCGTCCGTGGAAAGCCCCCGCAGCGTAGGTAGGTCTCGGCCCGGATCGCGAGATTGTTCCCCGCGGCCATGAGGTAACCGGTCCGGTACTGCGGTCCGCGGTTCCCGGGGCGGACCGTGCCGACCCAGCTCGCGATGGCTACCAGCGAAGGAATGAAGACTCGGTCAAGCCGCCCGAGCCGAAAGTCGTCCCCGCGCGGCTTGATGGCGCCGACCACGAATTCGAGGTCGCGCTCGTGCAGGCCCACCTTGACCTGTTCGATCCAATCGCTCCGTGGAAGGCAGTCCGCGTCGGTTCGCGCGATCGCCCACGCCCCGCGGGCAGCCGCGCGGCGGAATCCGGTGTCCGACGCCGCACCGGTCCCCTTCTCGGGCTCGTCGATAACCTCGATGTCGAGGTCCGGGTGTTCAGCGACGAACGCGTCGAGCACGGCGCGCGTCTCGTCACGGCTTCCGTTGTCGACGAAGATGAGGCCAAAGTCGCGATCGGACTGCGCGGCGAGAGCCTCGAGCGTCGGACCGATGCCCATCGCCTCGTCCAAACAGGGCACGACGACGAACAAGCGATCGCCCACTACAGCTCCATCAGCATCACGCCGAGGCTGATCCCACTCGCCATCCCGACCCACGCAACGAGGTCGCCGGACCGCACCTCGCCCCGCGCCTCCGCGAGCGCCAACTGCACCGGCATGGAGGCGGACGCCATGTTCCCGAGTGCCGGCAGCGTGACGACGATCTTGTTCGTCGGAACTCCGGTCGTCGCGCAGAACGCTTTGAGAAACGGCATCGTGACCTGATGCACGAGGATGCGCGCGTAGTCGTGGATGGTCGTCCCCGTTTCGCGCAGCGCGTCGTGGAAAATGCCGGGGCCGATGGAAGCGACCGCAGCCCCAATGGCCGTCCCGTCCCCGACGAAGTACGTCCACTCGTCGCCGCGGGGATGCATCGAGCCACCACCGGGTACGGTCCCGATATTCCAGTAGCGACTCTCCGTTTGGAACTTCCGGTAGAAGATGCCGCGGTGGTCGTCGGCGCCTGAGACGAGAGCCGCGGCGCCGGCGTCGCCGAGGGTGTAGCCCGCGAAGCTGAGGCGGAAGTCGTCGAAGTCCCGGACCGACCACTTGATGCCACGCGAGGGAATCTCGCCCGAGGCGACCAGGACGTTGCGGTACTGCCCCGTCGCGATCAGTGATTCGGCTACCTGAAGACCGCAGAGAAAGCTGTTGCAGGCGTTCTTGATGTCGAAGACCGGGCAGTTCGTGCCGAGCTTCTCCTGCACGATGTTCGCGGTCGCGGGCTCGGTCAGATCCTGACTCGCCGCCGCGAAGATCAGGGCGTCGACGTCTTTGCGATCGACGTCGGCTCGCGCGAGGCTGACCCGCGCGGCGGCTGCGGCCAGATCCGACGTTTGCTCGTCGTCCGCGGCGATGTGCCGGGATTTGACGCCACTGATCCGCCGCACGGCACGCCACGGGATGTTCACGCCGGGGCTTTCGGCACGGACCCGCGTTTCGAGGTCCTCGCTGGAGAGAACGGCCGCAGGGAGATAAACCGCCGCGCCGCGCAGCCGCGCGACTCCTTCCAGCTGCCGACCGTTCGTAGAACTCGCGATCTCGCGTATTGCGACACCCATCACCACGTCACCCCGGAACGCCGGCGAGCATACGCCGAGCAAATCAGCGCTAGGTGCTCGCGGCGAGCGTTCCGCCCTTCCTGAGAGCAGTGATAGCTGTCAGGCGCACAAGCACGACACCGCCCGGCTCACGGAGGGAATGTGTGCAGCGACACGGTCGCGCGCGAAGAGCGCGTGCGGCAGCCCGCCGCACGCAGCTCTGGACTTACTGCGCTGAGAGGTCCGCCGGCTGTGTCTCGATCGCCTCGCGGTTGGCGCGGCGGTCCTGGTGCTTGTTGCCGCGACCTGACTGCCAGGACTTCCGGCCCTCGCCCGTTGGGAGCGAGACGACGTCGCGCTTGTCCATCATGTTGCAGTAGCCGTCGAAGACGACGCCCTTGTCCATGACGAGCGACGGGGTCGTGATGTCGGACTTCACGCGGGCGTGTCCGCGAAGTTCGACAGAGTCGCGCGCTTTGATCTTGCCGTTGACCTCGCCGTTGATCACGACGGAGCCGCAGGTGATGTCAGCGGAGACTTTGGCGGTCTCGCCGATGATGAGGAGATCGTCGGTGCTGATCTCACCGGTGAACGTGCCGTCGAAACGGACCTGACCCTGGAAGCTCAGCTTTCCTTCGAAAACCAGCCCTGGGCCAAATGTGGCGTTACCCGACGCGTCGGCGCTCCCGCTTTGGTATTCACGCATTTTTGGTCTTCCCTCCTGCCGCCGGCGCACGCCGGGGTCGCGTAACCATGAACGTTGGTGGGGCGGTGCTGCAATGGCCTGGAGGGGGCAAACCCGTAACGATGGCTGCAGGCGCTCAGGCGGCGCGCGTCTCCACGAGAAGGACCTCGGCCCCGTTCGAACCCGCTGCCAGGTCGAGCGCAGGCTCGTCCTGGATCTTGGCCGCTCCGCCCTCGTCGAGCTCTGGTCGGACCAGAGAGCCGTGGACCACGAAGAGGTAGCCGCCGAAGCCCGGGCGGAACTCGTGGCGCACGTTCTTGTTCGCGTCGAGCAGACCGGCATAGACCGCCGCGTCCTGGTGCACGGTGACGGCATCGTCCGCCCGTGGCGCGCCCTCGCCGCCGAATCCCTTCGCCGGGACGAGCACCGGCTTCAGGACGTTGCGTCGTGCGTCTGTCCCGAATTCGCGCTGCTCGATGCTCGGCTCGAGCCCCCGACGCGAGGGCATGATCCACATCTGGATGAAGCGCATGGGCTCGGTCTTGGAACCGTTCCGCTCGGAGTGCTGCATTCCCGATCCGAGTGTCGCTCGCTGAACGGCGCCGGGATGAAGCACGCCGCCGTTGCCGCGCGAGTCCGCGTGTTCGAACGTGCCCTCGGCGACGTAGGTGATGCCCTCGATGTCGCGGTGCGGGTGCATCGGCCAGGCGGCTCCGGGAACGAGCCGATCGTCGTTGAACACGCGGAGGTCTCCGATTCCCATGTTGGCCTCGTCCCAGTACTGGTCGAAGCTGAAGTGCCAGTTCGCGCTGAACCATCCGCCTTCGGCGTGGAAGAGCGATGCTCGCGGTCGCAGGACGATCGTCATCGCGGCTTGCGTGCCCGGATCACGAAGCGCCCCTCGTCGAAACGCAACGCGCCGGTCTCGTCCAGACGTCGCTGCAAACCGAGCAGCTCGGGCTTGAAGCGGTCGACGGAAAAGTCGGGGACTTCCCACGGGATCGCCTTGAGGTAATACACGAGGGCGCCCACGTCGAAGAACGAGATCGTGCCCGACCACGATCGCGCGAGCTCTATATCGAGATCCGCGCGCACCAGATCCGCCGCCAGCCGATCCAACGTGACATCGGGCCAGTGCGGCTCGGTGCCGAACCAGCCGAGAAGATCGGCGTGGCTTCGACCGTCCACCTGCTGCGTCAGAAAGACGCCACCCGGCCCGAGGACTCTCGCGATCTCGCGCGCGTCGTAGGCCTCGTGGCGATCGAGAACCGCATCGAACGCGGCGTCTCGAAAGGGGAGAACGCTGGAGGTCTCGTCGGCGGCATAGGCGACGACGGACGCGCCGGCCGGCGCGAGACGATCGCGCGCGACCGTCCAGTTCGGTGGATACGCCTCGGTGGCGACCATGCGACCAGGAAAGGTATCGGCAAGCCGAGCGAGGACCTCACCGCCGCCCGTTCCGAGGTCGACGGCGGCACGAGCTCCGCGCAGGATGTCGCGCGCCAGCTTCTCGTACGACCACGGAGGCTTCTCTTCGGCGTATCGGCGGCGCAGGTAGCCGAAATCCCAGCCGCTGAAGGGCTGGGATTCCTCGTTCGACCACGCCGCGATCAAAACAGCCTCATCCATCGGGATGAGGATCGCCGCCCCTTACGCGGCGGCGGTCCCGGTGATGTGCGGCTGAAGCTTCATGAGGAGCTGGTCCTTCGAGTGAAACCCGACCACGCGGTCGGCCTCGCGACCGTTCTTGAACAGGATCATCGTCGGGATCGAGCGGACCCCGAAACGGCCCGCGGTGATGGGATTGGCGTCAACATCGAGTTTCGCGATTTTTACCTTCTCGCCTTGCTCGTTCGCAATTTCCTCGAGGACGGGAGCGACCTGTCGGCAGGGGCCGCACCAGGCAGCCCAGAAATCGACGAGCACCGGGGTATCGGACTTGATGACCTCCGTCTCGAAGTTCTGGTCGCTGACTACTTGTGGCTTGGACATGGACGGCCTCCTAAATACCTACCATCTAAACGCCAACTGCTGGCCGGTTTGTTCCACCTCTGGAGATAGGCCCAGGACCGGCTCGAGCAAGTCCAGCGCCACATCCGGCCGTGTCGCCCACGATCGTAGCGGCCCCCACTTGACGAAGCGCCAGCCCCGCCGCCGGACCACGTCGGCGGTGCCCGCGGCGCGCCGGAGCTTGAACTCCGCCAGGGCGCGCCGCTCGTCGGCGATGGCGAAGAAACGGAAGACGCGATCCTCGTCCGGAACGGCCTCGCCGAGGGCCATGACGCTTCGATGGAGCCGCGCCGTCCACTCGAGCTGCCAGAGAAAGACCATCCGGCCCTTGTCGTACCACGCGCAGTCGAAGTACTCGAGGGCGTCGGAGCGAATTCCGGATACGCGCGCAACGTCGGCCACGCGCTCCGACTCGGTCATGAGATCTCCGAGCACGCTGCCGCGGTGAGCGTGCGCCTCGGGCAGCGGGCGGCGTTCGATGTCGCGACCGACATGCACTTTGAAGCCGAGCCGGCGGCCCGCGTCGACGAGCTGGATCGCAAGGAGGGTCTGGTCCGCCTGCCTGCGCACCAACGCGTCCTCGTCCCGCAGGCGCCATCGCCCGTCGTCCTCTTGATGGCCGTACGCGGCGATGCAGCGCTCGACGAGCTCGCGGTCAGGCGTCTCGACGTCGCGAAAGAGGCCGTACGCGCGACGGAGCAGCGTGCGGGTCTCGATGTCACGCGACGCCGAGAGGAGACCCCACACGCCCCACTCGAGACGATCGTCGAGCGGAGTCGCGTCGACCGGCTCGGTGAGCCCATACACCGTGGTGTCGTGCGCGTGCTCGGCCGCCGCGCCGTCGAGCTCGATCTTCACGATGCCGGTGCGCGCCCCGTCGGCGAGCGCGGAGCGGAAGTGGTCGAGGAAGACCTCGAGCTCGGACACCCCACCGGCTCGGGCGAGGGTGAGCGGGGCGAGCAGCTTGCGAGCGGCGAGGGACTCGAGCGCGGCAACGGCGGCCCGATCGGTCGCCACGGGCTCGCCGCGCGAGCGGATGACCTCGTGCACGCCGGCGCGGATCGCGTCCTCGATCCCGCCCGCGTCGGCCGCGCCCTGGTCGCGAAGGAGCGGCACGTCGCGATCGAAATCGCAGACGGCCACCGCGCCGGAGCCGCTCGCTCCCGCGGTCGAGAGCGCGTCGCGCTGATACGTGATCCCGCGCAGCCTGTAGCCCGCACCCGCACCGGCGAGGGCGACCGCCGCGATCGTCGTCAGGTCAGCGTGCGGCACGTACACGACGGCGGGGGCCTCCGGACGCGATCCGCGATGGCCATCGATGAGAGCGGCGCGCATCGTTCGAAGCAGCCGTTCTCGGCCGACGACGCGGCCATCGCCGGCGTCGGTCGGTTTCGTCCCGCGGATGCCGAGGAGTGCGACCGCCGCGACCGCGCTCCACCCGCCGAGGGCGTCCTCGACGGGCGCCTGGCAGAGGACGAGATCGGCGTCGCCCGTATCTAGCGCGAGCGTGGCAGAGCGCGCGCGGGCAGGCGAGGGATGCTGCGCGAGCCACGCGACGAGCTCCCGCACCGTCCGGTCGAACTCGAGCCAGACGTTCACCTCGCGCGATTGCGCGGCATGCGAGCGGCGCGCGCGGCCCTTCTCGACACGGAGCGGCGCGCCGCGCCCCGCAAGCGTGTTCAGGCGGCTGCCCGAGATGAGCACCTCGAGCACACAGAGAAGGAGCACGTCGCGGGCTGGTGACGCGGGCACGGCGGTCTCGACCGCGCGGAGCGTGGCCACGAGCGCCGTGAGGTTGCGCGGCGTGTACAGCGCCGCGGTGCTCTCGCCGAGCGCCTGCGCGTTCGGATCTGGACCGAACCGCTCGACGAACTGCCAGTACGCCATCCCGCGCTGCTCGAGCCGCTGGCTCGACCGCTCGTCATCCTCGGTGGCGGCCTCGATGAGAAGCGCGCGTCCTTCGCGGGCGCAGATCCCACAGCGGAAAGCCTTCTTCGTCGGCGTCGGCGCATCGCGCTCCCAAAGGAACGCCTCGACGACGACCGGACCGCGGCAGGTCGCGCACGTCGAGCCGTACAGCTCGCGCATCGCGACGCGATGCGGCGTGCCGACGAGCGCGCTCTCTCCCACGCGATCGAGCCCCGCGAGGATGTCCTCGCCCGAGGGAGCGAGGGCGATCGCGCGGCGTGCCCACTCGCCGAGCGGCTCACGCGATGTCGCGACGCCCCGTCGATCGGCGCGCTCCGCCGCGTCCGCGGCGGACCACGGATGCGCGAGCGGATCGAGGACGACGCCGCGGCGCGGCGCGTATGCGTTCGCGTAGAGATCGGCGAGCGCCGAAGGAAACGCGGTGCCGAAGCGGTCGAGCGGACGGGGAAGAGGAAAGATCTCGAGCGGGACCATGGAGCGGACGCGCTCAGGTTGGCTCAAGGCAGTGTGAAGAGTACGGCCCTCCTCGCGTCCACGATGACTCCGACGACGCGGCCGTCGCGCGACATGGTCAGGTCGTTGATGGTTCCGCCGGCGCCCAGCTCGTCGGCCGTGCCGTCCGCCGGGTTGAACGCCAGGGCCTTGTCGGTGCCGTCCAGCACGACGGCGCGGGTCGCCGCGACGAGACGCCTGCCGTCCACGAGCGGGGCGGTCCACTTCGCGGTGCCGTCCGGACCGACCGCCAGGAGCGACGTCTGATCGAGCACGTACAGGGTGCCGTCCGGCGCGAACGCAACGTCGCGAACGGTGCCCGCGACGCGCGTCAACGTCGCCTTGGGATCGGCGATCGCGAAGCGGAACGTGCCCTTATCGGTGACCGCGGCGGCGAACTTCGCGGACCGGTCGACCGCGAGCGCGGTCCCGCTTCCGTCGATGCGCGCGACCGATTTGAGCTCGCTGTCGCGGCCCGGTCGGAAGACCTCCACGTCGAACGCGCCCTCGCTGGTCGTGCCGACGTAGACGTCTCCGGCATCGCTGGCCGCGATCCGCGCGCCGGCGGCCGGCGTGACGATCGGGAACGGGTCACCGACAAGCTCGCCATCAGCGGTCCGTCCGCCGATGAGCCCAGGGCCGCCTGCGGGTAGGCCCGTTGACCCGCTCGATGCCGCAACGAAGATGCGCGTCGACGGTACGAACAGGATCTGCGTTGCGGCGCCGGTGAAGCGCATTCCTTCGCCCAGGTTCTGACCGGTGGGAACTTCGAGGAAGGTGACGACCTGACCGCCGACCGCGAAGGACTGACGGTTGCCGTCGACCGAGAACTGAAGGACGCTCATTCCGGCGTAGCTCTGCGGGAGAGCCGTGAGCGTGCCGACCGGGTTGAAGAGCGCGGCGTAGCCGTCGTCGCTGCCCGTGACGACCCAGGAGCCGTCGGAGCTCAGGCCGATCTTTCGTGACGTGGCTCGGACCTCGAGCACGCGCGAGGGCTCGCGCCACAGCTCCGCGTCGGGAAGCGGTCCGCTTCGAGCGAACGCATACGACGCGGCATCGGTCACGACGTTGGTGACGCCCTGCTTCTGCAGGCCCGCGCTCGCGGTGTCCGCGGAAGCGCGATCGTTGTATGGGCCGATCCGCACCACGTACGGAGCGCTCTGGCTGTACGAGCCGTTGAGCGGCGAGCCCATGCGCTGGAGGGCCTGCTTGGCCTCGGCGGCGCTCGCGTACGGGCCGGTCGTGATCGTCGACTGCGTTGACGACTTGCTGGTCACGACGAAGGACATGCCGCGCGCGATCGTGTTTTGGAGGGCGTCGTCCTTCGGCAGCGTGGTCGAAAGATCGCGGAGGCGCTGCCAGCCCGCTGTGACGTCGGTGAGCACCCGGGCGAACGCGGCCGGGTCGCCGCCGTCCGCATACGTCTCGCCGTCGCGCGCGAGGTCGGAGAGGCCGTCGGCGAGAGGGACGAGCCTCTCGCGGACCGGGCCGGTGCGATCGAGCGTCGCCGCAAGAACCGCGGCATTGAAGGCGGAGATCGTCTGCGTCGTGCCGCGCGTGACCGTGCCGTAACGCGCCGCTGCCACCGTGCGCTTCTGATCTCCGGCGAGCGCTCCGGCGAGACCGTAGTCGTACGCCGACACCTTCAGCAGCACCGCGCCCGCGTCGCGCGCCAGCTTCGGCGCGCCTTCGACGTCGTTGAAGGGGCCGGTCTTTGAAGGCTGTCCGGACTCGGTGCAGGACGCGAGGAACGCGACGGCAAGGATGCTCGCGAGCGCGCGGCGCGTGGACGCGCCGCTCACTCTTCGGCTTCGTCCTCCGAATCGTCGTCGTCCTCGGTGTCGACGGCGAGGGGCTCTTCAGTGACCTCGGTCTCGTCGAGGACTTCCTCGGCGGCCGGGGTCTCTTCCTCGATGCCTTCAGCCTATTCCTCGATCTCCTCGCCGGCGTCGCGGAAGAACGTGCCGCGGACGTACGCCCGCTCCTTCGTCTCCGCCGAGCGGTGGTGCCCCGGGAACGAGATGCGGCTCGCGTTCTCGGCGCTCGAGAACACCTCGCGGATCGCGACGCGGGCGTTCGCCGGGTCGTTGCTCACGATCGCCGCGACGTACTGATTGCCGGTACGGATGAGGTCGATGAGGCGCCGTCCGACCTTCGGCTCGAGGAATCCGATGAGGTCGCCGTCGCGCGCGTGAACGGCGAGCAGGCCCTCCTGCTCGCGAAGCTCACACTCGGCGCCGGGGCTGTACTTCGCGAGCACGTGCGTCGGAGCCGGATTGATGAGTCGGAGGATCCCCGTCTTGCCCATGTCCTCGATGAAGAGGCGGGGCTGCGTCTTGGTCGTCGTCGTGAAGGGCTTGACCTTGTGCTCCTGCAGCGTCGCGACGCGAGAGTTGCCGCGCAGCGCGATCGAGTTGTAGGGCTCGATCTTCAGAACCTCGGCGAACGCGGCCTTGGCCTCGTCCAGCCTGCCGAGCTCGAGGAGCGCCCGGCCAAGCCGGTTGCGAGCCTCGAGATCATCCGGCGAGACCTCGACGAGCTTTTGGTTCAGGTCCGCGGCGCGCGGCCAGTCGGCTTCGAGTGCGGCGGCCGTGGCCTGGTCAGCGAGTGCGCGCGCGCGAAGACCAGCATCGGTTATCTGTGGCACGGGGTGTTCCTCCAACGCGTGAGGGTACGCCCGGTCGGGCGCTCTGGGATATACGAATTGTACCGGTTACGCTTCCGGCGTCGTGCCGTACCTGTCGGAAATACAGCACCGCCGGGTTATCGAGCCGAACGGCAACGAGGTGGGTAAGCTCGCAGACATCGCGGTCGTGCCGCAGGGGCAGTTCCCGGCCGCGCAGTGGGCCATCCTCTCGACGCCGTCCGGTGAGAAGGTCGTGCGCTGGGGCGACCTCGCGCAGGAGATCGGTCACTTCCGCCTTCGCAACCGGCTTGAGACGACACCTGACGCGCAGCTCCCGACCGAGGCCCTGCGGCTCGCGCGCGACCTGCTCGACAAGCAGATCGTCGACACCCACGGCGCCAAGGTCGTGCGCGTGAACGACCTACAGCTCTCCGACGTGGACGGGCAGCTCCGCCTGGTCGGCGCCGACGTGGGCCTCCGCGGCCTGCTGCGGCGGGTGGGCGCGGAGTCCGCCGCCGAGCGAGTGCTCGGGCTCGCGGGCCGGCGGCTCCCCCGCGGGATCATCCCGTGGCATCTCGTCGAACCACTCGAGTCCAAGGACGACGCTCCAGCGAAGACCGCCGCGGTCCGCCTCACGATCCCTCACGCGAAGCTCGCGCTGCTTCACCCCGCCGACATCGCCGACATCGTCGAGGAGATGACCGCCGACGAGCGCGTCGCGGTCTTCCAGCAGCTTGACCTCGAGACAGCCGCAGAAGCATTGCAAGAGGTCGAGGCCGAAATGCAGGCCGCGATCGTCAGCGATCTGCCCGAGGAGCGTGCCGCGGACATCCTCGAGGAGATGGACCCCGACGAGGCTGCGGACCTCCTCCAAGATCTGCCCGAGGAGCGCCGCGACGAGCTCGTCGAGCTCATGGACAAGGAAGAAGCGCAGGACGTCGAAGAGCTCCTCACCCACTCCGAGGACTCGGCCGGCGGAATCATGACGACGGACTTCGTCGCTCTCCCGAGAGAGCTCACCGCCGCGCAGGCCATCGATGAGCTCCGCGCCAAGAAGCCGGATCCCCAGCTCACCTATTACCTCTACGTCGTCAACGGCGACGGAAAGCTCGAGGGCGTCCTCTCGCTTCGGGACCTCGTCGTCGCATCGCCGGGGACGAAGGTCAGCGAGCTCATGGATCCGAACGTGTTGAAGGTGGACGCGGAGACGCCGAAAGAAGAGGTGGCTGCGCTCATCGCGAAGTACGACCTGCTGGCGATGCCGGTGGTCGACGCTCGCAAGAAGCTTCTCGGGACCGTCACCGTGGACGACGTCGTCGAACTGATGCTCCCGCGCGGTTGGAAAAAGAGGTCGCTCCGGTCGATCGCTAGGTGATCAGGACCGCCGCGGCGGTCCGTCGCCGCACACGCGTTCGCCGCGCGTCGATCGTCGCGTTCCTCGCGGTCATGGGCCCCGGGATCATCACGGGGTTCGCCGGCAACGATGCCGGAGGCGTCACCACCTACACCGCGGTCGGCGCGCACTACGGCTTCGCGATGCTGTGGCTG
>Ga0307277_10000520_pt1 | contig 14326 bp, 13 predicted proteins | sample ER_DNA_116_FD_194473 | JGI IMG/M metagenome (GOLD analysis project Ga0307277, IMG submission 194473) | Bulk soil microbial communities from the East River watershed near Crested Butte, Colorado, United States - ER_DNA_116 | ecosystem: Environmental > Terrestrial > Soil > Floodplain | place...
ATTGAGCGAGTAGTACTTGTTGAAGTTGACGATGAAGCCGCCGAGGCCCTCCTGAATCGAGGAAGGCGCCTCGCCGATGATTGCGCCGACGATGCTCGCCGTGGCGGAGACTTTGAGCGCGGAGAAGATGTACGGCAGCGCCGCGGGAATCCTCAGTTTCCAGAGCACGCTCGGCCTGCCTGCCGCGTATGAACGCATCAGCTCGAGGGCTGCGCGGTCGGTCGATTGAAGGCCGCGCAGTGTGTTGATCGTGACGGGGAAGAAGGTCAGGTAGCTCGCGATTACCGCGACCGAGAACCAGGGAGCGACGTGGAGGCTGCCGAGATAGACGACGACGATCGGCGCAACGGCGAGGATCGGCACGGTCTGCGAGGCGACGACGTAGGGGAGCAGTCCACGCTGCAGCAGCCGGAACTGTGAGAGCACTACGCCGAGCAGGAAGCCGAACGAGGCGCCGAGCGCGAAGCCGACCAGCGCCTCTTTCGCCGTGAACCAGGCCGCGTGCAGCAGTTGAACCAGGAGGATGTCTCCGCCGGCACCCGAGGTCGGCTTGCGGAAGAGCTGCCGCAGGATGTCGTGGATGTGCGGCATCGTCGTCGAGTCGACGAGGAACGGCCACGTCCAGCCCTCGTGGATCCAGAGCCAGCGGTAGCCCTCCCAAAGCCCCCAGAGAACGGCGAGGACGAGAACCAGCATCCCGGCCCGCTCAGCAGCGCTCCTGACAGCTGCAGCGCGACGGCGCCCGGCGGGATGCTCTGCCGCGATCGTCGCCATCGCGGTATCTCTTACCACACCCGCTGGTGCCGTTTACGATCGCGCAGATGCTCGACCCAGGCCGCACCGTCGCCGAGCTTCGCGAGCTGCAGGAGCTGACGGGCGACGAGAACGGGGCGCAACGGGTCGCCTGGACCGACACCTGGGAGCAGGCCCGTGAGTGGCTGCGCGGCAAGGTCGCAGGGACCGGCGCGGAGGAGACGATCGACGCGGCCGGTAACCAGTGGTTCACGCTCGCGGGCGATTCCGAGCGCGCGCTACTGATCGGCGGGCACATCGACTCGGTTCCGAACGGCGGCTGGCTCGACGGGGCGTTGAACGTGATGGCCGGCGTCGAGGTGCTGCGACGGATCGCCGAGGGAGGGACGCCTCCGGTCACGGTGCGGCTCGTCAACTGGGCGGACGAGGAGGGGGCGCGTTTCGGCCGCTCGCTGTTCGGCTCGTCCGCAGCTGCGGGCTCGATGGCAGACCAGGACGAGCTGCGGCAGCGCCAGGACGCCGAGGGCGTCTCGCTTCCGGGCGCAACCGCGCGCTTCGACGTCGATCTCGACAAGGCGCTCGAGGCGAAGAGTGAGCTCGAGACTGCCGCCGCCTACCTCGAGCTTCACATCGAGCAGGGCCCCGTGCTCGAGTCGATGAACCTCCCGCTGGGAGTGGTCCTCGGCACCTTCGGGGTCGAGCGCCACCAGGTGACGTTCCGAGGCCAGGCTGCGCACGCGGGGTCGACGCCGATGAACAACCGCCGCGACGCGCTCGCCGGCGCCGCGAAGCTCGAGCTCGAGATCCGCGAGATCGCAAAGCGGATCGGTGCGGGCGCGGTCTGCACGATGGGGGGCGTCGTCACCAAGCCAGGCATCGTCACTTCGGTCGTCGAGACGGCCGAATGCCTGCTCGATCAGCGGCATCTCGACGAGGTGCAGCTGGCGGAGATGCTGGACAACGCGAAAGCCGCCTCGCGACGTTTCGCCCAGGAAGAGGACCTCGAGGTCGAATGGGAGCGGATCTGGAACATCGAGCCGATCCTGTTCGACGAGCGGCTGATCGAGCTCGCCGAAGAGTCGATCAAAGAAGTGGCCGGCTCGTCTCACCGACTGCCGAGCGGGCCGCTCCACGACGCGGCGGAGGTCGCCCGCGCGGGCGTGCCGACCGTCATGCTCTTCGTCCAAAGCTTGCGCGGTCTCTCGCACACGAAGCTCGAGGACACGAAGGAGGAACATCTCGAGCTGTCAGTGCAGGCGCTCGATCGCCTCGCCTCGAAGACGCTTGAGCAGGTCGTCGTGGCTTCCTAGCTTCCAAGCCGCTTCGTGCCTCGGGGTTGTTGAAGTCGCGGCCGTAGAGGCATACCGTTGAAGCTGTTGGGCCGGGGGAGTCAAAGGGTTGACAATCATTCACGAGCAGTTCGAGCGGCGCGCGTTCTGGAAGACGCGGAGGGCGTGGGGTGGCCCGCGCGTTCGTTTTGTCTTTCTTTGTACGAGGCGGCGGCGGCTGGTCTCCGCGGCGCTCGTCGCGCTGCCGCTCGTCACCTTCACAGCTGACGATCTCGCAGCCTCCACCGCAAGGGCAACGGCCGACGCGGCGGCGAACCGCATTCTGCTGAGCAGCAATCGCGACGGGAGGACACGCGCGTATGCGATCGAGCCGGAGGGCTCCGCGCTGACGCCACTCCTCCCGCCGACGCGCGCGCTCGAACCCGTGGCCGTTTCCGCAGATCGGAACACGCTTGCGTATATGAACGCCAATGGCGTCATCTACGTCTCGCGAGCGAACGGAACCCACCTCCGCAAAGTTGTCCGCAGCCTCGGAGGCGACGCCGGCGAGGTCGCCGCGGTCTCGCGCGACGGGAAACTGCTTGCCTTCAGAGCGAAAGGCAAGTCAGGCGCGCCGATCGCGGTCGTCCGGACCGACGGGCGCGGCCGCCGCAATCTGAGCCGAGGCATCTGCAATTCGCCTGATTGGTCGCCGAGTGGAAAATCGGTCGTCTACGCGTACTGGGACGGGGAGGACCGCTACGCGATCATCCTTCAGCCATTGCACGGAAAGCGGCGCGCCCTCGTTCGCGTGGATACCGATGCCGGGCATGGCGTCCTGGCTCCCGTCTGGTCGCCGCGCGGCCGCTGGATCGCCTACCTCGAATACCAGAACGGCTACGACCGCTATGACCTGTATCTCGTCCGGCCGAACGGCACGCGGCGACATCGCCTGGCACGCGACGTGGGTGCCTTCGCGTGGTCGCCGGATGGCCGCAGGCTCGCGTTCGCCTTGTCCGAAGACGTGGCCGTGATCGGGGTCGACGGCCGAGGGTTCACGCGGCTGCACGTCGGCCTTTGGCCACGCGCGCTGCGTTGGTCGCCCGACGGGCGCCAGCTCGCCCTTGCCGTTCGCACCGGCGAGGACCCGGCGCAGATCTGGGTCGTCGGCGCCGACGGAACCGGGCTCAGCCGCCTAACGAGCGCCGGCGAAAACACCCTCGTCGGCTGGACGGGGCTTCGCCCGGTCCAGCCTCAGGCAGTCGAGGTGCCGCCGACCGAGCGCGTAGTCGGGGCGGACGCCGTCGAGACGCGGTCCCCGATCAAGGACCTCTCGGCCGACGGGCCGCGCCTCGCGTTCATCCCAGGGGCCACGGCCACGGACTGCGAGCACGTCTCTGTGTGGACGCCGGGTGAGGGCTCCATTCAACGCTTTCGCTTGCCGTCCCCGTGCGCGTTCGGCGTCTACGACGTCGAGCTCGCCGGATCTCGTGCAGCGTGGATGTCGCATTCCGAGGCCAGCAGCTTCCTCCTCAAGTCGGCCACGCTCACCGAGCCGATCCCGCGGTGGTTCGCCGTAAGCGACACCGTGAAGCCGGACTATCAGCTGCACGGCGACGGCGACCTGCTCGTCTTTAGCGGGGGCTCGCAGCTCATTCGGATCGGCACTGGCCGCGAGAAGTGTGGGAGCGGCGTGTGCACGACGATTCGGCGGGGCGCGCATACGGATTCCGTCGCTTCGGTCTCCGGTGGTCTGATTGCGATCCGCGAGCCCAACGCCGTCGCGGTCGTCGATGATCAGGGCAACCTCGTGCGGGTCTTGCCGTTCGCGGGAGGCATCAGCGCTGCGGTCCTCGACGGCGACCGACTCATCGTCTCGCGTTCCGGCACGATTGAGAGCTACGGCGCCGCGACCGGCGCGCTCGAGCTGTCGCGGCCGCTTCCGGCTGGCTACCGGCTCGCAGACGCGGACGGCGGAATCGCAGTGCTCTTGAGCGCCGACACGGTCATGTTGCTTCGGCTTGACGACGGCCGCTCGCTCACGCTCGCGCCGGGCGGCGGTCCCATGCTTGCGGACCTGGAGCCGCCGGGGCTCTACTACGCGCACCCGGTCGGCAAAGGCGGCCGGGTCGTCTTCCTCTCCCGCTCCGAGATCTTGCAGCAGCTTGGCTAACTACGCGGCCGCGGCGGTAGAAGAGGCTAGTGCTGCTCGGCCGCCAGGCGCAGGCCGAGTCCGACGAGCACGGCGCCGGTGAGCCCGTCGAGCGCCCTCCGCACTCGCGAGCGGCGCAGAAAGTCGCCCGCCTTCGCGACCGCGAACGCGTAGACGGTCAGCCACGCAAGCGTCAACGAGGAGAAGACGAGGCCGAGGACCAGCAAGGCCCCGAACGAAGGCGAAGTCGCGAATTGCGGCAGCAGGCTCGTGAAGAAGATCGCCATCTTCGGGTTGCCGAGGTTGCTGACGAGGCCCTGGCGCAGAGGACGGCCCCGCGGCGACGCCTTCAGCTTCGAGCCTCCGGACCGGAGCGCCGGCACCAGCGACTGCAGGCCGAGAAAGACGAGGTAAGCCGCACCGGCGAGCTTGACCGCGACGAACGCCGGCTCGAACGCCTGCAGCACCGCCGCGACTCCGGCGCTCGTCGCGAGCGCCCAGACCGCCTGGCCGGCGGAGACCCCGAAGGCCGTCAAGACGCCGCTGCGGCGGCCGCCGAGCAGCGTGTTCCTGATCGTCAGGGCCGTGTCCTGGCCTGGCGTCACGATGACGATCGCCGAGACACCGAGGAACGCCAGGAAGTGCGTGATCACCTCGTGGATTCTCGCAGGCGCGGGCTGAAATCCCGCTTCTCAGGGCGTATGCTCGCGTTCCCCATGGCACTCAGCTTCGGCGTCACCGTCCTGCCCGATCCGCCATACACGCGGCTGGTCGAGTTGATGCAGAAAGCCGAGGAGCACGGCTTCGAGTACGGCTGGACGTACGACTCACACATCCTCTGGCAGGAGTCGTACGCCACGCTGCCGCTCGTCGCCGCGGCGACGGAGAAGATCAAGCTCGGCCACTGCGTCACGAACCCTGGCATCCGCGACCCGACCGTGACCGCGAGCTGGTACGCGACGATGCAGGACGTCTCGAACGGCCGGATGGTGATGGGCATCGGCCGCGGCGACTCGTCGCGCCGGGTCGTCGGCCTCAAGCCGGTCCGGGTCGCCGAGTTCGAGGCCCGGCTCCGGATGATGAAGGACCTGATGAACGGCCGGAAGGTCGAGTGGAACGAGAAGGAGCTGCAGCTCGAGTGGGTACGCGACGAGCTGCCCGAGATCCCGATGCAGGTCGCCGGCTACGGCCCGCGCGCGCTCGGAGTGGCGGGACGCGTGGGCGACGGCGTCATCATCCAGCTCGCCGATCCGCAGATCATCAAGTGGATCATGGAGACAGCCCGCAAGGCGGCCGAGGAGGACGGCCGCAACCCGGATGCGCTGCAATGCATCGTCTGCGCGCCGAGCCACATCTCCGACGACCTCGCCGACGCGCGCGAGCAGGTGCGCTGGTTCCCGGCGATGGTCTCGAACCACGTCATGGACCTGATCGAGCGCTACGGGGCCGATTCCGACGAGATCCCTTCCGCCCTCACCGATTTCGTCAAGGCGCGGAAGTTCTACGACTACAAGGAGCACAGCCGTGTCGGCGCAAAGCACGGCGAGTTCGTCACCGACGAGATCTGCGACCGCTTCTGCGTCCTCGGCAACGCCGAGCAGGCGACCGAGAAGCTGCGCGAGCTGGAGTCGATCGGCGTCGACCAGTTCAACATCTATTTGATGACCCACGGCCAGGAAGAGACGCTCGCCTCCTACGGCAACCGGATCATCCCGCAGTTCTTCGGCGTTACCGCCTGAGCTAGCGCACTTCCAGGCGAAAAGGTCGCCGCCGCGGTCTGGCTGGGCGCTCGTTTCGCTTCCGCGCCTCGAGCGCTTCGTCGGCGCACTCGATCCGATCGAACGCCGCGTTGCCTAGAGCGGCGACCAGGATCTGATACCGCGAGGGATCGAAGGTCTCTCCGCAGACAGGGCAGATCGTGAGAGGCGGTTGCGTGTCTATTTCTTCGAGTTGCCCTTGCCCGATTGCCCGGGCGGGCCGGTGTGGTCGTGGTTGGGGTCGCCCTTTCCCCAGCCTGGCCGCGTCGAGCTAGTACTAGCCGCCTGTTCTGGAACCGGTGGCGTTACGACGGGACTCGGCGGGGGTGACGGCGGAGGAGTAGTGGGAGGTGGCGTCGGCGTTACAGGCGGCGCGGCGGGGGGCTGCGCGGTTCGTGGATTCCGCTTCGGTCGGGGCGGCGCGGTCCGTGGATTGGGCTTTTTCGATCGCGACGGCGCCGGCTTGGCCTGCGGCCTCGTGTGCGTGGGAGCCGTGCGGTTGGGAGTCGAAACCGATGCCAGCTCCGCGCTCGGATGCTGTTCGTGTCGATTCACGGCCTTCGAGGCACGCTTCGCCGGCGTGTGCGGGTGGACGGATCGCTTCGTGTGCGCCTGGACACGCGGGTGACCGGCGGTCGTCGGCGGTTTGACGAACAGCTGGGTCGGGTCTGGGCCTTGATGTACGAGTTCCGGCGCAACAGTGGAACGCGGATCGAGCGCTGCACGCCAGAGATAGCCCGACGTCGCGCCCGCGCAGACGAGCAGGACGAGCTGCAACCCGGTGGCATAGCGACGCACCAGCGGAGTATCGCCGCGGCATCAGACAGATCATCACTGGGCGTCCGCGCGCTGAGCGAGGGTGAAGCGGTTTTTGCCGGCGCGTTTTGCTTCATAGAGCGCGGCATCGGCTTGACGGAGGAGCTCGTCGGTCGATTCGCCGGCTACCGACTCGGCGATGCCGAAGCTCGCTGTCAGGCGGATTTGAGCTCCTTCAGGAAGCGTTATGCGCGACGACGCCAGAGCCTCGCGCATCCGCGCAGCAACCGCCGCGGCCGCCTCGAGCCTCGTTTCGGGAAGGCAGATCGCGAACTCCTCTCCGCCGATCCGTCCGGCGACATCGACGTCGCGCACGTGGTTGCGCAGAAGCTCGCCGAAAGCCCGCAGCGCATGGTCGCCGGCGTGATGGCCGTAGCTGTCGTTGATGCGCTTGAAGTCGTCGAGGTCGGCGAGCACGACCGTCAGGGGCGTCCCGAACATCTTCGCCCGTTCGAGCTCGATCTCCAGGGCTTCGATGAAGCGCCGCCGGTTGACGAGGGACGTCAGCTCGTCCGTCGTCGCCTGGCGGCGCACCTCGTCATGGAGCCTCGCGTTCTCGAACGCGATGCCGGCCTGCGCCGCGATCCACTCGGCGAGCTTCAGCGTCTCGCGATCGAAGCTTCGACCGTGCGGGTAGAGCACGAGGCTGGCGTCGATATCGGTGCTTTCGCTTCTCAGCTCGAGCGTCAACGGCCGGCCCCTGCCGCCGACGTCGCCGAACCACCCCACCTCTTCGCCGTCCTGGACCATCTGCGCTCCGCGAGCGCCTGTCGCCTCGGTGACCACCTCGAGGATCAGAGGGACAAGTGCCCGTGGATTGTGCGTCGCTGCTAGAGCATCGCCGACGAGCGCAATCGCCTCGCGCGCGTCGCGCGCGGGCGTGTGCGTCCGGCGCCGTTCCTGGTGCTGGGCTTGGGGTGGTGGCGGCTGCGTCTCGTGATCGCGTAGCGAGCGGAGCACGGTCCAGAGCAGGAAGATCGTCACCAGCGACGCCGCGATCGCAAGCGCGATCAACAACACGTTGCGCAGAGGGTGGGGGTGATCACGCGTATCACGACGCAGGTCCGTTCACCCGCTCGGCCGCCGAACGTTCCATGGCCGCGGGACGGCCTGGGCGGGTTTCGATCAAGGTTATTCGACCGCACGCACCTCGATCTAGCGAAACCCTGCTCGGGTCTGCACGATCACAGCGTGCGCGAAGTCTCCGGTTCGCGCCATGTGCCGATCGGCCCGTTCTCGAGGAAAAGCTTCAAGCCGTAGGCGGCTGCGCGTTGGTCTTCCGGCTCTGCGTGTAGTCCGGCCGCCGAGACGTATCGATGCCACGCGAGCGCACGGGCGATCGTGCCTGTCCGGTAGGCGATCTCCGCGGCGTCCGTGAAGTCGCCGAACGGCTCGAGGTATGCCGCGCGCAGTCGCTTGAGTTCGGGGCCCCCCGGCTCGAGATCGAGCTTGAACGCGGCCGCGCGGAGCGTGACGGTAAGCGTGTGGAACGGGTGCGAGACGCAGCTGTCACCCCAGTCGAAGAAGAGGTAGCGGGCATCCTGGACGAAGACCTGCCCGTCGTTGAGGTCGTCGTGCTGGACCGTTTCGCGGATCCCGTAGTCCGCCAGCTTGCGGCAAAGCGCCTCGACCTCCGGCAACGCTGTTTCGATCAGCTCCGGCTCTGCCGGAGTGAGCCCGCTCGGTCCCTCGCGAAGCAGCGCTCGCAGCTGATCGGGTAGAACCGCCAGCCTCCGATCCGGAAGTCCGATCGCGAGCAGCTCGTCCGCCTCGCCGGCCAGCTCGATCTGAAGCTCCCCGTACCTCGGCAGCGCCGCCTCCCAATAACGCAGGTCATTCGCGTCTTCGATCAACTCGCGTAGCCGCCTGCCTCCGTCGCGTAGCAGCAGCCACCCTCGCTCCGGATCGACTGCGATCACGTCGGGTACGCGATCGGGCATGCACGCCGCGAGCTTTGCCGTTAAGGCGGCTTCGAATCGGTGCGCATGTCCGGTTGCCTTGAAGTACAGATCGCCTTCCGCGGTCGGCACGCGGATCACCGTCGACCACCAGCGGATGTGGAACTGGTCGAGCTCGCCGGTGACGGAAGCGTGCTCCCCGATCCAGGCCTCCGCCTCGCGCAGCCAGGTCGGCTCGGTCCACGGCAGGCCCCGCTCGGGCACGCCCTAGCGCGGGAGCTCGATCGAGCGAAGGCCGCTCAGGTCGAGCCACGTCCGGTCCGGCCCACGCACGATTCGCATCAAGACGGCCTTGCAGTGAGCGCAGCGGACGACCGTGCCGGGCGCATCCATGTACACCTCCAGCCGGGCGACGAGGTCGACGGTGCCGCAGGTTCGGCAGACTTCGGTTGCGGTTGTCATCTCGACGCCGAACAGCTCGAGCATCAGGCCGCCGATCGCGTTGCCGTCGAGTCGTCGCTCGTCAGCCACCGGTCGCTCCGAAACGTTCGGTCCTGATCGACTCCGGCTCGTAGCCGAGCGCCACCAGCCCATCCGCCGCCGTATCGACGAAGCGGGTCGAGCCGCAGACGAAGACGTGGGGCCGCTCGGCGGCCGGGAAGGCGACCTCGCGCAGGAGCTCAGCGTCGATTCGGCGCGCGTAGCCCGTCCACCCGGGCGGCTGGGCCCGCGTCAGCGTGTGGAAGACCTTGAGCCCGCCGCGGGCGCGAGCCTCGAGCTCCTCGCGGTAGATCACGTCCTCGAGCGTCCGCGACGAATAGAGCAGCCGTATCGGCGTCGGGCCGGAGGACGAGCGGATCATCGACATCAGCGGGACGACGCCGGAACCGCCGCCGACGAGGAAGACCGGACGGCCGTCGTCCTCCCAGACGAAGTAGCCGCCGATCGGCCCGCGTACCTCGAAGCCGTCGCCCTCACGCGCCTCGTCGACGAGATAGGGAGAGACCTCGCCGTCCGCCAGTCGCTCGACCGTGATCGCGAGCGGCTCCTCCGGCGCCGACGCGACCGAGTAGCTGCGCTCGGCCTGGTAGCCGTCCTCGGCGGTCAGCCTCACGTCGAGATGCTGGCCGGCGCGATGGCCAGGCCAGCCCTCCGCGTCCAGCAGCAGCGTCCGTACCCGCGGTGTCTCCTCGACCTTGCCCGTCACCGTCGTGACAAGCCACAGCAGTCCAGGCAACGTCACGCCTCCTGGTCATTGATGCAGACGGCTGCACGGGCAGAGCCCGCGCAGCCTGACGACGGCATCGCAAGCGACGCCGTAGTCAGTCGCCCCAGTACCGCTGCTCCAGCCACGGGTCGCCGAGAATGTGGTAGCCGTTCGACTCCCAGAACCCGGGTTCGTCCTCGTCCTGCAGCCGCAAGCCGCGCACCCATTTCGCGCTCTTCCAAAAGTAGAGATGCGGCACGAGCAGCCGCGCCGGACCGCCGTGCTCCGCCTCGAGCGGCTCGCCGTCGTAGTCGTACGCGACCCAGGCCTTGCCGTCGATGACGTGCTCCAGCGGCAGATTCGTCGTGTATCCGCCGTCGCAGAACGCGGTCAGATACGACGCATCGTGCTCGACGCGCTCGAGAAGCGTGTCGAGCGAGACCCCCCTCCAGACCGTGTCGAGCTTCGACCACTTGGTGACGCAGTGGATGTCAGCGGTCACCTCCTCGCTCGGCAGCGCGGTGAACTCCTCCCACGTCCAGCTGACCGGTTCGGCGCCGCCCTCGATCCTGAACGTCCATTGCTCGAGGGGCGTGTGCGGCGTCGGGCCCGCCGACAGCACCGGGAAGTCGTCGACCAGATGCTGTCCCGGCGGAATCCGGTCCGGCGGGCCCTCGCTTCGCCGGCCGCTGAAGCCGCGTGAGATCAGGGGCATGGCGCGACTCTCTCAGCTTGCGGCGAGCGCCGCAACGGCCACGGCCGGGGTCTGACCCCGGACGTGTTCAGTTCGGCCAGTGGATCGACTCCCCTTCGGAAGCGGGAGGCGCGTTATCACGCGGCCGCTGCCCGTTCCGGCCACGGCCGGGGTCTGACCCCAGACATGTCGAATGTGGGGTTCAGTCGGTCAGGCGTGACGACCGCGGTCTTCCAAAGCGCCGGCTGCCGCCTCGAAGTTCGCTCGGCCGCTCCCATGCGTGGCTATCCAGGGCGTTCGTTCGGGACGCCAGAGCGGTAGTCCGACCTCGACCACGACGGCCTCGGACGCATCGGTGAGCAGCCGCTCGACGGCCTTGCGCTCCCACTCGTGACGGTGCGCGTCGCGGACGACGATTACCACGGGGCGTCCATCCGAGGCCGCTGCCGGCGCCGGCTGTCCTTCGGAGAGGACGATCGTCTCGGAAGCGTCGAGCACGTCGGCAAGGCCGTGCTGGGTCTTGCCCGCGGCGATCGAAGCGGTCGGCCGAAGCTCGAGGACGAGCGGAGGGCCCGTGATGCGGACGTCGCCCCTCACCTCGAGCGCCCGCCGCGCGCCGTCGGCGCCGAGGTCCCGCCTGACCACCTCCGCCGACGGCGTTCGGGCCCAGACCGCGAGCTCGGCGACCCGACCCGCCGCTTCCTGCAGGCGCTCCTCCGCCAGTCGGCCGGACGCGACCGCGCCCACGATCGCGCCGTGAGTGGCTTCGAGGAGCCGGTCGTCGACCTCGGCGCCGAGGCAGAGTGCGTCGGCGCCGGCCCCGAGCGCGCGGACGGCGCCCTCCTCGACGCCGACGGTCGCGCTGACCGCGCGCATCTCGAGGGCGTCCGTGATCGCCACGCCGGCGAAGCCGAGCTCGTCGCGCAGGAGCTCCTGAAGGACGCGCGGGCTCAGCGTCGCCTGCTCGTCGTCGAGCGCCGGGACTCGAACATGCGCAGTCATGACCGAACGGACGCCGGCGGCGATCGCCGCGCGGAACGGCTCGAGCGCCTCGGCCGGATCGCCGTCGACGACAGGGAGCTCGAGGTGCGAGTCCTGCGACGTGTCGCCGTGCCCCGGGAAGTGCTTCGCGCACGCGGCGACGCCCTGGTGCTGAAGTCCGGCCACGAACGCTGCCACATGGCGCGCGACGAGCGCGGGTTCCGAGCCGAACGAGCGAATCCCGATCACCGGGTTGTCCGGATTCGAGTTGACGTCCGCGACCGGCGCAAAGTCGAAGTTGATCCCGACCGCGGCCAGCTCGCTCGCGATCGAGGCCGCGACCTCCTCGGTCAGCGCGATGTCGTCGACGACCCCGAGCGCCCAGTTTCCGGGGTATGAGCTGCCCGTTCGCGCCTCTAGTCGCGTTACATCGCCCCCTTCCTCGTCGGTCGCGACGAGCAGGTCGCTGTGCTCGGCCCGCAGCGAACGGGTCAGCGACGAGACCTGGTCGTGACTCTCGATGTTCTGGCCGAAGAGAACGACACCGCCGAGACCGCGCCCGAGCCAGCGCCGCAGCCAGTCGGGAACGGTGATCCCGTCGAAGCCGGGGAAGAGGCAGGTCGCGGCGGCGCGGCCGAGCTCGTCCGTCATCCCCTGACCGCGCCGGCGGTGAGGCCGAAGGCGATCTTGCGCTGAATCGCAACGAAGAAGATCACGACCGGGAGCGCCGTCAGCGTCGCGCCCGCCATCAGCGGTCCCCAAGCCGTGCCGCGGTTGGTCGTGAACGAGGCGAGCCAGACCGTCAGCGTCTGCTTCTCCGGGCTGTGGAGGAGGACGTAGGCCATGATGAATTCGTTCCAGGCCTGGATGAACGCGAAGATCGAGGTCGCGACGAGGCCCGGCCCGATCAACGGCAGCAGAATCCGGACGAAGGCGCCGAAGCGGGTCGAGCCGTCCACCTGTGCGGCCTCCTCGAGCTCGCGCGGCACGCCGATCATGAAGCCCCGCAGCGTCCAGACCGTGAACGGGAGCACGAAGGTCATGTAGGTGATGATGACGCCGCTCAGCTTGTCGACCTGGTTCGCCTTTGCAAGCACGAGGTAGATCGGGATGATCAACGCGTTCAGCGGGATCATCTGGACGCCGATGATCAGAACGATGAACGCCTTCCGGCCGTAGAAGCGGAACTTCGCGAGCGCGAGCGCCGCCAGGAACGCGAGCACGAGCGAGAAGGCGACGACACAGCCGACGATGATCAGGCTGTTCTTGACGTCGGCCCAGAAATGCGGCCGGTGGATCGCGTCGGTGAAGTTCGACAGCGTGGGGTGGATCGGGAACCAGACCGGCGTGTCCGCGAAGACGTCGGAGCCGCGCTTGAAAGCCGTCGCGACCATCCAGTAGACGGGGAAGATGATCACCGCGAAAACGGCGAGGCCGACAGCATTCCAGCCGAGACGGCCGCGCGGGCGGCGACGCCGCCGTGATCGTGCCGGGAGGCCGGCCAAAGGTGCTCCGGGAAACGGCGAGCTCATTCAGCGTCCCCGATCCTGACCATCTGCCGGATGTAGGCGAAGCTGATCAGCAGCATGATCGCGACCATCACCAGGGCGATTGCCGAGCCGAGGCCGTACTCGCTGATCTTGAACGACTCGACGTATGCATAGATCGACATCAGGTAGTAGTCGGTCGAGGGGCTTCCGTTCCGGATGATCCAGACCTGGTTGAAGACCTGGAAGTCCCAGATGATCGAGAGGCTGATCAGGATCACGTAGATCGGCTTCAGCAAGGGCAGGGTGATGTCGCGGAATGAACGCCAGGCCCCGGCGCCGTCGATCGCGGCTGCTTCGGTGAGGTCGCGCGAGACCTGCGTCAGCCCGGCATAGAGCGTGATCGTCACGAACGGGATCGCGCCCCAGACGATCAGCGAGACGATCACCGCCCACCCGCTCCAGGGGTTGGCGAACCAATCGTGGTGGTTGAAGTCACCGAAGTGGAGCGCGGTCAGTGTCCAGTTCGCGACCCCGAACTCGTAGTCGACCATCCACTGCCAGATGTCGACCGCGACGACGACCGGCGTCGCCCAGACGAAGATGAGGCCGGCCGTCAGTAGGAGCCGGACCAACGGTCCGACCTTCGTCAGCAGCAGGGCGAACAGCGTGCCGAGCACGATCGTGAGCGAGACGCAGGCGACGGTGAAGCCGATCGTCCGCAGGACGACGTGCCAGAACAGGCTGTCGTGGAAGATCTCGGCGTAGTTCGCGGTGCCGATGGACTCGCCCTTGTGGCGGACGAGCTGGAAGAGGCCGTAGTGCTGGAACGACAGCCTGACCAGGTAGTAGAGCGGGTAGCCGAGCACCGCCGCGATCACCGCGGCGGCGGGTAGGAGAAGCGCATAGGGGGCGGCGCCGCGTCTGAGGCGCCGCCCCAACGGGCGGCGCCTCGACAGGGAGGGAGCGGCGAGCGGCGCTGCGGCAGCCGGGGAGCGGGAGCTCATTTGCAGAGCATCCCGCTTCCCGACACCTCTTTCACGACTTGGCGTTCAGGATCTTCGTGATCTGAGAGTTGGCCTTGCCGGCCGCCTTGGCCACGCTCGCGCGATTCGTGAGGATCGCCGTGCACATGTTCTTCAGGACGTTGGCGTTCTCCACGTTGACCCAGTTCGGGGCCGTGGGCACGAACCAGCTGTATTTCGCGGCCTTCGCGAACGGTGCCAGCTGCGGGTTGTTCTTGTTCACGTTCACGAGTGTCGTCGTGTTGGCGATGTTGCCCGCCTTGGCGATGATTGTCTCGGCGCTTGAGT
>Ga0307277_10000521_pt1 | contig 14316 bp, 14 predicted proteins | sample ER_DNA_116_FD_194473 | JGI IMG/M metagenome (GOLD analysis project Ga0307277, IMG submission 194473) | Bulk soil microbial communities from the East River watershed near Crested Butte, Colorado, United States - ER_DNA_116 | ecosystem: Environmental > Terrestrial > Soil > Floodplain | place...
GCAACCCGTTAGCGTCCCGCCGATGCCCAGGGACAGAGGGCGCACGATCGCTGCGCGGCATCGCCGTGCCCACCATCAAGCTGTTCGCCGCCGCAGGCGTGTGGCCGGACTTGTCGTGCTCGCGATCATCGCGCTGATCACCCTGCTCCTGACCGCTTTCGGGACCGGCGAATCGACGCCGAACGAAAGCAGGATCGGCCCCGCGCCGGCGAACCGCTTGCTGCCGTCCGGGCCACCGAGCCCGCAGGTCATCGCACTCCAGGGCGCGCTGCGGATCCAGCTTCCGGTTGCACAGTCACGGCTGACCGCGATCGGCTATCACGCGAGCGGCGACGGCGCGATCGCTCTACAGCCGCTCGGCTCGCAGGCCAACCCGGGCACCTTTACGCGGCTTGCCAGGCGCGTCTTCGGCGGCGGCCGCCACGGCTCGGGCTGGTTCCAGTTGGCCGGCGGCGAGGGCCCCGGAACAGCGGCGCTCGACGTCGGCGCGCTGCCGGGAACCGATGTCTATTCGCCCGTCGACGGAAGCGTGATCGGGCTGACCCCGTACATCGTCAACGGCCGGCGCTTCGGCTCCGAGATCGACGTCCAGCCGACGGGCACGCCTTCGTTTGTCGTCTCGATCACGCACGTCAAGCCCGACCCTGCGCTGACCGTCGGCTCGAGCCTCGCGGCCGGGACGTCCAAGCTCGGCCTCCTGCTCGACTTCTCGCGCGTCGAGGAGCAGGCCCTCGCCCGCTACACCCAGGACGCGGGCAACCACGTCGAGATCGAAGTTCGCCCCGCCGCAGCGCTCGCGACGCCCTGAAAGCAAGGCTCTGAGAATCCTCTTCGTCGCCGACGTCTTCGGCGTCCCCGGGCGCCGGGCGGTCGAGGAGCGACTGCCTGCGCTGCTTGAGGAGCTCGCGGTCGACTTCTGCATCGTCAACGGCGAGAACGCGGCCGACGGCGCCGGAATCACTCCGCGCATCGCGGATCGCATCCTCGCTGCGGGTGCCGATGTTGTCACTCTCGGCAACCACGTCTGGCGGCGGCCGGAGATCGGGCCGTATCTGGCGGAATCCGAACGCGTGATCAGGCCCGCGAATGTCAGCTCCGGCTCGCCGGGCCGCGGGCTGACGATCGGACCCGCCGCCGACGGCAGTCCCGTTGCCGTCATCAACCTGCTCGGCCACCTCTTCATCGACTCGCCGATCGGGCCGTTCGAGCTCGTCGACGAACTCGTCGAAGAGGCGCGCAAGCGCGCACAAATCGTCCTGGTCGACTTCCATGCCGAGGCAACGAGCGAGAAGGTGGCGCTCGCGCACTGGCTAGACGGCCGCGTCACGGCCGTGATCGGCACGCACACGCATGTGCAAACGAACGACGCCCGCGTCCTCCCCGGCGGCACCGCCGCGATCACCGATGCCGGCATGACCGGCCCGCACGATTCTGTGATCGGCGTCCAGGCCGACCTCGCGATTGCGCGCATGCGCACCGGGATGCCGGTCCGCTTCAAGCCGGCCGAGGGCGGCGTGCGGATCGAGGGCGTTCTGATCGAGTGCGGCGCCGGCGGCCGAGCTACGTCGTGCGAACCGGTTCGCGCCCCGGTCTCGCCATAGGGACAGTCCCTAGGGGACTGTCCCTGAAACGCGTACGGAGCGGCAGCCCCGCGATGGCGCCGCCAGCACGGCCACGAGCCCGACCAGGACGAGGTCGCGCACGAACACGAGCCACGTCGCAACCGCGTCCTGCTGCAGCGCCAGGCGCCAGTAGCGATACGGGAACCAGAGCTGCGTCAGCACGAGCGCGACGGCGAGCACGGCCGAGGCGGCAAGCCCGCGCCGCCCACGCACGAGCGGCACGAGCGGCAGCAGCCAGACCAGGAACTGCGGCGAGAGCACCTTGCCGAAGGCGACGAATGCCGCCACGCACGCCGCGGAGTAGCGAACGAGGCGCTCGGACGTCGCCGGCCCGCGTGCGAACGCGATCCACAACGCGATCACGACGAGGGCCTGCACGACAGTCTGGATCGCCGCGAGCGCCCCCGCCAGCGAGCCGCCCTGGTTTTGCGAGCCGTGGCTCAGGTTCAGATGAACCGTCCACGCGCCGAACTGATGGGCTACCAGCAGGAAGCTCGAACCGAGGCTCTCGATCTGCAAGGGACGGTCGGCCTGCCGGTGCAGGCTGTCCCAGACGCCGCCGGGCGAGAGCCGGACGAAGGGGAGGAAGCAAAGCGCGAAAACGCCCGCGCAGACGCCTCCGCAGACGAGCGCCTCGCGCCGGCCGTAGCGCCGCCAGACATACACGAGCGCGGGCGGCACGACGACGACGGGGAAGATCTTCGCCGCCGCCGCGAAGCCGAGCACTCCGAGGCCGGTCCGCTTTCGCTCCGCGAGCACTGCGGCGAGTCCGAGCACGAGCAGCGCGGTCGGCCAGAGATCGAAGCGCGTCAGGATCACCGAGCCGAGCGCGAGCGGCGCCAGCGCCGCGAAGCCGAGCGCGGCGAAGAGCCGTTCCGGCTCCGCGCGCAGGGCGGACAGCGCGATCGCCACGCCCACGATCGCGATCAGGCCGCAGAGCACCATCAGGCGCTCGAAGTTCCGCCGGTACGTCCGCTCGTCGTGCCCGTCCCCGATCGCGGGCAGCAGGAAGACCGGCAGCGCAGCCGGCGGATATTCGACCCTGAAGTCGAGGTACGGCACCTTGCCATCGAGCATGGCGTCGCCGTAACGCTGGTAGACGGGCGTGTCGACGATCTGGTCGCGCCGGTAGAAGCCGTGGTGAAGCAGCGCCCAGGCGGCGCCGAACACGGCGAGCGCGACGAGCCCGGCCGCAAGGGCCTGCCGCCGCTCAACCGATAGCGACCAGCGCTCTTGGCTCGTGCTCACGCGGGCGTCCGCGTCTCAACCGGGGGAACCTCCCGATCGCTCCGCGCCGGTTTCCCCTCCACTGGTCCGCTTTCGCGGACAGGCGGCTGCGCCGCCGGCTCACGCTCTACGGTCAGGAGGACGAGCGCGACGAAGGGGAAGAACCACGGCAGGTAGAGGTAAAACCAGTGCGTCAGCACGAGCTCGAAGCCGATCAGCAGGGCCGCGGTCAGCGCGGCGAGCTGCCGAGCCGTCTTCCGGCGAGGCACGAAATAGACCGCGACCGCGCCGAGCGCGAGCAGGACTTGCAGCGCGCGTTGCACGTGGTGCAGATCGGGATAGCCGGCGCCGTACTGCTTCCAGTCCCAGATCGAGAACGGCGAATGCCGGCCGACCTGGAACTTGATCGTGCGGTCGTAGAAGACGTGCGCCGCGTGGAGCGGGCTCGGCTCGAGCAGCACGATCGAGAAGGCGGCGGCCGTCGCGACGAGAAAGCCGCCGAGGAAGACAAGCTTCTGGCGGGGCCGCGCGAACGAATCCGGATACGAGGCCCAGAGCGGCGCGACGAGCAGCGGCGCGAACTTCGTCCAGCCGGCGAGCGCCGAGAAAACGCCACGGGCGAACGCGGAGGTCACGAGCCAGAAGCCCCAGATCAGGAAGAGCGGAGGCAGCGCGTCGTTCGTGTTCGAGTTCGATACGTACTGGGTGAAAGGCCAGGCGACCCAGGCGAAGGCAAGCGTCACCGCCAGCCGTATGCCGCCGAAGCGAAGCCCAACCAGGGCGAGCCCGAGCATGCAGAGCACGTCGAAGACGACGGCTCCGAAGTGTGCCGCCGGTAAGTCGTCCCACTTGCCGCTCCAGCCGAAGAACCAGTAGCCGGGGACGTAGGCCTCGTAGGCAACCGGGCCGTACGTGTCTCCCTGCGGGTTGGCCGACTCGCAGCGCCCATTCGTCTGGACGCGGTCCCGGATCTCGCCGTCCTGGTCCGCGGGCCCGCAGGCTTTCAGATCGTCCTCGACGGGGAAGTTCCCGTAGGGGCTCTCGCCCTGCGTGATCCGCGCTGCGCCGACGACGCCGGAATAGCCGACGTCGATCACATTGGAGTTCTCGACGTTGAGACCGATCCGGAAGCCGGCGAGGAAGATCGCCGCGGCGGCGAGCAGCCAGACGGGCCAGACCGGCCGGCTCTCCGCGGCGCGGCCTCCGCGCCGGACGCTCCAGACCATCCGCGCCAGCAGGTAGACAAGCGGCGGGTAAACGAGCGGCACGCTTGTGAAGACATGACCTTTGTTGAAGAACCACAGCGAGATGCTGAAGGAGAGGAGCACGAGCAGATCCAGATTCCGTAGCGAAAGCGGCCGGCGGAAATCGGCGAGCCCGATCAGGAAGGCGGCACAAAGCCCAAGCCAGATCGGCAGGCTGTTGATCTCCTTGCCGCCGAACGCGGCCCCGCCGCCCCGCGCCATCTTCCAGGCGACCTGCGGGCCGGTCCAGGCCTCGGTGACGGTCCCGGTTGCGTCCTGGACGCGGCCTGTTGCGACCTCGCCCACCTTGTCGACGCTTGTCCAGACCTTGACCGTCCAGCTCCCGTACGGCGCGCTGTAGGTCGCCTGTGTGGTGCGGGTCTTCGGCGGGTAGTGGCGCAACCAGCTCGCGATCTTCGGGTTCGCGAGGAAGATTGCGGTCGCCCGCTCCTCCGTCAGCTTCGTTTTCGGCGCGGCCCCGGCGGCGGGAACGAGCAGCAGCGCGCAGAAAGCGGCGACTCCCAGCCGGCGCATGGAATCAGGCTACCGGCCTAAGGCGCCGACTTGGCGGCGCCGTCTGGAGGCTGCGCGGGCGTTGCCCGCGCAGCCGTCTAACCCGGTTCTCTGTTGGCATGCGCCCGAGCTGGTGCGCGCTACGACTTGAAGCTCCAGAGCTTGTTCCCGACGAAATTGAGCGGAGTCACGAGCACGATCGCGATCGCCTGGGCGACCACCTTGTTCATCCCGAAGGCGATCAGCGCGCTGAGGATGCCGAGATTCGCGCCATAGGCGACGAGCGCAACGGTGAAAAAGCGGAGACCCTGAAACCCGACGTGCCCGCGCTGGTCGCGGAACGTCCAGATGCGGTTCCAGAGGTAGTTGTTGGTAACGGCGACGAGGAACGAAACCGTGGCCGCGGCGACGTAGTGCCAGCCGGCGCCGCGCAAGAGCGCCGTGTAGATGGCCAGGTTGACCACATAACCGGTCGCGCCGACCCCGGCGAACTTCGCGAGCTGCATCCAGTTCGCGGGCCGGCTGAGCGCACGAATCGCTCGGGCGCGCAGGGCGAAGGCTCCGGACTGCCGCTGCGCCATCGGCGGGCGAGGCTATCAGCGCGAGGCGACACCCTCGATCGATCCCGTGCTTACTGGTCGAAGCCCTCGGCGCCGACCAGCGGCACGAAACGGCACGGGACCGAGTGAATGAGGGCGGGACCTTCAGGACTTCGTACAGCAACCTCGAGCCGCTGGCCACGCGCGCCGCCCACGGGGACGACGAGGCGGCCGCGCGGTTTCAGCTGCTCGTAGAGCGTCTGCGGGAACCCGGGCGCCGCAGCGGCTACGGCGATCCCGTCGAAGGGAGCGTGCTCGGTAAGGCCAAGCGTGCCGTCGCCGACGTGCACGTGGACGCGGTCGTATCCGGCTGCGACCAGGCGCTCCCGGGCGAGCTCGGCGAGCTCCGGGATCCGCTCGATCGTGTACACCTCGGCGGCGAGCTCGGCGAGCACTGCCGCCTGGTAGCCCGAGCCTGTGCCGACGTCGAGGACACGCTCGCCGCCGGTCAGCCGGAGCGCCTCGCAGATGCGCGCGACCATGTAGGGCTGCGAGATCGTCTGGCCCCCGCTGATCGGGAGGGCCGCGTCGTCATATGCGCGTCGCTGCTCGCGCTCGCCGACGAACCGGTCACGGGGGACGGCGGCCATGGCGCGAAGCACCCGCTCGTCGACGATGTCGCGGCCGCGCAGCTGCGTCTCGACCATTGCGCGGCGGCGACTAGTCTGCTCGTCCTCAGGCGGCATGCGCGAGGGCGCGGGTGTAGGCGGGAGGCTCGACCCCGAAGTGCTCGAGCGCCAGCGGCGCCAGGTCGGTGATGCTCCGCGGCGCCGCGTCTAGCCCGACGGTGAGCAGGGGCACCTCGGAGTCGGCGGCGGCGAGGGCGCCGTGACTCCCACCGCCGAGGTGACTCCGGCCCCCGAGATCGTCGAACTCGACGCCTTCGCTCGCCGAGACCAGGAGCTCGCCCGCGTTCGGATTGCGGAGCGCCGCCCACGCGCGCTCGAGCGCATCGGGCTGCGGCAGAAGCGTCAGATCGCCGCTCGTCTCCCAGCCGCTCGCCGACGGGACGAAACGGAGCTCCTCACCGGCGCGGCGCGCGACGGCTTCACCGGCTTCGAGGAAGAGCGCCGCCTCCACACCTGTCTCGGCGTCGAGGCGCGCCGCAAGTTCTCGCGGGTCCTCTCGGGTCTTGTCCGTCCGGTAGACCATCCCGGCGCGATTCGAGGCGGTCACGATCACTTGCACGTCCGCGAAGCTCTCCTCCAGCCGGAGGGCCCGGTCGATCCGCGTCTGGCCGTGATCGGCACAGACGATGACCGCATAGCGCTCGAGGAACTCGTCGGGCCCGCCGGCGGCCTCAACCAGGGCCCAGATCGCCGCGTCGCTTCGCTGCAAGGCCTCCTCCGAGCCCCCAGGGCCGGCCGCATGCGAGGCGAAATCGTAATCCGGTAGGTAGTGGACGAGGAAATCGAAGCCGTCACGCGTGACCAGCCAGCGGCCAACCGCCGCCGCGTAGGCGTCGACCGATCCGGCCGAGCGCCCGAAGACTGCGAGCGGCGCGCCGGTCACGTCCGACTCGAACAGGTTGTAAAAGAAGAAGCGCTTCGGCCCGTAGGCCGGGCGGCGGGTGAATGCCGGAACGGCGGAGGCGTGGCGGTTGCGCCCGCGATAGCAGGTGAAGTTGATCGCGGCAGTTGTGTAGCCGGCATCCTCGAGCGCCTCGAACACGGTTACGGCTTCGGCGCCGAGGTGCTGCTCGTTCATGTTGAAGATCGCGTCGAGCAGTGCTTGGCGCGTGCCTGCGGCGCGGACTGCCGCGAACGAGGACCCGTACTCGACGATCCGGCGCTCGCCGCGGTGGTACCAGACGAGGTGAGGAATCCGGTGGATGTCGGGATGGGCGCCGCTCGCGATCGACGACAGGCAGACGGGCGTCAGCGAGGGGAAGGTCGAGATCCCGCGCGTGTAGGCGCCATTCGCGGCGAGGAACTTGAGCGCCGGCGTGCGGTCGTCCTCGGCCGCGCGTTCGAAAGCCGCCGGGGTGAGGCCGTCGATCACGATCAGGATCAGGTTCTTGGCCACTGGTGCCCCTTCCAGTAATGCCGTCGAGTTTCTGGGTCGCGAGCACCAAGCCGGGGGCCGCACTCGCTCGCGGCCAAGGCTGGCAGCCTTGGCAAGAGCGAGGGTGGGTTCTGGCGCCGCGTGATCGCGGGCCAGAAGCCGGCATGTATTGCTGGATGGGGCACTAATCACGCGCGAGCGTGCGCAGGCCCGCGTACCGCTCGGGGCTGCGACGGCGCGCGCGGGCCGCGAGCGCGGGTAGCGCAACCGCTTCGAGATAGCCCAGAAACGGGACGAGCGCGAGCGCCGCAACGCCCAGGCCGGCGAGGCTGATCAGGATTCCGGTCCCGGTCGTTGTGCCGCCGCGGCGCACGGTGCCTTGTGCAAGCGGAGCGCCGCCCACGGCACCGAGCAGGCCGCCGATCGCTCCGCCGATCGCGTCCTTCCAGTCATCGAGCGCGAAGCCGACCACGATCCCCGCGGCCGCGCCGATCAGGATCGCGAGCAGCGCGCCGGGCCGTGTTCTGGCCAGCCAGCCCGCCGCAACAAGCGCAGCCCCCGCGCCGATGCCGGCGGCGACGCCGATTCTGTACCACTCCCACATTCGCCCCAGTGTAGTGCCGGGGTCCTGCTCGAAAACCGAATACGCCCGTGCCGCGAACTATCGGCGAGCCATCGGTTCTTCCCTCAGGAGCTCGGCGGTGACTGCGGGCCGCCGGGCTCCACCCCGCCGCCTTCCAGTCGTCTGATCACCGCGAGCCCGAACTCGGCCGCGCGCGCGCCGTCGACGACGCGGTGGTCGAAGGTGACGGCGATCGTGCCGGTCGGGCGGGTGACGATCTCGCCGTCTCTCACGACCGGTCTCTCGGCGACGCGGCCGATGCTGAGGATCCCGACCTCGGGGTGGTTGACGATCGGGGTGGTCAGGAGCCCGCCGAGCTTGCCAGCACTCGTGACGGTGAACGTCGAGCCGCGCAGCTCTTCGGGCTTGAGCTTGTGGGCGCGCGCCGTCTCCGCAAGCCGGGCGACCTCGTCCGCGAGTTCCTCGAGGGAGCGCGAGTCGCAGTCGCGAACGACAGGGACGACGAGGCCTTGGTCGGTCTGGACAGCGACGCCGAGGTCGTATCGGTCGAGGTAGACGATCTCGTCGCCCTCCAGCCGCGCGTTCAGCTCCGGGACCTCCTTCAGCGCCTCGGCTACGGCCTTGAGCGTCAGCGGGACGAGCCGCTTCAGGTCGACGCCACCGAAATCGCACTCCTCGACCCAGGTCACCGGCGGTACCTCGGCGTGCGCGCGCGCCATGTGCCCAGCGATCAGCTTTCGGACGCCGCGCAACGGCTCCCGGCGTCCCTCCGGAGCGTGTCCCGGTGCCAGACCCGGAGACGCGGCTGCGGAGCGCACGTCCTCTTCGGTCACGCGGCCCTGAGGCCCGCTGCCGTCGAGCGTTTCGAGGTCGACGCCAAGCTCCTGGGCCAGCCGGCGGACGAGCGGGGTGGCGCGGGCGCGCTGTCCGCCGCGGCCGTGTCCCGGTGCCAGGCGTGAGGACGGGTCCGGAGCGGCCGCAGCTTGCTGCTGTGGGGCTTCCTCGGCGTGCGGCTGCTTCTCGTCCGCCGGCGCCGCGCCATCCTCACCGATCACGACCAGCACGGTGCCGACCGCGACCGTCTCGCCCTCGGCGACGAGGATCCGGGCGACCATGCCGGAGGCGGGCGAAGGGATCTCCACGGTCGTCTTGTCGGTCTGGATCTCGACCAGGGGGTCGTCTTCGGCGATCTCCTGGCCCTCGGCGACGAGCCAACGGGCGACCTCGCCCTCCGTCAGTCCTTCGCCGAGGTCGGGGAGCTTGAACTCGTAGGGCACGGCCCGAATCTACCGCGGCGTTCCGACCCAGGCGCCGGCGGGAACGATCAGCACCCGAAGTCCGCCTTCGACTCGCCAGAGCGAGACGGCCTGTTCGTCGCCTGTGAGCTCGGTCGCGGTCTCGCGCGGCACGTAACCGGCTTGCAGCGTTCGCTCCTGGTTCCAGATCGCGACCGCGTTCGGATCGTGCTCGTTCTCGGGCTCGCGCACGAGCGCGAGGCGGCGGCCCGGGTCGAACGAGGCGTCCTCGACGTTGCCGGGCCGGAAGGTCACGCCCGCGACCGCGACGACGCGAAGTCGCGGATCCTCCCAGCGGACCGACTCACCGGTCGCGGCGTCGCGGAGGTGGTAGCCCGACGCGCCGCGCTCGAGCCAGAGGCGGAGGCGCTCGCTCACGCCATGGGCCTGAGAGCCATGAGCGTTTGTGGCAGTTCGTGAGGACTGTCCCCGCGGACTGCCACTACCGGACATGGCAACTGCAACGAAAGTGTGACTTTTCGTCCACAGGACATGGCTCCCTCGGCCGCTCGGAAACACCTCGGCTTTCGAACGAGAGTCAGAACGCGAGCGTCTTCCGCACCGCCGCGACGACGCGCTCGACCGAGGGCATGTACGCGTCCTCGATCTGCCAGTACGGATACGGCACGTCGTAACCGGTCACCCTGATCACGGGCGCCCGCAGGTCGAGCATTGCCTTCTCGGCGAGAATCGCCGCCAGCTCGGCTCCGTAGCCGGCCATGCGCGGCGCCTCCTGCACGATCACGGCACGGCCCGTCTTCGCAACCGACGCCAGCAAGGCCTCCTCGTCCAGCGGCTTCAACGTCCGGATGTCGAGCACCTCGACTGAGGCGTCCCCTTCCAGCGCTTCGGCGGACGCCTCCGCGACCGGCACCATCGAGCCGTAGGCCACGATCGTCGCGTCGTCGCCGCCGCGAGCGAGGCGCGCCTCGCCCAGCGGCACGACGTGCTCCCCCGCCGGCACCTCGCCGCGCATCGTCCGGTAGTGGAGCTTCGGCTCGAGCACGACCACCGGATCGGGATCGCGGATCGCCGCCGCGAGCAGCCCCTTTGCATCCGCAGGCGTCGACGGGATCGCCACCTTCACTCCCGGCGTGTGCGCGTAGTACGCCTCGGGCGAGTCGTCGTGGAGCTCAGGTGCGCGCACGCCGCCGCCGTAGGGCATCCGAACGACAAGCGGAAACTCCATCCCGCCGCGGGTCCGCCAGCGATACCTCCCCACGTGCGTGATCAGCTGATCCAGGCAGGGATACGAGAAGGCGTCGTACTGCATCTCGCAGACGGGCCGCCAACCCGCCATGCAGAGACCGACCGCGGTGCCGAGGATTCCCGCCTCGGCCAACGGCGTGTCGACGCACCGATCGGCGCCGAACTTGTCCCGCAGACCTGCGGTCGCGCGGAAGACACCACCCGCGCGGCCGACGTCCTCGCCCATCACGAGCACCGACTCGTCGCGCGCGAGTTCCGTGTGGAAGGCGTCGTTGATCGCCTCGACGAGCGTCAGCTCACTCACCGAGAAGCTCCCGCAGCTCGGCGAGCTCGACCGCGAACGACGCCGGCGGCGCCGCATACGCATGCTCGAACACGAGCCCGACATCTGCCGGCGGCTCGGCCTCGGCGGCCGCGATCCCCGCCCGCAGAGCGTCCACCGCCTCCGCCCGAGTCGACTCCGCGAGCTCGTCGCTCAACACCCCCGCCCGGCGCAGGTACGCCTCGTAACGCCCGAGGCATTCGCGCCGCTTCTCCTCTTCGACCCGCTCGAGGTCGATGTAGGCGCGCGGGTCGTCCGCGGTCGCGTGCGGGGCCGTCCGATACGAGACCGCCTCGATCAAGGTCGGGCCTTCGCCCGCACGCGCCCGCGCGACGGCGTCACGGGTCACGTCAAATACCGCGAGCACGTCGCCCCCGTCGACCCGTACGCCCGGGATCCCATAGCCGACGGCCTTGTCGGCAAGAGTCTCCGCGGCCGTCTGAGCGGAGAGCGGCGTCGAGATCGCCCACTGGTTGTTGTTGCAGAAGAGGATCAGCGGCGCGCGCATCACTCCCGCGAAGTTGGCGCCCTCGTGGAACGAACCTTCGGAGGTCGCCCCGTCGCCAAAGTATGCGATCGCGCACGCAGTCTCACCCCGCAGCTTCTTGCCCCACGCCAGCCCCGCGGCATGCGGCACATGCGTCCCGATCGGAACGCAGATCGAGGCGAGGTTGTAGTCGAGCGGGTTCCACCATCCGGCCGGGTGACCCCGCCACCAAGAGAGCACTGTCGAGACCGGCATGCCCCGCAACAAACCGATCGCCGACTCCCGGTAGCTGGGGAAGATCCAGTCCTCGCGCTCGAGCGCATAGACCGAGCCGGCCTGCATCGCCTCGTGGTTCCAGAAGATCGCGTAGGTGCCGATCCGGCCCTGGCGGTGGAAGACGACCGAGCGCTCGTCGTACGTTCGCAGCAGCACCATCGCGCGGTAGAGCTCGAGCAGGTCGCGCTCTTCGAGCCCTTCGACCTCGCCGTCCGGAATTGCCTCGCCGTCTCCGATCACTCGCCGGAGGTCGCGCTCGGCGGGGAGAACGTGGGCCATCGGCCGCGAAATCTACCGCTCTGGCACTTCCTGCCCGGCCCTGGCGAGCACCAGCACCAGCGCGAGCAGGCCAACCGCGGCGACAACGCCGACCGCCTCGAGCAGGAGCCCGCCGCCCGCATGCAGGTCCAACGCCGCGAGCGCAAAGGAGACAAGCGTGAGCGCCACGGCCCCGCGCACCGCCAGCCCCGCGGCCCGCCGGGCGACGAGCTCCGCCTCGTCGGGAACGGACACCTGCTCCAGCGACCAGTAGGCGAGCTCGGCCGCGACGAAGATTCCCGCCGCCGCGAGCACCGTCCCGCCAGGCGCGCCGGAGCCGCGCGTCCAGGCGGACACAGACCACGAGCCGGCGACCCCGGCGAGCGCGGCCACGATCGCCGGCGGGCTCGCGAGCGCCAGTCCGTAGACGAGCAACACGACAGATCCGGCACCGAGCGCGAGCACCAGCAGGCCTAACCGGTCGGCCTCGAGCGCACCGTAGATCGCCACTCCCGAGACGGCCAGAACGGCGGCTGCCGTGAGGACTAGACGCGTGCGCGTGCGTGCCGGCGAGATGCGCTCACCCCCTCGAGGATCGCGGTCAGCGGAGTGCCCTCGTGCCATTCGACCACGGGCGCTCCGGCCCGCTCGTACTCGGACCGGAGCCCCTCCCGTCGCAGCTTCCAGAGCCGCAACGCGAGCTCGCCGGACGCGCCGGGCGCCGGCTCGGCGAACGGCAACGGCGAGATCTCGACGATCACGAGGTCGAACCCGCGAGCACGGAGGTCGAGCAGCGCGCTGACCGCGCGGTCGTCCAGCAGCGGAGTCAAGGCAAGCACGAGGGCCTTCGGCGGCAGCGTCCCGCGCGGAAGGACGTCGATCTCCTTCCAGGCATAGCTGAGCGTGATCTCGGTGTTCAGCAGCGCCTCGACGATCCGGTAGCGCTGCATCAGCCCCGTTCCGGGACGAAGCCAGTTGAGAACGCCGCCAAAGTTGACGAGACCGACCCGGTCCTTGTCGAGCAGGTAACGCTCGCTCAGGGACGCTGCGGCCCTGATCGCCTGGTCGAGCGTCCCCGTTCCGCCCCGTCGCGCGTCGGCGAAGCTGTCCAGGAACAGAATCACGTCGGCGTTTCGCTCGGCATGGAACTCGTTGACCCAGAGATCCCCCCGGCGCGCGCTGGCGCGCCAGTTGATGCGCCTGATCCGATCGCCCGCCGCGAAGCGCCGCAGATCGGCGAACTCGAGCCCTTCGCCCTTCTGCCGCGAAACGCGATTGCCGGTGAAGAGCTGTGTCTCCCGCGGGGCCACGAGCTCTCGCAGTTCCTCCGGCCTCGGGTAGACGCGCAGTGCGGCAGCCCGGTCGAGCGTTTGCTCCCAGGCGAGCAGGCCCGCGGCGTCGCGCGCGCGCAGATGGACGTCTCCAAGCCGGTATGCACCCCAGCGCGCACACCGGAACCGGAGCTCCAGAGTCCGCTCCTCGCCAGGCTCGAGCCGCAGCGCGAGCGGATTCGTCCCGTCGACCAGCTCGAGCCCGGGCGGAATCTCGACCAGGAGCTCGAGCCTCGGCGCGGAATCGCGGGCATCGAGATCGACCTCGACGTCGATCTCGTCGCCCTCGAGAACACGCTCGCGGTCGATCTCGACGTGGACGCGAACGTCCGGCTCCCTCGCGAGCGACAGGCCGACCGCAAGCGTGACCGCGAAGGGGACCGCGATCAGCGCCAGTTCTGGTCGCGCGAAGATCAACGCCGCGAGCAGCCCGAGCGCGGTCAGGACGACATAGCCGCCCAGCTTCGGCGTCGCGTAGCGCGTCACTCAGGCAGCCGCCGCGGCGTCGCTTGAGATGCCGCTGAAGAGCCCGCGCGATTCACTCGCGCGGGCGCTAAACCAGGCTCCAGTTGTCGCGATCATGCCTGATCTAACTCGGGTAGTCGGAGGGCCTCTTCGGCCGACGGCGTCGGCACCTGCTCGAGCGTCTCTTGGACGACATCGTCGCCGCTGATCCGCTGAACCCAAAGCTCGGGCTTCAGCATCAAGCGGTGTCCAAGCCCGGGCACGGCAACTGCCTTGACGTCGTCCGGAGTCGCAAAATCGCGACCGTGCAGCGCCGCCCGGCAGCGGGCGAGCTTGAGCAGCGCGAGCGATCCCCGCGGGCTCGCGCCGACCTGGAGCCGAGCGCTCGCCCGTGTCGCTCCGACGATTTCGACGATGTAGCGGCCGATGCTCTCGGCGACGTACACGTCCTCCACGGCGACTTGCATCGCCAACAACGTCTCCCGGTCGATCACCGGGCTCAGCTCGACCTCGTCCCCGCCGCGGGCAAGGCGTCGCTCGAGAATCGTCCACTCGTCTTCCGGCGATGGATAACCGACGCGCAGCCGCAGGAGGAAACGGTCGAGCTGCGCCTCCGGGAGCGGGTAGGTCCCTTCGTACTCGACCGGGTTCTGAGTCGCGAGCACGAGGAACGGCCGCTCGAGCGGGTGCGTCGTCCCTTCGATTGTCACCTGCTGCTCCTGCATCCCCTCGAGCAGCGCCGCCTGCGTCTTGGGCGGCGCCCGGTTGATCTCGTCGGCGAGCAGGATGTTCGTGAAGATCGGTCCACGCCGGAACTCGAAGTCGGACGTGCGCTGGTTGAAGATCGACGACCCAGTGACGTCTCCGGGCATCAGGTCGGG
>Ga0307277_10000522_pt1 | contig 14286 bp, 14 predicted proteins | sample ER_DNA_116_FD_194473 | JGI IMG/M metagenome (GOLD analysis project Ga0307277, IMG submission 194473) | Bulk soil microbial communities from the East River watershed near Crested Butte, Colorado, United States - ER_DNA_116 | ecosystem: Environmental > Terrestrial > Soil > Floodplain | place...
GTCGTCCTCGGCCAATCCTGTCAAAAGGACGATCGTCTCGCGCTGCGCCGACCCATTCCGCAGGCAGACGACCGCGAGGCGTCGCACGGCCTGGTTCGCGTCGGTGGACACAATCGTGTGGAGCACCGGCCGGATCGCGTTGACGACGCCGGGACTGTCCTTCGACAGGAGCTGCACCGACAGGAGTGCAGAGCCTCGGGCCGCCGGGCTCTCGTCGTCGAGCCCGCGCCGAAGGAGCTCGAGCTTCTGCCGGAAGCGGAACTGGCCGATCGCCCGGTAGGCAACCGCACGCTCCCGATAGTCGGTGCTCCGGGCTGCCCCCTCGAGCTCGTCGGCCCACTGCTGGCGCAGCTCCGACAGCTCGCGCTCGGCGCCTGACTGCGCTAGTTCATCGGCCTGTGCTGCTGCCTCGGCAAGTGACATGGCGGCGCGGCACTCTAGCGCCCGCGGATAGAGTCCGCCGCCGTGGCCCACAGAGTGACGCTCATTCCCGGCGACGGCACTGGGCCCGAGTTGACCGAGGCGACACGCCGGGTCCTCGAGGCGACCGGGGTCGAGTTCGACTGGGACGTCCGGGAAGCCGGCGCCGACGTGATGGACAAGTACGGCGGCAATCCGCTCCCCGACGAAGTCCTCGAGGCGATTCGCGAGACCGGCGTGGCGCTCAAGGGGCCGATCACGACCCCGGTCGGCGTTGGCTTCCGCTCGGTCAACGTCGCGCTGCGCAAGAGCCTCGACCTCTACGGCCAGGTGCGTCCCTGCAAGACCTATCCCGGCGTGCGCACCCGCTTCGACGACGTCGACCTGATCATCGTCCGCGAGAACACCGAAGATCTTTACGCCGGCATCGAATACGAGGAAGGCTCGGAAGAGGTGCGTGAGTTGATCGAGTGGATCAAGGCGCACGGTGGCGGCCTTGCACACGAGGACGCCGGCATCTCGATCAAGCCGATCTCCGTCACTGGTACGCGGCGAATCGTCCAGTTCGCATTCGACTACGCACGACGCAACGGTCGCCGCAAGGTCACGGCGGTGCACAAGGCGAACATCATGAAGTTCTCCGACGGCTTGTTCCTCCGCGTTGCGCAAGAGGTCGCCGCCGAGAACGACGACATCGAGTTCAACGACCGCATCGTGGACAACATGTGCATGCAGCTCGTCCAGCGCCCCGAGGAGTACGACGTGCTCGTACTGCCGAACCTGTACGGCGACGTCCTCTCGGATCTCTGCGCGGGAATGATCGGGGGACTCGGGCTCGCTCCCGGCGGCAACTTCGGCGAGAGCATCGCGATCTTCGAGCCGACACATGGATCCGCGCCGAAGTACGCAGGCCAGAACAAAGTCAACCCGATGGCGCAGATGCTCTCCGGAATGCTGATGCTCCGCCACCTCGCCGAGCAGGACGCGGCGAACAGTCTCGAACGGGCAATCGCCGACGTGATCCGCGAGGGCAAAAGCGTCACGTACGACATGAAGCCCACGCGCTCCGACCCGAGCGCTGTTGGCACGAGCGAGGTCGCCGATGCGATCATCGAGAAGCTCGGAGTGCGGGTATGAGGCGCAAGGTGACCGTCGTGGGCGCCGGAAACGTGGGCGCGACCTGCGCGCAGGTCCTGGCCGCACACGATTACGCGGACGTCGTCCTCGTCGACATCAAGGAAGGCCTTCCGCAGGGCAAGGCACTGGACATCAACCAGATGGGTGCGGTGCTCGGGTACGAACCGAGAGTGACCGGCTCGAACAGCTACGACGAGTCGGCGGGCTCCGACGTCGTCGTCATCACGGCCGGACTGCCACGCTCGCCCGGCATGAGCCGCGACGACCTCGTCGCTACGAACGAGAAGATCGTCAAGGACGTGACCGAGAAGGCAATAGCGAAGAGCCCCGAAGCGATCCTCATCGTGGTCTCCAACCCACTCGACGCGATGTGTCACGTCGCCAAGAACGTCTCCCGCTGGCCGAAGGAGCGCGTGTTCGGCATGGCGGGAATCCTCGACACCGCACGCTTCTCGACCTTCATCGCCTGGGAGACGCAGGCGTCCGTGAAGGACGTCACGGCCATGGTGCTAGGTGGCCACGGCGACCAGATGGTGCCGATCGTCAGCGCGACCACGGTCGGCGGCATCCCACTAGCCAAGTTGGTCGGCGAAGGCGACATCGAGTCGATGGTGCAGCGCACTGCGAAAGGCGGCGGAGAGCTCGTCGAGCTGCTGGGGACCTCCGCCTGGTACGCACCGGGCGCCGCAGCAGCTCAGATGGTCGACGCGATCATGCTCGACGAGAAGCGCGTGCTTCCCTGTACCGCGTATCTCGAGGGCGAGTACGGAATCGACGGCCTCTACATGGGCGTGCCGGTGAAGCTCGGTTCGGGCGGCATCGAGGCGATCTACCAGCTCGACCTGAGCACGGAGGAACAGGCAATGTTGGACGAGTCGGCCGGCGCTGTGCGCGAAGTCGTCGAGCTGCTGACCTCGTAGCCATGGACCTCGGGCTCAAAGGCCGGACTGCGATCGTCAGCGGCGCATCCTCCGGCCTCGGCCTCGCAACGGCCGAGGCGCTGGCGGCCGAAGGCGCGAACGTGACCATGTTCGCGCGGCGACGCGACGTGCTTCAGCGCGAGGCCGACCGAATCGGCGCCTTGGCCGTGCGTGGTGACGTCACGAACCCGCGTGACCTCGAGGCGGTCGTACGCCAAACGATCGCGGCGTTCCGCGGCATCGACATTCTCGTCTGGAACAGCGGCGGCCCTCCGCCCGGCCCAGGCATCGGGATCAGCCCCGAGGCGCTCGAGGAGGCCGTCGAGCTCCTCTTCTTCCCGGCGCTGCGGCTCGTCGACTTTTGCCTGCCCTATCTCGTTCAAAGCCCGGGCGGGCGGATCCTCATCTTCACCTCGGTTGCTGCGAAGGAACCGACCGAGCATCTTGCGCTCAGCAACGCCGTCCGGCCGGGCATTCACGGCTGGGCGAAGACGCTCTCGCGTGAGCTCGGCCCCCGCGGTGTCACCGTCAATTGCATTGCACCGGGCCGGATCGACACCGCACGACTCGCACAGCTATACCCCGAAGGACCGACCGAAGCCGACCTGAAGGCCATCCCAGTTGGACGCTGGGGCACCCCGCAAGAGTTCGGCGACGTCGCGTGCTTCCTCGCCTCCGACCGCGCCCGTTACGTCACCGGGACAACCGTGGTCGTCGACGGCGGCCTCTCGCGGGGCCTGTTCTAACCCGTGCTCGGCAGAGTGCTGTCGCCGCTCCGGCTCGCCTCGGCTGGGCTGGTCTTGCTGGTCGTAACGGCCGTCATCCTGATCACACGCGGAAGCGATCAGTACATCGAGATCCCTGACAACCCCCATCCGCTCGTCAATCTCGTGCAAATCCCGGACGCGAAACCAAAGAACGACAACGGCGGCATCTACTACGTCGACATCCTGCTCAGGCGGGCGTCACTGCTCGAGTCGCTCGTCTCGGTCGTTCGGCCCGAGGGCTCCGATCTGATCGATAGCAATCAGATCCTGGACCCGGGAATCTCCGATCAGGAACGGATCAAGCTCGACCGTGCATCGATGAAGCAGTCTCAGGAAGTCGCGTCCGTCGTCGCGATGCGCCAACTCGGTTATCAGGTGCCGATCCGTGCCGGTGGGGTCCGCGTCGTTGCCGTCACCTCCGGCTCACATGCCATCGGTTTGGTGAAACCGGGCGACGTCATCATCTCGGCGAACGGGAGGCCCGTCCACACGCGCGTCGATCTTGCCAGGGTGGCCGCTCGGCTCGAGCCTGGGGACACAGTGAAGATCGCGGTCCGGCGCGGCGGCAAGAAGCTGACGTTCTCGATCCGAACGATCGCCGACAGCCAGAACCCAAAGCGCGCGATCATCGGCGTCTTGCCGATTCAGGCTCTCGCGATTCAACTGCCCTTCCCGATCAAGTTCAACCTCCGCAAGGTCGGCGGACCCTCCGCTGGACTCGCCTTCGCGCTCGAGCTGTTGGAGAAAAAGGGACGCGACGTCGATCACGGCTACAAGGTCGCAGCGACGGGCGAGATCCAGCTCGACGGATCGGTGACCGGAATCGGCGGCATCAAGCAAAAGACGATCGGAGTGCGAAAATCGAACATCGACGTGTTCCTGGTGCCGGTCGATGGGGACAACGCGCGCGATGCGAAGCGCTATGCGCATGGGCTTCGGATCATCCCTGTGAAGAGTTTTCAACAGGCGTTGCAGGCGCTGGCAACGCTGCCGCCCAAGCACTAAAACTGAGCAGTTTTCGGCAAGATTGAATCTGCCGGAAAATGCTTAGTTTTCCTCTGCGACGGCCTTGCCTGCGCTCGCGGCCTTCGTAGTATCACCCGTTGTTACTGCGGCCCTAACTCTAGGCAGGGGAGAAAATTGAGCAAGCGGGACCAACTGACGTGCGACGACTGCTACTTCCGCCGCGCCGGGCTCTGTGCCCTTCCGACCGATGCACCCTGCCCCACCTTCCGCCTCAACAGCCGAGGGTCGCTCGTGCCACCCCGACAGCCGCGGCTCGTGCCGAGGCCGCTGGGCGATTTCGCCCAAGTAGCAGCGGCAGGCTAAACAGCTAACGGCTCACGGACGAGGGCCGCGAGTCTGCGCACGCCTTCTCTGATCTCGTCCGGGGAGACGAAGCTGAACGCAAGCCGAGCCGTGTTCGGCGCGCCGCCGAAGTCGGCGCCGGGCACGAACGTGACGCCTGCAGCAGTTGCACGCTCGAGCAACGCACCGGCGTCCGCACCCTCGGGGAGCTCGAGCCAGACGAAGTAGCCTCCCTGCGGCTTGCTCCAACGCGCATCCGGAAGCTCGCGTTCCAGCGCTTCGAGCATCGCGTCGCGACGGGCACCGAGGAGTGTCGACACGCGCTCGAGGTTCGGCTCGAAGTTGCCGCGCCGCAAAAACTCGAACACCGTTGCCTGCCCGAGCAGGACCGGTGTGATGTACGTGGATGTCGCCAGCGCTTCGAGCTCCCGCTCCAGGGCCTTGGGCAGGACGAAGTAGCCGACGCGGAGCCCGGGCGCGATCGTCTTCGAGAACGAGGACGAGTAGGCAACACGGGTTCCGCCCTCGAGCTCGAACAGGGTCGGCGGCGCTTCGCCGTCGAAGCGGACGAGCCCGTAGGGATCGTCCTCCAGCACGAGCAGCTCGTGCTCGCGCGCAACCTCGGCGAGCCGGTGACGACGCTCGACACTCAGCGTCCTCCCGCTCGGATTCTGGAAGGTCGGGATCGTATAGAGGAATGCCGGCTTGCCGCCGCTGTCGAGGGCGTGTGCGAGCGCAGCGAGGTCGAGCCCCTCGTCGTCCATCGCGACCGGCACGGTCTCGACACCGTGAGCCGCGAGGATCTTCAACGGGCGATCGTAGGTCGGTGCTTCGACCAGGACACGTTCGCCGGCGAACCGCTCCGCGAGGAAGACCATTCCCTGCAACGAGCCGTTGGTAACGAGGACTCGGTCGGGATCGACGCCGTGACGGTCGGCGATCCAATCGCGCAGCGGCGCATAACCGGCCGACGAGCCGTACGAGAGGACGGTGGCTCCGTCGCGCTCGAGGGCGGCCCGCGCGCAGTCAGCCAGCTCCTCGACCGGAAGACATTCGGGGGCGGGGATCCCCCGCGCGAAGGAGATCGTCTCCATCCGATTGAGTTTAGGTGCGGGCGCCGAAGCGCTCGGCCACGATCTGCGCGACCTCGGTCGGAGTCGTCCCGACCTGGATGCCCACTGCTTCCAGTGCTTCCTTCTTCGCCTGCGCCGTCCCCGACGAGCCGGAGATGATTGCGCCCGCGTGGCCCATGGTCTTTCCGGGCGGGGCCGAGAACCCGGCGATGTAGGCGAGCACAGGCTTCGTCACGTGATCCTGGACGAAGCGAGCCGCCTTCTCCTCCTCGTCGCCGCCGATCTCGCCGACGAGGACGATCAGCTCCGTCTCCGGATCCGATTCGAACCGCTCGAGGACGTCGATGAAGGACGCGCCGACGACCGGATCGCCGCCGATACCGACGATCGTGGAGTTCCCGAGCCCGAGCTGAGTGAGCTCGTGGCCGATCTGGTACGTGAGCGTGCCGGAGCGCGAAACGAGACCGATCGTGCCCTCGGAGAAGATCTCGGCGGGGATGATCCCGACGTTCGCCTTGCCCGGCGAAAGCACGCCCGGGCAGTTCGGCCCGATCATGGTCACGCCCTTGCCGCGGATGTACGTGTAGACGCGCAGCATGTCGTGAGCGGGAATGTGCTCGGTGATGCAGATCACCGTGCCGATGCCGGCGTCGACTGCCTCGTAGATCGCGTCGGTTGCGAAGCGCGCCGGCACGAAGATCAGCGTCGTGTTCGCGCTGGTCTCCTGTACTGCGTCGGCGACCGTGTTGAAGACGGGAATGCCTTCGACATCCTGGCCCGCCTTGCCGGGCGTGACGCCCGCGACGACCTTGGTTCCATAGTTGCGGTTGCGCAGTCCGTGGAAGCGTCCTTCGCTGCCCGTGAGGCCCTGCACGACGAGACGCGTGTCGTTGTCGACGATGATCGCCATTACTTTTGCGATCTCCGTGCCTTGACGACGATCGACTTCAGGGCCAGCACGCCGTCCTCGACGTGGTCGGCGAGCAGCTCGCGGACGCGAGCTGCGTCCGCAGGTGGCGTCTCCACCCGCGCGAGCCAGTCCTCGACCACCGGATGGCGCTCGAAGTGCTCGAGCTGCTCGACTTCGAGGCCCGCTTCGGTGAGCATTTCCTTCCACTCGTCCTCGGAGTAGCAGCGCACGTGCGTCGGGTCGCGCAGCCGTTCGGCCTCCTCCACGCGCTCGTCGACGAAGACGTTGTCCTCGATCACGACAACCCCTTGCGTGACGCGCGCCATTTCGGCGATTGCCTTGCGAATGTCCTCGAAGTGATGCGCGGCGATCCTGCAGGTGACGACATCGAAGCTCCCGTCCTCGAACGGCAGCTCTTCCGCGCGTGAGACGACGTCCGGCCGCATGCCCGGCGCGGGGTCGACGGTGACGACCGTGCAGCCTCCCTCGCGCAGTCGCCTCGCGACGTGGCCACCGCCGGTCGCCACGTCGAGCACCTTCACATCGGGGCCGGGGTCGCACCACTCGACGAGCAGGTCGAGGTCGGGCCCTTCACGATGCGTCGGACTTTCGCGGAAGGCGTCGGCACGCTGCGACCAGACGTCCGTCATGCCGCCAGCTCGACCGCGCGCTGCGCCGCTTCCAGCATTGTCGGCTCGACGTGGAGGTTCGCAGGCGCCGCCTCCGCGAGCAGCCTCCGGCCTTCCTCGGCATTCGTGCCGTCGAGCCTGACGACGATCGGGAGCTCGATCTTCATCTGATCGAGCGCGGCCAGGATTCCGCGCGCCACCTCGTCGCCTCGCGTGATCCCGCCGAAGATGTTGAAGAAGATCGAGCGCACCTGGTCATCGCTCGTGATGACCTCGAGCGCGTCGATGACGCCCTGCGCATCGCCACCGCCACCGAGGTCGCAGAAGTTCGCCGGCCGTCCGCCCGCGACGACGACCACGTCCACGGTCGACATCGAGAGCCCTGCGCCGTTCCCCAGGATCCCGACGTTGCCGTCGAGCTTGACGTACGTCACGCCTTTCTCGCGCGCGAGCCGCTCGTGCGGGTCGGCCGCCTCGACGTCGCGCATCTCGGCGATGTCGGGATGGCGGAAGAGCGCGCTGTCGTCGACCGTGAACTTGGAGTCGAGCGCGCGCACCTCCCCGTCCGGTGTGACGATCAGCGGATTGATCTCCGTGAGCATCGCGTCGGACTCGACGAAGCATTCGTAGAGCTTCTCGATGATGCTTAGGAGCTGCTTCTGCTCACCCGGGTCATCGATGCCGGCGCCGTAGATCAGACGGCGTGCCTGGTAGGGCTGGAAGCCCTCGAGTGGATCCATGTGCAGTCGGGCGAGCGCGTCGGGGCTCTCCTCGGCGACCTGTTCGATCTCGACCCCGCCTTCAGTCGTGAGCATGAAGAGCGGCTGCTTCGTGCCGCGGTCGAAAGTGATCGAGAGGTAGTACTCCTTGGCGATGTCAGAGGCTTGCTCGATCCAGATCTTGCGGACGACATGGCCGTTGATGTCCAGACCGAGGATGTCGCGGGCCCTTGCCTCCGCCTCGGCCGGATCCTTGGCCAACTTCACGCCGCCGGCCTTGCCGCGCCCGCCGGTCAGGACCTGGGCCTTGACGACCACGGGCCCGCCGATCTCCTCTGCAGCAGCCCGAGCTTCCTCGGGGGTCGTCGCGAGGCGGCCGTCGGATACCGGAATGCCGAAGCGTGCGAAGAGCTGCTTGCCCTGGTATTCGTAGAGATCCACCGGCGCGGCACTCTACCCGTGCCTCACCGCGCCTCGCCGCCCATCTCTAAGTACACGCGCGCGCGGCCCCACCCGGGTGGGGGTAATCACCCACCACCCTCTGCGAGCGACGATACCGGCGAGGGCCCTACGCGTCTGCGCCGATTCTGCGCCGATAGCTCACTCGGCCTTCACCACGCAGATCACCTGGCCGGTCGTGACCGGTTCGCCGGGGGCGACCGACAGCTCGGTGACGCGGCCGGCACGGTGCGCGTGCACCTCGTTCTCCATCTTCATTGCCTCGACGATGCAGATGACCTGACCCGCATCCACCTCGTCGCCGTCTGCCACCTCGACCGCGAGCACCGTGCCCTGCATCGGGCTCACAATCGCGTCGAGCCCCGCGGCCGCCGCCCCACCGCCGCGCGCACGTTCTCGACGGCGCCTCCCCAGCTCGGCGTAGGCAGGCTCGGGGCGTAGGACGCGCACTTCGAAGCGGCGGCCATCCACCTCGACCGAGCGGACGGACTCACGCACCGCAGTTGCTCCGAGCTCGGCGGCCCCGACCGGACGTCCGTTCTCGAACTCTCCAGCGCGTGCCGCGAGCAGCTCGGATTCGACGAGGCCGTGGCACGTCTCGCCGTCGACGAAGCATGGCTGCGTCAGCAACGCCTTGTGAAAGCCGATCAACGTCCTCACTCCCTCGACCACGAACTCGTCGAGTGCACGCAGCATCCGGCGCCGCGCATGCTCGCGATCGACGCCATGGACCACGAGCTTCGCGATCATCGGGTCGTAGAGCGGAGAGATCTCACTGCCGGCAACGACACCGGAGTCGACGCGCACACCCGGCCCGCTCGGCTCGCGGTACCGCGTGATCGTTCCGGGCGCAGGAAGGAAACCGCTGGAGACGTCTTCGGCGTTGATCCGGCACTCCATCGCATGACCGTGCAGCTGCACGTCTTCCTGCCGGACGGAGAGCGGCTGCCCCGCGGCGATCAACACCTGCTCTCGCACGAGATCGAGCCCGGTCACCATCTCCGTCACCGTGTGCTCGACCTGGATGCGCGTGTTCATCTCCAGGAAGAAGTACTCGCCGTCGCGCGTGAGTAGACCCTCGATCGTTCCCGCACTCTGGTAGCCGACCGCTCGCGCGGCGTCGACGGCGATCGCGCCGATCCGTTCCCGCAACTCGTCGTCGACGGCGGGCGAGGGCGTCTCCTCGACGAGCTTCTGATGGCGGCGCTGAATGGTGCAGTCGCGTTCGCCGAGGTGGATGACGTTGCCGTGGGCATCCGCAAGCACTTGCACCTCGACGTGGCGCGGATCCTCCAGGTAGCGCTCGACGTAGACGGCCGGATCGGAGAAGTACGCTTCGCCCTCGCGTCGCGCCGACTCGAACGCCCGCTCGACCTCGGCCGGGTCGCGGACGACCTTCAGGCCTTTGCCGCCGCCTCCCGCGGACGCCTTGATCGCGATCGGCCAACCGAGCTCATCGCCCAGCCTGCGAACCTCTTCGGCGGACTCGACGGGCCGCGTGATGCCCGGGATGATCGGGACGCCGGCCGCCCGCATCCGCTCACGCGCCTCGATCTTCGATCCCATCGCTTCGATCGCCTCGGGCGGCGGGCCGATCCACACCAGGTCGCGGTCGTCGCACGCACGTGCGAAGACTGCGTTCTCGGCAAGGAAGCCGTAGCCGGGATGGATCGCCTCCGCGCCTGCTCGCCGCGCCGCATCGAGAATCCGATCCTGGTTGAGATAGCTCTCGGCGGGAGGGCCGGCGCCGATCAGGTGGGCTTCGTCGGCGTAGGCCACATGCGCCGCGTTCCGGTCGACCTCCGAATAGACGGCGACGGTCCCGATGCCAAGCTCGCGCAGCGTCCGGAAGACGCGGATCGCGATCTCTCCTCGGTTGGCGACGAGCACCTTGCTGAACACAGCCACTGCCCCTCTATTCTTGCGAGCATGAGCCTCCCGGACGTCCTGACGGTCGCGCGAGCCGCCTCCGTCCCCTTCGTCATCTTGCTCTACGCGTGGAACTTCCACGGTCACAACTACTGGGCGACGGCGCTCTTCGCGGCCGCGATGGCCACAGACTGGTTCGACGGGCGCATCGCGCGCAGCCGTGGCCACTCCTCGCCGCTCGGCTCGCTGCTCGATCCCGCCGCAGACAAGATCCTCGTGCTCGCGGTGCTCATCATGCTTGTCGACCAGCGAGTCGCACCTGGTTGGATGGTCGCGGCGATCGTCGTCAGGGAGTTCCTCGTCACCGCCCTACGGCTGGCCGCGCTCGAACGCGGCGTGGTGCTCGAGGCACGTGACCTGGGCAAGTTGAAGACGTGGTCGCAGGCGGTTGCCGCGGCGGTCGGTGGCTTCGCCGCTGCGGGTGCCTGGCGCGACGATTTCGCCTGGTGGGCGCTGCTCGTCGCGGTCGTCCTGACGTGGATCTCCGGGCTGGACTACGCCCGCGTGGCGCCGCGGCTCTGGCGCGGCAGCGCGACGGCCTGATCATCCTCGTCCTCAGGCCCCGGGCCTAGCCCGGCGCGGCGCCAGGGAGACGGCGCGAGGGCGGTCAGACGCTCCTCTTCCAGTGCCTCGAGGATGGCTCGGCGCTCATCTTCCGTGGGTTCCGGGGTGATCTCGACGTCCACGTTTCTTCACCTAAGGCGCCGACTCGGCGGCGCCGCATAGAGGTCGCGCGGGCTCTGCCCGGGCGACCGTCTTAACCAGCTTTCCTGGTTCCGCAAGCATCGAAATCGCCCCACACAGTACGAGATTAAAGAGATACGGAACGGGGCCGATAGGACAGGTATGCGCTGCCGCCGCCTTGTGTACGTCTGGGCGCTCGTAATGCTCCTCACACTGTCCCCGGCCTACGCCGCCGCCAAGCCGGGGACCTCGTGGGCACAGGCCGAGCTCGAGACCGTAGTGGCCGCAGGAATCATGGCCAAGGCGGCGGCGGCGCGTCCCGATAGTCCCCTCACCCGCGGCGAGCTGGAGACCATCGCCGCCGGCCTCACGCACACACCGGCCGCTGTGCCCGCCTCCCCCACTGCCAAGGTCACGATCGCCGCGCTCGACGCGAGGCTCGTCGCCGTACTCGGCCTCACCGACAGCGCCAAGCTCTTCACGCAGGGGGCTAAGACCGCAGGTCTCAACCCTCCCTCCCGTTTCGGGACCGAAACCGTTGCCCGCCTCCTCGGTCTCCGCACGAACCACCCGGCCGCACTCGACGCGCTCGAGCTCTCGCCGGGCCAGCCGGCCAACCACGCCGAGGCCGCTTACTCGGCAGCACGAATCCTGAAGCTCAGCGAGCGAGCCGCGCCGGACGTACAGGAGCTCGTGGCATCCTTTGCTCTGCCCGCACTGACGTCCTGGCAGAAGAAGGTGCTGACGACGGCTGCGCGCTTCATCGGCTACCCGTACGTGTGGAGCGGAGAGAGCGAGTTCACGCAGTCCGCGCAGTCGCCATTCGGGCCGCAGGTACACGGAGGCTTCGACTGCTCGGGATTCGTCTGGCGTGTCTACAAGTTGGAGGAGTACGCCGACGGCGGCACACTCCCGGACATGCTTCAGGGCCGCACGACATATGCGATGAGCGGCGAGGTTCCTGCCGCGAAACGAGTCACCTTTGCCAACCTACAGCCCGCCGATGTCATCTTCTTCGGGGCGAAGGGACCCAAGTCGAAAGCCGCGCAAGTCGACCACGCGGGTGTCTACCTCGGCAACGGCTGGTTCATTCACTCGTCGAGCTACGGAGTTGCCGTCACGACGCTCTCCGGCTGGTACGCGAAACGCTTCGCCTGGGGCCGTCGGCCGCTCGCCGAAGCAGGCCTCGTTTCCCCCGCTTAAAAGCGGTTTGTTGCCTAAATCCCCCGATGGGGGGATACGCTCGACCGCCCTCAGCGAAAGAATCCGCCCGTCTGGCGTCTTTGTGTGGGGAGGTTCTTGGGGATGTTGCAGTGGAAGCCAAAACTGATTGCCCTAGTGGCCATCTTGGCGCTCGTCGCGGCAGTCTCGGGTCAGTTCACCTGGGACTCCTTCGAAATGCTCAGCTGGTTCTAAGCCCGACGTGAGCTCACAGGCGGTCACACCCCGCCGGCTTACCGCTCTCATCCTTCCCGTCTGTCTGGCGGGCCTCGGTGTCTTGGTCGCGGCCGGTTACGCCTTCGCGACCACGGCGCACACCAGTCGCGAGCTGATCGGCCTCGCGGCACTCACCGCGGCTGCGACGCTCGCGGAGCGCTTCCCCGTGCCGATCGATGCAGAGACCGGCGGAGGTGTGCTCTCGCTGACGTTCGTCTTCGCGGTTGCCGCAATCGTTCTCTTCGGCTGGGCCGCCGGCGCTCTCTTGCTGCTCGCGGCCACGGCCGTCGTTCAGCTTGCCCAGCACCGGCCGTTGCAGCGCATCTCCTTCAACGTGGCGGTGCTCGCCCTCGTGGCTCTCGCCGCAGGTGCATTGATCGCGCCCATCCACGGCGAAGGTGTCGGTGCCGTGGTCGCGCGGGTCGTGCTTGCAGCCACTGCCGACAACGTCGTCAACATCGTCCTGATTTCGGCGGCAATCGCACTCAGTAGTGGCCAGCCCTATCTCCAGCTGATGCGGACGCACGTGCGGGCGACCATCGTGCCGTTTGCATTCATGGCATCCGCTGCGCTGATGCTCGTCGTGCTCTGGGAGCGTGCGCCCGTCCTATCGGTCGCGCTCGTCGGACCGTTGCTCGCGATTGCGCTGTACCAGCGTTCAACGCACCGGGCGCTACGGGCGATGCGGCTCGCGCTCACGGATCCCCTGACCGGGCTCGGCAACCACCGTCACTTCCACGAGCGGCTCCAGCGCGAGCTGTTGAGCGCTGAGGAGCAGGCGAGGCCCCTCACGCTCTGCTTCGTGGACATCGACGACTTCAAGAAGATCAACGACCGCTACGGACACCCTTCGGGCGACCGCGTCCTCTCACAGATTGCCGCGAGACTGCGCCAGGGCGGCGAGGCCTTCCGGCTCGGCGGCGACGAGTTCGCGCTCCTCTTCGTCGATCACGACGAGGGAATGGCGCTCGCTGCTGCGGACTCGATTGTGGAGCGGATCGCGACCGTCGACTTCGACCACATCGGCAACGTGACGGTCAGCGCCGGACTCGCAACCTTTCCCATGCAGGGCAACGGCCGAGACGAGCTGATTCGCCTCGCCGATAGTGCGCTCTATTGGGCCAAAGAGCACGGCAAGAACCGAGTGCGGCTGTACCGCCCGGAGGTGGTCGAGCTCTCGGAGCTCAAGCGTCTGGCAGCGGGGCCTGACAAGGCCGCGCGTTACCGCGCCGCTGCGTCGCTCGCGAAAGCAGTGGACGCCCGCGACACCTACACGGGCAGCCACTCAGAACGGGTCGGCGAGCTGGCCGCCAAAGTCGCGGCGCGCCTGGGACTCCCGGCGGAGCAGGTCGAGCTCACGCGGCTCGCAGGCAGCCTGCACGACCTGGGCAAGCTCGCCATCCCGGAGGAGATCCTGCGCAAACCTGGTGCGCTGACCGACTCGGAGCGGCTCGTCCTCGAGCGCCACCCGCAGATCGGCTTCCGCATGCTCGACAGCCTCGGCGTCGACCCGGTGGCGGATCTCGTCCTGCACCATCACGAGCGCTGGGACGGGACCGGGTATCCCGACGGCCTGCACGGCGAGCAGATACCGCTCAGTGCACGAATCATCTTCGTCACCGATGCCTATGACGCGATGACCTCTGACCGGATCTACCGGCCCAAGCGTTCAGCACAGGCTGCGCTCGCAGAGCTTGAACGCTGCGCCGGCACACAGTTCGACCCTCGCGTCGTCGCGGCCTTCGCGGAGGAGCTCGAGCAGCTCCCTTCCCTGGAGGCCGCGCCGGCTCTCGCCAGTTAACCCTTTGTGATCCGGCGCGCTCCAGCGCCGGCAATCACAACGGGATGTTGCCGTGCTTGCGCCGGGGACGCGGTTCCGGTTTGGTGAGGGCGG
>Ga0307277_10000523_pt1 | contig 14275 bp, 15 predicted proteins | sample ER_DNA_116_FD_194473 | JGI IMG/M metagenome (GOLD analysis project Ga0307277, IMG submission 194473) | Bulk soil microbial communities from the East River watershed near Crested Butte, Colorado, United States - ER_DNA_116 | ecosystem: Environmental > Terrestrial > Soil > Floodplain | place...
GATCGCGGCCCACGGGGCCACGAAGCCGGACGCAGCCGTGATCGCCACGAGCGCGGCTATCACGCCGTTCAGCATCATCGACACGTCGGGTTTCTTGAGCACGAGCCAGGCGGTGGCGATTCCGCCGAGCGCCCCGGCCGCCGCGGCGACGTTCGTCGTCAATGCGACGTAGCCGAAGTAGCCGATCTTGTCGCCGGTGATGACCGCGAGCGTCGAGCCCGGATTGAAGCCGAACCAGCCGAACCAGAGGATCAGGGTGCCGAGAACTGCGTAGGGCATGTTGTGGCCCGGGATTGGATTCGCGCGACCGTCGTGGCCGAACTTCCCGATCCGCGGCCCGAGCAGGATCGCCCCGGCGAGCGCCGCCAGCGCCCCCTGGTAATGGACGACGGTCGAGCCGGCGAAGTCCTGCATCCCGAGCCCGAACAGCCAGCCGCCCGAGTGCCAGATCCAGTGGGAGACGACCGAATAGATCAGCGTGAACGCGACGCCGAAGACGAGGTAGACCCAGAGCTTCGCGCGCTCGGCCATCGCACCCCAAACGATTGCGAGTGAGACGCCGGCGAAGACGACCTCGAACAGATATGCGCCTGCACCGGGGATCGTCGTGAAGAACGAGTACGGAGCCTGTCCGACGGCTAGCAGCGAGTCGACGGACGGCGCGAACCCGTGCGTGCCGACGATGCCGTTGCCGTCCCCGAAGGCGAGCCCGAACCCGACCAGCCAGTAGACGAGGGAGCAGATCCCGAAGATGAGGACGTTCTTGCCGGCGATGTGCGCGGCGTTCTTCATCCGGGTCAGGCCGGCCTCGAGGAAAGCAAAGCCGGCCTGCATGAACATGACGAGGATCGCCGCGATCACGACCCAGACGGTGTTCGCTGCGATCAGGAGGTTTGCGTTGCTCATCTTGCCTCCGCCGCCTCGAGCGCTCGGCCGGTGCGGTTGTGCGTGACGTTGTCGACACGGCTCGACCAAGCGAGGCCGTCGCCCGATTCGTTGCCGCTTCGGGCCGAGTCGGCGATTGCGTCGACGACCGCGGGGGCGATCTGGTCGTCGACGATGAAGGTGAGCTGCGCCTTCGGTAGGAAACGGGACTCGAACACGCGGCCCCGGTACTCGTGCGTGACGCCGCGCTGTCGCCCGTGACCGATCGCCTCGACCACGGTGACGCCCACGTGGCCTGTCGCTTCTTCGACGGCGTCGATCACCGTCTCGACACGCTCACGGATCACGACTGCCTCCACCTTGGTCACCGGCTTCTCCTTTCCATAAGCACCACGTCACGCCAAACCCCGTCCAGCTCTCCGATCCGCTCTCGCACCCCGACCTCTCGAAAGCCGAACCGCTTCAGCAGGGCGAGGCTCGCCTCGTTCTCGGGAAAGACGCCGGTCTCGAGTGTCCAGACCCCGGCGGCCTCGGCGCTTTCGATCAGCCGCTCGAGCAGGGTCGCGCCGACGCCCCGGCCGCGGGCCTGCTCGTCCACGTAGGCGCTGACCTCCATAACGCCGCCATAGCAGGGGCGGCTCGAGACCGGTACGAGGGCGATCCAACCGACGACCTCGCCGTCCGTTTCCGCGACGAACCGGTGCTCACACAGGTGCGCCGCGTCCCAGTCCGCCCAGGAGGGAAGCGCCGTCTCGAAAGTCGCGTTTCGGGTCGCGATGCCTTCCGCGTAGATGCGCGAGACCTCGGGCCAGTCTTCCGGCCTGAGGTCTCGCATGTCGACAACCGTCGCGACGACTGTGTTCACGTTCGCGATCTCCCGCTCGCGCCCTTGATGAGACTACGCGGCAAACGCGTCCTCGATCAGCGCCTGTGCCGTTACCGACTGGATCGTCTGCAGGATCCGGCCGGTGATGCGGTACGGATCGGCCATCGAGTTAGGCCGGCGATCCTCGAGGTAGCCGCGGTGGCCGCTCTTGACGAAGCTATGTGGGATCCGGAGGGACGCGCCCCGATCGGCGACGCCGTATGTGAACTCATCGATCGCCGCAGTCTCGTGGAGGCCGGTGAGACGCAGGTTGTTGTCCGGGCCGTAGCAGGCGATGTGCTCGTTGCGCGCCTCCGAGAACGCGGTCATCAGCGCTGCGAAGTACTCCTCGCCGCCGACCTCGCGCATGTGCTTCGTCGAGAAGTTGGTGTGCAGCCCCGAGCCATTCCAGTCGACCTCGGCGCCGAGCGGCTTCGGATGGAAGTTCACGTCCACGCCGTCGCGCTCGCAGAGGCGGAGCATCAAGTAGCGGGCGATCCAAAGCTCGTCCGCGGCGCGCTTGGCGCCCTTGCCGAAGATCTGGAACTCCCACTGTCCCTTGGCGACCTCCGCGTTGACACCCTCGATGGCGATCCCGGCTCCGATGCAGAGATCGATGTGCTCGTCGACGATCTCCCGGGCGACGTCGCCGACGTTCTTGTAGCCGACGCCGGTGTAGTACTCGCCCTGCGGCGCGGGAAAGCCCTCTTGTGGGAAGCCGAGCGGCGCCCCATCCCTGTAGAGGAAGTACTCCTGCTCGAAGCCGAACCACGCGTCGGGGTCGTCTGGAATCGCCGCGCGGCTGTTCGACGGATGCGGCGTCCCGTCGGGCAGCAGCACCTCGCACATGACGAGATAGCCGCGGTCGCGCGCGGAGTCCGGGAAGAGCGCGACCGGCTGCAGGAAACAGTCCGAGCTCGAGCCGACCGCCTGACGCGTCGAGCTGCCGTCGAAGTTCCACAGCGGAAGCCGGTCGAGCGTGGGCTCTGCGTCGAAATCGACGATCTTCGTCTTGCTGCGCAGGTTCGGAACGGGCTCGTAGCCGTCCAGCCAGATGTACTCGAGCTTGCACTTCATCCTCGTTCTCCTTCCGTCGGACCAACAAAAAAGGCCCAGGACTCGACGAGTCCTGAGGCCTCATTGCCTCGGCGGGCGCCTTCGTCGGCGACCACCTAGACGCACAGTAAGGCCGAGTCCGGACGGAATGTCAAATCGGCGAGTGATTTGAATTCCCGCAGAGGCGCCGGTATTGTGGTCGCCGCATGTTGCTCGTCGGCTGACACCGGTTTCCGCGCGCGCCACCCCGGCAGGTGGTGCGCCCTGTTCGTGTCCCGCCGATTTCCTGGAGAGCAACATGACCGCCGTAGAAGTCCACAACCTGCGCAAGGAATTTTTCCGCCGCGACGCGGAGCGTTCCGGCCTGCGCAAGCGCCGGCGCCGGGTGCCCGCGCTCGAGGACGTGACCTTCTCGATCGCGCGCGGCGAGTGTGTCGCGATCCTGGGTCAGAACGGTTCTGGGAAGTCGACGCTTGTCCGCCTGCTCTCGACCCTGCTGCTGCACGACGGCGGCAGCGCGCACGTCTTCGGACACGACGTCTTCAAGGAACAGCGGGAAGTCCAGCGCCTCGTGAACCGCGTCTCCGTCGAAGCGTCCTTCTTCAAGAAGATGTCGTCCGAGGAGAACCTGAGCTACGCGGCCCGGTTCTACGGGATGAGCGGCGCGGAGACCCGTGAGCGGATCCCCGTGATCCTCGAGCGCGTCGGCTTCCCGACCCGGCGCCGGCACGAGGCGATGGAGCATCTCTCGCGTGGCATGCAGCAGAAGGTATCGCTCGCGCGCGCGCTCCTCACCTCGCCCGTGCTGCTGCTCCTCGACGAGCCGACCACGGGCCTCGACCCGCGCTCGAAGCTCGAGGTACAGAACTTCATTCGCGAGGTCTGGGCCTCGCACGATGCCACGATCCTGCTCTGCACGCACGACCTGGCCGAGGCCGAGATCCTGGCCGACCGGGTCGGAATTCTCGACCGCGGCCGGCTGCTCTGCCTGGAGCCCGTGGGCGAGCTCAAGGACCGCTTCAAGGCGGAGACGCTCGAGGAAGCCTTCTTCGCCGCGACCGGCCGCGAGTTCGAGCTCGAAAACGACGACCAGGATGCGGAGAGAGGTGTGTTCGCATGAGGCGCCGCCTGCGGTGCCGACATTCAGGACGCGCGGGCTTTGCCCGTGCGTCCGTCTGGGTTGACCGGTCGACACTTATGAGTTCAAAGGAGCGGATGTGAGAGGAGCCGCAGCAACCCTTCGCCACGAACTGATCGGCCTCTCGGGGGTGCTCGAGCGGAACGCCAATCTCGTCAAGCGCTATGCGTGGTGGGAGCTGGCGTTCTTCGTCTGGTCGCTCGCAAACACGCTGACGATCGTCTTCATCGCCAAGGGCATCGATGCGGCGGGCGGCAAGATCGACGTCGACCGCGCCACGACGACGCTGCTGATCGGCGCCGTCATCTGGTCGTACCTCGGCGTCCTCTTCGAGATCTTGACCGAGACCGTTGCCTGGGAGCGCTGGGAAGGCACGATCGAGTACACCTTCATGGCGCCGCTTGCGCGCCCGATCCATCTGATCGGAATGGGCCTGTTCGCCGTCGTCTACGGCGTGATTCGCACCTCCGTTCTGTTCGCGGTGATCGCGGGCTTCTTTTCGCTCAGTCTCGGCGGGGCGAACTTCGCGGCGGCGCTCGTCGTGCTCGCGGTCGCTTCGGTCTCCTTCATCGGGATCGGGATGATGACGGCGGTCCTGCCTCTGATCTCGCCCGAGAAGGGAATGCAGATGGGCTTCATCACACAGGGGATCCTGCTCGTGATCTCGGGCGTCTACTACCCCGTCAGCGTGCTGCCGGACTGGATGCAGTGGCTTTCGACGATCTCGCCGGCGACCTACGCCCTTCGCGGGATCCGCCACGCGATCCTCGACGGCGCCGGAATCGACACCCTCTGGGGCGACATCTGGCCGCTGATCGTGATCGGCTTCCTCGCGATCCCGCTCGGGCTCTACATCTTCGCCGTCGGGGAACGCCACGCGAAGCGCCACGGGAAGCTGAAGCGGTCGGGATGACCAAGGACTACTTCGCCGGAGAGGTCGCCGCACGCTACGACGAGGGCCTGGGCAAGCGCGGAGACCCGGCGGTGGTCGCCGAGACCGTCGACTTCCTCGCCGAGCTCGCCGGCGGCGGAGCGGCGCTCGAGCTCGGCATCGGCACGGGCCGGATCGCGCTGCCGCTGGCCGCGCGCGGCGTGACGGTGCACGGGATCGACCTCTCGCCCGACATGGTCGCGCAGCTCCGCGCGAAGCCGGGCGGCGACGACATCCCCGTCACGGTCGGCGACTTCTCGACCGCGCGCGCGGGTGAGGCGTTCTCGCTCGCGTACCTCGTCTTCAACACGATCAACAACCTGACGACGCAGGATGCGCAGGTCGCCTGCTTCGCCAACGCGGCGGCGCACCTCGCGCCCGGCGGCTGCTTCGTCGTCGAGGCCGGCGTTCCAGGCGCGGACGGGCTGCGCGTGTTCGACCTGAGCGATACGCACGTCGGGGTCGACGAGTACGACGTGGGTACGCAGCGGCTTGTCTCGCATCACTTCTCGCTCGTCGACGGACACTGGGAACGGCTGTCGATTCCGTTCCGCTCTGTGTCGCCGGCCGAGCTCGACCTGATGGCCCGCCTCGCGGCCCTGCGTTTGCGCGAGCGCTGGGGCGGCTGGAAGCGCGAGCCGTTCACCTCTGCGAGCGCCAGGCACGTGTCGGTCTGGGAGCTGCACTGAGGCCGGGCTGATGGGTCGCCGCGCGGTCTCCGGATGAAACGGCTCCCCGCGACTGATGTCTACTACGGGCTCTGCTTCGGTTTGCACCTGCCTACCTGGGTCGTGATGGCGGTTTATCTGGTGCGTGAGGTGCATTTTTCGCCGTTGCAGCTCGTGCTGATGGGCACGGCGATGGAAGCCGCCGTCTTCCTCTTCGAGGTTCCGACCGGCGTCGTCGCCGACACCTACAGCCGGCGCCTGTCGCTCGTGATCGGTTACCTCGGGACGGGCGCGGCGTGGCTTGTCGTGGGGCTGGTGTCGGAGCCCTGGGCGATCATCGCACTCTGGGGTTTTTGGGGCTTCGCCTACACATTCACGAGCGGCGCCGAACAGGCCTGGATCACCGACGAGGTCGGGGTGAACCGTGTCGGCTCGATCTTTCTCCGCGGCGCTCGCTTCGGCCAAGCGGGCGCCGTCGTGGGACTGCTCGCCCAGGTCGCGGTCGGGACGATCTCGCTCCGCGCCGGCGTCATGCTCGGCGGTGCCTTCACGATCGTCGTCGGAGTCGCCTGCATCTTCGTCATGCCCGAGACGGGGTTCGTCCGCCGGCCGCGCGAAGAGCGAGCTTCGGCGCTCGTGGAGCTGCGCACGACGGCGATGAGAGGCGGGCGCTTCGCCTGGGGTCAGCGGATCATCATGCTGCTGATCGGAGTCGAGCTCTTCATCGGTATGTCGAGTGAGGGCTTTGACCGCCTGAAGGAGGCTCATTTCCTTCGCGATGTCGGTCTGCCCGCAATCGGACACCTGAGCCCGGTCATCTGGTTCGGCAGCTTCTGGCTCGCGGGGATGATCCTGAACATCGCCGCGATCGGCAGCCTGATCAGGCGCGTCGAACGCGAGGGACGCGGCGTCGTCGCGCGCTACCTCTTCGGCTTCACGTCGTTCGAGCTCGCGGCGATGCTTCTTTTCGCGCTCACGGGCTCGACCTGGCTAGCGATCGCCGGTCTGCTGGGTGTCTTCTTCGCGCGCAACATGGCGGGCCCCCTCTACGACACCTGGCTGACCGAGCAGATCACCGACTCGACCGTCCGCGCCACCGTCTTCTCGATCACCGGCCAGGCGAATGCGATCGGCCAGGCGGGCGGCGGGCCGGTGCTGGGCGTGCTCGGCAACGTCTTCGGAATTCGTACCGCGCTTGCGACCGGCGCGCTGGCAATCGGGCCGGCGCTCGGCTTCTACGCTCGGGCGATCACCCACGCGGGCCGGGAGCCGGAGCTCGCGGAGCTTTCGACCGCGGCTGTTGTAGACTGACTGCGGTCTGAAGGCGACGCAGCCTCAGGCGCCGCGGGCGCCTGGGGCTTTCGTGTTTTCAAGGGAGGTTTCCGCATGGCGCAGGTCGAGAGCAGGGCCCGGGCGACGAGCGACCCGGAGGCGCGCCGCGAGGCGCTCAAGCGGCTGCAGGAAGAGAACGTCGACTTTCTGCTGCTCTGGTTCACGGACATCGAGGGCCACCTGAAGAGCTTCGCGGTCACGCCGAGCGAGGTCGAGGCAGCGCTCGACGACGGGATGGGCTTCGACGGTTCGTCGATCACCGGCTTCAACGCGATCGAGGAGTCCGACATGGTCGCGATCCCCGACCCCGACACGTTCCAGCTGATGCCGGCGCGGGAGGGCGAGATGAAGATGGCGCGGATGATCTGCGACATCGTCACGCCGGACGGCAAGCCCTATGAGGGCGACCCGCGCTACGTCCTCAGGCGTGCACTGGACCGGATGCGCTCGCTCGGCTTCGACACCTTCAACGTCGGGCCCGAGCTCGAGTACTTCCTGTTCGAGAACGACAAGGGCACGGAGACGCTGGACGAAGGCGGCTATTTCGCAATGACGACGATGGACGCCGCGTCGGGCCTCCGCCAGGAGACCGTCCGGGCGCTCGAGTCGATGGGCATTCCGATCGAGTACGTCCATCACGAGGTCGGGCCGTCGCAGCATGAGATCGACATGCGCTTCGCGCCGGCCCTCGAGATGGCCGACCACACGGTCACGTACCGGCTGATCGTCAAGGAGATTGCGAAGAAGGCCGGGTATCACGCCACCTTCATGCCGAAGCCGATCTTCGGGGAGAACGGCTCCGGCATGCACACGCACCAGTCGCTTTTCACCGACGGGCGGAACGCCTTCTTCGACGGCGAGGACACGTGGCATCTCTCCGCCGCCGGCAAGGCGTTCATCGCGGGCCAGCTACGTCACGCGCGCGAGATCGCGGCCGTCTTCGCGCAGTGGGTGAACTCGTACAAGCGGCTCGTTCCCGGTTACGAGGCTCCGGTGTACGTCGCCTGGTCGCAGCGGAACCGCTCGGCGCTGATCCGGATCCCGTTGTACAAGCCCGGATCGGAGCAGGCGACGCGTGCCGAGATCCGCTGCCCCGACCCAGCCTGCAATCCGTACCTCACGTTCGCCGCCCTGCTGCACGCGGGGCTCGAGGGCATCGAACAGGGCTACGAGCTGCCCGACCCGATGGAGACGAACCTCTACCACCTGACTCCGGAGCAGCGGCGCGAACGCGGCATCGTCTCCCTGCCGGAGACGTTGGGCGAGGCGATCGACGCGCTCGCGAACTCGGAGTTGGCCCGCAAGGCGCTCGGTCCCCACATCTTCGACCGCTACGTCGAGCTCAAGCGCAAGGAGTGGGACGAGTATCGCGTCCAGCTGACGGGCTGGGAGCTAGAGCGGTACCTGGCAGTCCTCTAGCGCGGAGACGTAAAAAGAGAGAAGATTGAGAACGCTTCGCCGCTGCGGCTGGCGAAGCCAACTGACGGCCGATCGCGAGGTGCTGATTTGCACCTCGCGGTCGTTTAGCGGCGAGGTGCGGCGAGCCTTTTTGCGGAAGGACGGGCTCGACGCCCGAAAGGGCGTCCGGCTAGAGGAAGCTCTTCAGCGAGTCGCGGCCGACGCGAAGGCCGATCACGCCATTCGAGCCGTCGATGTCCCCGATCGCCTCGGCGGGGACGAGGCGGCGCCGGCGGGCGAAGAACCCCGAGCGGACGGCGAGCGCATCCGGAACGTCTGGAGCGGTGCCGTACATCGGACATTCGACGCGGCCGACGACGCGACCCTCGTCATCGGCAACGAGAAACCCGTTGAGCCAACGAAGATCGGTAGCGGCGACGGCGGCCATCCGCGACCCAACGTATCCCGGTCATTTAAAGGCAAACCGTGTCCGCTGTAATTGTTCTGTTAACACTCTAAGGCTCTAAGGCGGCACCCGGAGAAGCCCGTGCTTTCGCAAAGCCGCTTGGACGGAGCCCGTGCCGCCTTGCTCGGGCGACGATGCCGAGCGGGGTCGGCTCGACTACTCCGCGCGGCGCATGGCTCTATAAACCGCGTCCCAGTGCGACGAGACCTCTTCCAGCGCGCGCGCAGTCATTTGAGCCGCCACTTCCAGTCGTGGGACCACTTCCTCAACTTCCGCCATACGGGCCTCGAGGCCCGCGATCTTGTTTCCGACGTGTTCTAGCTCCTGTGCAATCACTTCGATGTCTGTGCTTCGCTCGGCCATCGCAGGCAGCTTGTTCCCGATGCGTGTTAACGATCAAACAAGCCCACTGCCCGGAGACTCGCGCTCAGGAGCCGGGCTTGGCCGACATCGCGAACCAGGCGATGCCGAGCGCGACGAGATAGATCGACGCAAGCCAGGGGACGGCGACGGCGCCGCGGAAGCTTGGCCGGCGTGCCGCGAACCAGGCGAGAATCAGCATCACGATCACCAGGATCGCGCCGGGCTCGGTGACGATGAAACCGACGTCGAGCCAGCCCGGCGTCTTCGCGCCGCCCGGGTATTCCTTGTCGGCGATCCACTGCGCTCCGCCGCGCATCAGGATGAACGCGGGAACCAGGACGTAGCCGCCGATTCGGAACGCAAGGCCGCGGAGCCAGATCGCGCGCTCGGGATCGCCTCGCAGGCCGGCGAAGCCGAGCAGGGCGACGGTCGCGGTCGCGCCGAAGGTCAGCGTGGCCCCGAGCACGTGGAGGAAGAGCGGCAGGTTCCACGAGTCGGGACGGACGATCGCGAGCATCACGCGCCTGGCTTCCAGATCATGATCCCGAGCACGGCGAACGCCATCAGGCCGCTCGCGTAGCTGATTGCGAGCGCCTGGGGGGCCCGCAGTCGTGCGCGCAGCTCCGAGCTCGGTGCGTCCCCTTCGGCCGCCAGGCGCTGGGCGAGATCGCCGGTCTTTCGCTGGTACTTGCCGTCGATGTTGCCGAGCACGCTGGCCACCACCCAGAGGACGATTGCGGTCACGACCCACGCGTCGCCGTAGCCGTAGTCGGCTTCGTGCACCAGCCAGAGCCCGATGACGAGCGTCAGCAACAAACCGGCTCCGATCAGAGGAACCGCGAACCGGATCAAACCGTAAAGACTCGCGACCTGGCTCGGGGGCCGATTCTTCGTAATCGCCGCGAGATTCAAGATTCCCGCGATCACGATGCCACCGAGCAGGAAGAAGGCGCCGGTGACGTGGAGGAAGAGCAACCAGTCGTACAGGTTCATCGAGAGCCGGACTCTACCCTCCTACAATCGGACGATGGACACGCCGGGGCGGCACTTGCGGTTGCTGACGGAAACGATCGCGGCCGTGAACTCGACGCTCGACCTGCAGGAGGTGCTCGGTCTCGTCGCCCGGAAGGTGGCGGCCGCGCTGGACGCCGATGCGTGCTTCGTTTATCTGTACGACGATCGGGCCGGCGAGCTCGTTTTGCGGGCGACGCATGGGACCCGGGTCGAGGAGATGACGCGGCGGCCGAAGCTGCGGCCTGGTGAAGGCATCACGGGGAGCGCCGCCGCCGACCGGGCGCCGATCATGATTCCCGCCGAGGCCCACCTCGACCAGCGGTTCAAGGGGTTCTCGAACCTGCCTGAGGACGAGTACGAGTCGATCCTTGCGGTGCCGATCCTCGCTCGCGACAAGCTCGCCGGCGCGCTCAATGTCCGCACACGCCGACCAAGGGAGTTCACGGACGCCGAGATCGAGCTTCTGGTCGCGATCGCTGCTCAGGTCGCGCAGACGATCGAGCACGCGAAGCTGTATGCGGAGGCGCAGCGCCGCGTCGGCGAGCTCGAGGCGCTCGCCCGCATCTCCGAGGCGGTCTCCGAATCGCTCTACCTCGAGGAGTCGCTCGAGGCGATAGTCAAGGCCACGATGGACGCGGTTGGCGCGACCGGTGCGGCGCTCGTGCTCGAAGACGGCGGTATCGCGCGGCCCGAAGGCCAGCCGGGTTCCTTCGCCGTACGGACTCCGCTGCGCTGGAAGGGGCGCCAGATCGGCGAGCTCGTCTGCGACCGCGACACGGACTTCACGCCGGACGAGCGGGCGTTGCTTGCCTCGATCGCCCACCACGCCGCCGTCGCGCTCGAGCATGGGCGCGCGGTCATGCGCGGCGTCCTCGCCCAGGAGATCCACCACCGTGTCAAGAACAACCTGCAGACCGTCGCCTCGCTGCTTCGCCTGCAGGCCCGCGCCGAGGACGGCGTCGACCCGCGCAAGGCGCTCGACGACTCGGTCAACCGCATCCTCGCGATCGCTGCGGTGCACGAGGTTCTGACTGAGCAGCGCGAAGAGGAGGTCGATCTCGGCGAGTTGCTCGACCGCTTGCGGGCGATGCTCGTGCAGGGGCTCGGGGCGGGCAAGCGCGTTGAAGCAGAGCTCGAACCCATCGCCCTTTCGGGCAACCGCGCCACGGCGCTCGCACTCGTCTTCAGCGAGTTGTTCCAGAACGCGCTCGAGCATGGGGGCGACGAGGTGCGCATCGAGCTGGCGACCCGGAACGGCAACGCACTGCTGGCGATCAGCGACGACGGACGAGGCCCCGGGGAGGCGACGAGCGGCACGGGCCTCTCGATCGTCCGGGCGCTCGTTCGCGACGAGCTGAACGGAACCATCGAGCTTCGCGGCGGTCACGGAACGACGGCGGAGGTCGTGTTTCCCGTCTGATCCGCTTCCTGGTGATCTAGATCACAAGGAGGCCCCGGCCGGGTGCAGCAACGCCGGCTGTCTTACCGTGTGATCTAGATCACCAAGCCGAGCTCAAGGCACCAGGGTTCGGACCAGCTCCGAGTAGTGCCGCGCTTCGCGAAGGCACTCGAGCTCATAGGGCGAGGGAAAACCGCCCTGAAGCAGCTTCGCCACGATTTGCTCTGTCGCCTCGGCTCTCGCGCCGGCGATGATTCGCTCGGTGATGGCTATTCGCCTGACGGTCGTATACGACGGCGCCGCGACTCCGAGGCGCCTTGCGAGTGGACGCAACGCCCGTCGGACGTCGGCATAGGAGAGGCCGCGGCCGTGCAGGATCGCAATCGCCTCTACCACGCGTTCGTCGACCGCCTGTAAGCCCATACCGGCGACGGTGCACGATGAAGCTGCGCGGGTTTGTGACTTCTCAGTGCCGGTTCAAGCCGCCGTGTGATCTAGATCACACGGCTCGGCCCCGCCGGTGCTGCGGGCTCGCGTGTAGGACACTGTTGCGGTGCGAATCCTGGTTGCCGAGGACGAGACGATCATCAGGCTCGACCTCGTCGAGATGCTCGGGCGCGCCGGTCTGGACGTTTGCGCGGAGGCTCGCGACGGCGAGGAAGCCGTCGCGCTCGCGCGCGAGCACGAGCCGGATCTCGCGATCATGGACGTCAAGATGCCGCGGCTCGACGGGATCGAGGCCGCGCGGCGGATCCTCGACGAGCGGCCGATTCCGATCGTGATGCTGACTGCCTACGGGCAAGACGAGCTCGTCTCGCGTGCGGTCGAGGCCGGTGTCTTCGGCTACCTGGTCAAGCCGTTCCGGGAGCAGGACCTGCTCCCGGCGATCCGCGCGGCGCGGGCCCGGCACGACGAGCTGCTCGAGTTACGTGAGGAGGCCGAGTCGCTTGCGGATGCGCTCGCTTCGCGGAAGGCGATCGAACGGGCCAAGGGGCTGCTGATGGAGAAGGAGGGGCTGTCCGAGCAGGACGCCTTCGCACGGCTGCGCAAGGCCTCGCAGGTCTCGGGACGGCCGCTGAAGGTGGTGGCCGAGGCCGTCGTCGCGGCGCTCGGCGGCGAAGCCTAAACCTTGGCCTGCTCGAAGAGCTCCTCCCAACGGGCGAGCAGGGCCTGGAGCTCGTCGCGCGCAGCGCGGTGGGCCGCGAGCGTCTCCGCATCGGCCCAGTCGGCGGCCAGCCGCTCCTCGAGCTCGGCGATTGCCCGCTCGCGCTCGGCGATGTCGGCCTCGATCCGGTCGAGGTCGGTCGGAACGGCTTGCTTGCGAACCGGCGCCTTCGGCTTGGCCTTCGGCTTCGGCTCAGGCCGGGCGGGCTTCGCCGGCGCCGCGAGCTCGTCTCGCCGGCGCACGTAGTCGGCCCAGCCGCCGTCGAAGGAACGGATCGTCGCCTCTTCGACCGCGAGCGTGCGGTGGGCGACGGCGTCCAGCAGCGCACGGTCGTGGGAGACGAGCAGAATCGTTCCCGGGAACGCCTCGAGGGCGAGCTCTAGCGCTTCGCGGCTCTCGAGGTCGAGGTGGTTGGTGGGCTCGTCGAGTAGGAGGAAGTTCGCGCCCGAGGCGACGACCAGCGCGAGGGCGAGCCGCCGCCGCTCGCCGCCGGAGAGCTTCACCACCGCCTTGTCCTGCTCCTGCCAGCCGGAGAAGAGGAAGCGTCCGAGCAGGTTCTGCGCCTGGGGGCGCTTGAGGCCGGTCGCCTTCTGCGCGCACTCGAGAACGCTGCCGGTCTCGTCCAGCTCCACCTCGTGCTGGGAGAAGTAAGCGGGAACGACGCCGTGTCCCAGCCGTACCGAGCCGGCGACCGGCTCGCGCAGCGAGAGCACGGTTTCGAGCAGCGTCGTCTTACCGGATCCGTTGGGGCCGACGAGGGCGACGTGTTCGCCACGTTCGAGCGCGAAGTCGACGTCGTGCAGCAGATGCTTGTCACCGGCAGCGACCTCGAGGCCCTTCGTCTCGATCACGGTCCGCCCGCTCCGCGGCGGGTCGAGGAATCCGAAGCCGAGGCGCTTCTGGCGCATCGTCAGCGACTCGAGCTCGCTGCTCGCCTGGCGGCGTTCTTGCTCGAGGCGTCCGATCTGCGTCAGCTTCGCCTGGGCCTGCTTCGCCTTGCTCTTCTTGTAGCGAAATCGCTCCACGAAGCGCTCGAGCCGCTCGATGTCCACCCCGAGGCGGTCCGCCGTCTTTCCGGCCGCTGACGCACGCGCCGCCTTCTCGATCCGCCAGGCGTGCCAGGGACCGGCGAACGAGATCGAGCGGCCGCCGCCGAGCTCGAGAACGCCGTTCGTGACGGCCTCGAGGAACCACCGGTCGTGCGCCACGAGGATGATGCCCGCGTCGAGCGACTGCAGCTCCTGCTCGAGCCACTCGAGGCTGGCCACGTCGAGGTGATTGGTGGGCTCGTCGAGCAGCAGGAGATCCGGGTCGCCGCCGAGTGCGCGCGCGAGAGAAGCGCGCGTCAGCTCTCCCCCGGAAAACGTCTCCAGCGGCCGCTCGAGATCCGGCTCGGCGAAGCCGAGCCCACGGACGACGGACGCCGCGCGCTCGCGCCAGGCGTAGCCTCCGGCGTGCTCGAGCCGTGCCTGCGCATCCGAGTAGCGCCGGAGTGTCGCCTGGTCGTGTTGCCCGCCGGCCATCCTCTGCTCCAGCTCGCGAAGCTCGCTTTCGGTCGCCACCAGGTCTGCCGCGCCCGAGAGCACGTACTCGCG
>Ga0307277_10000524_pt1 | contig 14268 bp, 8 predicted proteins | sample ER_DNA_116_FD_194473 | JGI IMG/M metagenome (GOLD analysis project Ga0307277, IMG submission 194473) | Bulk soil microbial communities from the East River watershed near Crested Butte, Colorado, United States - ER_DNA_116 | ecosystem: Environmental > Terrestrial > Soil > Floodplain | place: USA...
AACGACGTGGATGACGTCGGATTCCTTCTGCAGCTCTCCGTTCACGGCGATATAGCGCGCACCCATGATGACGGGACGAAAGCGCTCGAAGGTCTTTGGCCAAACAATGATGTTGGCGACCGCGGTCTCATCTTCGATGGTCATGAAGATGACGCCGTTGGCCGAGCCCGGCTGCTGGCGAACGGTGACGAGGCCGGAAACGCTGACCCGCGCGGAGGGCGGCAGCAGGCGCAGCTCCTCGTTGCGGACGATGCCGCGCCGGGCGAGGTCGGCGCGCAGGAACGACGCTGGATGCGGGCGCAACGACAGTTCGAGGAAGCGGTAGTCATTCACGACCTCTTCGCCGAGCGGCATGGGGGGCAGCCGCACGGCGGGCTCGCGCGGAACCGAAACTTGCGCATGTGCTTGCGGCGGAGCGGCTGCCACGCGAAACAACGGCAGATCATCGTCCCTGTCACCGACGCGCCCGAGCGCTTTCGCCGCCCACAACGCCTGCCGCCGGCTGAGCCCGACCGAGCCGAACGCATCGGCATCGGCCAGGCGCGTGATGATGCGCGGCGACAGGCCGGTGCGTAGCCAGAGATCGCGGATGCAGGTGTAGCCGGCCGCGCGGTTCTGCGTGATGCTTCTGCCATGTTCTTCCGACAATCCCTTGATCTTGCGGAACCCCAGTCGTAGCGCGTGGGTGGTGCGCATGTCGCCCGCCATCTCGTGGTGGAGCGCATGCATGCGCGCCGCCGGCTGCGGGCCTGGCTCGAGCGTGGCATCCCAGTGGGAATGGTTGATGTCGACCGGACGCACTTCGACGCCGTGCTCGCGCAGGTCGCGCACGATTTGCGACGGCGCGTAGAATCCCATCGGTTGCGCATTGAGCAGTGCCGCCGCAAACACGTCCGGATAACGGCACTTGAGCCAGGCCGAAGCATAAACCAGCAGCGCGAAGCTCGCGGCGTGACTTTCCGGAAAGCCGTATTCGCCGAATCCCTCGATCTGACTGAAGCAGCGCTCGGCGAAGTCACGCGGATAATTCCTCGCCACCATTCCTTCGATCATCTTGCTCTTGAACATGCCGATGGTGCCGGTGCGCTTGAAGGTCGCCATCGCGCGGCGCAGCTTGTCGGCTTCGCCCGGCGTGAAGCCGCCCGCCACGATGGCGATCTTCATCGCCTGCTCCTGGAACAAGGGGACGCCAAGCGTCTTGTCGAGGACCGCTTTGAGCTCCTCCGACGGATAGGTCACCGGCTCGAGTCCCTGCCGGCGGCGCAGATAGGGATGCACCATGTCGCCCTGGATCGGGCCCGGCCGCACGATCGCGACTTCGATGACGAGATCGTAGAATTTCTCCGGCTTCAGACGCGGCAGCATCGACATCTGCGCGCGGCTTTCGACCTGAAATACGCCGAGCGAGTCGGCGCGTTGCAGCATGCGATAAACGGCGGGGTCCTCTTTCGGTAACGTAGCGAGGGTGAAATATCCCTGCCCGGTCTCTTGTCCTTCGCGGAAGGAACGGAAGGAAAGGCCATAGTGCTTCTCGGTCAGCTCGAACGCCTTGCGCAGGCACGTGAGCATGCCCAGCCCGAGCACATCGACCTTGAGGATGCCGAGCGCATCGAGATCGTCCTTGTCCCATTCGACGAAGGTGCGGTCCTCCATCGCGCCATTGCCAATCGGAACCACCTCGTCGAGCCGGCTGCGGGTGATGACGAACCCGCCGACATGCTGCGAGAGATGGCGCGGGAAAGATTGAATCTCGACGGCGAGCGCGCGCATTTTCTGCATACGCGGGCTGTTCACGTCGATGCCGAAGCGCACGAGTTCGGTGCTGCGCACGCCGCCGCCGCCCATGCCCCAGATCGAGGAGGAAAGCGCGCCGATCGTGTCTTCCGACAGCCCGAAGACCTTGCCGACCTCGCGGATGGCAGAACGGCCGCGGTAGGAGATGACGGTCGCGGCTATGCCGGTATGGTCGCGACCGTAATGCGCGTAAATGTGTTGGATCACCTCCTCGCGCCGCTCATGCTCGAAGTCGACATCGATATCGGGCGGCTCGCCGCGATCGGAGGAGATGAACCGTTCGAACAGCAGGCGGCCATCCCGCGGGTCGACATCGGTGATGCGCAAGCAGTAGCAGACCGCGGAGTTTGCCGCCGAGCCCCGGCCTTGACACAGGATGTTTTGGCTGCGCGCGTAACCGACGATGTGATGGACGGTGAGAAAGTAAGGCGCGTAGTTGAGCTTGGCAATCAGCGCCAATTCATGATCGAGCGATTGGCAGACGGTATCGGGGATGCCGTCGGGATAACGCGCGGCGGCACCTTCCCAAGCCAGATGGACGAGCGCTTCTTGAGGCGTCGCAAAACCCGCGCGCATTTCTTCGGGATATTCGTAATGCAGCTCACCGAGCGAGAAGGTCAGCGCCGCGTCGAGTGCCGCGGTCTCGGCGATCGCTTCCGGGATGTCGTGGAAGAGACGCGCCATCTCGGCGGGCGGCTTGAGATAGCGCTCGGCATTCGCGGCAAGGCGGCGTCCTGCTGTGTCGATCGTCAGGTGCTCGCGGATGCAGGTGAGCACGTCCTGCAATTCGCGCCGGTCGGGATGATGATAGAGCACGTCATTGACGGCGATGAGCGGCACGCCGGTTTGGCGCGCGAGCGCAGCGCGCCGGGCGAGCCGCGCGCGGTCATTGCCGCGGTAGAGCATGGCGGCGGCGAGCCGCACGCGGCCGCCGGCGGCCTCGCGGAGCAAAGCCACGAGATCGTTGGCGCCGGCTTTTTTCTCGGCCTTTGCGACCAGCCGAAGACCCTCCGTTGATCCTCCCGGAGATTGTTCGGGGGCGCCTTCCTTTGCGGCGCAAGAGGCGGCTGCGAAGGGCGACTGCGGTTTTCGCAGAAAAGGCGGCGAGGGATGCTCCCATGTCGACGTTTCCATCACAATGAGCTCGAGGCCGTCGATATGTTCGAGCAAGTCATCGCGATAAAGGATGCATTCGCCTTTCTCTGCGCGCAGGTTGCCGCGCGTGAGCAGGCGGCAGAGCCGTCCCCACGCCACCCGGTCGCGCGGATAGGCGAGAATGTCCGGCGTGCCGTCGGCGAACACGAGCCGCGCCCCGGGGTGATAGGCAAGCGTCAATTCCTGCTCGCGTTTGATGAGATGCGCGCGCACCACGCCCGCGACCGAATTGCGGTCGCAAAGCCCGAGACCGTCGAGCCCGATATGCGTGGCCTGCAGCATCAACTCCTCGGCATGCGAGGCGCCGCGCAGGAACGAGAAGTTCGAGGCGACGGCGAATTCGAGATAGCGCGGCATGTCACGCATACAGTCCGTGCATAAACCAGCACGGCGACAACGCCGTGTCGCGGTAAAGGCCCGCGCGGAACAGCCAGAAGCGCAGCCCCGCCGTGTCCTCGACGTGGAAATAGTCTCGCGCCGGGCCGCCTTCTTCGCTCCACCAGGCGCCTTCGATGCGCTCGGGTCCTTCGGCGCGAACCACTTCGTGCAGGGCGCGGCGCCAGCGGAAGCGCGCCGGCGGACCGTCGGGCACCAAGGCGAAAACCTCGGCGATGGGCTCGGGTTTGGCGAGCAAACGCAACGGGCGCTGGCTCAATCCAGCCTCGGCGCGGAAGCGGCGGAACGTATCCCAGCCGAATTCGGCTGGCGTCATGGCCTGCGCCGGAACGGATGCGGCGGCGAGTTCGGGAATGTGGCTGTCGCGGGCGACGAGCCGCGAAACCCGCCGCCGTCCGAGCCGCGCGCTCAGGCGATCGATCAGGCGGTCGAGCCCGGCTTGATCTTCGCGCGTGCCGAGGCCGATCTGCTCATCCGCGCAGGTCTCGGCATTGAGGACCGAGAGCCGCGCCAGATCGAAGCCGAAACCCGGATCGATTTCATCGCCCAGCGCGGCGAGCCGCTCGACGAATAGCGCGCGGACCGCCTGCGGGTCGCGCAGCGGGCGCGAGGTGCCGACGGCGATGCGCTTGACGGCGCCATCGGTGCGAAAGAGGGCAAGCTCAAGCCGCCGCGCGCCGACGCCGCGCGCCGTCAACGCCGTCTTGAGCCTTGCCGCGAGCCGCTCGACGCATGCGAGCACGTCCTCCTCGCGCGTGATCGGCTCGTGAAAACTTTTCTCCGCGAGATAGGGCGGAACCGGCAGGCGCGGGGTCAGCGGCTCGTCTTCACGGCCGAGCGCACGATCCATCTGGCGCAAGAGATCGGCCCCGAAACGGGCTGCGAGCGGCGCGCGCGGCAGATCGAGGATGTCGCCGATGCGTTTCAAGCCGAGGCGCGCCAGCGCGGCGACGGTCTCGTCCGATAGCCGCAGCGCTGCCAGCGGCAATGGCGCAAGACATTCACGCGCGTCGCGACTTGCGTCCGCAGTCGTCGCCACATCGCCGAAGCGCGCCGCGGCGGAGGCTGCGCCGATGGTGGCGGCAACGGCGGCGCGGGCCGACAAGCCCAGACGCGTCATCCGCGCGAGGAGATCGTCGCGAAGCTTCTCCTCGCCGCCGAACAGATGCGCGCAGCCGCCGATGTCGAGCAAGATGCCATCGGGCGGATCGACGGCGACGAGCGGGGTGTAGCGGTGGCAGGCATTTGCAATGGCGTCGAGCAGGCGGGCGTCGGCATCCTGGTCTTCCGGAACAGCGGCGAGAGTTGGATGCATGGCGCGAGCCTGCGCCAATGCGAGACCGGCGGCGAGTCCGAGCCGCCCCGCTGCGACGTCGACCGCGAGCAGGAGATCGAGGTTGCCGCGCTTGCTGAAGACGACGAGGGGGGAAGGCGCCTCACGCCACTGCCGTGCGATGCGGTCGGTCGAAAGCCGCTCCAGCCACAGGCTCAGAATGCGTTGCGAGCTCGAAACGCTGCTCCACACTGTTCCACTCCACGATCCATGTTCCGAGAGGGCCACGACGGTTGCGCGCGAGACGGGCGAGAAGACGCGGCGGACCGATGCCGTGGCCGCGCTCTGCATTGAGCGGAGATGCCGCGCCGATGATCCAGCGCGTGACGGCGGCGGAGGGCGCATCGTCCGGCGCGGTGTACAAGATCAAGCCGAGCGCGTTGCCGCCAGCGGCCGCGAGCGCAAGCCGCCGCATCGCCACCTGGTCGATGCCGCGGGGACGCATTTCGCCGATCACCATGCCGACGGCGCTGCAGCGCAGCGATTCCTCCATCGCCCACAGCACGTCACGCATGCGCGCGGCGGTAACCGTGATCAGTCGCTCGGAGGCAATCCCGATCCCGTCGAGAGCAGGGCCGTAAAGCGCACCATTCTCGACAAGGGAGAACTCCTCGGCGATCCAGATCACGTTTCGTGTCGAAGCGGGAAGCGAAACGGCGCGCGCGTCCTCGCGCACCTGCCATGAATTCGCGATTGCGGTCGACGCTCTGCGCCACGACATCATTCGCGCCGCGAGTGCCAGCGCAAACCCGCTCGCGGCGGCGGCTTCCACCTCCCGCGCGGCGGCGATCTCATGCAGCGCGCTCAAGCCGAGCCCGCCGCCGAGCGCGCCGTCGATCGCTGGGTTGCCGAGCGCAAGCAGCGCGCTGCATTCGCCGGGATGACCGCCTGGCGCTTCCAGCGCCCCGAGCTGCCGGCGCAGTTGCTCGATGCGGGCTGCCGTCGGTTCGGCAGACGAAGAGCTCAAGGGTGCGGTTGCCATGGGCCAGGAGCAAAGCTTTGTTCGTGATTTGTTCTTATTGATTCCCGAGCCAGCCGGCGGCGTCAAGCGCAGACATAAGCTCTTGAGAAGACGCCGTTTCCACGAGCCTGCGGATCGCCGGGCCGCCGACATCCCCCGCCGGCCCCTCGCTGCCGATCCTTACGGCTGGGCGATGACGCTGCGGTCGATGTCGCGCACGCTCTTCACGCCGCAGAGCGCCATGGTCACGTCGAGCTCGCGGGCGAGAATGTCAATCGCCGCGGTCACTCCGGCCTCGCCGCCGGCGCCGAGGCCGTAGACATAAGAGCGGCCGATCAGACAGGCGCGGGCGCCGTACGCGAGCGCGCGCAGCACGTCTTGGCCGGAGCGGATGCCGCTGTCGAACATCACCTCGATGACGTCGCCCACCGCATCCACCACCTTGGGCAGCGCCGCGATGGAGGAGGGCGCGCCGTCGAGCTGACGCCCGCCGTGATTGGAGACCACGAGCGCGCCGGCGCCGGTCTTGGCGGCAATGCGGGCATCCTCGACGTCGAGGATGCCCTTGAGGATGAGCTTGCCCGGCCACAGGCCGCGGATCCACTCGACGTCCTTCCAACTCAACGTCGGATCGAATTGACTCGAGGTCCATTGTGCCAGCGAATTGACGTTTTCCATGCCGCGCACATGCCCGGCGAGGTTGCCGAAGGTTTTGCGCTTGCCGCGCACGACCGACAGCGCCCACGCCGGTTTGGTCGCGATATCGATCATGTTGGCGAACTTGATCTGCGGCGGCACCGTCATGCCGTTGCGGATATCGCAATGGCGTTGGCCGAGCACCTGAAGGTCCACGGTGAGCATGAGCGCGCTGCATTTTGCCGCCGCGGCGCGCTCGATCAGCGCGCGGATGAAACCGCGGTCCTTCATCACGTAGAGCTGAAACCAGAACGGCTTATCGACTGCTTGCGCAACGTCCTCGATCGAGCAGATCGACATGGTGGAGAGCGTGAACGGGATGCCGGCTGCCTGCGCCGCCCGACAGGCGAGAATTTCGCCGTCGCCGTGCTGCATGCCGCAAAGCCCGATCGGCGCGAGCGCCAGCGGCAACGAAATCCGCTCGCCCATGATGGTCGTGGCGAGATCGCGTTGCGAGACATCGACGAGCACGCGCTGGCGCAGCGTGATGCGATCGAGCTCCGCACGGTTGGCGCGCAGCGTCCCCTCCCCGTAAGAGCCGGCCTCGGCGTAGTCGAAAAAGGCGCGCGGCACCTTGCGGGCGGCCGCCCGTCGCAGGTCCTCGATGCAAGTCATGGTCCGCATGGTCGCGATTTGTAGCACGATCAAGCATTAGGGATGAGTAATCACGAGTAGGGGAAGCCGCCTGATGGCCGAGGGCCGCGTCCCCAACCCGGAACGCAGGCCACGCCCGGGGCGTTGTTTACACGCAGGCGCCGCGGGGATGCAGCTTGCAGGAGAGCATGGCAGATCCGAAACACACCGCCCAGGAGGAGCCCGACGCAAAGACCAAGCCCAATCGCGAGGACGCGCACCAACCCAGGCTCGAGCGCTCGCTCGAACAGGGTCTCGAGGACAGCTTTCCCCGATCCAGTCAATGTCACTTAGCCGGCACCCGTGCGTCGCAAGACCGAGAGAAAATAGCAAATCCAGCCGCTTAGGAGCGCCGCAGCTTCGGTGCCGGAACCCTTATCCATACCCGCGGAAACCCCTCGTTTTTTTTGAAGATTTCAGGCAATTGACCTATCATTCGGTGGGGCAACGTCGCCGCTCGTGGGGGTGGGGAACATGGCTCGAAAGTACTTTGGGACCGACGGCATCCGCGGCCGTGCCAATGGGACCATTACCCCGGAACTGGCGCTCAAGGTGGGGCAGGCGGCGGGATTGATCTTTCGCCGCGGCGACCATCGCCACCGCGTGCTTATTGGCAAAGACACCCGCCTCTCCGGTTACATGATCGAGACGGCGCTGGTGGCCGGCTTCACCTCGGTGGGGATGGACGTATTCCAGACCGGGCCCATGCCGACGCCGGCGGTCGCCATGCTCACGCGCTCCATGCGCGCCGATCTCGGCGTGATGATCTCCGCCTCGCACAACCCCTACGACGACAACGGTATCAAGCTGTTCGGCCCCGACGGCTTCAAGCTGTCGGACGAAGTCGAGTACAAGATCGAAGAGCTGGTCGATTCCGAGCTGGTCAAGATGTTGGCGAAGAGCGCGGACCTCGGCCGCGCGAGGCGCATTGACGACGGGCAGGGCCGGTACGTTGAGTTCGCCAAGCGAACGCTGCCGCGCAACCTCTCGCTCGATGGGTTACGTGTGGTGGTGGATTGCGCCAATGGCGCCGCCTACAAGGTTGCGCCGCAGGCCTTGTGGGAGCTGGGAGCCGAGGTGATCTCGCTCGGCGTCGAGCCCGACGGCTTCAACATCAACCGCGAATGCGGCTCGACAGAACCCGCTCCGCTTTGTCGCAAGGTGAAGGAAATGCGCGCCGATATCGGCATCGCGCTGGACGGCGATGGCGATCGCGTGCTCATCGTCGACGAGCGCGGACACATCGTTGATGGCGACCAGCTGCTGGCGGTGATTGCGGAGAGCTGGAAGGCGGACGGCCGCCTCGCCAAGCCGGGCATTGTGGCGACGGTCATGTCCAATCTCGGGCTCGAGCGTTATCTCGGAACCTTGGAGATTTCGCTAGCGCGCACCCCGGTCGGCGACCGCTACGTGCTCGAACACATGCGTGCTCACGGCTTCAACGTCGGCGGCGAGGCGTCGGGCCACATCATCCTTTCCGATTACACCACGACCGGCGATGGCTTGCTCACCGCGCTGCAGGTTTTGGCGGTGGTCAAGAAGCTGGAGCAACCGGTGTCGAGCGTCTGCCACCGCTTCGATCCGCTTCCGCAAGTGCTCAAGAACGTACGTTACGGGAGCGGCAAGCCGCTCGAGAGCGCCAAGGTGCGCAACGCCATCAAGGACGCGCAAGCCCGTCTCGACGGGCATGGCCGGCTGATCGTGCGGTCGTCCGGCACCGAGCCGGTGATCCGCGTCATGGGCGAGGGTGACGACAAGATGCTTGTCGAGGAGGTGGTCGACGGCATCGTCGACGCCCTAACCAGCGCTGCCTGAGCGGCGGCTTCCTCGGGCCAGCCAAGTCTCTATCCGGTTGCTGCCGCTTGCAAAACGCGTGCGGCCTCGGACTGGCGCGCCCGCTCCCAGCCGCATACATTGGAATAGCTACAAAATCTGCGTTTTGTTTTTGCCTGCCGCCGCAGTCTCATGTATCGACAGTTACATAAAGGACTAAAAACCGTCGGGAACAGTTCCCCTCCATGATCGTCTGTTCTTGCAACGTGCTGAGCGACCACGACGTGCGCGCGGCTCTTGGCCGCGGCACGGCGCCGCGAAACGCGGGGCAGGTCTATGGCTGCCTCGGCTGCAGCCCCCAGTGCGGCCGTTGCGCGCGCACCATCCGACGCATCATGGACGAGGCCACCGCGGCGGCCGCCTGCGCCCGTTGTCCGGCGGCCGGCCCCGCCGCTGAATGAGCTTTCGCTAGCCCCCGGTGCGGGGAGCAGTCCCCTTGTCGCGCCCGCCTTTTTATAGGCATTCTGAACCAGCGATGGGCAATCGCGGCCGGTTGAGCGCAGGGGATCTACAGCATGCAGGGCGACGCAAGGGTCATCGAGTATCTCAACCGAGGCCTGCGGCACGAGCTTGCCGCCATTAACCAGTACTGGCTGCATTATCGGCTGTTGGACAATTGGGGCTACCGTGCACTGGCCAAGAAATGGCGCCAGGAATCGATCGAGGAAATGCAGCACGCGGACAAGATCGTCGTGCGGATCATCTTCCTCGACGGCTTTCCCAACATGCAGGTGCTCGATCCCCTTCGCATCGGTCAGAACGTGAGGGAGGTGCTCGACTGCGATCTTGCGGCTGAAATGTCGGCCCGCGCGCTCTACCAAGAAGCCGCGACGCATTGCCATGCCGTCCGGGACTATGTCACCCGCGACCTCTTCGAGAAGCTCATGCACGACGAGGAAGAGCACATCGATTATCTCGAGACCCAGCTCGACCTCGTCGCCAAGCTCGGCCTCGAGCTTTATGCTCAGTACCACATCGGCGAGACTGACGACGACCACGCGGACTGACGGACCGAGGGTCGTGTGTACGTTCGCGCGCTGATCGAACCGCGCCGGCCATTTTCATACACGTGCCGAGGGCCGCGATCGGCCGCCGCTTGACGGCGCGCGGCCCGTTCCGTATGTCCGGCCGCGGGACACCCCTCCCCACCGAGGGGCGCCTATCTGGAAGGGTAGATCATGAGCAATGCGATGCCGACCGTGCGGCCGCTCGTTCCGCACTTCTCCTCGGGTCCTTGCGCCAAGCGCCCCGGCTGGAGTCTCTCCGCCCTCACCGACGCGGTTCTCGGACGCTCGCACCGCGCGAAGATCGGCAGAGCGAAGCTCACACGCGCGATCGATCTGACGCGTGAAGTGCTGGAGGTCCCCGCCACCTACCGCATCGGCATCGTGCCGGCCTCCGACACCGGCGCGGTCGAAATGGCGCTGTGGTCAATGCTCGGCGCGCGACCGGTCACCGTGCTCGCGTGGGAATCCTTCGGCGAAGGCTGGGCAAGCGATATCACGAAGGAGCTCAAGCTCCCGGACGTGACGGTCCTCAGGGCCGCCTACGGCGAGCTTCCCGGCCTCGCCAACGTCGACCCGGCCTCCGACGTGATCTTCACCTGGAACGGCACCACCTCGGGTGTGCGGGTGCCGAACGCGGATTGGATCGCCGCCGATCGGGCCGGCCTGTCAATTTGCGACGCCACCTCCGCCTGCTTTGCCCAGCAGCTCGACTGGCCGAAGCTCGACGTCGTCACGTTCTCCTGGCAGAAGGCGCTCGGCGGCGAAGCCGCGCACGGCATGCTGATCCTCTCGCCGCGCGCGGTCGAGCGACTGGAAACTTACGCTCCGCCCCGGCCATTGCCGAAAATCTTCCGCCTTACCAAAGGCGGCAAGCTCAACCAGGGGATCTTCGAAGGCGAGACCATCAACACGCCTTCGATGCTTTGCGTCGAGGACTATCTCGATACGCTTGCCTGGGCGAAGTCGATCGGCGGGCTTGAGGCATTGATCGCGCGCGCCGACGCCAATGCCAAGGTGATCGCCGATTGGGTCGTGGCGACGCCGTGGATCGAATTCCTGGCCCGTGATCCTGCGCTGCGCTCCAACACCTCGGTGTGCCTGAAGGTCGTCGACCCGTCGGTGGCAAAGCTTGCGCCCGACGCGCAGGCGGCTTTCGTCAAGGGCATCGCCGCCACGCTGGAGAAGGAGGCGGTCGCCTACGACATCGCTGCATATCGTGATGCGCCGCCGGGCTTGCGCATTTGGTGCGGCTCGACTGTGGAGCGGGCCGACGTCGAGGCGCTCACGCTGTGGCTCGACTGGGCCTTCGCCAAGAGCAAGGACGCGCTGCCGAAGGCGGCGTGATGATCGCAAATCGGTAGCTACTCCGATCGTGCGATTGCCCGGACCCTGACAGCGATAAAGCGAAGCAGCCATGTCCCCCACCGTTCTCATCTCCGATGCGCTCTCTCCCGCCGCCGTTCAGATCTTCAAGGATCGCGGGATCGACGTCGACTTCCAGCCGAAGCTCGGTGCCGACAAGGACAGGCTTGCGCAGGTCATCGGCAACTTTGACGGCTTGGCGATCCGCTCGGCCACCAAAGTCACGCCCAAGGTTTTGGAGAAGGCGACGCGGCTCAAAGTGATCGGGCGCGCCGGCATCGGCGTCGACAATGTCGACATTCCCGCCGCGACCGCCAAGGGCGTGATCGTCATGAACACGCCGTTCGGCAATTCGATCACCACGGCCGAGCACGCGATCACTCTGATGCTCGCACTCGCGCGGCAGATCCCGCAGGCTGACGCCTCCACGCAGGCCGGCAAGTGGGAAAAGAACCGCTTCATGGGAGTGGAGATCACCAACAAGACGCTCGGCGTGATCGGTTGCGGCAATGTCGGCTCGATCGTTGTCAACCGGGCGATCGGACTGAAGATGAAAGTGGTCGCCTACGATCCCTTTCTCTCGCCCGAGCACGCGGCGGAGCTCGGCGTGGAAAAGGTCGATCTCGCCGAACTGCTCAGGCGCGCCGATGTCGTGACCTTGCACACGCCGCTCACGGAGAAGACGAAAGGCATCATCGATGGGAGGGCGATCGCGGAGATGAAGAAAGGCGTGCGCATCATCAATTGCGCGCGCGGCGGACTGGTCGATGAGGAGGCGTTGCGCGCCGCGCTCGATTCCGGGCACGTGGCCGGTGCCGCCTTCGACGTCTTCACCGAGGAGCCGGCGACCGAGAATCCGCTGTTCGGCCATCCTAACGTGGTGTGCACGCCGCATCTCGGAGCCGCCACCACCGAGGCCCAGGAAAACGTCGCGTTGCAAATCGCCGAGCAGATGTCGGACTACCTCCTGCGCGGCGCGATCTCCAATGCCGTCAACTTCCCCTCGATCAGCGCCGATGAAGCGCCGCGGCTGCGGCCCTTCATCGAACTGGCGGAAAAACTCGGCTCGTTCGCCGGGCAATTGACGGAGACCGGCATCCTCAAGGCGCAGCTGTCCTACGAAGGGGGCGTCGCCGGCATGAATACCAAGGCGTTGACCTCGGCTGCCATCGCCGGCCTGTTGCGGCCCATGCTGCAGGAGGTCAACGTCGTCTCCGCACCGATCGTCGCCAAGGAGCGCGGCATCGTGATCGAGGAGATGACGCGCGCGGCGGCGAGCGACTACGGCAACCTCATCACGGTGACGGTGGTCACCGAGCGCCAGACGCGCTCCGTGTCGGGCACGGTGTTCGCCGACGGGCGGCCGCGCATCGTCAACATCAAGGGCATCCGCATCGACGCGGGCTTCGGCCGCTCGATGATCTACATCACCAATCTGGACAAGCCGGGCTTCATCGGGCGCTTCTCGTCGACGCTGGGCGACGCCGGCATCAACATCGCCACCTTTCATGTCGGCCGCGATGCACCCGGAGGGAACGCCGTCGCACTGATCGAGATCGATGGCGACTTGCCGCCGCAAGTGCTCACCGCCGTACGGGCGTTACCGCAGGTGCAGCAGGCGCGGCCGCTGAAATTCTGAGCGCCCCGGCACTAACCGGTTTGCGCGTGCAGCGACTGAATGTCGGTTTGCGTCGAGCCGTTGGTTGCCCTCACCCTTGCTGCCTCGGCGGCCGCGACTTCCAGCAGGTACGCCAAATCGTCCAGTTCGACTTTGCGGCACATGCGGCAGAGCTCCCGCGTCATCGTGGCGGCGTAGTGGGCGACTTGCGTCCTGCTTTCCATGACTCCCTCCAGGTCTTTGGGACCCCAAGGATGAAACACGACGACGCCAGCCAATGTGAGCTGGTTCACATACCGGCGGGATTGTTGCATCGGCGTTTGGTGCATTCCCCGCCGCCGACCGCAAAACGGCGCGGCGCTCTGCGCCAGTTCGAGCCGGCCTGCGTGCCGGGTTAGCCCGCATCGAGGGCAACAACGCGGTTTTCGGCCGCACAGCAAAACCGTCACCGCCCCGATGTTGCCGCGAGATTGCCTTGGAGAGAGCGAAATCATCCGCTGTGCTGGGGGTGGGCGACGGCAAGGGGTGAATAAGACCCGCAAAATCAGGCAGTTGGCTGCGGACGGCGGGCGCCGTCGCGGCCGCGTTAGCTTGCCTGGAGAGGTATGAGCCCCTGGTCAGGGGTCCGAATGGCGGGGAAACCTTTGTCGCTTCGACAGTGTCCCGGGCGCCGCCGACGCGGAGGAAAGCCGCCTCATGGCCAATGTGGTCGTGGTTGGGTCCCAATGGGGGGACGAGGGGAAAGGCAAGATCGTCGACTGGCTGTCGGAGCAAGCCGACATCGTCGTTCGCTTCCAGGGTGGACATAATGCAGGTCACACGCTGGTCATCGACGGAATCACCTACAAGCTGTCGCTGCTGCCGTCCGGGGTCGTGCGACCGGGGAAGCTTTCCGTGATCGGCAACGGGGTGGTCATCGATCCGTTCGCGCTGCTCGAGGAAATCGACCGCCTCAAGGGGCAGGGGGTCCACGTCACGCCCGAGAGCCTCCGCATCGCCGAGAACGCGACGCTGATCCTGCCGCTGCACCAAGAGCTCGACACGATTCGCGAATCCTCCAATATGCTTACGCGCGTGGGCACCACCCGGCGGGGCATCGGCCCCGCCTACGAGGACAAGGTTGGGCGGCGCGCCATCCGCGTCATGGATTTGGCCGATCCACTGGCGCTCGGGCGCAAGATCGAACGCCTGCTGGCCCATCACAACGCCCTGCGGCGCGGGCTGGGGCTCGACGAAGTGGGCGTTGCCGCCGTCCGCGAGCAACTCGAGAGCGTCGCCCCGCGCGTACTCCCTTACGTCGATTCGGTGTGGTCGCTCCTCGATCACAAGCGCCGCGAGGGCAAGCGCATCTTATTCGAAGGCGCGCAGGGCGCGCTGCTCGACATCGATCACGGCACCTACCCGTTCGTGACCTCGTCCAACACCGTCGCAGCCCAGGCGGCGACCGGCTCGGGCCTGGGACCGGGAGCGATCGGCTATG
>Ga0307277_10000526_pt1 | contig 14258 bp, 10 predicted proteins | sample ER_DNA_116_FD_194473 | JGI IMG/M metagenome (GOLD analysis project Ga0307277, IMG submission 194473) | Bulk soil microbial communities from the East River watershed near Crested Butte, Colorado, United States - ER_DNA_116 | ecosystem: Environmental > Terrestrial > Soil > Floodplain | place...
CCTGTGGCTGGAGGGCGCCTGGTGGTTTGGCGGCAGCCCCGACACGCTGCACCAGCGCAACCTGGGGCACGACCCGCGGGTGGTGGTCCACCTGGAGGACACCATGGCCGCGGTGATCCTGGAGGGGTCGATGCGGCGGACGGTCCCGCCGCCGGAGCTGGCCCGCCGCCTGGCCGCCGCCTCGCACGACAAGTACGGCTACGGCCCGCCGGAGGCGGCCTATGCCGCCGGCCTGTGGGCGCTGCGCCCGGACAGGGCACGGGCCTGGAGCGCCTTCCCGGCCGACGTGACCCGGTTCCGGTTCTAGCCGCGGCCCCGGGCCCAGGCGAGCAGGCCGTCGGCGTCGCGGGTGTTGACCACCCGGTCGGGGGTGACGCCGCAGGCGAAGGCGCGCTCGCAGCCGCCGAGCTGCCAGTCGAGCTGGCCGGGGGCGTGGGCGTCGGTGTCGACCGCGAACCAGCACCCGGCCTCGACGGCCAGGCGCAGCAGGCGCTTGGGCGGGTCCTGGCGCTCGGGGCGGGAGTTCACCTCGACCGCGACGCCGTGCTCGGCGCAGGCGCCGAACACCGCCGCCGGGTCGAACTCGCTCTCGGGGCGGCCCCGGCCGACCACGATCCGGCCGGTGCAGTGGCCGAGGATGTCGGTGTGGGGGTTGGCCGCGGCGGCGACCATGCGCCTGGTCATCTCCGGGGCGGGCATGCGCAGCTTGGAGTGGACGCTGGCCACCACCACGTCGAGGCGGTCCAGCAGCTCGTCGGTCTGGTCCAGGGACCCGTCCTCCAGGATGTCCACCTCGATCCCGGTGAGGATCCGGAACGGCGCCAGGCCCTGGTTCAGCTCGGCGACCTCGTCCAGCTGGGCCCGCAGCCGCTCCGGGCTGAGGCCGTTGGCGACCGTCAGCCGGGGGGAGTGGTCGGTCAGGACCAGGTACCCGTGGCCCAGTTCGCGGGCCGCCTCGGCCATCTCGGCGACCGGGCTGCCGCCGTCGGACCAGGTCGAGTGGGCGTGGCAGTCGCCCCGGAGGGCGGCCCGCAGCGCGGTTGCGCCCTCGGCGACCGGCTGGCCTTCGATCGCCTCGAGGCGGCGCAGGTACACCGGGACCTCGCCGGCCAGGGCCTCGCGGATCACCCGCTCGGTGACCTCGCCGATCCCGGGCAGGTCCCGCAGCCCGGCCCCCGGCGCGGCGGCCAGCCGGCCCAGGGTGTCCGGGTCGGTCGCGTCGACGGCGGCCGCGGCCCGCCGGAAGGCGCGCACCTTGTAGGTCGGCTCCCGCCCCCGCTCCAGCAGGAAGGCGATGCGCCGCAGGGCGGCCGCCGGGTCCAGCGTCGGCTCGGTCATGGGGCCATTGTCGCTCGATAACGATCCGTCCTCGAACATCCATCGATTCCCGTGGAGACTTGTCGAACACCGGTGCATCCGGTAGGAAAGGACGCGCTCGGTGGTCGGCTCGCTTCAGCCGAGGGGATGGCGAGCCGAGGGTTCTGTCCGAGTGTGTCGATTCGCTCGTCCCGCCGCCCGGGCACCAGTTCCCGCGCGACGGCGACGGCGCTCGGGGAAGGAACGAGGTAGATGAAGGTACCGGGGATTCGGCTGCCGAGCTGGAAGCTCCCTGAAGGGCTGTCCGGCTGGCAGCGCGTCGCCGTGGTCGCCGGCCTGGCCGTCGTGCTGCTGGCCACCATGAGCGTCGCCGCAACGGCCCGGGTCTCGGCCTCATCGGGCCGGATCCTGGCCGGGGTCAAGGTCGGCGGCGTCGACGTCGGCGGCATGACCCGCGACGAGGCCGTGGCCGCTGTCAAGGCCACCACCGAGCCGAAGCTGCGCCGCGGCGTCCTGGTGGTCGCCGGGGACAGGCGCTGGCCCGTCACCCCGGCCGGCCTCGGGCACGGCGCCGGGGTCGAGCAGGCGGTCGACCGGGCCCTGGCCGGGCCCGAGCTGTCCTGGTACTCCGACTTCTGGCACCGGCTCAGCAACCGGCCGGTCAGCCACTCGGTCGACATCGCCCTGGCCTCCGACGACGCCAAGGTGTCCCGCTTCGTGCGCGCCCTCGCCCCCAAGCTGGCGGTCGCGCCCACCGACGCCTCGATCAAGCTGGTCGACGGCAGGATCGTCAAGCAGCAGGCCAAGGATGGCCGGGTCCTCGACGTCGAGGCCAGCACCAGCGCCCTGGCCAGGGCGCTGGCCGGCAACGCCCGCAAGGTCAAGCTGGTGACCAGGGCGGTGGACCCCAAGGTGACCGCCGACAAGCTGGGCAAGACCATCGACGTCAACCTGTCCACCAACCGGCTGACCTTCTACGACGGCCTCAAGGTGCGCAAGGTCTACCCGGTGGCGACCGGCCAGCCGAGCTTCCCCACCCCGCAGGGGTCCTGGAAGGTCGTCTACAAGCGGATGAACCCGACCTGGACCAACCCGGCCAAGGACGGCTGGGGCGCCGACATGCCGGCGTCGATCCCGCCCGGCCCCGGCAACCCGCTCGGCACCAGGGCGATGGCGCTGAACGCCTCCGGGATCCTGATCCACGGCACCTACGCCAGCTACTCGGTCGGCCACTACGCCTCCCACGGCTGCATCCGCATGCTGCTGTCGGACGTCGAGGCCCTGTACCCGCAGGTCCCCGAGGGCACCCCGGTCCTGATCCACCGCTAACGGCGGCGGGCCGGAGCCGGGGTCAGGGCCGGGTCAGGTAGCGGTCGGGCACGGCGATGACCGCCCGGACGTCGGTCCAGCCGCCCTCCAGGTCGAACAGGTAGGCGGGGAGCAGGTAGGCCAGGCCCGGGCGGTTCCCCTTGGTCGCGGCCGGGGCGCGCTGCAGGCCGAGGCGGACCCCGGTGACGGTGGCGACCCGGGCCGGCAGGGGCCTGGTGGCGCAGGGGCCCTTGGCCGAGGCGCACGGGACCCGCTCGACGGCCGGCGCCACCGGCCGGGCCATCGGGACCAGCGGGCTCGGCCTCGGGGACCTCTTGAGCCGCTCGAAGCCTTCGGCGACGCCGATCAGCGGGTAGGTGTCGGCCGGCTCGGGGGTGGCCAGGAAGCCGGAGGCGTACTGCACGACCCCCTTGGCCCCGACCGCCACCGTCCAGGCGAACCCGGAGGTCGGCTGCCCGCCCAGCGCCGGGGCGATGGTGACGCTGCGGGCCGCGTAGCCGTCGGTGACCCGCACCGTGGCCCCGGCCAGCTCCAGCCCGGCCCTGGCGGCCAGGTCGCGCGCCACCCGCTCGGCCTCGGCCCGGCCCGGCAGGTCCGGCTTCGGCATCGGCCTGGCCGGTGCGACCGGCCGACTCACCACCGGCGGGACCGGCCGGCCGGTCCCGCCGCTGCCGGGGCTGGAGGTCGACCCCGACCCGGCGGCGCCGCCCGCCGGGGACGACCCGGGCTGGCTGGCCGCCGGGGCGTCGGGGTCGAGGCACTGGATGCCGCCGCCGGGCCGGTAGGGGCCGCCGCCGGCCCGGGCGACGCAGGTGCCGAAGATGCCGCTGCCGTAGCTGAAGGGCGCGCCGGCCAGCCGCTGCACGACCAGGCTGCGGCGGCCGTCGTGGACCGTCCAGCCGGCCGGGCCCTGGGTGGGCCGGGCGTTCAGCCCGAGGGCGGCGGCCAGGGTGGCCACCCGGCCGGCGTCCACGGTGTCGCCGACCTTCCAGGCCCTGGCCCGGTCGGGCAGGGCCGGCAGCGGACCGGCGAGCCGGTAGGTCTCCGGCGGCCAGGGCCGGGCCAGGGCGCCGGCAGCGGACGAGCGCGCCGGGGATGGGGCTGGCTCGACGGCCGCGGCGGCGTCCGGCCCGGCGGCGTCCAGGTCGAGGGCCGGCAGGACCGCCGGCGACCGGCCCATCCCGCCCCTGGCGACCAGCACCCCGCCGGCCACCAGCACGACCGTGACCACCGCCGCCACCACCCATGCCCCGACCCGCCTGCCCACCGTGCACCACCGCCCCGTCGTCGTTACGGACGTTCTGCTGTTCGACGCGCCCGGCGCCCCGGCGGTTCCCGGCCGCCTACTCCAGGCGGCGGGCCCCCTCGGCGGCGGCCACCGTGGCCACCTCGGGGGGGCCGAACCCGGCCGCGGCGAAGGCGTCGCGGACCTGGCCGCCCAGCCGCTCCACCAGGTCGGCCCGGACCAGGGCGATGGCGCTGCCGCCGAAGCCGGCCCCGGTCATGCGCGCCCCGACCGCCCCGGCGGCCACGGCCGCCTCCACGGCCGTGTCCAGCTCGGCCGAGGAGACCTCGTAGTCGTCGCGCAGCGAGGCGTGCGAGGCGGCCAGCAGCGGCCCCAGCCGGTCCAGCTCGCCGGCCCAAAGCAGCTCGACCGCCTCCAGCACCCTGGCGTTCTCGGTCACCACGTGGCGGGCCCGGCGCAGGCCCTCCTCGCCGAGGGCCCCGGCGGCGGCCTCGACCTGGGAGGGGGTGGCGTCCCGCAGGGCGGGCACGCCGAGGACGGCCGCGGCCGCCTCGCAGGCGGCCCGCCGGTCGGCGTAGGCGCCGTCGACCAGCCGGTGCCCGGCCCGGGTGTCGAGCACCACCAGGCACAGGCCGGCCGCCTCCAGCGGCAGCGGGACCTGCTCGGTGTCCAGCGACCGGGTGTCGAGGAACAGGGCGTGCCCGGCCCGGCCGAGCATCGACACCATCTGGTCCATGACCCCCGAGGGCACCCCCACGACCTGGTTCTCGGCCCGGCGGGCCACCCCGGCCAGGGCCACCCGGTCGAGGCCGGCGCCGGCCAGCTCGGCCAGGGCGGTGGCGGTCGCGCACTCGAGGGCGGCGCTGGAGGACAGCCCGGCCCCGGCCGGCACGTCCCCGTCGACCACCAGGTCGGCCCCGCCGACCTCGGCCCCGGCCTCGGCCAGGGCCCAGGCCACCCCGGCCGGGTAGGCGGCCCAGCCCTCGACCCGCCCCGGCCCGATCCCGGCCAGCTCCAGGTCGGCCGGCGGCCCCGCCTGCAGCGACCACAGCCGCAGCCGCCCCCCGTCCCGCCGCCCGGCCGCGGCCAGCACGAGCCGGTCGATCGCCAGCGGCAGCACGAACCCGTCGTTGTAGTCGGTGTGCTCCCCGATCAGGTTGACCCGCCCCGGCGCCGCCCAGACGCCCTCGGGGTCGCGCCCGGTCCGTTCCCGGAACGCGGCCACGACCCGCCCCACCCGGTCGCTCACCTGGCACCTCCGGCGGCCCAGCGGAGCAGGTCGCCGAGGATCGCCAGGGCGGCCGGGTCGCCCCGCCGGGCCGGCTCGGCCAGCCGGTACTGGCAGGTGACCAGCCGCCCGCCCCCCGCCGGCCCGGCCGCGACCACCGGCCCGGCCAGCGGGTCGGGCACCGGCTTGAACGCACCCACCACGGTCGTCTCCGGCCAGGTCGAGTCCCCCACCCTGGTCAGCAGATGGGTCGGCACCACGGTGGCGTCCTCCCCGGCCAGCACCGCCCGCTCCGGCAGCGACGGCAGCGCCCGCTGGTCACAGGTGAAGTGGAACACCGTCGACCCCCAGGCCGTCGCCACCTCGGCCATCTCCACCCTCACCGGGTACCACCCCACCGCTCCCAGCTCCTGGGCCAGCACCACCACCGTCTGGCCGGCGGCCAGCCGTTGCCGCGCCAGCGCTCCGGTCTCCGCGTCCAGCGCCCCCTCCCCCACCACCGTCAACCCCGGCGCCGGCTGCACCACGCCCGCGGCGACGACCCGGAACGGGTAGGTGTTGGTGGCGACCTCCTGGCCGGCGCTGCGGAGGCGCAGGGAGACCTCGTGGGGGCCGGGCGTCGGCGGGGCGGGGAGGTCGATCGTGCCGGCGGCGGTCGGGGACCAGCCGGCCAGCTCGCCCAGCTCGACCACCACCTCCTCGCCCGCCAGTGCGACCTGGACGGTCGCCTCGGGGAGCGGAGGGCCGTCGTTGGCGACGTGGAGGGGGGCGACCAGGCGCCCGCCGGCGGGGACGACCAGGCCGTAGAGCTCGAGCATGGGGAGCGCGGGCTGGCCGGCCCGGGCGAGCTCGGCCACGGCCGGCGGCTTGGGGCGCCGCTCCAGGTCGAACAGGCCGTTCAGCTCCCAGGGGACGTCGGTCAGCTCGGTGACGCACCAGCCGCCCAGGTGGTCGTGGCGGCGGAACACCTCGGCCTGGAGGCGGTCGGAGAGGCCCTGGTGTCGCTGGGTGCCGGCGATCAGCTCGGCGGCCGACCCCGGCCAGGGCAGGGCGGCGATCGCCTCGCGGTACCAGCCGGCGGGCGACCAGAACGGCCCGTCGCCGTCGGGGGGCAGCTCCGGGAGGCCCCAGTCGCCGAACTCGGTGACGAACAGGGGCCGGCCGAGCCCGGCCCAGCGGCGGGCCTCGGCCTCCAGCGCGGCCAGCCAGGCGGCGTGGAGCCGGCCGTACCAGTGGGCGGTCAGCACCGGGGTGGTGAACACCCGGTCCGGGTCGGGCTCGATCCAGTCGTTCTCGATCAGGGGACGGGTCGGGTCGGCGTCGCGGACGGCGCCGGCGACCCGGCGGGCGAACCGCTCGTAGCCAGCCCGGCCACGCGACGGCGGGTGGTCGAGGCCCAGCTCGTTCATGGCCGACCAGAGGATCACGCTGGGGTGGTTGACGTCCCGGCGGACCTGGGCCGCGGCGGCCCGCGCGCACCGGTCGGCCAGCACGCCGTCGCCGTCCAGCTCGTCGTGGGCGATCGGCTCGGCCACCGGGATGTCGCAGTGCAGCAGCATCCCCAGCTCGTCGCAGACGTCCAGGTAGGCCGGGTCGAAGCCCTTGATGTGGAGCCGGAGGGTGTTGAGCCCGGCCGCCTTGGCCGCGGCCACCTCGGCCCGGATGGCCTCCCGGTCCCCCTCGGCGTACAGGGTGTCGGCCCGGAACCCCTGGACCAGCGCGCTGCGCATGCGGTAGGGCTCGCCGTCCAGCAGCAGCCGGTCCCCCTCGACCCGGACCCGGCGCAGCCCGTAGCGGACGGCGCTGCGGTCGCTGGGGGCCCCGCCGGCGCTCGCCTCGACCACCAGCTCGTGCAGCACGGGGTCCTGCGGGCTCCAGCGGGCGGCCCCGGTCGGGCCGAGCCGCAGCGTTGTCTCCCGCTCGGCCCCGGGGCCCAGCTGCAGCGTGGCCTCGGCGCTCAGCCCGATGCTGGCCGCCGACAGCCGGACGGCCGCCGGCCCGGCGCCGACGTTGTGGACCCGGACGGCCACGGTCAGGTCGTCGGGGTCGCTGGAGCAGCGCACCCCGCGCAGCGCCACCGGACCGTGCCGGCGGAGGGTGACCGGCTGCCAGATGCCGCCGTAGGTCATATAGAGGCTGGGCGGGCTCGGGAAGACGTGGTTGGCCCAGCCCTGCTTGCCGTGGGGCAGCCGCAGATGCTCGGGCGCGCCGACCGGCGGGTCGGTGACCCGGACCGCCAGCTCGTTGACGCCGGCGGCCAGGGCCGCCGACGGGTCGAGCTCGAACGGGGTGAACGGCAGGTCGTTGCCGCCGAGCGGCCGGCCGTTGAGGTGGACCTCGGCCAGGTCCATGACCGCCCCGAAGCGCAGCGTCCAGTGGCCGCCCGGGTCGTCGAGGGAGAAGCGCCGCCGGTACCAGGCAACGCCGTCCAGCTCCAGCAGCCCCTGGGCCTCCCACAGCCCCGGCACCCGGACCGGCAGCGGCTCCAGACCACCGAGCGCGCCCAGCTCGTGGTCGCCGGGAAACAGCTCCCAGGTGCCGTCCAGCGACCACGTCCGGGCGGGTGAACCAACCAGCTCATCCATGGCAGAGGCGCTCCTGGGGGCCGTGGGGGGAGCGAGCTCCCCCCACATGGATCGGGGACTCACGTCTCGCACTCTGTCGGTCACCTTTTCGACGAGGCGGCCGCCAGCGCAGCAAAGCTTGGGGGGTAGGAGCCGGGGACGTCCACCGGGACGGTCACGGCCCGGGGGCGGCCCAGCCGGTAGGCGCCGATGGCGAACCCGGGGCCGAGCCGGCTGAAGAACACCCAGTCGCCGGCCGGGGCCCAGGCCAGGCAGGGGGAGCAGCGGTCCGACAGCGCCCCCTCCGAGCCGTCCACCCGCACCGCCGACGCCCGGTCCACGGCGACCAGGGCCAGGGCGGGGCGGGTCGAGAAGCCGACCCGGGTGATGGCGGCCAGGGTGCGGCCGTCGGGCGAGAACGCCCCCGGGGCGGCGAACCCCTCGCTGCCGCCCGGCGGCGCCACCACCCGGTCGCGGCCGGTGGCCAGGTCGCCCAGGTGCAGGGCCGACCCCTCGACCCAGGCGACGGCATGGCCACTGGCCGCCACCACCGTCAGGGGCGTGCCGGTGGCCAGCCGCCGCCCCAGCCGTCCGCTCCGCGGGTCCCAGACGGCCAGCCCGCCGGCAGGGCCGACGAGGTGGACGAGCAGGCCGCCGGGCGTCCCGGCGACCGGCCGCTGGCCGAGTGGCAGGGTGCCTCCGGCCGCCGGCGTGGCGGCCGCGGACTGGACGGACGCGGCGGCGTCGGCACGGCCGATGGCGGCCTCGCGGACCCGGAACCAGCGGTCGGGGTCTCCTGTCTCCTCGACCAGCCAGACCCGCCCGGGGCGGGCCGAGGCGATGGCGTAGGAGGCGGGTCCCAGCCGGACCGCCGGCGGCCGGCCGGACCGGCTGGCCGCGGCGTAGGCGGCCCCGCCGCGCACCGCCACCACCACGCCGTCACGCCCGACCAGCCCGCCGTCGCCGTCCCCGCTCCCGCCGCCGGGCAGGCGCATCCGCCGCACACTGCGGCGGTCCGGGTTGACCAGGAACAGGCCGTCGTCGGTGTCCAGGAACAGGCTGGCCCGGGTCGCCTCGGCCAGCGGCGCCGGCCTGGCGACCGCGGCGGCCGCGGGGGCGGAGGCGAGGGCGGCGCCGGCCGCCGGGGCCCGCATGCTGGCCGGCGGCTCCACCAGCGGGGCGGCCGCCCGCAGCGCCAGCAACCCCGCCACCAGCACGCCGAGGGCAAGCGCCGTGCGCCGGCCCCCTTCGGCGCCCGCCGCGGCTCGGTGGCCGGTCCCGCCGGCCTGGCCGGCCCGCCACCGCCCGGTGCTCACGGCGCTTCCTGGGGGGTGTCGGTCGGGCCGTCGACCCGGGGCCGTCCGTCCACGAACTCGAGCCGGTCCAGCCACAGGGAGCGCTGGCCCCCGGCCTCGTCGCCGACGGCGGCGGCGTCCCAGGCGTGGTAGGCCAGCCACAGGCGGCCGTTCCCGGTCTGGACCAGCGCCTGGCCGCCCGGGCCGGCCGCCGAGCCCCGGCTGCGCAGGATCGGGTTGCCAGGCCCGTCGCGGTAGGGGCCCAGCACCCGCCTGGCGGTGGCGTAGCCGACGGCGTAGCCGGGGCTGCCGTAGTCGTTGGCCGAGTAGAACAGGTAGTAGGTGTCCCCCTGCCGCCACAGGGTCGGGGCCTCGATGAGGTCGCCCTCCCAGGCGGCGTCGTTGCGGACCCCGAGGCTGACCGGCCTGCCCTCCAGGGCCAGCCCGTCGCCGTCCAGGCGCTGGCCCCACAGCTCGGTCGGGAGGCCGCAGCAGTTGCCGTCGTTCTTCCAGAGCAGGTAGGCGGTGCCGTCCCGGTCGACGAAGCGGTGCGGGTCGATCGACCCGCCGAGCCGCTCCTGGCAGACCAGCGGCCGCCCGCGGCGGTCCCGGAACGGGCCCTCCGGCCGCTGCGCCACCGCCACCGAGATGCACTGGCGCCCGGAGGCGGCGTGCCGGAGGGTGTAGTACAGGACGAAGCCGGCCCGGGTCCTGGCCACCTCGGGCGCCCAGGTGAGCCCCTTCTGGAGCGCGCTCCAGGCCGGCAGCTCGGGCAGGGCGTCGTCCAGTCGCTCCCAGTGGACCAGGTCGCGGGAGCGGGCCACCTGGAGGTTGGAGACCAGGTCGCCGGTCGCATAGGCGTACCAGAGGTCCCCGACCTTCAGTAGCGACGGGTCGGCGAAGTTGCCGTCCAGCACCGGGTTGGTGAACGTGCGCGGCGGCGCCGTCGTCGACGCCGGCCGGCCTCCCCCACCGTCCCCGCCGCAGCCGGCGGCGGCGAGCAGCAGCGCCGCCGCCAGGATGGCGGCCCGGGAACGGCCCACCTCCGGCCTAGCCCTTGAGGCCCGACCGGGAGACGCCCTCGATCACGAAGCGCTGGGCGATGATGTACATGATCAGCACCGGGACGCTGGCGATCACGCCGCCGACCATGATGGTGGCGTAGTTGGTGGAGAAGGCGCTCTGCAGGGTCGACAGCCCGGGCTGCAGGGTCAGCCGGCCGGGGCTGAACAGCACGTAGAGCGGCCAGAGGAAGTCGTTCCAGTTGACCAGGAAGCTCAGCAGGGCCAGGGTGGCCAGGGCCGGCTTGGACAGCGGCAGGATCACCTTGTAGAAGATCTGGAAGCGGTTGGCCCCGTCCAACAGGGCCGCCTCCTCCAGCTCGTGCGGCAGCGAGATGAAGAACTGGCGCAGGAAGAACACCCCGAACGCCCCCGCCGCCCCAGGGACGATCACCGCCGGCAGGCTGTCCAGCCAGCCGAGCTGGGAGACAATCACGTAGTTGGGCACCAGCAGCGACACCGGCGGGATGAACAGGGTGGCCAGGATCATCCCGGTGAGCACCCTGCGGCCGCGGAATTCCATCCGGGCCAGCGCGTAGGCGGCCATGGAGGCCACGAGCACGATCAGGATGGCCTGGCCGGTCGCGGCCAGCAGGCTGTTCAGGAACCAGCGGAGCACCGGGGTCTGGGCGGTCTCCAGCATGGTCCGGTAGCCCTCGACCGTCGGCTGCTTGGGGATCCAGGTCGGGGTGGCCGAGACGGACTCGACGTCGGTCTTGAACGAGGTCGTCAGCATGAACAGCAGCGGGCTGACGAAGACCAGGGTGAGCAGGATCAGCACGCCGTAGAAGGTCGTCCGCCGGACTGCCGATGGGCCCCTGGTGCCGGCGACGGCCGTCCTCCCCCGCGCGGGCGCCCTGGTGGCTGCGGTCTGCGCCATCGTCAGCGCTCCTTTCGCTCGCGGAAGGCGACGAAGGTGACAAGGCTGACCATGATCAGGACCAGGGTCAGGATGAAGCTGGCCGCGGCCGCGTTGCCCATGCGGAAGTCCCGCAGGCCCTCCTGGCCGATGTACATGATCGCCGAGCGGGTCTCGATGCCGGGCCGGCCCTGGGTGATGATGTACGGCTGGCCGAAGACATTGGCCGAGGCCAGGATGGTGGTGGTGATCACGAAGATCAGCACCGGCCGCAGCCCGGGCAGGGTCACGTTGCGGAACTGGTCCCAGCGGCCGGCCCCGTCCACCCTGGCCGCCTCGTACAGCTCACGCGGGATGTCCTGCAGGCCGGCCAGGTAGATCACGGTGTTGAAGCCGAGCGTCCACCAGACCGTCGGGCCGACCAGCGCGGCCCACACCCACGGGGTCTCGTTGACCCAGGCGATGTTGGCGTGGATGCCGATCTTGTCGAGGTAGTAGTTGACCAGGCCGACGTTGGGGTCGAGCAGGAACCGCCAGAGGATGCCGACCACGGCCACCCCGAGCACGTACGGGGCGAAGTAGGCGGCCCGGAAGAAGTTCCGCCCGGGGAACTTCTGGTTCAGCAGCACGGCCAGGGCCATGGGGATGACCACCAGCAGGGGCACGCTGTAGAGGACGAATTTGCCGGTGGCCAGCATCGAGGACCAGAACGGCCCGCTGGTCACCGTCCCCTGCTTGAACAGGTTGAGGTAGTTGTCGAGGCCGACGAACGGCTTGCCGGGCAGCAGGAAGTCCCAGTCGTGGAGGCTGATCCAGATGACGAAGATCGACGGGGCCAGCACGAACACCCCGAACAGGATCAGGTAGGGCGCCAGGAACAGGTACGGGGTGAGGCCGCTGCTCCTGACCCCGCGCCCGGTCGGGGTCGGGGCCAGCCCCTGGGGGCCGACCCCGGCGCCCGGGCCGGCGGCCGGGGGTGCCGCCCGGCCGCCGACGTCGGTGCTGGTCATGGGCCGTTACCCCCCGTACTTCTTGGCGTTCTCGGTCAGGAGCTGGTTGGCCTTCTTGGTCGCGTCGTCCAGGGCGGCCTTGGGGTCCTGCTTGCCCAGCACGGCCTTGTTCACAGCCAGCTCGAAGGTGGGGGTGGTGATGTCGCCGATGCCGGCGACGGCCGGCGGGAACTTGACGAACTCCAGCTCCTTGGCCGCGATCGACTGGACCTCGAGGGCCTGGAACTCGGGGCTCTCGCGGACCGTCTTGCGGGCCGGGACCTGGCCGGACTTGGCCCAGTCGATCGAGTGGTCGCTGACCCACTTGATGAACACCTTGGCCGCCTGGGCCTTGTTCTTGTCGGTCGAGGCCTGCTTGGTGATGGTGAAGTTGTGGGAGCTGGCCCAGACGGCCTGGGTGCCGCCGATGTTGGGGATGGGGGCCGCCCCCCAGTCCAGGGTCTTGACCTTGGCCCACTCGTTCATCATCCAGATGCCGTCCCAGGTCAGGGCGTCCTTGCCCTGCCGGAAGGCGATCGCCTGGGCATCGTTGGCCACGTTCTTGGGGCTGTTGCCCTGCTTGACGTTGTCCACCAGCCAGGAGAGGGCCTGGACGCCGGCGTCGGAGTTGAACTGCGCCTGGGTGGCGTCGGCGTTGTAGGGGGTGCCGCCGAACTGGTGGATCAGCGTCCACCACATCAGGTGGGCCGGCCAGGTCGAGGTGACCCAGAACGGGTCCTTGATGCCCTTGGACTGCATCGCCTTGACGGCGGCCTCGAAGCTCGCCTTGTCGGTCGGCGGCGCGTCCAGGCCGGCCTGCTGGAGGGACTTCTTGTTGTAGTAGAAGAGCAGCGGGTGGGTGTCCAGGGGGATGCCGTAGCGGTTGCCCTTGAAGATGCCGGCCTGCCAGACCTGCGGGTAGAAGTCGCCCTCCTGCAGGTCGAGCAGCTCGGCCACCGGGTCCAGGGGGATGATCACCCGCCGGGCGGCGTTGGTGGCCAGCTGGTCGATGTGCATGATGGCGATGTCGGGGCCGTTACCGGTCTGCACCGCCGTCGGCACCTTGGGGTAGAAGTCGGCCCACTGCAGCACGTTCATGCTGACCTTGATGTTCTGGTGCTCGCCGTTGAACTGGTCGACCAGCTTGCGCATGAACGGCCCGTCGCCGCCGGTGAAGCCGTTCCAGAACGCCAGGCTGACGTTGGGCCCGCTGTAGTCGGCGCCGGTGCCGAACAGGTCGTTGCTGGCCTGGCCACCACCCTGGCCGGGTGGCGTCTTGCTGCCGCCGCAGGCCGCCAGCAGCATGCCCGCCCCGGCGCCGGCGCCCAGCCCCAGGAACTGGCGCCTGCTCAGCCCCCCGCCGTTGGTGTCGCGGTCTGTTCCCATGTCCCCACCTTTCTCGCCCCGCACGCCGGGACGGTGCTCCCTATGGCTGGTAGATGCGGAAGTAGTCGAACTCGGCCACGGCGCCGGCGCCGCCGTGGGAGATCAGCCCGATGCGGGGGTTGGTGCCGGCCGGCAGGGTCCAGACCCCGCCCCAGGTCCAGTGGCGCCCGTCGCGGCTGGAGGCGGCCCGGAACTCGTGCTCGCCGTTGGCCGGGTCGATCCGGTGGCTGAGGCGCAGCCAGGTCACCGGGGCCGGGGTGCCGACGGCCATGCCCCCGTACGAGGTGGCGTCGGCGAACGGCATCTCCTTGCCGAACTCGGTCTGGCGGGTGTTCCAGATGGCCACGTGGCTGAGGCGCAGGAACTGGTCGTCGTCCAGGTAGGCGATCAGGCCGGCCTGCTGGTAGTTGCGGACCTCGTCGGTGCCGAGGTCGATGGCCAGCTTGGTCTCGACCGTGTAGGCCCCGGCGGGGGCGTCGCGCAGCAGGACCGAGGCGTTGTCGCTGTCGCCGGTCAGGTCGGCGGCCTGGGTCGGCCAGCGCAGCGCCCCGCCGGTCTCGCTGGCCGCCGGATCCGGCCCGCGCACCCAGGTCCAGCCGTCGCCGCCGACGGTGCCGTCGCCGAACGCGTCGGCGTACACCAGGCCGCCGACCTGAGGGGTCGGCGCCGGCTGCCGGACCGGCTGGTAGAGGTGGGCGGCACCGAGGTTGGCGGCCTCGGCCGGGCCGCAGCGGGCGGCCGCTCCGACCGCCCCGGCCCCGCCGCTGCCCTGGGGCAGGACCCGGCGCTGGACGGCGACCGGGTCGTGCAGCCGGGCGTCGGTGACTTCCACGGTCAGCTCTCGGCCGCGCAGCTCGACGGCCACGTTGTGCCAGGTGTCATAGCGGAACCCGGCCGGCAGCGGGCTGGCCTGGCGGCCGAGCGACCTGCCGTCCCGGACCACGTCGGTGACCAGGGCGCCGGCCCCGCGGTCGAGCCAGCTGA
>Ga0307277_10000527_pt1 | contig 14256 bp, 12 predicted proteins | sample ER_DNA_116_FD_194473 | JGI IMG/M metagenome (GOLD analysis project Ga0307277, IMG submission 194473) | Bulk soil microbial communities from the East River watershed near Crested Butte, Colorado, United States - ER_DNA_116 | ecosystem: Environmental > Terrestrial > Soil > Floodplain | place...
GAGCTTGAAGGTGATCGTGCCGCTGATCGTCGCCGTGCCGCCGGCCAGGGTGGCCGAGTCGGTCAGGTCGGTGCCGTTGACGCCGAGCGTGACGGGACCGCCTGCGTTCGTGGTCACGGTCGGGCTGCGCGGTGAGACGACGACGTTCTCGTTCGTCCCGTTGCAGCCGTTGGCGGTCGCGTTGTTGTTGGCGTCGCCGCCGTAGTTGGCGATCCAGTGGTAGGTGCCGGCCGCGTTGACGTGGATCGCCGGCGAGACGTAGGTGGCGTTGCCGTTGTTGACCGTCGCGGTCACGTCGCTGCCGACCTGGACGGTGCAGTTGGCGTCGCTGTAGAGCTTGAAGGTGATCGTGCCGCTGATCGTCGCCGTGCCGCCGGCCAGGGTGGCCGAGTCGGTCAGGTCGGTGCCGTTGACGCCGAGCGTGACGGGACCGCCTGCGTTCGTGGTCACGGTCGGGCTGTGCGGGTTGACCGTGAAGCACTCGAGCGTCTGATCGGTGTGGTTGCTCGGCGAGTAGGGGGCGAAGGCATCGGGCGTGTACTCGCCACGGAAGCAGTAGTGGCCGACCGCAGTCGGCGTAAAGGCGGCCGAGACGGCCTGGCCCGCGCTGATCGTTACCGCGCTGCCGACCTGGGTGCCGCCAAAGGTGCAGTCCGGGTTTGAGGCGGCCGGGCCGCAGACGAAGAACCTAACCGTGCCGGTGACCGCGCCGTTCGAGCCGGAGAGGGTGGCCGTGTCGGTCACTGAGGCGCCAAGCGTGATCGAGCTCGGGCTGGCCGTGGTCGTGAAGACGGCCGGGATCGGCAGGATCCCGGAGGCCTTCAGGGAGCGGTCCTGGTTGCCGAGCTGGGTGTCGTCGAGGGTGAGCAGGCGCATGTGGTACGGGGAGCCCGAGATCGCGCTGGCGCTGTTGCCGGCGCCCCAGTCGATCTGGGAGGCGATGTGGCCGCCCCAGGCGATCACGACCGTGGGATCGGTCGCGGTGAAGGTGACGATGACCGAGCGCTGGCCCTCCGTGTCCGTCGCCCCGTACTGGATGTTGGTGATCGTCCCGTTCCAGATCGAGATGCAGCCCGGTTCCTGCGTACTGCCCGGGTTGGCGAAGGCGATCGTCAGGTCGACCGGGATCGGGAAGCAGTTGCCGGCGGTCGTGCCGGAAATGTCCGCGGTCGGGTTGGCGTTCGTCTCGGTCGCGTTGTAGGAGGTCAGGTAGTCGTAGGCGTGCTTGCCGCTTTGGAGCGTGTCGTACTGGATCACAAGCGTGTGCGTGATCGACGTGTCCAGGTTCGTCATCACGGCGCGGAACGGAACCGAGTCACCCTCGCGGTAGTGCGAGTTCGTCTCGCCGAGGTTCCCGTTCTCCCAGGCATTGTTGATGCACTGGACGGGAGCATCGATGGTTCCGTTGCGGCACTGGTCGATGTTCGCCGCGGGATTTGCCGCCCGCGCCAGCATCGGCGCCGCCATTGCGATTGCAAGTACAAACAATGTTGCAGCGAACACGCGGCCCGCCCGGCCGGCGAAGGCGCGCGCGACCGTTGTGTCACCAACTGACAGCTCGTCGATCAATTTTTTCCCTCTCCCTCTCGTTTTGTATTTCCCCACGCCAAATAAAGCGGAGGCTCGTGCGCTTTGCCTAAACCGAAGGGCTAGTCCAGACAAACCCTTCGGGTGAAGCGGCGGAGCCGGTCTTCAGACGGAAACCGACAGGGCGGCCCTCTCGGGGGCCGCCCTGTCGGAAGCTGACAAGCTGTTTTCCTAGCCGGTCGCCTTCGGCTTCTTGTGCGAGACGACCTTCGGCTTCACCGTCGGTGGCGGCGTCAGTGCCGCCGCCTTGGCGGTCACCGGCGCCGTGTCCTGGTCGGTGACCGTGGTCGCCCCTGCCTTGCCGGTCACGACCGCGACGTTGTTGAAGCTCGCGGTCACGTTCGGGCGCGTGCAGGTGTAGCTGACCGAGGCGCCCGGGGCGATCGTGCCGATCGTGCGGTTGCAGTTCGGCGACAGCGCGTCGGTGACCTTGACGTCGGTCAGCGCCACGTCACCGGTGTTGGTGACCGTGATCGTGAAGGTCGCCGTGCCGCCCCGGGTGATCGTCTGCGACTTCGGGTTCTTGACGATCGTGATCGCCGGGTGGGTGGCCGGCGCGACTGCCGTCACCGCCGCCGTGTCGCTGGCCGAAACGTCCGGCCCCACGGGCGGCGTGCCGGTTGCGACCGCCACGTTCGTGAAGTTGGCAGTCACGTTTGCCAACGAGCAGGTGTAGATGACGGTGGCGCCGGGAGCCATCGAGGCCAAGGCGGGAATGTCAGCCTTGGTGCGTGCGCAGCCCGGCGCGAGGGCGTCGGTCACGTGCACGTCAGTCAGGGTCGTGTCGCCGTCGTTCGTCACCTGGATCGTGAAGTTCGCCGTCTGTCCGATCAGGATCGTCTGCTGATCGGGCGACTTCGAGACCGAGATATGGGGCTTGGTCACGAGCGGGGTCTCGTTTACGTCCCCACAGGCGGTGCTGGAAGCACTGTTCTTCGAATCGCCGCCGTAGCTTGCGACCCAGTAGTAGGTCCCGGCCGCATTGACCGTGATCGCCGGCGAGGTGTAGTTCTTGCCGTCGGCTCCGTTGACCCCGGCCGTGACGTTGCCGCCGACCTGGTTGGCGCACCCGGAGTCGCTGAACAGCATGAACGTAATCGTTCCGCCCGCGTCGCTCGTCCCGCCGGACAGCGTCGCCGTGTCGCTGAGGGCGACCGTGCCGTCGGCCCCGAGGACAAACGGCCCACCGGCATTGGTCGTCAGCGAGCTCGCGCGCAGGTTGACGATCGGGTTCTCGTTCGGGGCGCCGCACGCGCTGGTCGTCGACGCGTTCTTGGTGGGATCGCCGCTGACGTAACTGGCGATCCAGTGATAGGTCCCCGTCGCGGAGACGACGATCGGCGGGGAGGAGGTGTACACGTCGCCGTCGGCGCCGCTGACGGTGGCCGTGGCGGTGCCGACCGAATGCGTGCAGGCGGCATCGTCGTAGAGCGTGAAGTTAATGGTGCCGGTCGCGTCGCTGGTACCGCCCGAAAGCGTCGCCGTGTCGGTCAGGGCGACCTTGCCGTCGACGCCGATCGTGAAGGGACCGCCCGCGTTCGTGTTGATCGCGGTCTGGGCGTTGACGGTGAAGCACTCGAGCGTCGTATCGGTGTGGTTGCTCGGCGAGTAGGGCGCGAAGGCGTCAGGCGTGTACTCGGCGCGGAAGCAGTAGTGACCGGTCGCGTTTGGCGTGAAGGCGGCCGAGATGGCCTGGCCGTTGGTGATCGTCACCGCGCCGCCGACCTGGACGCCGCCCGCGGTGCAGTCCGGGTTCGAGTTGGCCGGGCCGCAGACGAAGAACTTGACCGTGCCGGTGACCGGACCGTTCGAGCCGGAGAGGGTGGCCGTGTCGGTGACCGGATGGCCGACCGTGACCTGCCCGAACTGGGCCTGGGTCGTGAAGACGGCCGGGATCGGCAGGATCCCGGAGGCCTTCATCGAGCGGTCCTGGTTGCCGAGCTGGGTGTCGTCGAGAGTGAGCAGGCGCATGTGGTAAGGCGAGCCGGAGATTGCGCTGGCGCTGTTTCCGGCGCCCCAGTCGATCTGGGAGGCGATGTGGCCGCCCCAGGCGATCACGACCGTGGGATCAGTCGCGGTAAAGGTGACGATCACGGAGCGCTGGCCTTCCGTGTCCGTCGTCCCATAGGCGATGTTCGTGATCGTTCCGTTCCAGATCGAGATGCAGCCCGGGACCTGACTGGAGCCGGGGTTCTCGAAGGCGATCGTCATGTCGACCGGGATCGGGAAGCAACTGCCCAGGCCTGAGACGGCGGAGATATCCGCGGTCGGATTGGCGGTCGTCTCGGTCCGGTTGAACGAGGTCAGGTAGTCGTAAGCGTGCTTGCCGCCCTGGAGCGTGTCGTACTGGATCACGAGCGTGTGCGTGTTTCCGGCCGACGTGTCCAGGTTCGTCAATACGGCGCGGAAGGGCACCGAGTCGCCTTCGCGGTAGTGCGAATTCTCGGGCCCGAGGTTCCCGTTTTGCCAGGCGTTGTTGATGCACTGGACGGGAGCGTCGATAGAGCCGTTGCGGCACTGGTCGATGTTCGCCGCGGGATTTGCCGCCCGCGCAAGCATCGGCGCCACCATGGCGACCGCAAGCAGAAACAGTGTTGCGGCGAGCACGCGGCCCGCCCATCCAGCGCAGGCGCGCCTAACCGAAACGTCGGATGCTGACAACCCCTCCACCAAGTTCCCCTTCCCTCGCGTTGATTTCCCCCCGAACAAAGCTACAAAAAAACGTCCCCGACTTCAATCAACAGGGCGTTGAAAGTTGACGTCGCGCCGTGGCCGCAGGAGGCATGGTTACCGTACCGACCGCTCAATAAACAACACGTTCTGGTCCGGCAGAGGGGGAGGGTTCGCGATGACTCGATCGATGGCTTCGATGACGGCGGCTGCCGCCGTCGCTCTCGGCGGAGCAACCGTTGTCTCGGCCGGCGACGGTAAGGAGCAGATCAGGCTCAATGCGGCCGACCAGGCCGCCGCGCGCGCCGTCCTTATCCGCCGCGCTGACCTCGGCTCGGGCGGCTGGCAGGGCGGCCGGGTGAAGCCCGATCTCTCGGCAGGCCCCACCTGTCCGAACTACCATCCCAAACGGTCTGACCTCGTGATCACGGGAGCCGCCGAGGCTGACTTCCGACGCACCGGCCTGGAATTCGACAGCGCATCGGAGGTGCTGAAGACGCGCCGGATGGTTGCACTCGACTGGCGGCGTTCCGTCCTCGCTCCGGGGACAGTGTCCTGCCTGCGTCAGACGATGAGCAACGGGCTCGGCTCGAGCGCGAAGCTGGTCTCGTTTCGGAAACTGGCTTTCCCGCGCCTCTCGACCTACACCGCGTTTTTTCGCGGAGTGATCGCCGTCGAGGCCCAGGGTCAGACGGCGCGCGTTCTCGCGGACATCGTGCTCGTCGGTAGGCGTCGCACGGAGATCACGCTCAGCGTCGCCGGACCCGCCGCCGCCAAGAGCGCGATCTCGGCGGCCGAGCGGCGCCTTGCCCGGGTCTTGGTTTCCCGCGCGCGCGTAGGCGCGGGCCGTGCCTCAACGTCGTTCGGCAGCCGCGAGCACAGCGAGCTGGCGGATCGGGAAGGTCCCGCCGAGCTGCTCGACCAGCTCGACCGTCCCGCGTTCGACTCGCTCCTGTCCGTCGGCATCGAGGCTGAGATGCGTAGCCGTCGTTCGCTGGAGGTCGATCAACTCGGCCGCGCCGAGATCGACCCGGTGGGGGACCGACACGAAGCGCGCCCGGCCGAAGAGCTGACCCGCTTCGTCAACTTCGATCGCCGGGTCCTCCAGCCAGGCCCAAACGGCGGAGATGTTGTGGACGCGCGCGAGCGCGCCTTCGACGACGTCGCGTTCGTCTCGAAGCTGCCAGGGCGCTCGGTAGAGATCGCGGAGCGCCTCCTGGGAGAGCCGCGTCTCGTCGTCGGTGACGTAGACGTAACTGAGCAGAGCCAGGGTCCCGCGGGGGCGAAGCACGCGCGCCGCCTTCGCCCAGCCGATGCTCGGGTCGACCCAGTGAAACGCCGTTGCCGAGAAGACGGCGTCGAAGCTCGCTTCCGCCAGCTCGAGCTCTTCGAAGCGTGCGACGTGAACCTCCACCTCGGGCGTTCGCCGGCGCGCGATCGCCGCCAGGTTCGCGCCCGGCTCGATCGCTTCGACGTGGAGGCCGCGGGCGACCAGGGCACCCGTCAGGCAGCCGGGGCCGCAGCCGACCTCCAAGACGTCTCGAACCTGTTGGTCGCCGAGCGCGGCGTCGATCAGCCGCTCCGGATATCCGGGACGGGCACGATCGTAGAGCTCGGCCACGCGGTCGAAGGCCAGTCCGCGCTGCATCGAGACATTCTTCGTTAGGTCGCCGTCCGGCGTGGTGGTGAGGATTACGATGTATCGCCTTATTCGACCTCAAGGAGGCTCGATGACCAGATCGTGGGAACGCTGGGCGCCCTCGCTCGGCATCCTCGCTGTCGTCTGCTGGATCGTCGCGTTCGCGGTTGCCGGCAGTACGCCGAGCACCGACGACAACCGCCCGCCGCCGGCCCGCCCGCACAGCAGGCGCGGGCGTTTTCGACTTGGCTTCGAGATCACGTGGGCGGGTAGAGCAACTTCGCAAAGCGACTGAGGAGGACTGAAATGGCAACTCGTCGGGATCTGGTCGTCCAGCAGCTCCATGCGCTGGCGGACGACCTGGAAGAGCTCTGGAAAGCGGCCACGCGCGACCCGGCGGCGGAGCGGCGCAAGCAGCGCGGCTGGATTCTGCTGAGCGGCGCGCTCGGCGCCGCGTCGACGATGGCCAGCCGCAAGGCGCTGGCGAAGCTCTGGCCGATCCTGACGGGCGAGCCGGCGCCCGGACCCAAGGCTCCGAGCGCGCCGACGCCGCCTCGAGAGCGCGTGCCTTAACCGCGAGAGCGCGCGAGCTTCCGCTCGTTCTTCGCCCGGTACATCGCCTCGTCGGCAGTGCGCAGGAGCCCGTCCGGCGTGTCCTCGGCCGAGTTTCTCGCAGCGATACCGAAGCTCGCCTCGATGCGCAGGATCGAGGATCGCCCACTTCGCTCGAGCCAATCGGCAAGCCGCGCCGTGACCTCCTCGGCGGCGGCCCGGGTCGTGTGGGGCAGCAGAATCGCGAACTCGTCGCCGCCGATTCGGAACGCCTCGTCGCGGGGCCGCAGCTCGGTACGGAGGAGCCGCCCCACCCGGATGAGGCAATCATCCCCGGTGGCGTGGCCGTGGCGGTCGTTCAGCTCTTTGAGGCCGTCGAGGTCGAGGACGACCAGCGCGAACGGGGCGTCTGACTCGACCGCTTCGGCGACGTTGCGCACGAGCTCGCGCATGAAGGCCCGCCTATTTGGCAGCTGCGTCAGCGGATCGTGGTCGGCGAGATACCGCATCTGCTCGAACTGCGCGGCGAGCGTCAGGGCGCTCGCGGCCTGGTTCGCGAAGATCCGCAGCGCCTGCAACCGTTCCTCGCTGGGCAGGAGCCGGTCTTCCGGCTCGTCGACCCAGATGACGCCGATGATCTCTTCCTGCGGTCCGTACAGAGGGATCACCAGCCAGTGGTGGTTCCATGCGTGCGGGCCGCGCCCGTTTAGCTCGGACTCGTAGATCGCCTGAGTCGCAGCCAGGCGTGCCCGGGCGACGTCGTTCGGGACGAGGAAGCAGCCGGCGAGCTCGTACGCGGAGTCGAACAGGGCCGCGATCTCGGGGAGGGAGAGGTCTTCGGTCAGCAACCGGTCGTCACCGGCCCAACCTGCGGCGGCGCGGGTTACGAGTGTCGCCCCGTCATCCGCGAGCAGGTCGACGCAGACCTTCTGAAAGCCGAGTGCGCTTGCGATTCCGTTGCAGACCGACTGCAGGATCGAGTCCGTGGAGAGCGTCTGGGTCAACCCTGACGAGACATGCATCAGCTCCTCGAGTGCCCCGCGATGCCGTTCGCGGACGATCGCGGCCTGTGCGGCGGCGAGCGCCTGGGCAGCGTAATGGGCGAGGCCGACGAGCAGTCCGAGCTCCTCGTCGCAGGGCCGCAATCCCGACAGGGGATCGCCGATCGAGAGGATCCCGAGGAGCTCGTCGCCCGGCCCATAGAGCGGCACGAACACTTCGTCGGCCGGGTTCCAGGCCTCCGGATCTTCGCTCGCTTGGCGCTCGGGGACATAGCGGTCGCCGACCTGGTTGTGCCAGTCGAACTCGCCGTGCTTGATGAAGAACGCGCCGCCGCGGAGGAAGCGGCCGTCGAGCAACGGCGCCCACTCTTCCCAGTCGTAGGTGCTGCCGAGGAGCGCGCGCCGCACGTCCTTGTCACCGTGCACGGTCGCGACGAAGAAATCGTCCCACTCGCGGCGGTAGAGATTGAGGACGACCGTGCCGAATCCGAGCACCTCGGAAACGGTCCTAGCGATGAGGGAGAGGACGGTCGGGAGATCGCTCTCAGCCCGGACGAGCTCGGTCACGCCGACGAGCGCGCCGACTCCCGAGAGCTCACGCGCATCGCGCCGCCGCGCTCGGTTGAGCACGCGCGTCAAGCGTGAGCGAAGCCGCGCTCCGCGAGCCAAGCCGATGAGCCTCTTGCCGCCGATCGAACAATCCTCCTCGCCGTACCGCCTACCGCCGCACTCCCAGCATCCGTGAAAGCGACGGACTTCGAATCGCTCTGGTGGGGGATCTCGTCTCGCTAGGCCGCTCTCGATTCAAACGGGCTGAGACTCGGCTCGAGTCGCGAGCCCGAGCCGGTCCGTTGATCGAACCGGTTTGCGTTCGGCGCCACCGGAGCGCTCGAGGATGCGGAAGAACGCATCCACGACCGCCGGTGCGAATTGGGTACCGCGGTGCTCCCGAAGCTCCGCCTCTGCCTCGTTCGGATCGAGGGCGCGGTGGTAAGGGCGATCGGTCGTCATCGCGTCCCAGGCGTCGGCGAGGCCAACGATCGCCGCCCCGAGCGGTATCGAGTTGCCTCGCATGCGGTCCGGATAGCCGCGCCCGTCCCAGCGCTCGTGATGGTGGCGGATGAGGACGACCGCATCGCGCAGCCGGCCGAACTTGGCGACGATCTTGGCGCCGTCCGCGGGGTGCTGCTTCATCAGCTCGTACTCCTGGTCGGTCAGCTTCGCCGGCTTCGTCAGGATCGCGTCCGGGACGCCGAGCTTGCCGATGTCGTGGAAGAGCCCCGCATGTCCGATCGCATCGAGCTCCTTGCCCTCGATCCCGAGCTCGCGCGCGATCGAAAGGGCAATCTCCTGGACGCGCTGCGAGTGGCCGGCCGTGTACGGGTCGCGGGCGTCGACGGTTGCGTTCAAAGTCTCGACCGCTTCGAGCGCGTCCTGTTCGAGCACGGCGTAGGCCTCGCTCAGCTCGGCTGTCCGGCTGGCGAGCGAGGCCGCCTGGTGTCGGAGTGTCCGCGACGCGGTCCGGACGAGCAGTGCGAGGGCGAGATAGAGCGCGAGGAAGACGAACGCGACCCCAGCCCAGATCGCGTGCTTGTTCGCTGCGATCAGGCGCTCGCTTCGCCTCGGGTCCGCGTAGATCTCATAGGCGCCGATCGCCCGCTTGTTCGTTGCATCTTCGATCGGCGCGTAGACCTCGAGCAGTCGGCCGAAACCCAGACGCTGCTCGACCGCGTTCTCTTCCCGGTCGGGGACCTCGATCTCGGCGACCGCTTCGTTCTTGTGCAAGGCGGTTCCGAGGCTGCCGTCGAGATCGAACCGATGTCCGATCCGGTTGCGGGCACGGTTCGTCCACGCCAGCACGCCATTCGAGCGCCAGACCTTCACGGTCACGATCTCCGGCCGTCGGCGAAGGTCGTCGACGAGCCGTCGCGAGAGCTGGGGGTGAACCACAACGGAGTCGAGCTGCACGAGCTGCGGGCGGAGGACGCCGTCGACGTACTGGGTCAGGCTCGTGCGCGCGTCGTCGATCACCTGTCCCTTCAAACGGGAGCTGAGAACGCTGGAGAGGAGGACGGCGCCGGCAAGGAGGATCCCGGCACTGGCGACGAGAAACACGCGCAGCAGCGTCAGAGAGCGTTGTACCGCCCAGGTGCGCGGAGTCATCGAGGCCGCAACCACGCCGAAAGAAAGAATCGGCTATTACATCCGCGCTCTGGACCCCGCGGTCGCTCGAACGGGTGATCGGCCGTTTGTAGTCTTCCGCCGGTGTTGGCGCTGAACGCGATTCGCCAGGCGGGGCTCTACGGGCGCACGGTCGCCCGCGTTGCGCCGCGCGGCTTTCGGGAGCGCGGTGGCGACCGCACGCTCGCGACGGAGCGAATCGTCTTCGTCGTCGGCTCGCCGCGTTCGGGCACGACATTCCTGGCCGGGGCGGTCGGCTCCCAGCCGGGTTTCGTCGATCTCGGTGAGGTCCGACCCGTGAAGGCAAACATCGATCGCTGGGCCTCGCTGCCGGAGAACGAGGCGGCGGCTGAGCTCCGCTCGACGCTGGAGCGCGTTCGGCGACTCAGCTTCGTCCGCGACCTGAGGCCCGTCGAGCAGACGCCGGAGCTGAGCTTCGTCGTCGGCCCGGCGGTTCGCGCCTACCCGCAGGCGACGGTGCTGCACATCGTGCGGGATGGACGCGATGTCGTCTGTTCGCTGCTCGAGCAGGGCTGGCTTGGCGAGCGGGAGGGTCGCGACGACGCCCGCCAACCGTACGGGTCGCACCACCGCTCGTGGGTCGAGCCAGACCGCCGTAACGAGTTCACGCGCGCGCGCGAGGCGACGCGGGCGGCGTGGGCCTGGCGGCGGTACCTGACCGCGGCTCGCTCGGCGCCGGAGCACACGCTCGAGGTTCGCTACGAGGAGATCGCTGCCGACCCGCGGGCCGCGGCCGAGAAGATTGCAGGGCAACTGGACACGGACCCGGCGCCGCTCGCCGAGGCCCTCGGTGCGGTGCACGGTCGCTCGATCGGCCGCTGGCGCCGGGATCTGACCGCCGAGCAGATCGAGGACGTCGAACATGAGGCGGGCACGCTGCTGCGCGAACTGGGTTACGCCTGAAGGCTCGTCTACCCGCAGAGCTGATTCCTCGCATCCCACGGCCGGCCCGGGCGGTGCTTCGCAACGCCGTCTGGACGTACGGGCGTGCGACCTCATTCGCCCGGCCGCTGCCCGGGTTCCTGATCCTCGGCGCCCAGAAAGCGGGCACGACCGCGCTCTACGCCTATCTGCGCTGGCATCCCGGGATCACCGGGCCCGCCTGGAAGGAGGTCAGCTACTTCGATCGCCACTATCGGCGCGGGACTCGCTGGTACCGCGGCCAGTTCCCTCTTCGCGCGGGCGATCGCCTCGTCGGGGAGGCGAGCCCCGGCTACCTGTTCCACCCGCTCGCACCCGAGCGTGTACGGGCTACGGTTCCGGACGCGAAGTTGATCGCTCTGCTCCGGGATCCGGTCGACCGCGCTCTCTCGCACTACCACCACGAGGTCGCCCTCGGCCGCGAGGCTCTCTCGTTCGAGGAAGCGGTCGACGCGGAGCCCGAGCGGACGCGCGGGGAGCAGGAGCGCCTCGTGCGCGAGCCCGGCTTTTTCAGCCATGCCTGGTGGGACTACACCTATCTCGCCCGCGGCCGCTATGTGGAGCAGCTCGAACGCTGGTTTGCGGTCTTTCCGCGCGAGCAGCTGCTTGTCGTCCCGAGCGAGGAGCTCGCGGGCCGGCCCGACGAGACGTACGCGAAGATCCTCGACTTCCTCGCGGCGCCGGAACATCGGCTCGACTCCTACCCGCGCGTCTACGAGCAGCAGTACGGGGAGATGGGCTCGGAGACCCGCCGCCGTCTCGGCGAGTATTTCGCCGAGCCGAACCGCCGGCTCTACGAGCTCCTCGGCCGCGACCTCGGCTGGCAGGCTCCTGAATAGCTAGTAACAGTCTGTTACAAAGGACTTCCGTTGCGAAGCGAAGCCACGTGTGGCTTGCTCGCGCTGTTTCGAAAGACATTTCGGGCTCACGGGCTCATCAGTTCGGACCGGTCCTTGTTCGTAACAGTCTGTTACTTGGATGCTCTGGCGCCGAAGGTCGGTCGCGCTGGCGGGTCTAGTAGTCCCGAATCTTCGCGGCCGTGCCGATCGCGATCAGGGGCGACGCGGCCGGGTCGAGCCAGCGCAGGACGGTGAGGAGCTGCGGCCTCGTCAGGCTGACGCAGCCGAGCGTCGGCGTACCGCTTCCGCTCACGTGCAGGAAGATCCCTGAGCCGCGCCCGGGCACGATCGGGTGCCTGTTGTAGTCGATCACCGCGAGGTGCCGGTAGGAGATCGGCGAGCGTGACATGTCCTCGCTGGTGATCCGAAATGGCGGCTTCGAGCCGCAGCGGACATGGCGGAAGCGGTTGTAGAACGGCGAGCGTGCGTCCTCGACCCACCAGTCGCCGCAGACGATGCGGCGGTAGCGGTAGCGAACACCTGGATTCGGCCCGACGCCGTACATGACCGGCTGGAACCCGAAGGCGCCGGCGGGGGTGGCCTTGTCCCCCTCGCGCTTCGTTTCCGAGACGCCGTTTCGGCCCAGGTGGGCCGTCCATGGGCCGTCAGCCGCGAGCCAGCACTCGCCGGACTTTCGCCAGAGGCGCAGGGAGCCGCTCGTCGAGCGCCGCGTCGCCGCGACGACCGTGATCATCTGTGTCGCCGACCGGGTGGAGGCGAGCTCGTTTGCCAGGTTCGCCGGGCACGTGAGCGCACGCTGAGCTCTCGGGCCGGTCGCCGCTGCGGTGCACGCAAGCACGCATGCCGAGAATGCGATTCCCCAACGCATCTCGTCTGCAGAGTACGCTCGTGAGGCGATGGCGACGCTGCTGCTCGGGATCTTCGCCGCTTTCTCGCTGAACGCGCCGCCGTTCACCCACAGCGTCTCGCGCGTGACCGCAGCGCAGCTACCGCACTCGTGGCACCCAGGCTGTCCCGTCACGCCGGCACGCCTCAGGCGCGTGCGGCTCACCTACTGGGGCTTCGATCGCCGCGCGCACACCGGCGCCATGGTCGCGAACGAGGACGCCGTCCCCGACCTCGTCCGCGTGTTCGCTCGCCTCTACGTCGCGCGCTTCCCGATCCGGCGGCTGCAGCCGATCGACGCCTACGGCGGGAACGACGAGCGCTCGCTTGCGGCCGACAACACAGCTGCCTTCAACTGCCGCTACGTGATCGGCCCGGGGCCGCGGCGCTGGTCGGCGCACGCCTACGGCGAGGCGATCGACGTGAACCCGGTCGAGAATCCATACCTCGATGGTGCCCGCGTCCACCCACGCGCCGGTCGCCGCTACCTCGATCGCTCGAACGTTCGCCCCGGCATGGCGGTCCGCGGCGGTGTGCTCGTTCGCGCCTTCGCCGGCGTCGGGTGGCAGTGGGGCGGGCGGTGGACGGGCTCGCCCGACTACCAGCATTTCTCCGCCACGGGTGGTTGATCGGTGAACCTTTCCGCGGCGGTTGATTCTTATCCGGTTTTCACGAAGATTCGCGAGACTGGCCGTACACTCGCCGGAAACTGTGAAGAGACTCCTTCCTCTACTCATCTGCGTCGCCGCGCTCTCAGCGGGCTCAGGCTCCACCGCCGCAGCTCGGCCAGAGTTCCGCCTTGGGGCCCAGCAGGGCCTCCTGGCGAGAACAGGCACCGAGACGAGCTCGAATTGGGCGGGCTACGCGGTCACGCACCGGAAGCCCTTCACCAGCGTCACCGGCAAGTGGGTGCAGCCGGCCGCGACGTGCGCCGACCTGTCCTCGACCTACTCGGCGTTCTGGGTCGGTCTCGGGGGGTTCTCGAGGAGCTCTTTCGCCGTCGAGCAAACCGGGACGATTGCGAACTGCTCGAGCGGCTCGCCCTACTACACGGCCTGGTACGAGCTGTACCCGAAGCCGCCGGTGATGCTGCGACTCGCGGTCCGGCCCGGCGATACTTTCTCGGCCACGGTCTCGGTGAGCAAACAGACCGTCCTCATCCGGCTCAAGAACGTCAGCACCGGCAAGGTCTTCACGAAGCGGCTCCATATGAGACGGCCCGACCTGGGCTCCGCGGAGTGGGTCGCGGAGGCCCCGACCGGCTGCGACTTCACGGGTAGCTGCTCGACCCTGCCGCTGACGAATTTCGGCACCGTCGCGTTCTCCCACAGCACCGCAACGGTCAGGGGGCACAAGGGCCGGATCTCCGACCCGGTCTGGTCGGCGACGACGATCGAGCTCCACGGCGATCTCAATGACCCCACGCACCCCTCATCGGCCGGCGCGAACGCGATCCCTGGCGAGCTGGGGGGCGACGGCGGCTCGTTTGCCGTCACGTGGCAAGAACTGACGCCGCCGGGCGGCTGAGCCGCTGGGCGTTTGGCTGAGACGCCGGCCGCCTAAACCGGCGGCTGGGCCACGTTTCCGTCCGACTCGCGGTAGCGGTAGACGATTCGCCCGCGCGTCAGGTCGTACGGCGATAGCTCGAGCTTGATCCGGTCGCCGATCAGAATCTTGATTCGGTATCGGCGCATCTTCCCGGCCGTGTAGCCGAGTGCCTCATGGCCGTTGTCGAGCGCGATGCGGTACATGCCGCTCTTGTAGGACTCGAGAACCTCGCCGTCGACTTCGATCTTCTGCTCCTTTTCGGAAATAGCGCACCTCCTTTCGTGAGATGAATGCGCGCGGGTGAATAGCTCACCCGCGCGCGAGATTTCGGGCTAACCGACGATGCTGACGTTGCGGGCCTGGGGACCTTTCGGGCCCTCCTCGACCTCGT
>Ga0307277_10000528_pt1 | contig 14230 bp, 19 predicted proteins | sample ER_DNA_116_FD_194473 | JGI IMG/M metagenome (GOLD analysis project Ga0307277, IMG submission 194473) | Bulk soil microbial communities from the East River watershed near Crested Butte, Colorado, United States - ER_DNA_116 | ecosystem: Environmental > Terrestrial > Soil > Floodplain | place...
AACGGGGACAGTCGGCACGGCGTAAGCCTACGAGGCGGCGACCGCGGGCGCGAGCTCGGCTTCGGACAGCTCGAGGGGCTCGAGACGGAAGTTCCGGACGTCGCGCACCGAGATCACGATCAAGGTTGTCACGACGATCCAGACGACACCGATCCAGAGGGACGTCGACATGCCGATGACGCCGGCAACGGGTCCCGCGATCGCGTACCCGGCGGGCAGGAAGGCCATGGCGCCCATCCAGTTGTACGCGCTGACGCGCGCCAGCTTCTCGGGCGCGATCGTCTGCTGCAGGGCCGTGTCCCAGATCACGGTTCCGTACGAGAAGGCGAAGCCGGCGAGAACCGCGGCGGCGCCGATGGCGAGGGCCGGCGCGTGGATCGCCAGCAGTGCGCACTGCAGTGCTGTCGTGATGAAGAGGGCGCCGATCGAGGTCATGGCACGACGCGGTCGCAGGCGGAGCCCGAGGAGGCCACCCGCCAGCGCCCCGATCGCCTCGCCGGTGACGATGATCGCCCAGGCCGTGGCACCGCCCAGCGAGTTCTTCGCGATGTAAGGCCCGAGCACGAAGAACGGTGCGTAGGTCACGAGGAAGTACAGGGAGATCCAGCCCGTGAGCAGCCAGACCCAGGTGTGCTCGGTGAACGCCTGCCACCCTTCGCGCAGTTCGCGCAGGAAGTTCGGAGAAGCCGCCGTCCGCGCCCGGTCTGGCAGACGGATCCGGCTCAGGAGGAGCGCGCTCGTCGCATACGTCGCCGCGTCTACGAGAAGTGCGTAACCGCTGCCGACGGTCGCCACGATCGTGCCTCCCACCGCCGCGCCGACCGGAAAGGCCAGGTACCGGGAGATGCTCATGAACGCGTTCGCCTGCTGAAGGAGGGCCGGTCGAACGGTCTCGGGCACGAGACCTGTCGAGGCGGGCGAATAGAACGCGGTCGCTGCGCCGCCGAGCGCCTGCAAGACGAAGATCTCCCAGATGCGGGCGTTCCCGCTGACGAGCAGGGCGCCCATGGCGGCGCGAATCGCGAAGTTCGCCGAGTCGGACGACAGCATCACGAGACGCCGGGGGAGACGATCGGCGACGACGCCGCCGACCAACAGAGTCGAGACCTGGGCCAGTGTCCAGCAGGCGAATGCGATTCCGACGTCGGTCGCGGACCCCGTCAGATCGAGGACGGCGAAAGCGACCGCGATCGGCGCGAGATTCGTGCCGAAGAACGAGATCGTGCGCGCGCCGGCGAGCAGGCGGAAGTTGCGCACGCGCAGAGGGCCGAGCTCAACGAGCACGGCGTTGCTCCCAGTAGCGTTTCAGTCCTGCGTAGGACTGCCAGAACGGCATTGCGCGCTCATACGTTTCCACGTCGCCCCCGGTTGCAGTCACGTCACTGCGAACCGACTCGCTGAACTCCTCTTCTGTTACGCCCTGTTCGACTCGACGCGTCCAGTCTCCGAGCCGCTGCCGGAGCTCCACAAGGTGCGACTCTGGATCCGCGGCGACGCCGAAGTGGACGAGTGCCAGCCTGCTCGGCCTCCGCCTCTCGATCTCGTCGATCGTCCGTTCCCACGCTTCGAGATCGAACTCCGGCGGCGGTGTCGGCGGTAGGACCGTTCGGTCGGGCTGAAGTCGGACTCCGGCCGCGTCACCTGCATAAAGGGTGCCGTCGCCGGCGAGGTAACAGACGTGGTGACTTGCGTGCCCGGGCGACGGAAAGCAGTCGAGGCCGAGCACGTTCGGTCCGACAACGTGGATGTTCTCTGGCGGGACCGGGGCGAGCTCCCCCCAGAGCGCGTCGAACGTATCGCCGTAGAGACGGCGCGCGCTCGCTTCGAGTCGGCTCGGATCGATGAGATGGGGCGCGCCTATCTCCGAGACGTGGACCTGTAGCTCAGGATGCTCGCGAACGAGCACTCCGGCGGCGCCTGCGTGGTCGAGGTGGATGTGCGAGAGGAGGAGGTGCCGAACGTCCTGAAGCTCGAGCCCGCGTTGGCGAAGGCCCGAGTGCAACCGGTCGATGCAGGACGAAGGGCCGCAGTCGTAGAGCGCCGGGCCGTCGTTCGTCTCGAGGACGTAACAGCCGATGACGCGCTCGGCGCCCTGGAAGTGGAGGTCGAGGGGATCCGGGCTCACCGAGCCCGGATCCTCCCATGCGTCAGGCCGAAGTGGAGCGCCCGCGCTTCCGACGGAAGAGGGCCAGAGCTCCTGCCGCGAGAGCGACGCCCGCGCCGGCACCGACGGCGACGCCGATCCTGCGCTCTGTGCGGGTTTTCCTCGCGGGTGCACTCGGCGGCAGGCCGGCCTTTGCGAGCATCCCTCTCAACGCTGCCGTGCCTTGATACCAGCCGCCCGGCGTCGATTGGGTGTCCCAGAACTTCTGAGCGGGCGCCATGTAGGTGACCGCGCCCTTGACCGCGTAGGGATACAGATCCTGGTGAAGCGTGGAGTCGCCGTTCGGTCCGCCCGGCACGGTGTACGTCACCTCGTAGCGCGGACCGAGCCCGCCTAGGGGACGCGATGTCGTCGCGGACGGTGTTGCACCGAATGCTTGCGAGAAGAAGCCGCCGTCGCTGACGAGGATCCCGAGGGCGGTGTCGTTTCCGCCCTCCCCGTACCCCTCGATGTTGACCGCATGACTCAGGCCGGGGCCGGTGACACTCGCCGCCGATGGTCCCTTCGCAGTCGCCGCGGCCGGAAACAACAGCACGGCAGTGAGCGCCGCCGCGAGCAGAAGTGGATGTCTCAGGGGTCGCTCCTTGGTCGGTTGAGGTGCTACACCGACCGGGCGGAGTGGGTTCCGCTGACAACCTTGGCGAACGCCGCGTCGAGATCCTCGAGGAGGTCGTCTGCGGACTCCAGGCCCACCGAGAGCCGAATCAGGTTCCGCGGCGCCGCGAACGGCGCATCCGCAGTCGACGCGTGCGTCATGCGCGCGGGCAATTCGATGAGGCTCTCGACGCCACCGAGCGACTCGGCGAGCTTGAAGATCTTCGTGCTCGCGACGAAGGAAGTGGCCTCTTCCTCCGACTCGACCAAGAACGAGATCATGCCGCCGAAGTCGTGCATCTGCTTCGCGGCGATCGCGTGGCCGGGATGCCTTGGGAGCCCCGGATAGAGGGTCTGCTCGACGCGCGGATGCCGTTCCAGAAAGCTGGAAAGCGCATGAGCGTTCTGGCAGTGCTGGCGCATGCGCACAGCGAGCGTCTTGATTCCCCGCAGCACGAGCCAGCAGTCCAACGGGCTCGGGACGGCCCCAAGCGACTTCTGGAGGAACAACAGCCGTTCCGCGATCGTCGGATCGTTCGTCGCGGCGAAGCCGCCGACGACGTCCGAGTGTCCGCCGAGGTACTTGGTCGTCGAGTGCACGACGATGTCCGCTCCGAGCTCGAGCGGCCTCTGTAGATACGGCGTCGCAAACGTGTTGTCCACCACGAGGAGCGCGCCGGCCACATGCGCCGCTTCGGCCGCCTTCTCGATGTCCACGATGTTCAGCAGCGGGTTCGACGGGGTCTCGATCCACACGATCCGAGTGCGCTCGTCGAGGTGCGAGGCGAGGTCGTCGAACTCGGCCGCCGGCAGATAGTCGAAGACGTAGCCCTTGGGCTCGTAGACCTGCGAGGTCATGCGGTAGACGCCGCCGTAGACGTCGGCGATCAGCACCATCCGGTCGCCGGGGCTCAGCAGGTGCATGATCGTGCTGACCGCGCCCAGGCCCGACGCGAACGCGACTCCGTGATCTGCCGACTCGAGTGACGCGAGGCACTGCTGCAGCGCGGTGCGCGTCGGATTTGCGACGCGCGAGTAGTCGTACCCCTTGTGTTCTCCGACGGCGTCCTGCACATACGTCGACGTGAGGTAGATCGGCGTCGTGAGCGCGCCGGTCGCTGGATCCGGCTCTTGGCCTTCGTGGATGGCTCGAGTTTCGAAGTCCATCTAGGTCTCGATGCTACCCGCACCGATGAAGGTCGCGAGGCTGCGCAACGGCTTCTGCACGGACACTGGCTTCACGCCCGGCTCCCACCAAATGCCGTTGACGCGTAGAACCCCCGTCTTGCGGTCGAGTACGGGATCGATCCTGCCGATCAGCCGATCGCCTCGCAGGATCGGGAGGACGTAGTAGCCGTATTCGCGCTTCGGTTTCGGCACGTACATCTCGAGCCGGTAGCGGAAGCCCCAGAGTGCCTCGGCGCGATCACGGTCGTGGACGAGGCGGTCGAAGGGCGACAGGAACGTCACGCTCTTGGGCACCGGGCCGTCCTCGGCGTCGGGATGCGCCTGCCATTCGCCGTTCTCGAACCTAACGCCGAGGGCACGGAAGCTCTTCTCCGCGAGCAGTTGCTTGGCTTCGGGCCAAGGGATGCTCTCGGCCTCGGGGTACCACCGCTCGGCGAGGTCCCACAGACGCTGCTTGCCCCGGCGTCCGACGATCGCAACGACACCCCGACCCTCCAACAGTTCGAGCATGAGCGTCACCTTTCGGCTTCCCCACCAGGCGTGGGGGTCTCGCGACACCATCAGGTCGGCTTCGATCTCACGCGAGAGCAATGGTCCGCGCTCCTCGAGCTCGCGCAGTAGGTGCCGCTTGAAGCGCGCATTCCGCCGCAGGAACTCAGTTCCTCGCTGCTCGTATTTCGCGTTGCCGCGTCTGCGCCGCATGCGAGCGCGGATGAGCGGGAAGTCCTCGATCGGCCGGATGAATGCTCCCCACTCGAACAGCTTGCGCTCTTCCCAAAGCAACCGGTTGAGCTCTGCCGAGTCATAGGGTCCGAGGCGGCTCCACAGGACGAGTCGTTGCGGGGGTGCGACCGTGGAGATCGGATCGATCTGGAGAAAGCCGAGCCGGCGAACCGTGTCGAGCACGCCGTCGGCGCTGCCGTCGAGCACCTGTGCTCGAACCGCGATCCGGCGCGCCTGTGCGAGGGTGACGGTCTTGAGCTTCACGGAGTTCGCACTCTCCCAGCTACCCGCGCCGCCGCAGCGCGTGCTCGAGGTCGGCTGCGGCCGCGAGGGCGGTGTTGCCCCAGCGCTCGCAGCCGCGGGTTACGACGTGCTCGCGATCGACCCGCACGCACCGGAGGGGCCGCTCTACCGGCAGACCACTCTGGAGGAGTTGGAAGATCCAGGCCCGTTCGCTGCTGTGGTTGCGGGGCGTGTCCTCCATCACGTTCATCCCCTGGCTCTCGCGCTCGACAAGCTCGTGGCGCTGGGGCCGCAGCTCATCATCGACGAGTTCGCATGGAATCACATGGACGAGCCCACGATGGACTGGTACGAGTCGCAGCACAGGGTCCTCGTCGCCGCCGGACGCCAGCCCAAGGGGCCCCCGGACCTGTCGGAGTGGCGCGCGCGCCATTCCGAACTCCATCCCTACGAGACGCTGCGCTCGGAGATCGACGCGCGCTACGACGAGCGGCACTTCGAGTGGCGTCCGTACTTCTACCGCTGGCTCGAGGGGCCGGCGACGGAGTCGCTCGAAGCCGGTCTCATCGCGGCCGGTGCAATCCGCCCGATCGGCTTCCGTTACGCGGGCGTCAGGAGAGAGACAGAACGCTCACCGGCCGAGTCCCGGTAGCCGGGGCCGAGCTTCTCCTCGAGAACGCGCGTCAGCTCGCCACTGGCAGCGAGCTCCTCGGTGATGTCGGCGCCGCCGATCAGCTCGCCCTTGACGAAGACCTGCGGGATCGTCGGCCAGCCGGAGAGCTCGGACAGCTCCCGCCGGATCGCCGGGTCGGCGAGGACGTCGACGCCCGTGACGGGGGCGCCGGCTTCACGCAGCGCGCGCAAAGCACGATCTGAGTTGCCGCACATGACGAACTCGGGCGTCCCTTTCATGAACACGGCGACGGGCTCGTTCTGGATCACGTCCTGGATCCGCTGGCGTAGCTCGCTCATTCGCTCCCTTTCGTCTTGATTCGCAGTTCATGAATGGTGCCGTCTCGCAGCGGCCCGGCGAGCGCCTCGTTCACGAGGCGATGCTGGTCGAGCAGCGACAGCCCAGCGAAGCGTGGGCTCGAGACCGTCACCTGAAAGTGGTCGCCGCCCCCTGTCCGATCCTCGACGCTCAATTCCGTTGCGTCCGGGAACGCATTCTCGAGCAGGGTCTGAAGGGGTTGGGTAGACACCCTGCCAATGCTAGCCACGCTGGTGTGCCAGGTAGTCGAGGAGGTCCGAACGGGTCAGGACGCCGATCGGCTTGCCCTTGCTGGCGATGACGAGGGCGTTCGTGCGCCCCGTCAGCGTCGCGAACACCTCGTCGAGCGTGACGTCGCTCTCGACCGCGGCAAGCGGGGGCTGCATCGCCGTCGCGACGTCCTCGTGAAGCGCGTCGGGATTCTTGAACACACGGTCGAGCAGATCGCGGTCCTGGAGCGACCCGATCACATCGGCAAGGGACTCCACGTCCCCGTCCCGGACGACAGGTAGCTGAGAGATCGAGTAACGCTGCATGACGTCGATCGCCTCTCCGACCTTCTGGTGCGCAGCGATCGTGATCATTGCCGGCACGTCGATTTCCTCGAGGCGCTTCGAGCGCAGGAGCTCGGAGACCGTCGGCGCCGGAACGCGCCGTTCGACGAAGCCGTGCTCGAGCATCCAGTTGTCGTCGTAGAACTTCGACATGTAGGAGCGGCCTGAGTCGGGGATCATCGTCAGGATCTTCGCGTCCGGCCCGAAACGCTTCGCGATCTCGAGCGCAGCCCAAACGGTCGTCCCGCCGGAGCCGCCGACCAGCAGTCCCTCCTCGCGCGCAAGCCGGCGAGACGTCAGGAACGAGTCGCGGTCGGACACGCGCACCCACTCGTCGACGACCGCAGGGTCCATCGTCTTCGGCCACGTGTCCTTGCCGATCCCCTCGACGAGATAAGGGTGGACGTCGCGTTCTTCCTGCGCGGTGTACACCGATCCCTCGGGATCGGCGCCGACGATCAGGACCTCCGGCTTCTGCTCCTTGAAATAGCGGCCGACGCCGGAGATCGTCCCGCCGGTGCCGACCGAGATGACGATCGCGTCAATCCCGCCGCCGGTCTGTTCGAAGATCTCGGGACCGGTGTGGAGATAGTGCGCCTCCGGGTTCGACATGTTCGAGTACTGGTCCGGCTTGAAGCCGCCGGGAATCTCTTCCGCGAGCCGATCCGAGACGGAGTAGTACGACTCGGGTGAGTCCGGCGGGACCGCGGTCGGGCAGATCACGACCTCAGCGCCGTAGGCCCGCAGCATCGAGATCTTCTCCTGGCTCATCTTGTCCGGCATGACGAAGATGCAGCGGTAGCCCTTCTTCGCCGCCGCGATCGCCAGACCGACGCCGGTGTTGCCGGAGGTCGGCTCCACGATCGTGCCGCCGGGTTTGAGCTTTCCTTCGGCCTCGGCCTTCTCGATCATGGCCAGACCGATCCGGTCCTTGACCGATCCACCCGGGTTTAAGTACTCCAGCTTGGCGAGAAGTAGGGGCTCGACGTCGCGCCCGAGGGAATCGAGACGAACGATCGGCGTGTTGCCGACGAGCTCGAGGACCGTGGGGTAGTCGCGAGCCATCGGCGAGAAGCGTACTTCTAGGAGCCGGTGGCGGCCCGGCGAGCGCCTGGCAAGCGCCACGCGGTGCCGTGGCGGAGTCGGAGCGGACCAGCCCGCTACGACAGCAATGCTGCGACGAGCGAGCCGAGCGCGGCCGCAAGCGTGGCGAACTGGGCGAGCATGAGCTGGAAAACTCGCTCATCTAGTCGGCGGATGTCTGTCCTGAACTCCTGTCGCATGTCTGCGACGTCAGTCGCGAGCTGGCCCACCGTGGTTCGCACCTCGGCCAGGACCTCGAGCGGAAGCTCACGCGGCTGCTCCACGGGGAAGCGTACTTCCTGGCCTACTGGTTGCTAGTGACGGAAGTGGCGGCGGCCGGTGAGGACCATCGTGGCGCCGGCGGTTCGTACGGCTTCGGTCACCTCGGCGTCTCGCTTCGACCCGCCGGGCTGGATGATCCCGGTGACGCCGGCGTCCAGCGCAGCCCGTGGACCGTCTGGGAACGGGAAGAACGCATCTGACGCGAGCACCGCGCCGCGCACGTCGTGACCATGCTCGCGCGCCTTGTCGAGTGCGATCTTCACGGCGTCGACGCGGCTCGTCTGGCCTGCGCCGATGCCGATCGTTGCGAGGTCCTTCGCAACGACGATCGCGTTCGAGCCCACGTGCTTGCACACCCGCCAGGCGAAGACCAGGTCGCCCCAGCAACCTTCGTCCGGTTCACCGCAAGCGACCTGCATCGCCTCGCGATCGTCGACGTCCCAGTCGCGATCTTGCACGAGCAGGCCGCCGAGCACGCGCTTGAAATCGCGCTCGCCCCGTGGAAAACCGCGTCGCTCGCGATCGCGCAGGATCCGAATCGCCTCTTTGCGCTGCAGTGCCTCGAGCGCCCCTTCGTGGTAGTCAGGGGCGAACAGCACGTCGATGAACCGCTCGGCGAGCGCTTCGCCGAGCTCGGCGGTGACCGGTCGGTTCACCGCACAGACCATTCCGAACGCGGAGACCGGGTCGGACGCGAGCGCGCGCTCGTAAGCCTCTTCCACCGTGCCCGCGACGGCGACGCCGCAGGGGTTCGCGTGCTTGATGATCGCGCAGGCCGGCAGGGCGAACTCGCGGAGGAGCAGGCGCGCAGCCGAGAGGTCGAGCAGGTTGATGAGTGAGAGCTCCTTCCCGTGGAGGTGCTCGACCCGTGACAGGAGATGCACGCGCGCGCCCTGCTCTGCGTAGTAGGCGCCCCGCTGGTGCGGGTTCTCGCCGTAGCGAAGGTCCGTCACTTTGCTGAAAGCGGTCACCAGGGTCTCCGGAAACGCCTCGACATCACCGAACCAGCGTGCGATCGCAGCCTCGTAGGCAGCGGTCGTCGCGAAGGTCTCTGCGGCCAGCGCCCGCCGTGTCTCGAGCGAGAGGTCGCCCTTCTCCTGCAGCTCGGCCAGGATCGACTCGTACCGCTCCGGCCGGCACACCGGGGCGACATGCGCGAAGTTCTTCGCCGCACCGCGCAGCATCGACGGCCCGCCGACGTCGATCATCTCGACCGCTTCCTCCTCGCGTACGCCGTAACGGTCGGCCACCTCGCCGAAGGGGTAGAGGTTGACGCACACGAGGTCGAACGGCCGGATGTCGTGGTCGCCGAGCGTCGCGACGTCGTCGGCGTGATCGCGGCGGGCGAGGATCGCGGCGTGGATATTGGGATGGAGCGTCTTCACCCGGCCGCCGAGCATCTCTGCGACCCCTGTCAGCTCCTCGACCCGTTCGACGTCAAGGCCGACGTCCCGCTCGAGGAAATCTGCGGTGCCGCCGCTCGCGACCAACTCGAAGTCGAGGTCTGCCAGGCCGCGCGCGAACTCCTGCAGCCCGGTCTTGTCGTAGACGGAGATCAGCGCGCGCAAAGCTCTCTTACAACCTCCGGGAGAATTCGGTGTTCGAGGGCGTGGATCCGTTCTACCAGGGTCGCACGCGGTTCGACGGCGATCGGCTCCTGACGGATGACCGCGCCCGTGTCGAGGCCCTCGTCCACGTAATGGATCGTGACGCCGGTCGTGTCGACTCCAGCAGCCAGTGCGTCCGCGATCGCTTGCGCGCCCGGGAACTGTGGCAGCAGCGACGGATGGACGTTGACGATCCGATCGCGGAAGCGAACGAGAAACCCGGGCGTGAGCAGGTGCATGTAGCCGGCCAGCACGACGAAGTCGACGCCGCGCAGCTGCAGCCAGTCGGCGACGTCCCGATCTCTCGCCGCGCGGTCGGGATAGCCGTCCAGTTCGAAGACCCGGTTTGGGATCCCCACGGCGTCGGCACGCTCGAGCGCGCCGACGTCCGCGCGGTTGGACGCGACGGCTGCGATCGGCAGCCCCGCATCGATGAGTGCCTGCAGGTTCGTTCCCTCGCCGGAGACGAGCACGCCGATCATGCGAGCTCGCCGATCACGAGCGCGTCTGCGGGCGCTTCCGGGACTACGGCGCACATCCCGATGCCGACGTTGAAGACGCGGCGAAGCTCATCCTCCTCGACTCCCTGCTCGGCGAGCCAGCCGAAGACTGGTGGGCGCTCCCATGAGTCCCAGTCGATCCGCGCTTCCAGCCCGTCGGGCAAAACGCGCGAGAGGTTTCCGATGAGGCCGCCGCCGGTCACGTGCGCGAGCGCGCGCACATCGGCACGTTCCTGGAGGCTGCGGATCTCGTCGAGGTAGAGAGTGTGCGGCGCGAGCAGCAGGTCGCTGTCGAAGTCGCCGTCGCCGACGAGTGACCGTACGAGCGAGAAGCCGTTCGTGTGCAGCCCGCTGGAGGTGAAGCCGATGATCGTGTCGCCGGCCTCGCAGCGGGACCCGTCGATCATACGATCGCGTTCGACGAGCCCGACACATGTCCCGGCGAAGTCGAGCTCCGACTCCTGGTAGATCCCCGGCAGCTCGGCCGTTTCCCCTCCGATGAGCACACAGCCGGCCGTCCGGCAAACCTCGGCCGCCCCCTCGACGAGCTCGACGACCTGGGCCTCGTCGATGCGGTTCGCGGCGACGTAGTCGAGCAGGAAGAGGGGGGCCGCTCCTGTGCAAAGCACGTCGTTGATGCAGTGGGCTGCGAGATCCATCCCGGCCCAGCGCAGGCGGCCGGCGCGCCGCGCGAGCATCAGCTTCGAGCCGACGCTGTCCATCGATGCTGCGAGGAGGCGGTGCTCGTCGACCGGGTAGAGCCCTGCGAAGCCGCCGAAAGCCCGAGCGCCCGTGGACTCGGCAGCGGTCCGCAGGCGCTCGACGATCGACTCGGCCGTGGCGAGCGAGACGCCGGCCCCCTGATACGTCTTCGGCTTGCTCCTCAGGGGGCCAAGTCTAGAGCCGCGACCGGCGTCAGCCTTCGATGTCGACGTGCTGGCTCGCAGTGGGAGATCCCACTGTGAAGTCCCCGCCCTCCACCTGGTTCAGTACGAAGGCGTTGTTCTCGACGGTCGCCCGCCGGCCGTCGGCTTCTGCATACGTGTGGCCGTCCCCGACGAGCCCTACGACGAGCCGGGACCCGTCCTCCTGGCGGTCGGCCATGTAGATGCTGCCGGTCCGGAGGACGCTGCGATCGGCACAAGCCCCGCCTGCCGTGTTGGCAGCCGAGTCCACCTCGATCAGGCAGAGCATCCCGCCTTTGCCGGGCACGGCGTAGAGCCTCAAGGAGCCCTGCTCCTGGAGCAATCGCGAGCCGCCACCGTTCGGCGACGCGAAGTTCCGCTCCGCGAAGGGATAGTCCAGAACGCTCTGGGGCAATGTGTCGGCCGCCTGCGCCGCCTGTGCGAGCGCGGACACCGAACCGTTGCCGATCTGCACCTTGTCGCTGCCGCCCAAACCGAGTTGCGTGAGCAGGCCGGCGACCGCCGCCGCGACCAGCACGGCCGCTCCGAATTGAACGCGTCTATCTCTCACGGTTACCACTGGTCCTTGCACTCGTAGACGAAATGCGTGCTGCCGTCACGGTTCGAGCAGTACGAGTAGGTGTAGTAGTAGCCCGGGTGCGCGTAGAAGCAGTTACCGGCGCACCACTTGTCGAAGTGGCGGTAACCGGCCGGTGTGACCTCCCAGACCTCGCTCGTCCAGCCCGCGTTCGGCCCGAAATAGAGCTCGTTGTAGATGTGGTTGTGAGCCGTTTGGCGGTCGTAGCCCTGAGCGTTCGGGGCCATGTTCTGCTGCCACCAGTAGATGCGGTATTCCGCGCCCGCAGTGGATGCGAACGTCAGGGCGAAGAACACGACCATCGCCACCACGACTGCCCACCGTCTTCGGAATCTCAGTCGCACTTGCACCGTCCTTGTCGAGGTTTCCAAACTCGCGCAAGCATCCGGCGAACGAGGCTTCCCGTCAATTCGCTCTTTCGGACAGTGTCGCGTGCAGCTACGGCTTAGACGAACAGCTCTGCGTGCAGCTGTGGACGGCCTTGCGGTCCGTCGGGAAGGAAGCGAACGACTGTCGCTCCGATCGTCACCGTGTCCTTCGTGTAGGGGACCTCGAGCAGCTCGCCGAGCGCCGCCGACTTCAGCTCGGGGTCATCTGCGCGTAGCTGTAACTCCGCGAGCTTGAGGTCGGAACCACCGGCGAGGAAATCGTCGAGCCACTCGCGCGGCGGATGCAGCTCGAGGCGATAGCCCGCGTTCGTCGTCACGAAGGTACGCCGGCCGCCGTGCTCCTGGATGCGCAGCTCACGCAGCTCGGCTCGCGCGAGCGTGGCGACGAAATCATCGTCGTCGAGCGCGAAGCCGAGGTGATCCAGACGCGGCAGCTCCCATTGGCCCGGTTGGACGACGACGTTCACGGCGCCCCGCTCGAGCTCCGACAGCCGCAGCTTGAATCCGATCCGTTCCAGCTCATCCCAGCCGTGTCCTGACTCGAACGAGGTCGCGTCCTCCTCGATCCGGCCGTGCCTGGCGACCAGGCTGAAGCCGAGCTTGCCGAGGTAGCGCGCCTCGACCTCCCGCACCTTGCTCGTCACCAGGTGGTAATGGAAGAGTTGCATGAGGGCAGACTAGAGCGGTGCTGGCCCATCTGCCCGTCGACACCAGCTGGACTTTCGACCCCCTTCAGGTGGTGCCCACCGTCCTGCTGGCGGTCCTTTATGCGCGCCGCGTATGGACGCAACGCGCCCGGGGGACCGCGGTTCCGGGCTGGCGGATCGCACTCTTCGCGACCGGAATCGCCGTCCTCTTCGCCGCGCTCGTCAGTCCGGTGCACGCGCTCGGCGAGCAGCTCTTCAGCTTCCACATGGTCCAACACGTCCTGCTGGGCGACCTTGCGCCGCTTGCGCTCCTCGCGGGGCTGACGGGGCCGATCCTGCGGCCGGCGCTTGCCTTCATGCATCGCCTGCGTTTTCTCGCCCATCCTTTCGTGGCCTTGCCGGTGTGGGCGGTGAACCTCTATGCGTGGCATCTGCCGTACCTCTACGACGCCGCCGTTCGGCATGACTCGGTGCATGCGCTCGAACATCTCTGCTTCTTCACGGGGGGAGCGATCATGTGGCTGCCCGTCCTGGAGACACTGCCCGCGCCGGAATGGTTCGCGACGGGCGCGAAGATCGGGTACATCGCGGTCGTGCGCGCCGTCGAGACGGTGCTCGGGAACATCTTCTTCTGGGCGGGCGCGAGCTTCTATCCCGTGTACGAGCACCGCCAGAGGCTGTGGGGGCTCTCGCCGCTCGAGGATCAGGGCCTGGCCGGCGCCGTGATGATGATCGAAGGCTCGATCGTGACCCTCGTGGCGCTCGCCTGGCTCTTTCTGCGGATGGCGGGTGAGGGCGAGCTCAGGCAGCGCCTGCTCGAGCGTGGCCTAGATCCGAGGACGGTCCGCCGCGCGGTGCGTTATGGACGCGCCAAGGAACTCGGCCCGCCGCGCTGAAACGAGAAAGCGCCTGTGCGCTCCAACGGCGTTCACCACGTCGATCTCGTCGTTTCTGCGATCGGGCGGAGCCTGCCCTTCTACACGGAGCTGCTCGGGCCGCTCGGCTACTACAGCGTCAGTGAGGTCGAGGGCGAGCGGGGCGAGACGATCTGGTACCTCTCGGGTCCAGGCACCTCGGTCGGCCTGCGCGAAGCGACGTCGGATTCGGGCCCTTACGACCGCTACCGGGTCGGGCTGCACCACCTTGCGTTCGAGGCTGGATCGCGCGCGCAGGTCGATGAGTGCGCTGCGTGGGTGCAGACCCAGGACGTCCAGGTCGAGAGCGAGCCGCAGGAATACGCGTACCTCCCGGGCTATTACGCGACATTCTTTTACGATCCCGACGGTCTCAAGCTCGAGATCGTCCACGTACCAGGCCTTGTTGCGGCCTGAGGAAAGGAGCTAGATGTCGACGACTCCTCCGGAGCAGCCCACGACTCCCCAGCAGCCGGGAGGCGGGTATGGAAGCCCGGGGCCCAACGTCAACTTCAACCTGGCGGCGCTCATGCCAACGCCGGGGAATGCAGAGCTCGCCGTTTATGTCGTCGCGACGCTCATCGTCACGATCGTCGCGCTCGCGGACGATGCCGTGAACGCGCCCACGTGGGTCGACTTCTTCAAGTGGGCGACGGGGGCTTATTTGATCTCGCGTGGCATCGCCAAGGCGAGCCGCGTCCTCGAACGCTGAACAGGTTCGACCAAGGCATCGTCTTGACGATGCCGCAAAGAGGATGCGCGGGCCTTGTCCGCGCATCCTCTCAACGCACAGCCTAGGTCGGGCCTACGCTCGCACCTTCTCCAGGGTTTCGAATTGCAGCTTCGCC
>Ga0307277_10000529_pt1 | contig 14227 bp, 13 predicted proteins | sample ER_DNA_116_FD_194473 | JGI IMG/M metagenome (GOLD analysis project Ga0307277, IMG submission 194473) | Bulk soil microbial communities from the East River watershed near Crested Butte, Colorado, United States - ER_DNA_116 | ecosystem: Environmental > Terrestrial > Soil > Floodplain | place...
CACTCGCATGGCGCGGATTCTAGGTTGCGTTCGCCAGGTAGCCCGGAACGTCGCCCAGCGAATCGACGACCGCGTCCGGCTTGACAAGGGCATTCGCGAGCGCCTGCTCTCGAAACTTGCCGGTGCGAACGAGGATCGTTTTCAGGCCGCAGCTCTTCGCGCCTACGACGTCCGCCTCGAGGTCGTCCCCGACCATCCAGGTGCGTTCCGGATCCGCATCGAGCGCGTTGAGCGCAGCGCCGAAGAAGACGGGACTCGGCTTTCCGAGCACCGTTGCCTCGACCTCCGCCGCGTACTCCAGGCCCGCGACGAACGCCCCCGAGTCCAGGAGCGGTCCGCGCGAGGTCTGCCACCAGCGGTTCTTGTGCAGGCAGTAGAGCTCGGCGCCGGCCTCGAGCTCGGCGAAAGCACGGGCGAGATTCATGTAGCTGAAGACGCGGTTCGTCTCCTCGGTCTCGTCGGCGCCGCCGAGGAGCACGGCGTCGGCTTCCTCGCCGACGAGCTCGACGCCCTCGAGCTCGCTGCGGATCGCGGCCATCGTAATCGCGAGCACGCGCTTGCCTGCGAGCACCCGCGCCGCCGCGCGTGGAGTCGTCTCGAGCTCCTCGTCGTCGAGCTCGACGCCGAGGGCCCGCAGGTCCTCCGCGAGCTCGGCACGTGAGCGGGTCGTGTTGTTGGTGACGAAGCGAAGGCGATGACCGTCCTCCCGAAGTCGCTTCACGGCGTCCCCACCCCCGTCGATCGGGCGACCCGAAACGTGGAATACGCCATCGACGTCGAGGAGAATGGCGGGCATGGAGCGCGAGTCTATTCGCGTCACGAGGTCGGTCTCCATTCCGGTCTCGGAAATCGAGGTGCGCTTCTCGCGCTCGAGCGGGCCCGGCGGCCAGCATGCGCAGAAGTCGGAGACGCGGGTCGAGGCGATCTTCGATGTCGAAGCCTCGACCGCGCTCTCGCCGCGCCAGAAGCAGCGCGTGGTGCGCAAGGCGGGGCCCGTGCTGCGGGCGGTGGCGCAGGACGAGCGGAGCCAGGCCCGCAACCGTGAGCTTGCCACTGAGCGCGTGGCGGAGGCGCTGCGGGAGGCGCTCCATGTCGCGCGTCGCCGGCGAGCGACGAAGCCGAGCGCGGCCTCCGTCCAGCGGCGACTCGAGCAAAAGCGCCGCCGCTCGGAGACCAAGCGGCTGCGGCGACCTCCGTCCTGAGACCTAATGGTGGTGGCCGTGCTCGCCGGCGTGGGCCAGCGGCGCGGCCTCGCGCCCGTCGAGGTAGCGCTCCGGGTCGGCGTCGAAGCGCCCCTTACAGGCCGCGCTACAGAAATAGACCGTCTTCCCGTTCCACTCGCTCCGGAACGGAGTCTTCGAGCGGTCGACCGTCATCCCGCAGACCGGGTCGCGTGCCCCTCGGTCGAGCGTGAGGCCGATGAGCGCCGCTGCAACGGCCAGGAAGACGATGTTGAGGAACGTCGTGTAGTTCCAGGTCACCCCGCGGTCGGTGATCGAGTCGATGTCCGGCCGCGTCTCCGGAACGAGTCCGGCGGCGGCGAACAGCCCGTCCACGGCGAGGGCGGCAGTCACCATCGTCCCGAACATGATCCCGGCGAGAATCGCCGCGGCCTTTGCCCCGTAGTACTTGCGGTAGATGAGCAGGATCGGAAGGATGATCAGGTCGGCGTAGATGAACGCGATCGTGCCCGAGAACGAGATGCCGCCCGCCCAGAGCACGGCGGCGAGCGGCACGTTTCCGACCGAGCAGACGAACGAGAGGACGGCGACGAGCGGGCCGACGACGACGTTCTCCGCAAGCCGCAGCGGCGCGGGGGCATCGGTGATGAAGAGGCCGTTGAAGAAGCTCATCGGCAGCAGCGCGATGAAGCCGGCGATCGCAAAACCGCCGATGATCTCCTTCCAGAGCATCTCCCAGTCGCCGCGGAAGTTGTGCGCGACGTCCGACCAGGCCTCGACCGACGTCACACGCTTGCGCCACGAGAGGCCCTCGACGGCGGCCGTGTGGTGTACATGCCCGGCCTGCGCCGCCAGTGCGTGTGCTCGCGCTTCCTCCTCGAGCCGCCTGGTGACGAAAAGGCGAATGCCTGCCCACATGAGCGGGATCAGCAGGAGTCCGCCCACGAACTCGGCGAGCGTGAACTCCCAGCCGAGGAAGATCCACATCACGATCCCGATCTCGAACACGAGGTTCGTGGACGCGAACTGGAACACCATCGCCGTCGCGAGGCTCGCGCCCTTCTGGAACATCGACTTCGCGATCGCGACCGCGGCGTAGCTGCAAGAGGAGGAGGCCGCGCCGAGGCCGGTGGCGAGCGCGGCCGACCGCAGGTCGCGGCCGCCGAGAGCCCGCTCCATGCGCGAGCGCGGGATCCAGGCCTGCACGATGCCCGAGAGGGTGAAGCCGAGCACGAGTGCCCACCCCACCTCCCACGCCATCTGGAAGGCGTTCCAGAGACCGTCGCCGATCCGGTCGAACACGGCCACGACGCGAGCCTAACTGCAGTGGTCTAGCGGGCGATCCGGTCGAGCAAAGAGCGTTAGCCGCGCGCTACTCGACCGTAACCGTCTTGGCCAGGTTCCGCGGCTGGTCGACGTTCATGCCCCGCAGACGCGCGATGCGGTAGGCAAGGAGCTGCAGCGGCAGGATCGCGAGCACGGCCTGTAGGAAGGCCGGCGTCGACGGGACGTAGATGACGTCGTCGGCATGGTGCTGGATGTCTTCGTTCCCGTCGGTGGCGATTGCGATCACATGCGCGCCCCGGGCGCGACTCTCCTGGATGTTCGAGACCACCTTGTCGTAGACGTGCGAGTTCGTCGCGACGCAAACGACGGGCGTGTCCTCGTCGAGCAGCGCAATCGGGCCGTGCTTCATCTCGCCCGCCGAATAGGCCTCGGTCGGGATGTACGAGATCTCCTTCAGCTTCAGCGCGCCCTCGAGGCACACCGGGAGGCCGATGTGGCGCCCCAGGTAGAGGAAGAACGGCTTGTCGTAGTAGCGCTGGGCGATCTCATCGATCGGATGATCGGCGTCGAGGAATGCCTGCATCCGCTCGGGGAGCTCGTAGAGCTCGTCGAGGATGAACTCGACCTCCTCCGCGGGCAGCGTCTTCTTGAACTGAGCGAGCTTGAGCGCAATGAGGCTGATCAACGCCACCTGCGCCGTGAAGGTCTTCGACGCCGCGACGCCGACCTCGAGCCCCGTCCGCGTGTAGATGACGGAGTCCACCTCGCGCGTGATCTGCGAGCCCATCATGTTCGTGATCGCCACCGTGCGCGCGCCCTTCTCGCGAGCGAGCCTCATCGCTGCGAGAACGTCGGCCGTCTCGCCCGACTGGGAGATCCCGATCACGAGCGTGTCCTTCGAGAGCACCGGGTTGCGATAGCGCCACTCGCTCGCGATGTCGGGCTCGACCGGTATCCGCGCCCACTCCTCGATCACGTAGCGTCCGACGACGGCCGCGTGGTACGAAGTCCCGCAGGCGAGGATCACGATCCGCCTCAGGTTGCGAACTTCCACGTCTGAGAGCCCGAGGCTCTCGAGGACGAGCTTCCCGTGCCGCACGCGGTCGCCGATCGTCTCGCGCACGCCCTCGGGCTGCTCGTAGATCTCCTTCAGCATGAACGTCTCGTAGCCCGACTTCTCCGCCTCCTCGTCATCCCATTCGACTTCGATCACCTCGCGCTCGACGGGCCCGTCCTCGACGCTCGTGAAGGTCGCCCCGTCCGGTGTGATCGACACGATCTCGCCGTCCTCGATCAGCTGGATCCTCCGCGTGTCGCGCAGGAACGCCGTCGACGCCGAGGCGAGGAACATCTCTCCATCGCCGACGCCGACGAGCAGCGGGCACTGGACGCGCGCGCCGACGAGCTCCTTGGGATGGTCATCATGGATGACGACGAAGGCGAAGTGCCCCTCGAGCTCCTTGTAGGCCGCGCGGACGGCTTCCGTCAGGTTGCCCTCGTAGTGACGCTCGATCAAGTGGACGACGACCTCGGCGTCAGTCTCGGAGCTGAACTTGTGCCCGTCTTCCCGGAGCGATGCCTTGAGCTCACGGAAGTTCTCGACGATCCCGTTCAGGACGACGGCGACCTTGTGCTCCTCGCAGCCGCTCAGCGGGTGCGCGTTCTCCTCGGAGACCTTTCCATGCGTGGCCCAGCGGGTGTGCCCGAGCCCGGTCTGGGCCTTCGAGCCGTTCCGGCTCGCGACGCCCTTCAGCTTCTTGAGATTGCCGACGGCGCGCACGTAGTCGAGCCCGTCCTCCTCGAGCATGGCCAGGCCCGCGGAGTCATACCCCCGGTATTCGAGGCGCTCGAGGCCATGGATCAGGAGCGGTTTCGCTTCCCTGGGCCCGACATATCCGATGATTCCACACACCTTGAGCTCCTTTCGCCTTGCGGGGCTTCAGGTGACGGTCTAGTCGACGGCTGGTCGGCGGCACTGCTCCCGAAACGGTCAAGAGCCCGGCTGTCGCGCGGCCCCCAGCGTCGGAGGTCGGTCAACCGAGCTCTCGTCGAACGAGAGCGGAGATGGTAGCACAGAGATCCCGCGCCTCGGAAAAATCCTCCGCTTCGGCCAGGACACGCACGACAGGCTCCGTTCCGGAGGGTCGAACGAGCACTCGGCCACGCTCGCCGAGCTCGCGGTTCAAGTGCCCGACCTCTGCGACGAGGCTCGCCGGCAGCTCGCGCGTCGCGGCGGGCACGCTCTCCTGTACCTGCGGGTAGCGGGGCAGGATCGCAGCTGCTTCATTCAGCGTCCGCCCTTTCAGCGCGCCGCAGAGGAGCAGCGCTGCAGCGAGGCCGTCACCTGTCACGTGATCGCGCAGGTAGATGATGTGGCCGGACTGCTCTCCGCCGAGAATCCCGCCGCTCGCGCGCAGCGCCTCGAGCACGTACCGGTCGCCGACGTCGGTCGTCAGCACGCGGATTCCCCGCTCGCCCATCAGCCGGTGAAAGCCTAGGTTCGTCATCACGGTCACAGCGACGAGGTCGACCTCCAGGTCGAGAGCGAGAACGGCGAGGATCTGGTCGCCGTCGACCGCATTGCCCTCGCCGTCGACTGCGAGCATGCGGTCGCCGTCTCCGTCGAATGCAACGCCGAGGTCGTAGCCGCCCCCGGTCACCGTCGCCTCGAGGAGCGACAGGTCGGTCGCCCCGCAGCCGACGTTGATGTTCTCGCCGTCCGGCGCTGCCCCCACGGGCTCAACTTCTGCGCCGAGCCGCTCGAACGCCTTGGGCGCGATCCCGGAGTAGGCTCCGTTCGCGCAGTCGACGGCGATCCGGAGTCCGGTCAGGTCGCTCCCGAAGCGTTCGACGATGTGCTCGAAGTAGCTGTCGGTGGCCACGCCGACGTGGTCGATCTGCCCGGGCTCGTCGCGCGGAGGGGCGTCGAGGAGGCCTTCGATCTCCTCCTCGGCGGCATCGGTCAGCTTCCGCCCGTCGCGGTCGAAGAGCTTGACCCCGTTGTACTCGGGCGGATTGTGCGAAGCCGAGATGACGGCGCCCAGGTCGAGCGCGAGCAGCGCCACGGCCGGCGTCGGCAGGACGCCTGCGAGCACTGCGTTGCCCCCCGCCGACGCGATGCCGCGGGCGAAGGCGTCCTCGAGCTCGGGGCCCGAGCCGCGCGTGTCCCGTCCGACGAAGACCCGCCCGCCCTTGGACCAGAGCGCAGAGGCGCGTCCGAGCCGCTCGACGAGGTCGATCGTCAGGTCTTGACCGACGACCCCGCGAACGCCGTCAGTTCCGAAGTAGCGGCGGGGCAACTAGCGTTTCGAGAACTGCGGGGCCTTGCGCGCCTTGTGCAAGCCGGCCTTCTTGCGCTCGACCTTGCGCGCGTCGCGCGTGAGGAAGCCTTCGCGCTTGAGCGCCACCCGCAGGTCCGGATCGGCCTCGACGAGGGCACGGGCGATGCCGTGCCGGACCGCGCCTGCCTGACCGGTCGGCCCGCCGCCCTGGACCCGCACTCTCAAGTCGTAGCGTCCCTCGGCGCCGGCCAGCTTCAGAGGCGCAAGGATGATCGTGCGATGGGTCGCGCGCGGGAAGTACTCCTCCAGCGTGCGCCCGTTGACCCACGTCGCGCCGTCGCCGGGGCGGAGGATGACCCTAGCGACGGAGGTCTTTCGCTTGCCGGTGCCCTGGTACTGCGCGAGCTCAGCCATGTCCGTTCTCCAGTTGCAGCGGCTTCGGCGCCTGTGCGTCGTGAGGATGCTCGGCGCCCGCGTAGATCTTCAGCTTGCGCAGCTGCGCGCGCCCGAGCCGGTTCCTGGGCAGCATCCCTTTCACCGCTTTGCGCAGCACCTCGGTCGGGCGACGCGCGAGTTCCTCGCGCAACGGGCGGCTGCGCAGACCGCCGGGATAGCCCGAATGCCGGTAGTACAGCTTGTCGTCCAGCTTCTTGCCCGTGACGGAGATCTTCTCGGCGTTGACGACGACGACGAAGTCGCCCGTGTCGACGTGAGGTGTGTACTGCGGCTTGCGCTTGCCGCGCAGCGTCTCGGCGATTTCGGTCGCCAAACGGCCAAGGGTCTTGCCCTCGGCATCGACGAGGTACCACTGGCGCTCGATCTCGCCCGGCTTTGCGTTCCAAGTCTTCTGCATAGAAGCGGCGGACTCAGCGCCCGCCAGGGCGCGATTCTACCAACGATCAGGTCCGAACTCCGGCCGCGCGGAGTTGGAAGACGAGCAAGGCGGGCGCCGCCGCCAGCAGGGTCGCGCCAATCGCGAGAGCGGCGACGCCGAGAACGTCGAGAGCCACGCCGCCGATGAGGGCCAGGGCAGCCCCGGTCAGCCCGGAGAGCAGGTCGTTGAGGCCCAGCAGCTTCCCGCGCTCTGCCGGCCCGGTCGCATCGGCGAGCTGCGCCGTGGCAGCAACGAAGGACAGATTCCAGCCCACGCCGAGGCCAAAGAGCAGGACGGCCGTCATCGGCACGCCTTCCACGATGAGCAGGCCCGAGCACGAGACCGCCATCACGATCAAGCCGGCCACGAGCGCCGTCCCCCGGCCAACTCGGTCGATCAGCCTTCCGATCACGAGCACCAGCGCGTACATGCCGAGAACGTGGGCCCCGATGATCGGAAAGACGGCCCCCTGAGAGTGATGATGGTGGTCGACGACGACGTAGCCGGTCAGGTTCATGACCGAGACCATGACCGCGAAACTTGCGATCGCGGCGAGCATCGCCGGAATCACTCCCGGCCGGCGCACGATCTCGCCGAGGGACGCTGCGACCACCGGCCCCGGAGTCTCCCTGGAGCCCGAGAGGTGCTCCGAGATCACCTTCGGGTCCGGTCGCACCGTGAGCACGAGCGCGCAGGCGACGAGCGACATTCCCGCGGCAGCCAGCCAGGGCACGGTGAGTGTCTCGGCCGCAACGTCCTTGCCGGAAAAGAGCGGCCCGAAGACCGCAGGCCCGAAGATTGCTCCGAACACCGAACCGAAGAGCACGAGTGAGATCCCTCGCGCCCTGCGCTCGGGCGGGTACATGTCGCCGGCGGCAGTGCGGATGAGGAGCGTCACGGCGCCGGAGACGCCGATCAGGACGAAGCCGGCGATGACCGCGATTCCCGAGTGCCAGTGGGTTCCCGCCGCTGTCAGCACGCATCCGGCCGACCCGAGTAGAAAGCCGGTCGCGATGATCGGCACTCGCCCGAATCGATCCATGGCCCGCCCGGCCGGCAGGGCGGAAAGCGCCGCTGCGGCCAGGTAGATCGCCGGACCGAGTCCCAGCAAAGACCTGAACCCGGTCACGAGCACAAACGTGAGCGAGAGCACGGCCGCCGCGAGCTGGAGCACGACCAGGTAGACGGCCAGCGTCGCCGCGAGGATCGTGGTGTTGCGACCGATGTTCAGGTTCTCGGTCAGAGGAGCAGCCGCCTGAGGCCGGCGCGGAACTCCGACGCCCCTCCGTGCGAGGGATGCCTGAGGTACGGCGCGGCGAGCTCGCTCTGGGCCAGCCGCCCGATCGCCACCACCTGCCTCGACCCGGCCAGCTCGGCCACAAATGGCCGCGACGCGACGACTTCCTCCTTCGTCGGGCGGCGGTTCGAGCGCTCCGTACCGGGATGCGTGGGGACGACGTTCCACAGCAGTACCTGGTCCTCGAGGCCGAGCTCCGCGAGCACGCGGTGGACGATCGTGGCGCTCGCCTCCGCCGGGCCCGTGCCGGTCAGCTGGCGTTCCGATGTGAAGGGGACACCGCTCACGCGCGCTCCGCGGTAGCCGGCCGCCTCGCCCACGAGCAACAGAGGCGCCTCAGCCCGACGCTCCAGGTACCCGGCCAGGCGCTTGCGGAGCAGCGGCGACCACGCGTATTGGTTGAAAGTGGAGCCGATCTGCGCCGCGGCGAGACGGCTGACGAGCGAGGAAGCGCCCATCGCGCGATTGTAGGCTTGCCCTGATGCGCCTTCCCCTGGTGGCGGCCCTGCTCTTTGTCCTCGTGGCGCTGCCCGGCGCATACGGACGCTCCGGCAGTGACCCCGGCGTCACCGACGACTCCATCCTCCTCGGTGCGACCGTGCCCCTGACCGGCGACGAGGTCGCCTATGCCGCCGTCGCGCGCGGAGCCGATGCGTACTTCAAGTACGTCAATTCCCGTGGCGGCGTGCGCGGCCGCAAGATCCAGTATCGCTACGTCGACGACGCGTACAACACTGCGGAGACGGTTCGTAAGACCCGCGAGCTCGTCCAGGACGAAAAGGTCTTCGCGATCTTCAACAGTGTCGGCACGGAGCACGTCCTCGCCGTGCGGCCGTACCTGAACCAGGCCCGTGTCCCACAGCTCTTCGTCGGCAGCGGGGTCTCGGCCCTCGCTCTCGAGCACAAGCGCTACCCCTGGACGATGGGCTACCTCCCGCGCTTCGCGGGCGAGGGTGCGCTCTACGGCCGTTACATCGCGCGCACCCGTCCACGCGCGCGGATCGCGGTGCTCCACGAGAACTCCGAGTACGGCCTGGACATGTTCACCGGGCTCCGGCGGGGGCTCGGCCGACTCTCGACCCGGATCACCGCCGTCGAGACCTACGACCTGACGGACACCGATCTGAATTCACAGATCGCGCGCTTGAAGGCTTCCCGCGCCGACACGGTCATGATCTTCGCGCTACCGACCCAGACCATCGAAGCGTTCCTCGCAGTGCACAAGCTCGGCTGGCGGCCGCGCATTTTCGTCAATTCAGTCTCGATCGATCCCTTCGTGATGGAGGTCGTGCAGCGAAACACGAGCAAGCGGCTCGTCGAGGGCGCGATCTCGAGCTCGTTCCTCAAGGATCCAACCGATCCCGCGCTCGCCCACGATCCAGGAGTCCGGCTCTACAAGCAGATCCTGCGGCGGTACCTGCCGAGTGCCAAGGTCAAGGAGGTTGCCCATCTGTACGGGATGGCTGTCGCGTACACGATGGTCGATGCGCTCCGCGCGTCCGGTGCGCAGCCGACCCGGGCCGGCCTCCTGCGCGCGGCGACCCATCTCAACGAGCGCTCGAATCCGTTCTTCGTCCGCGGCATCGCGGCACAGACGGGCCCCGCCGACTATTACCCGATCGAGCGCACGCGGATGTTGCGCTTCCACGCCGGCCGCTGGCGCCAGTTCGGCCGCCTCACCAGCGTCCGCTGAGCCCGGAGCCCCTCACCGTCCGGACACTCGCCGACGGCGGCCAGCAGCCGGTCGAGATCGCTCACGCCATGGCGGACTACCTCGGTGAGGCACGCCGAATGCTCGATCTCGCGCAGTACGACTTCCACCTCGCGCCGGAAACCGCGGCGATCGTCGGCGGGGCGATCAAGGATGCGGCCGCGCGCGGCGTGGCGGTGCGGATGATCTACGACGTCGGGCACCGCAACCCGATTCCCGTTCCGCCCCCACCCGAGCCGGACGTGCAGCTGATCGCCTCCCTCGGGGTCCCGCATCGCGCGATCGCCGGCGTCCCCGACCTCATGCACCACAAGTACGTCGTCCGGGACGGGGAGGCCGTCTTGACCGGGTCGACGAACTGGACCGACGACTCCTGGTCCCGGCAAGAGAATGTGATCGTCACCGTCGCATCCCCCGAGCTGGCGGCCGCATTCACAGCCGACTTCGAGGAGCTCTGGTCGACCGGGGACGTTGAGCGCAGCGGCTTCACCGCTCCCGATCCGCTCCAGGTCGGCGGCGTGGAGGTGCGGCCGTGGTTCACGCCCGGGCACGGCGAGGCCCTGTCGCGGAGGATCGCGGCGCAGATCAGGCGAGCGGAGCGAAGAGTTCGCATCTGCTCGCCGGTGTTGACCGTGGCCCCAGTGCTCGCGGCGCTCTGCGAGCGGATCTCGGAGGGGCGCCTGGACATCGCGGGCTGTCTCGACCGTCCGCAGATCGAGGGCGTCATCTACCAGTGGCACGAGGACGGCAACGCGGCGTGGAAGCTGCCGCTCCTGGAGCGCGCGCTGACGGCCCCGTTCTCCGCCAAGCCCTCGACCCCCTGGGGGAGCGGGTCGGTTCACGACTTCATGCATGCGAAGGTGACCGTCGCCGACGACGTCGTCTTCACCGGCAGCTTCAATCTCTCGCGCTCCGGAGAGCGCAATGCGGAGAACGTGCTCGAGATTCACGACCCCGGCATCGCGGACAGACTGGCCGCTTACGTAGACGAGGTTCGCGCGCGCTATCCGCTCTACCAGCGTTCCCAGTGAACGACTTCTGATCGCGCCTTGCGCCGCTGATTGAAGGAGCTCTTCGCCTGGTCCGGGAACGTGTCGTCGTCTGCCGGATAGCCGATCGTCACGACGGCGACGAAGTGAACGTCGTCCGGGACGCCGAGCGTGCGTTTCAGCCCGGGCACGTCGGTGATCCCGAAGATCGCGGTCGCCAGGCCCTCGTCGATCGCGGCGAACATGAGCGCCATCGCCGCCGCCCCTGCGTCGACATACCAGTACGGAGCAGGCCACTCGATCTCGGTGCCTGCGGTGATCTCCAGCTTGTCCTGCTGCTGGTAGCGCTCGTGGTAGTCGGCCTCGCGGACAAGGACGACGACGTGAACGGGCGCGTCGGCCTTCCAGCGAGGCCGCCCCTGAGCGGCGAGCTCCTCCTCGCCGGCAGCGACCGCGATCTCCTTGCGCAGCGCCGGATCCGTGACGACGACGAGCCGCAACCCCTGACTGAAGCCGGCGCTGGGCGCGCGCACGACGGCCGCGTTCGTGATCCGCTCCAGCAGGTCCCGTGGCACAGGGCGGGGGTCGTAGGTGCGAACGGCGCGGCGGCGCCTCAAGACCTCCTGAAAGTCCATGGCCCAGAGAACTGTGTCACAACACTCATCGGGGTCTGACCCCCGAGACCAGGTGTGTCACAACACTCATCGGGGTCTGACCCCGATCACTTTCGTTACTCCCACTCGATCGTGCTCGGCGGCTTCGACGAGATGTCGAGCGCGACCCTGTTTACCGCCGGGATCTCGTTGATGATTCGGCTCGAGATCGTCTCCAGCAGGTCATACGGCAGGCGCGCCCAGTCCGCGGTCATCGCGTCCTCCGACGTGACGGCGCGGATCACGATCGGATAGGCGTAGGTGCGCTCGTCGCCCTGTACGCCCACCGAGCGAATGGCCGGGAGCACGGCGAAGCTCTGCCACAGTTCGCGGTAGAGCCCCGCGCGCCGAACCTCCTCCTGGAGGATCGCGTCCGCCTCGCGCAGGATCTCGAGCCGCTCCTCGGTCACCTCGCCGATGATGCGGATCGCAAGCCCGGGCCCTGGGAACGGCTGGCGCCAGACCATCCGCTCGGGCAGGCCCAGCTCCTCGCCGACCCGGCGCACCTCGTCCTTGAATAGCATCCGCAGGGGCTCGACGAGCTCGAGGTCCATCGTCTCGGGGAGACCGCCGACGTTGTGGTGCGACTTGATCGTCGCGGCAACTCCGTCGGAGCCGCCGGACTCGATGACGTCGGAGTACAGAGTGCCCTGAACGAGATAGCGGATCTGCGAAGGCGCCGACTCGGCGGCGCCGACCAATGGAGGACGTGCGGGCTTTGCCCGCTCGTCCGTTCTAATGGTCTGAGACTCCTCCTCGAAGACGCGGATGAACTCCTCACCGATGGCGAGTCGCTTCTCCTCCGGATCGGTTACCCCCGCCAGACGTCGGAGGAAGCGCTCCTCGGCCTCGACGTGCACGAGCGGCACGTGGAAGTGGTTCCGGAAGGTCTCGACGACCTGCACCGCCTCCTCCTTGCGCAGCAGGCCGTGGTCGACGAAGACGCAGGTCAGCTGGTCGCCGATCGCCTTGTAGACGAGGAGCGCCGCGACCGCCGAGTCGACGCCGCCCGAGAGGGCGCAGAGAACGCGTTCCTGACCGACCTGGGCGCGGATGCGCTCCACCTGCTCCTCGATCACCGCGGCCGCCGTCCACGTTGGAGGCGCGTCGGCGACGGTGTAGAGGAAGTTCTTCAGGAGCTCGTTGCCGTAGGGCGTGTGCACGACTTCGGGGTGGAACTGGACGCCGTAGAGCCCCCGCTCGGGATCCTCGAAGGCAGCGATCGGCGCCGCCGGCGACGACGCGACCACGCGGGCCCCTGTGGGAGGCGCGGTGACCGAGTCGCGGTGGCTCATCCAGCCGACCTGCTCGGGCGGGAGGTTTGTGAAGAGCTCCCCCTCCTGCGCCTTCAGCTCCGTCTTGCCGAATTCCGAGATGCCCGTCCGCTCCACTCGCCCGCCGAGGTCTTGCGCCATCAGCTGCATTCCGTAGCAGATGCCTAGGGTCGGGATTCCGAGCTCGAAGATCCGGGGGTCGACCTTGGGCGCCCCCTCTGCGTAGACCGAGGCCGGCCCGCCGGAGAGGACGAGTGCCAGCGGGTTGCGCGCAAGCACGGCCTCCGGAGAGATCGAATGATGGACGAGCTCCGAGTAGACTCGGCACTCGCGCACACGCCTGGCGATTAGCTGCGAATACTGGCCGCCGAGGTCCAGAACGAGCACCGGCCGCTCTTCGGCGGCCGGCTCCGGCGTCGGAAGCGGAACGACATTCGTCATCCCATACCGACTTTCTGTGCCTGCTGGAGCACCTTGCCCTCGGTCTTGATCGACGGCGCGAGCATGATCTCCGCCTTCTGGAAGTCGTGGATCGACTCGTAGCCGCAGGTCGCCATCGAGGTCCGGAGCGCGCCCATCAGGTTCAGCGTCCCGTCGTTCTCGCGCGCGGGGCCGACGACGATCTCCTCGAGGCTCGCGACCTGCTCGGTCTGCACCCGTGCGCCACGCGGGAGGGTCGGATGGAATGTCGCCATCCCCCAGTGGTACCCGCGGCCCGGGGCCTCCTTCGCGCGCGCGAGCGGTGAGCCGACCATGACGGCGTCGGCGCCGCAGGCGATCGCCTTGGCGATATCACCGCCGGTGCGCATGCCACCGTCTGCGATCACGTTCACGTACTTGCCGGTCTCGAGCAGGTGCTGGACACGGGCCGCGGCCGCATCCGAGATCGCCGTCGCCTGCGGAACACCGACGCCGAGGACGCCGCGTGTCGTGCAGGCGTGACCGGGACCGACGCCGACGAGAACGCCCTCCGCTCCGGTTCGCATCAGATGCAGCGCCGTCTGGTAGGACGCGCAACCGCCGACAAGCGTCGGGATCGGCAGCTCGGCAATGAACTCCTTCAGGTTCAGGGCCTGGCCGTTCGACGACACGTGCTCGGCCGAGACGACCGTCCCCTGGATGATCAGCACGTCGACCCCGGCCTGGAGCGCGATCTCGTAGTGCTCGCGGACGCGCTGCGGGGTGAGTGAGCCGGCTGCGAGGACGCCCGCGCGCTTGATCTCTTCGATGCGGGCTGCGATCAGCTTCGGTTCGACGCTGCGGGCGTAGATCTCCTGCAGCCCTCGGGTCGCCTTGTCCTTGGACAGCTTCGCGATGCGCTCGAGCTCGACATCGGCGTTTTCGTAGCGCGTGTAGATGCCCTCGAGGTTGAGTACGCCGAGCCCGCCGAGCTTGCCGAGCTGGATCGCGGTCTGCGGCGAGATGACGCCGTCCATGGCCGCGCCGAGCAACGGCAGCTCGAGGAGATGGTCGCCGAGCTTCCAGCCGATGTCGACGTCCTGAGGATCGCGCGTTCGGCGGCTCGGCACGATCGCGATGTCGTCGAAGCCGTATGCCTGCCGCGCCTTCTTGCCCCGGCCGATCTCTATCTCCACGACGTGCTCCCCCGCCATACGTCCGCCGAACGCGAAACCGCGCGGCAGGCTTGAGCAGACGGATACACGGGCAAGCCCGTGCATC
>Ga0307277_10000531_pt1 | contig 14207 bp, 13 predicted proteins | sample ER_DNA_116_FD_194473 | JGI IMG/M metagenome (GOLD analysis project Ga0307277, IMG submission 194473) | Bulk soil microbial communities from the East River watershed near Crested Butte, Colorado, United States - ER_DNA_116 | ecosystem: Environmental > Terrestrial > Soil > Floodplain | place...
CCGTGGGCGAGGCGGCGCCGTTCCTGCGCCGCTATGCGCTCGACACGCTCGAGCGGATCAAGGCGTTCTCGCGCGTGCGCGCGCGTACGTGTAACGCAACGGTGCTGCACGGCGACGCGCGGGAGCTCGACTTCGGCGGTCCCTTCGACGGCATTGTCACTTCGCCGCCCTATCCGGGGCTGATCGACTACCACGAGCAGCACCGCTACGCCTACGAGCTGCTCCGGCTCGACGACTGCCGCGAGCTCGAGGTAGGGGCGGGGGCGGCCGGGACGTCCCGCGCCGCGCTCGAGGCGTATTCGGACGGAATCGTCGCGACCTTCCAGAACGCTCAGCATTCGCTCCGGCCCGGGGCGCCGGTCGTGATCGTCGTCAACGACCGGCGGGAGCTCTATCCGGATATCCTGGCGCGGGCCGGCTTGCGCGAGGAACGGCGACACCGGCGCCACGTGAACCGACGGACGGGGCGACGGGCAGGCGAGTACTTCGAGGATGTGCTCATTTGCCGGTTTTGACTCCGTTGCATTTCCGGCACGAAGGCGTGACAGACACGTAACGGTTGCGCCGCTAGCGTCGGCGGCGTGCTCGCACGGACGATCACCCATGCGCTCGTGGGTCTCGATGCCCGGCGCGTCGAGGTGGAGGCGCACCTGCAGAACGGGCTGCCCGCGTTCGCGATCGTCGGCCTGCCGGACCGGGCCTGCCAGGAGGCGAAGCAGCGCGTACGCAGCGGGATCACCTCGGCTGAGCTGAACTGGCCCGACCGGCGGCTGACGGTCAATCTCGCTCCGGCCGAGCTCCGCAAGGAAGGGTCGGGATTCGACCTGCCGATCGCTCTGGCAGTCCTCGCGGCCTCGCGCCAGGTGACCGAGGAGAGCCTGCGCGGTCATGCGGCGGTCGGCGAGCTGGCGCTGGACGGTCGTGTCCGCCCGGTCGCCGGCGTTCTGGCCGCGGCGGAGGGTGCGAAGGAGCAAGGGCTGTCGCGGCTCTTCTGCGCAGCCGCCTCGGCGCGGGAGGCTGCGCTCGCCGGCATCGAGCCCGTGCCATTGCACCACCTCGCCGAGGCGGCGTCCTACCTTCGCGGCGAATGGCAGCCGGAGCCCTTCGACGACGCCGACGAGCTGCCTGTTCCCGAAGGGCTGCCCGAACTCGCCGACGTACGTGGTCAGGAACGGGCGCGCCGAGCGCTCGAGCTCTCTGCCGCGGGCGGCCACAACCTGCTGCTCGCCGGGCCGCCGGGAACCGGCAAGACGATGCTCGCCCGCCGGTTGCCCGGGATCCTGCCGCCGCTGACGCGCGACGAGGCGCTCGAGGTGACGCGAATCCACTCGGTCGCCGGCCTGTTGCCGCCCGGCCGGCCGCTTGTGACCGCGCCTCCGTTCCGGGCGCCGCACCACACCGCCTCGGCCCCGGCGATCGTCGGTGGCGGCTCCGGGCCCCGTCCCGGCGAGGCGAGCCTCGCGCACCGCGGCGTGCTCTTCCTCGACGAGCTCGCGGAGTTTCCGCGGCCAACCCTCGAGGCCCTGCGCCAGCCGCTCGAGGATGGAGCAATCAGCATCGCGCGGGTCGAGGGCAAGGCGGTCTTCCCGGCGCGCTTCCAGCTCGTGGCGACGATGAACCTCTGCCCCTGCGGGGCTAGGGGCGACCCGGCGGCGGAATGCTCGTGCTCCGCGCAGCGGCTCGCGGCCTACCGCGACAAGCTCTCACGGGCCCTGCTCGATCGGTTCGATCTGCTCGTGACCGTGCCCCGCCCGCGGGCGGTGGAACTTGCGGCTGCACCGTCGGAAGCCTCCGAGCTCGTACGGAAGCGGGTCATCGCGGCGCGCGAGCTGCTGCGAGAGCGGCGCTTGTCGCGGAGCGCCGCCGCCGACGTGCTCCTGTCGCGGGCGGTCGAGCGGCTGCCGCTTTCGGCGCGCGGTCGTTCCCGGGTGGCTCGGGTCGCGGCGACGGCCGCGTCGCTCGCGGGCACCGACCAGGTCGAGCCCGAGCACATCGCGGAAGCGCTCTCGTTCCGAACGCCGAACGAGTTGGCGGTGGCGGCATGAGCGCAGCCGCGATCCAGGTTGCAATGCGGAGGCTGCGCCGCGCCGATTTCCCGGAGCTGCTCCGACAGATCCACGACCCGCCGCGAGTGCTGTTTCTCCGCGGGGCCACTGACGCGGACGTTCTGGCGGGGCCGGCGGTGGCGATCGTGGGCGCGCGAGCGTGCTCGCCCTACGGCGCGCAGGTCGCCCGCATGCTAGGACGCGAGCTCGCCGCGGCCGGACTGGTCGTCGTCAGCGGTCTTGCCCGGGGCGTCGACGGCGAGGCGCACCGCGGGGCGCTCGAGGCGGAAGGCGTGACCGTCGCGGTGCTCGGCTGCGGAATCGACCGTGACTACCCCGCTGCCCATGCCGAGCTGGCGCGGAGGATCTGCGAGCGAGGCTTGGTCGTCTCGGAGTACGAGCCCGGCGTCGAGCCGGCGCCGTGGCGGTTCCCGGCGCGGAACCGGATCATTGCCGGGCTCGCTGCGGTGACGGTGATCGTCGAGGCCCGAGAACGAAGCGGCGCCTTGATCACCGCCGACTTCGCGCTCGAAGACGGCCGCGAGGTCTTCGCGGTCCCGGGCGAGATCACCGGGTCGCTCGCGACAGGAACGAACCGCCTGCTTCGGCAGGGCGCAGCCCCGCTCACCGAGGTGGACGACGTGCTGGAGCTGTTCGGGCTTGCCGCATCCCAGCGGCCGCGGGCGCCTACAGTCGGGGCGAGCGCAGCTGCGGTGCTCGAGCGCCTTGCCGACGGTGCTGCCAGCGCCGACGAGCTCGCGCGTGCAACCGGGCTCGAACCGGGGCCGCTCGCAGCGGCGCTCGCGGAGCTCGAGCTGGCAGGGCTCCTCGCGGAGGCCGACGGCCGCTACAGGGGGGTGGGGCGACCGGGCTAGCATCGAATCACATGCGGAGTTATTGGCTCGAGGACGAGCCGCCCGCGTTCCCGAAGCGCCGCCATTCCGGGCGTGTCGACGTGGCGATCGTCGGCGCCGGCGTGACCGGCTGCTCCTGCGCGCTCACGCTCGCAGACGCGGGGTTGCGCGTCCGCGTGCACGAGGCGCGCGAGGTCGCGAGCGGCGCGAGTGGCCGCAACGGCGGCTTCGCGCTACGCGGCGGTGCCGCGCCGTACGACGCCGCGCGTGCCCAGCTCGGCGCGGAGGCCGCCGGCCTATGGCGTCTGACCGAGCGCGCGCTCGAGCGTCTGGCCGCACTCGCGGGCGACGCCTTCCGGCGAACGGGGAGCGTTCGCCTCGCCGCCGATCCCCGAGAGGCGGACTCGCTGCGAGCCGAGTACGAGGCGCTTCGCGAAGACGGCTTGGAGGTCGAGTGGCTCCCTGAGCTCGACGGGCGGCTCGCTGGCCGCTACCACGGCGCGATCTTCCACCCGCCGGACGGGTCGATTCACCCTGCCCGCTGGGTTCGGCGGCTGGCGGTTCAGGCCGCGGAAGCGGGTGCGGAGATCCGCGAGCGTGAGCCGGTAAGGGCGCTCGACGAGCTCGACGCCGACCAGGTCGTGATTGCGACAGACGGGTACACGCGCGGCCTCCTCGAACCGCTCGACCAAGCGGTGAAGCCCGCGCGCGGGCAGGTCGTCGCCACGGAACCGCTGGACGCGGAGTACTTCGCCTGCCCGCACTACGCACGCTACGGCTACGACTACTGGCAGCAAACAGAGGATCTCCGACTCGTGCTCGGCGGTTTCCGCGACAGCGCGCCCCTAGAAGAGTCCACGGCGGAGGAGGCGACGACCCCCGGCGTCCAGGCACGGCTCGAGGCGTTCGCGAGTGAGCTCGTCGGACGTGCGCCGCGGATCACGAACCGCTGGTCGGGGATCTTCGGCGTCACCGAGGACCTGCTACCGCTGGCGGGGCAGGTGCCCGGGCGCGACGGCCTCTGGGTCTCGTGTGGCTACTCCGGTCATGGCAACGTGCTGGGCCTTGCCTGCGGCGACCTGGTCGCGTCGGCGATCCTCGGTCAGCAGGCTCCCGAACTTGCCCTCTTCGATCCTGGGCGAGTGCTGTAGACGAAAGCCGAGGGCCTGCTGAGTATCCGCAGGCCCTCGGTAAGTCGCGCTCGAAGCTTCCGACGGATTCCGCTAGCTCTTGCTCCTGGCCGCGGCTGTGAGGTCACGATCGAGCCCGGCGGATCCGTCCGTGTCGTCGGCCAGGAACTCGAGCAGAGCCTTGTTGGACTCCTCCGGGTGCGTCCAGCCGATGTTGTGCGGTCCGCCCTCGACCGGGATCAGCTTCAGGTTCGCGATCAGGTCGGGCAGTCGCTTCGCGGTCGCCTCGAACGGCAGGATCCGGTCCTCCGTGCCGTGGACGACGAGCATCGGTATGTCGATGTTCGGCAGGTCGGCGCGAAAGTCGGTCAGCCAGGTGTCGACGCAGGCATAGCTGGCATGCGGCGAAGAGCCCGCGGCGACATTGAAGCTTCCCTGCCACGCCTGCTCGCTGATCCGGTCCGGTGCGAGCTTGTCGACGTTGTAGAAGTTATCGAGGAAGTCCTTGAAGTAGGCGTATCGGTCCTTCAGGACAGCGGCCTTGATGCTCTCGAACACCTGACCGTCGACGCCTTCGGGATTGTCGTCGGTCTTGAGCAAGAACGGCGGAATTGTGCCGAACAGCACGCCCTTGCGCACCCGCGCCGAGCCGTACTTGCCGAGGTACCGGATGACCTCGCCGGTACCCATCGAGAAGCCGACGAGCACGACATCTTCGAGCCCGAGCTGCTCCATCAGCGCGTTCAGGTCGGCGGCGAAGGTGTCGTAGTCGAAGCCTGTGGTCGGCCGACTCGAGTTGCCAAAGCCGCGCCGGGTCGTAGCGGATCACGCGATAGCCGGCGGAGAGCAATTTCGGCTCTTGGCGCTCCCACGAGTCCGAGTTCAATGGGTAGCCGTGGATCAGAACGACCGGCTGTCCACTGCCGTGGTCCTCGTAGTAGATCTTGATGTCGGTGTCGTTCTCGGTCCCGACTTTGATGTGCGGCACACGCACTCCTTTCGTGTCCGAGCGCCACCGGGACCGTTCATGCCAACGCCCTAGCGAGCCCGGATTGGATGGTGTCCGGACGGCTCTGTCTCTCTCCTTTCGTTAGGGGCGGCGAAAGGCGGCCATACGCCCTTCTTACGTCTCAACCAACGCTGTGGCTGTGCTTCGTCTTCCCGCTAGAGGTCGAGCGGCGGAAGGTCCAGCTCGTCGGCCCGTTCCATCGCGGCGAGCGCGATGGCCAGGTCCTGGATCGCGAGGCCGGTCGAGTCGAAGATCGTGATGTCGTCAGTCGACCGTCGGCCCGGCGCCGTGCCCGCGAGCACGTCGCCGAGCTGCGTCACGTCGTCCCGAGTGATCGCTCCGGCCTCGACCGCATGGACCAGCTCTCCGTTGTGGCTCGCCTGTTCCCAGTCATCGCAGAACACGTGCCCGCGGGCGAGCTCGCCGACTGCGATCTCGGCCTTGCCCGGGCCGTCGGCGCCCATCAGGCTCACGTGCTGCCCGGCCTTTAGCGACCCCTCCGGAAGGAGGATCTCGTGGCCCGGCGTCACCGTGACGAGCAGGTCGGCGTCGAGCGCCTCTTCCCACGATCCCGCGACTCGCGCGCCGAGCTCGCCGGCCGCCTCGCGGGCCCGGCCCTCGTCGACGTCCCAGAGCATCGCCTCGCGGCCGCGGGCCAGAAATGTCGTTGCCGCCGCCCTTCCGTTGACACCGGCGCCGATCACGGCCGCGGTTTCGGCATCCGGCCGTCCCAACTCCTCAGCGGCGAGCACGGCCGCCGCGCCTGTACGCAGCGCGGTCACCGCACCGGCGTCGAGCGCCGCACGCAGCGAGCCGTCGGATGCGTCCGAGAGCAAGACGAGCCCCGTCACCGTCGGGAGGCCGCGGGCTGGGTTGCCCGGAAACGATGTCACCCACTTGAGTAACGCATGCCCGGCACCTAGCGCCGGCATCGCCCGAAAGTCTCCCGCCGGATACGCCGGCACGTAGACCTTCGGCGGCATCGACCACTCGCCGCGGGCATAGGCGGCGAACGCCTCGCGGACGGTGTCGACGGCGCGCTCCGGGGAGACGGCGGCCTCGACGTTCCGCGCCGAGAAGATCGGGATCACTGGGCCTTGATGCCCGCGATCAGCTGGGTGATCGAGTCCTTCGCGTCGCCGAAGAGCATGACCGTCCTCGGGTTCACGAAGAGCGGATTCTCGATCCCGGCGAACCCGGGGTTCATCGAGCGCTTGAGGACGACGACGCTCTGGGCCTGGTCGACGTTCAGGATCGGCATCCCGTAGATCGGGCTGCCCTGGTTCGTCCGCGCGTCGGGATTCGTGACGTCGTTCGCGCCGATCACGAGCGCCACGTCGGTGCGCGGAAACTCGGAGTTCGCCTCGTCCATCTCCTTCAGCTGCGGGTAGGGGACGTTCGCCTCGGCCAGGAGCACGTTCATGTGCCCGGGCATTCGCCCGGCGACCGGGTGGATCGCGTAGCTGACCTCGACTCCGCGTTGCTCGAGCAGGTCGGCGAGCTGCCGGACGTCGTGCTGGGCCTGGGCGACCGCCATTCCGTAGCCGGGCACGAAGACGACCTTGTGCGCGTAGGCGAGCATCACGGCGACGTCATCGGCGGTTGCCGAGCGGACGGCGCCGTCGGTATCGGCAGCGGCTGTCGCGGCGCTCGGGCTGACCTGGCCGAACGCCCCGAAGAGCACGTTTGCGATCGAGCGGTTCATCGCCCGGCCCATCAGGATCGTGAGGAGCGTTCCCGAGGCGCCGACCAGCATCCCGCTGACGATCAGGACGTTGTTCTCGAGCTCGAAGCCGGTTGCGGCCGCGGCGATGCCGGTGAATGCATTCAAGAGTGAGATGACGACCGGCATGTCGGCACCCCCGATCGGGAGGACGAAGAGGACGCCGAAGAGCAACGCGCCGAGGATCACGGCCACGATCAGCCACTGTTGCTCGGCTCCCGCGACGATCGCCACGCCGGCCGCCAGAACGCCCGCAAAAAGCAAGCCGTTCACGGCCTGCTGGCCGCGATAGACGATCGGCCGCCCCTGGATCAGCTCCTGCAGCTTCGCGAAAGCGACCATCGAGCCGGCGAATGAGATCGAGCCAATCAGCGCGGAGAGAATGATCGAGACGCTGATGTCGCCGTGCAGCCGCCCGGGAGCGGGGGCGATGTTGTGGAACTCCGCGAGCGAGATCAAAGCCGCCGCGCCGCCGCCGACGCCGTTGAACAGCGCCACCATCTGCGGCATCGCCGTCATTTTCACGCGGCGCGCCGCGACGGCCCCGAACGAGCCGCCGATCGCCATGCCCACGACGATCTCCCAGTAGCTGACGACCGACTTCTGCGCGAACGTGACCGCGATCGCGATCAACATCCCGACGGCGCCGATCCAGTTCCCCCGCCGCGCGGTTGCCGGATGGGAGAGGAACTTCAGCGCGAGGATGAACGCGACGATCGTCGCCAGGTAGGCGAAGTCAGTCGCTACACGGCCCATGCCACCTCAGCGCGCCGGGGGAACGTCGCGATTCCGCTGCTCCTTTTCCGCTGCCGCACCGTCCCCGACAGCGTGCTCCGCCGCGGGCTCCGCTCGCTTTCGGAACATCTCGAGCATCCGGTCGGTGACCACGAAGCCGCCGACCACGTTCGCCGAAGCGAGCACGACCGCGACGAGACCGACGACCGTCGTCAGCGTGTCCTTGTGGCCGAGCCCCGCCACGAGCATCGCGCCCACGATCACGATCCCGTGAATCGCGTTCGTCCCCGACATCAGCGGCGTGTGCAGCAGCGTCGGCACCTTCGAGATCACCTCGAACCCGAGGAAGATCGCGAGCACGAGGATCGTCACCTCGAAGGCAAGCAAAAGACCATGACTCACCTCGCTTCAGCCTCCGGCCTCGCTTCACGGGGGAAACTATGTTTCCCCCGTGTGCCTCCTTCTTCGAGGTACGCACCGGCAGCGCCGCGCACGTCGGCGCAGCCGGAGATTACGAAGAGGAAGGCACTCATGCCGCAACCTCTGTTTTGCGAGTGACGCAGGCGGAAGAGGTGATTTCGTCGTCCCAGTCGAGGTTCAGCTTTCCGTCAGGCGCCAGGTGCTGGAGTAGGGCCAGCACGTTGCGGGAGTAGAGCTGGCTCGCGTGGTAGGGCATGGTGCTCGGCAGGTTCGTGTAGCCGAGAATCGTCACGCCCTCGCGGACGACGGCTTCGCCGGGCTGGGTCAGCTCGCAGTTCCCGCCGGCCTCGGCGGCGAGGTCGACGATCACCGATCCTGGGGACATCGCCGCAACCGCGGACGCGGGGATCAATCGCGGCGCCGGCCGGCCCGGCACGAGCGCGGTCGTGATCACGGCGTCGAAGTCGGGAAGGCGCGCCTCGAGCGCCTGCTGCTGTCGCTGCTGTTCCTCTTCGGTGAGCTCCCGTGCGTAGCCGCCGGCAGTCTCTTCGCCGGTGATGCCGAGGTCGAGAAAGGTTGCGCCCAGGCTCTCGACCTGCTCACGGACGATCGGCCGCACGTCGAAGCCGGAGACGACGGCTCCAAGCCGCCGCGCGGTCGCGATCGCCTGAAGACCGGCCACTCCGGCGCCGAGCACGAGCACCTTCGCCGGCGCGACCGTGCCGGCGGCGGTCATCAGCATCGGGAAGAACTTAGGCAGGCGGTCGGCGGCCAGGACGGCTGCCTTGTAACCGGAAACGGTCGCCTGCGAGGAAAGGGCGTCCATCGCCTGCGCGCGCGTGATCCTGGGAATCGATTCCATCGCGAAGGCGATCACCCCGCGCTCGCTCAGGCGCTCGATGCCCTCGCGGTCGGCCAACGGCTGCAGAAACCCGATCAAGATCTGACCGTCGCGTAGGCGGCCGGCCTCATCCGCCGACGGCGGTTGCACCTTCGCGACTGCATCCGCGGAGTAGGGATCGTCGACAAGAGCGGCGCCGGCCTGCTCGTAGTCGGGATCCAGAAGGCTCGCCGGCTCGCCCGCGCCAGCCTCGATCACGACCTCGAAGCCGCCGCCCGTTAACCGCTTGACCGTTTCGGGGACGAGCGCTACCCGGCGTTCGCCGGAAGCCGTCTCGCGAGGAACGCCGACCTTCATGCCGCGCGAACTCTAAAGCCGCGCCTGGGAATGACCGGCGCACAACCGGCACGAAGGCGTCACCCACCCGTGCGCCGGCGCCCGATAGGCTCGCCGCGGGGAGGAGGCTGGGCGAACCTCAACAAGGAGCGAGCCGAGTACATTTCGGCCCATGCCCGAGCCGAGCCGAGAGCAGCCGACCGGACGGCGTCTCGCAGAAATCGCGGAAAGCTTCTTCAGGCCGCCGATTCGCGATCTCGTTCCCTACGAGCCCGGCAAGCCGGTGGAGGAGGTTCAGCGCGAGCTCGGCCTTCAGCGTGTGGTCAAGCTTGCCTCGAACGAGGGGCCGTTCGGCCCGGTCCCGGCCGCGCTCGAGGCGATCGCCCGCTCTGCTCCCGAGCTGAACCGCTATCCCGACGGCGGCGCCTATCGCCTTAGAGCCGCGTTGGCCGACCTCCACGGCGTCAGCTTCGAGGAGGTGGCAGTCGGGGCGGGCTCCGACGGCCTCGTCGACGGGCTGGCCCAAGCCGCCCTCGGCTCCGGTGACGAGATCGTCTGCGGCTGGCCTTCGTTCCCGAGCTACGTGATCACCGCCCGAAAGATCGGGGCGACCGCGACGACCATCCCGCTACGCGAACACCGCTACGACCTGGAGGCGATGCTCGACGCGATCACGCCGCGGACGAAGCTCGTCTACATCTGCCATCCGAACAACCCGACCGGGACGATGAACACCCGAGCCGAGCTCGACGCCTACTTCGCCCGCGTCCCCGAGCACGTCCTCAGCGTTCTCGACCAGGCCTACTTCGAGTACATCGACGACCCGGACTACGCCGACGGAATCGCCGAATACCTGAAGGCCGGGCGGCGGGTCGTCGTGCTGCGGACGTTCTCGAAGATCTTCGGTCTCGCGGGGCTTCGCGTCGGCTACGCGCTCGCGCCCGTCGCGGTCGTGACCGCGCTCGGCAAGGTGCGGCGCGCCTTCGACATCACGACGCCGGCCCAGGAAGCCGCGCTCGCCAGCCTCGGCGACACGCCGGAGGTGGAACGCCGCCGGCGCGAGAACGCCGCCCAGCGGCCCGAGGTCGAGCGAATCCTCCGGGAGCACGGGCTGGAGCCGGCCGGGCCGGCCGTGGCCAACTTTCTCTACTGCGACATCGGCGAGGACTCGCGGCCGCTCTTCGAGCAACTCCTGCACGAGGGTGTGATCGTCCGACCGACGCACGGCTTCGGCGGCCCGACCGCTATCAGGGTCACGGTCGGCACCGCCGAGGAGAACGCCTTTCTCGCCGAGGCACTCGGCCGCGTGCGCGGCACGGTCACAACGGCCGGATAGGCGGTCTTGGCGAAACGTAGTCTGTGCCGTCGGGCCGCGCTGCTCGCCACCGGCTCCGCCCTGGTATCGCAGTCGCGCCCGTAGCTTTCAGCTACGAACGCTCCCTGCGTCCTTGCCTCGGAACGAGCATCGCACCTCGACGACGAGCGACGCTCCGCCAAAACCGCCTAGTCCAAAAAACCCCTCTTTCGGGGCGACAGTCCCCTGTTACCGTTTCAGGGGCGTGAGCCGCCATGTGACCGGCCGCCGAATGGGGCTCCTCGGCCGGGAGCCGGGCTTCCGCTCGCTCTTCCTGGCCACGCTCGGCTCGGGCCTTGGGACTTGGCTCGCGCTCGTCGCGCTCCAGATCGACGTCCTCAGGCGAACCCATTCGCCGCTGTGGATGAGCGCGTTGCTGATCGCCGACATCCTGCCGACGCTGCTCGTCGGCCTACTCGCGGCGCCGCTCGTCGACCGCCTCTCGCGCCGCGCTCTGCTGATCGGTGCCGACCTCGTCCGCTTCGGCGTCTTCTGCGCGCTGCCGTTCGCCCCCAACGCGACCACGATCGTCGCCCTGGCGGCCGTGATCGGCATCGCCACCGGCTTCTTCCGTCCGGCGGCCTATGCAGGGCTCCCAAATCTCGTCGCGGACGACGACCTGCCGCGGGCCAACTCGCTCCTGCAGATGATCGACAACTCGACGTGGGCGATCGGCTCGCTCGCCGGCGGCGCGCTCGTCGCCGCCCAGGGGCCGCATTTGGCCTACTGGATCAATGCCGCCACCTTCGTGGTCTCTGCCGCCCTGCTTGCGCAGATTCCGCAGCGTTTGCTGCAGGAGGCCAAGGCCGAGAGCCGGGGCCATTGGCGCGATCTCGCCGACGGGCTGGTGCTCGTTCGCCGCTCGCGCGCACTGCTTACGGTCCTGGTCGCCTGGAACGTCGGCATGGTCGCGAACGCGTTCGTCAACGTCGGCGAACCATTTCTCGCAACCGATTCCTTCTCGGCGGGCAGCTTCGGCCTCGGACTGATGATGGCCTCGGCAGGGCTCGGGCTCGCGATCGGGGCGTACCTTGCCGGCTCGTGGATCGAGGAGCGCGGCCTCCCGAACATCTACGGCGCCTCGCTTGGGCTGATGGCGCTCGGGGTAGCCGGCGCCGCTGCCTCGCCCAACGTCTGGGTCGCGGCCGTCTGCGTGATCGTCTCAGGCGCGGGCAACGGCGCCACGATCGTCTGCAACGCGCTGCTCGTCCAGCGCGGCGCCCCGGATCGGCTGCGCGGACGCGCGTTCACGGTCCTGATGAGCTCGAACGTCACGTTCCTCGCGCTTGGGATGCTGCTCGCCGGCCGCCTAACCGAGACGATCGGGCCGCGCTGGGTGTGGGGTGCTGCGGCGATCCTCTCCGCGGCGGCGGCGGTGGTCGGCTTCGCGCTCGCCCGCAGCGTCCGTGCGGCGCCGACTGAGCCGGTCGAGCCGCCGGAGCCCGAGCCCAGGCTCGAAACGGAGCCCGCAGTCGAGGCGCACGGCCGGGCCCACGAGCGGGCGATCTAGCATTAGTGACATGGCTGCTCGCCGCGACTTCACGCGGGAGTCGCTCGCTGCGGGCGTCCGCGCGGGCGAGAAGCGTGCGCTCGCCCGGGCGATCACGCTGGTCGAGAACTCCGACCCGCTGGCGTACGAACTCGTTCACGACGTCTACCCGGAGACCGGGAGCGCGTACGCCGTCGGCGTCACCGGGCCTCCCGGAGTCGGCAAGTCGACCCTGATCTCGGAGCTCGTCCGCCACGTTCGCGATGCCGGGACCACCGTCGGCGTCATCTCCGTCGACCCGTCCAGCCCGTTCTCGCACGGGGCGCTGCTCGGCGACCGGATTCGCCTCTCCGATCACTTCCTCGATCCCGAGGTGTTCATCCGCTCGATGGGGACTCGCGGCCACCTCGGCGGTCTCGCCGAGGCGACCCTGCAGGCGCTCCTCGTCCTCGACGCGGCCGGCAAAGACCTCGTCTTCCTCGAGACGGTCGGCGCCGGGCAGAGCGAGGTCGAGGTGATCGGGATCGCAGACACCGTCGTGTTGGTGCTGATGCCCGGCTCGGGCGACTCGATCCAGGCGCTGAAAGCGGGGATCATGGAGATCCCCGACGTGATCGCGATCAACAAGCTGGATCACCCGGCCGCGAAGACGATGCAGAGCGAGGTGCGGTCGATTCTTTCCCTCGACAAAGAGCGGGCCTGGCGGCCTCCCATCGTCATGACGGAGGCGACCCGCGGCGAGAATGTGTCTGAGCTGTGGGAGAAGATCGAGGCGCACCGCGCCTTCCTCGAAAGCGAGGGACTGCTGGAACAGCGGCGGCGCGAGAATCTCGCCGGCGAGGTCTTTGCGGTCGCCTCCGCCCGCGCGAAGGCCCATCTCGAGCGCGCCGTCGCCGGCGATCCCGAGTTGCGGCGGCTGCTCGACGAAGTGCAGAGCCGAGAGCTCGACCCGCTCACGGCCGTTCGAGAGATCATGGACAAGGTGTTCCACATTGGCGACGGAAACCACAGGCCCGACACTCACTGAGATCGAGGCGGCGCGCCACGGTCTGGCGGGCGTCGCACGCGTAACGCCGGTTTACGGCTCGGATACGTTCTCGCGGCTCGCCGGGCGCGAGGTGGTCCTCAAGGCGGAGAACCTGCAGCGGACGGGCTCGTTCAAGGTCCGGGGCGCCGTCACGCGGATCGCCGCCCTCTCGCAGCCGCAGCGCGCGGCCGGGGTCGTCGCAGCGAGCGCCGGCAACCACGGCCAGGCGGTCGCGTGGGCCGCTCGCGAAGCCGGGATCCCGGCGGCGATCTTCGTTCCCCAGGACGCGCCGATGTCGAAGGTCGAGGCGTGCCGCAACTACGCCGCGACGACAGAACTCGTCGGCGCCGCCTTCGAGGACGCGCTGGCCGCGGCGCTCGCGTACTCGGACGAGACCGGCGCCACGTTCGTCCACCCCTACGAGGACGAGACCGTGGTCGCCGGCCAAGGGACGATCGGGCTCGAGCTCGCCGAGCAGGTGCCGCAGGCCGCAACAGTGGTGATCCCGGTCGGCGGCGGCGGGCTCGCATCGGGGATCGCGCTCGCGCTGCGGGCCATCAAGCCTGATGTCCGCGTCATCGGCGTCGAGGTTCGCCGTGACCGGTACACGATCGCTGACGGGATCGCGGTCAAGCAGCCCGGCGAATTCACCTCGGCGATCCTCGACGAGGTCCTCGACGAGATGGTCACCGTCTCCGACGAGGAGATCAGCGCGGCGATCGTCCTCCTGCTCGAGCGCTCGAAGCTCGTCGTCGAAGGGGCCGGTGCCGTCGGCGTCGCGGCGCTCCTCGCCGGGCGGGTGAGCGGATCGGGGCACGCGGTGGCGGTGCTCTCGGGCGGGAACATCGATCCGACGATGCTGATCTCGGTCATGCGCCACGGTCTCACCGTCTCGGGGCGTTATCTCGTCGTCCGCACCCAGCTCGCCGACCGCCCCGGAGAGTTGATCAAGCTCCTCTCGCTCGTCGCCGAGGAGCGCGGCAACGTGATTGCGGTCGAGCACCACCGCGAGGGCATGGACATCCCGGTTACCGAGACCGAGGTGGAGCTGACGCTCGTGACCCGCGACGAGGAACACTGCCTGCAGCTGCTCGCTGCGATGGCCGAGCGCGGCTACACGGTCCAGCGGCTCGAGTAGCTACGTTCCGCAGCGGCGGAAGCCGACCGTGGCGCCGCCGCGCGCTTCCCAGTCTGGGATGCCGCCGTGGAGGACGGGCCGGGCATCGACCCCCGAGGCCGCGAGC
>Ga0307277_10000532_pt1 | contig 14207 bp, 13 predicted proteins | sample ER_DNA_116_FD_194473 | JGI IMG/M metagenome (GOLD analysis project Ga0307277, IMG submission 194473) | Bulk soil microbial communities from the East River watershed near Crested Butte, Colorado, United States - ER_DNA_116 | ecosystem: Environmental > Terrestrial > Soil > Floodplain | place...
GACGGTCTTTGCGCGGTCGGGCATCAAGAAGTTCAAGAAGCTCCGCCTGATCGACGGCGTCGCCGTGAGGATCCCGGCGCATCGAATCGCGGATCTGGCCAGCATCAAGGGCCTGACCGTGACGCCGGACGCTCCGGTGCACGTCAGCGGCTTCAACTCGACGCAGCTCTGGCCGTACGCGGCCGGTGTCGCGTCCGACTGGAACGGCACGAAAGCTCCTCCCACGGGCTCGTCGGCGCCGACGATCGCGGTCGTCGACTCGGGCATCGAGGCCAACCGGCTCGACTTCGCCGGGAAGGTGCTCGCGAACGTCAATCTCTCGACACTCTCGAGCGATCCGAACGACCTCCGCGGCCACGGCACGTTCGTGGCGGGCGTGGCGGCCGGCGCAGCCAAGGGTTACGCGGGTGCCGTGCCACAGGCGAACCTGGTCTCGATCAAGGTGATGGACGCCAACGGTGTAGCGAAGACGAGCGACGTGATCAACGCCTGCCAGTGGATTCTGGCGAACAAGGCGCAGTACAACATCCGCGTCGCCAACTTCTCGCTCCATTCGGCGAACAAGTCGAGCTTCCTCAACGACCCGCTCGACAAGGCGGTCGAGAGGCTCTGGTTCAACGGCGTGGTCGTCGTGGCCGCGTCCGGGAACTACGCGACGGACGGCCAGAAGAGCGGCGTGCTCTACGCACCCGGCAACGACCCGTTCGTGATCACCGTCGGGGCCGTCGACCTCAACGGGAACGCGGGTAATTCGACCCATACCAACGCTCCCTTCTCGGCCTACGGCTACACGCCGGACGGCTTCTCGAAGCCGGACATCGCTGCTCCCGGCCGCTACATCGTCGGCCCGGTGCCGACGAACTCGACGCTCGCGGCGCAGCGCGCGGACGCGATCGTCGCCCCGGGCTACATCCAGCTCTCGGGGACGTCGTTCGCCGCGCCGGTGGTTGCCGGTGCCGCGGCACAGATCATCGCGGCACATCCGGACTACACGCCGGATCAGGTCAAGGGCGCGCTGATGGTGTCGGCGAAGCCGGATCCCGCCGCCGCTGCGGGCTCGCTCGGCGTCGGCGAGATGCAGATGGGGCGCGCGGTGCTGCGCCTCAGCCCGCCGAACCCGAACCTGGGCCTCGACCAGTTCGTCTCGAACGGGTCCTTCAACGCCCAGGCGTGGTTCAACGCGGCCAAGTCGAACTAGAGATGGGATGCAGTTTCCTGGAGCTCGTCCGCCTGGTCGGGCGCCGACTTCAACGCGGTCGCCTGGTCGGACGTCTCCTGGGAGAGCGTCTCGTGGGAGACCGTCGCCTGGAGCGACGTCGCCTGGAGCGATGTGGCCTGGAGCGACGTCTCCTGGAACGACGTGGCCTACGAGGACGCGGCCGAGGGCGACGCCAACAACGACGGCGGCTACGACCTGACGGCCGAGCAGCTGGCGGCGATCATGGCCGATCCGAACATCGCGCCGGATCCGGCCGACGTCCCGGCGGATGTCCCGGCAGGAGGCTGATTCGACGGACGGGGCAGACGGCGGCCGCCCCGCCGAACCAATCGCACAACGAGGGGCCGGGCAGAACCCGGCCCCTCACTCTTTTGGGTGATTTGGGGGGTGTACCCAAAAAGGGGGATGGCACCCCTGGAACCACCGCGTAGCTTCCGGAAAGCGGCCAAGTGTCGCTTCAGTCCTTGCGGCCCGCGGAAGAGCGCGGAGATAGGAGACGGCAGAGAGGCGATGTCGACTGACGAGCCCAGCCTGACCCGGAGGGTGGCAGCGGCATGAGCACCTTCCAAACTCCGCTCGAGCATCAGGTCCTCGCCCCGGCGGGCCCGGGAGCGCCGAAGCTCGGGCTGAAAGCCTCCGTGTACTTCTTCGTCGTCGCGGCGGCCGCGGCGGTCGCGTCCATCGTGCCGCTCAGCAACCTGAAGGCGAGCACGCCCGGCTGGACGACGTTCGCGATCCTCGCGGGCATCGCCGCGACCGCGCAGCTCTTCGTCGTCTCCGCGCCGCGCCACTACGCCTACCACACGACCATCGTCTTCCTGATCCCGGCCGTGATGCTCCTGCCACCGGGCCTCGTGGTGCTGATCGCCGTCATCCACCACATGCCGGAGTGGCTCAAGACACGGGTCGCCTGGTACATCCAGAGCTTCAACGTCCTCAACTGGACGCTGGCGATGCTCGGTGCGTGGGCGAGCTTCCACGGCGTGATCGGGATCGCCTCGCACAGCCGCCTCTCGTACGCGGTCGCGGGCGTGGCAGCCGCGGCTTCGATGGTCGCGATCAACCACGTCTTGATGGCACCCATGCTGCGCCTCGCGCGTGGGCTGTCGATCCGCGACTCCGGCCTCTTCTCGTTCCAGAGCCTGTCGACCGACCTCGTCCTGGCGATGCTCGGGGTTGCGCTTGCCGCCTTCTGGCGGTCGAATCCCTGGCTGATCCTCTTCGCAGTCGCGCCCCTCTTCCTGATCCACCGCTCGCTCTCGGTTCCGCAGCTCCAGGAGGAAGCCCGCGTCGACCCGAAGACGGGCCTGTTCAACGCGCGCCACTTCGCCATCGCGCTGAACGAAGAGCTGACGCGCGCCGCCCGCTTCGAGCGGCCGCTCTCGCTCGTCATGGCCGACCTCGACCTCCTGCGCGACATCAACAACACGTACGGCCACCTCGCAGGCGACGCGGTGCTGCAGGGAATCGCGGAGGTCTTCCGCTCGCACCTGCGCCACTACGACGTCCCGGCGCGCTTCGGCGGCGAGGAGTTCGCCATCTTGCTGCCGGAGACCCCGCCCGAGCAGGCCTTCGAGATCGCGGAGCGGATCCGTCGGACCGTGGCTGCGAGCACCTTTGACGTCGAGACCTCGAGCGAGCCGATCCGCGCGACCGTCTCGATCGGCATCGCCGGCTACCCGCGGGACGGCGTCGACACGAACGAGCTCATCCACCAGGCCGACCTCGCCGTCTATCGCGCCAAGCTCCAGGGCCGGAACCGCGTCCTCGACGCCAGCTCCGACCCGCTCGAGCTGCCCGAGCAGCGGCAGGCCCTCCTGGTCGCGGTGCCCGAGAACGGCGAGCACATGGCGCCCCTGCCGCCGGCGGTGGAAGCGCTGCCGGAACGCGAGCGCCGGCACCCGCGTCCGCACGCGCTGCACGGCCCGAGGTTCCTCTCGCTCTCGCGCAGCCTCGCTGCCTTCGTCGGGCTCGTCAGCCTGGCGGGCATCACGGCGGGCGTGCTCGGGGCAGTTTTCGGCCACAGCCAGGACTGGATCGGCCTGGCGGCGATCATCGCCCTGGTCGGGGCCGGACAGGCGCTCGCGCTCGAGGTCGACGACGGTTCGATCTCCGTCAGCGCGGTCGGCGCGATCGCCGGAGCGGCGCTCTTCGGCCCTCGCGCTGCCCTGGCGCTCGCGATCACGACCACCGCGGTCGAGTGGAGCGCGCGGCGTGACCCGTTCCACTACGTCGTCTTCAACATCGGCACCCTGACGCTGGCCTCGCTCGCGGCCGCAGCAGTCTTCACCGCGGGCTTCACCGGCGACCTCGGCCGCCTCGTCTACGTCGGCTCGGGCTTCGCCGCCGGCGCGACGTACTTCGCGGTGAACATGGGCCTGCTGAGCGGTGCGGTGGCGATCGAGGGCCACCAGCGCTGGCTCGCGGTCTTCCGCGAACGGTTCGCCTGGCTTGCGACCCACTACCTGGTCTACGGCTTCATCGCCGGCGTGATCTGGGTCGGCCACGACACGGCCGGCCTCTGGGCACTTGCAGTCTTCGCGCTGCCCCTGCTCCTGATGCGCAAGACCCAGGAGGCGTACCTCCGCCACACGCAGCGCAGCGCGCAGAAGCTGCGTGAGGCCGCGGAGACGATCCAGACCCAGAACGTCTCGCTCGAACACGCGAACAAGCTTCTCCGAGAGCGGTCGACGGCAGCCATGGAGAGCCTCTCGGCCACCGTGGATGCACGGGACAAGTACACCGCGGGCCATTCCCGCCGCGTGCAGCAGCTTGCGCTCGCCATTGGCCGCGAGCTTGGGCTGTCGCAGGCGGAGCTCGACCTGCTTGGGCACGCGGCACTCTTCCACGACATCGGCAAGCTGGCGATCCCGGACGCGATCCTGCTGAAGCCGGCGAGCCTCAGCATGGAGGAGTGGGATCTCATGCAACGGCACGCCGACGAGGGCGCGCGGATCATCGACCGGCTCGGCTTCCTCAACGACGCCGTGCCGGCGATCAGGCACCACCACGAGCGCTTCGACGGCACGGGCTACCCGGACGGGCTCGTGGGGGAGGAGATCCCCCTCGGCGCCCGGATCATCCATGTCGCGGACGCTCTGGACTCGATGCTCACGACCCGCATCTACCGAGCCGCCAGGCCCGCTTCGGAGGCCCTGGAAGAGCTCAGGCGGGCTTCTGGGACCCAGTTCTGCCCGAGGTGCGTCGCGGCCCTGGAGCGGATCCTGCCGCTCGAGGGGATCGACGACGATCCAGCGCGTCCGCGCATCGCCGCCGCCTCCTAGAACAACTTCTTAGCAATCGCCTGCAGACGCTAGCCTGCGTCTTGCATTTCGGCGTAGTTGCTCTACCATTCTTGGTTCCGTGCCCCGCAAGCCCCAGTACCGCGCGCTGGCGGGGATCGACCGGGAGGCGCTGGCCGCCTTCCAGGCCGGCATCCGCAAGCGCTACTCCGACGAGCAGATCCTCGAGGAGCTCGCGGCGTCCGCGAAGCGCCTGGGGCGGTCGCCGACGATGCGGGAGTTCGCGGACGACTCGGAGACCTCCGTCCACCCCCAGACGGTGATCGAGCACTTCGGCAGCTGGAACGAGGCGAAGCGCAAAGCGGGCCTGGTACCGCGCCGCTTCGCGACCCGCGACGAGCTGCTGGAGCTGCTGCGGGGGCTGGGGGAGGAGCTGGGCCGCATTCCGACCGCGCGCGACATCGAGGAGCACCGCGGCCGCATGCCGTCTAAGTCCCTCTACTGGCACACGTTCGGCTCGCTCGCGAACGCGCTCCGCGAAGCCGGCTTCGACGTGCCGGTGGGGGAGGAGAAGCTGGAGCGCGCGCTGGAGCAGGGCATCGTCCTGGCGCGGAAGCTGAAACGGCTCCCCAAGTTCGCGGACTGGGCCGACGCGCGCCGCGAGGACGAGTCCCTCATGACCGAGTGGCAGATCTACCGAATGTTCCAGGGCCGCAAGGGCGCCTGGTCGACCTTCCAGTTCCTGATCCGCGAGCGCCTGCTCGAAGCCGGCGCGAACATCGCTGCCGACGGGCGGCTCGTCTAGTAGGAGGGTTTGGCGGAACCTCGCTCGCCGTCGGGGTGCGATGGCCGTTCCGAGGCAAGGACGCGGGGAGTCCCTGTAGTGGATAACTACAGGGGCGACTGAGGACGCCGCCTCGGGGCGACAGCGCGGCCCGACGGCACAGACTAGGTTTCGTCAAGCCCTCCTACAGCGCGGCCAGCGCGGCGAGCTGCTTCAGGCAGGAAAGACCCTCCTGCGGAGCGCGCACCGCCGGGAGGGGGCTCTCCTCGAAGTTCCGGTCCGGCTTGAAGCGCTCGCGCCCGAGCTCGCGGCCCTCGGCTGCGACGACCACGGTGCCTTCGGGAATCTCGCGCTTGCGCAGCTTCAGACGGAGGAATCTTTCGACCACCTCGAGCGCGGCCTTCGTCGACGCGAAGAAGAGCTCCTCACGACCCTGGCCGATCCAGAGCGGCCGGCCGACGCCGCGGGCCAGGAAGACCGTCCCCGGCCGGCTCTCGTCGATCCACGCTGTCGCCATCGAGCCGCGCAGCGCTTCGAGCGCCGCCGCGTGACCTTCAGCGGCCTCGGCGAGCGCGAAGATCGCTTCCGAGTCCACGGTCATGAGCGGCTCGGCACGCTCGAAGCCGTGCTGCTCCATCAGCTCGTCGTCGTTGAAGATGATCCCGTTGTGAACGCCGACCACCGCGCCATGGCGGATGGGGTGGTTGTTGGCCTCGATCCGCGGGTGGCCCTTGGTGTAGTCGCGTACGTGGACGAGCACCTCCGTCGCGTCGTCCGGTAGCAGAACCTGCTCGAGGAGGGCGCTCGCGCCGGAGCGCTGCTTGTGGATCTCGACCGGGCCCCCGGGGCAGCGGTGCGCATACCCGACGGCGTCGGCGCCGCGCTCGGCGATTCCCGCCAGGAGCGCCTGCGCAGCGAGAGTCCGCTCCACCGTGGTGGAGCCGCTCAGGCTGTATCCAGCGATGCCGCACATGTTCTGCTTCTAGAAGACCCCTTCAAAGAGATCAGCTACCCAAACAACGGTAGCCACACACTGGGACGCCACAGGCCGCCGAGAGTTAGCCACTCTAGGACTCTCGGTTCGCCGCGCGGCTGCCTCATCCCTCTTGCGGGTGGACGCATACCTCAAGCGAGGGAGGGGGCGAACCGATAGAGCCAGCATGGCGCAGCGGCCGCTACCTGACGCGCTCCCCGAACCCGAGGAGACCGAGGCTCGACTCGAGGTCGTTCCGGACCCGGTCGAGGAGGCCGAGGACGCCGAGGAGAAGGAGGTCGAAGAGACCGAGCCGCAGACCGCCGACCCGCTCAAGCTCTACGTCCGCCAGATCGGCGACGGGCGCCTACTGACCCCGGCCGAGGAGCGCGAGCTCGCGCGCCTCAAGGACCAGGGCGACGACGCGGCCAAGCGGAAGCTGATCGAGTCGAACCTCCGGCTCGTGATGTCGATCACGCGCAACTACACGAAGGCCGGCGTCCCCCTGCTAGACTTGATCCAGGAAGGGAACCTCGGCCTGATCCGCGCCGTCGAGAAGTTCGACTACAAGCTCGGCTTCAAGCTCTCGACCTACGCGACCTGGTGGATCCGCCAGGCGATCACCCGCGCGCTCGCCGACCAGGGCCGGACGATCCGCCTGCCCGTCCACGTCGCCGAGCAGGTGCGCAAGGTGATGCGCGCCCGCCGCGTCCTCGCCCAGAAGCTCAACCGCGAGCCGCTGCTGCCGGAGATCGCGAAAGAGAGCGGCTTCCCGGTCGAGCGTGTCCGCACGTTGCTGGAGCTGATCGAGGACCCGGTCAGCCTCGAGACTCCCGTCGGCGACGGCGAGAGCATGTACGGCGACCTGATCGAGGACACGAACTCCGCCCGGCCGGACACGGTGACCGCCGAGGCTCTTCGATCGGCCGAGCTCTCGGAGGCAATGCTCCGACTCTCGCCCCGGATGCGCCACGTGCTCTCGCGACGCTTTGGCCTGGACGGCGAGACCCCGCAGACGCTGGAAGAGGTCGGCGCCGACCTCGGCATCACCCGCGAGCGGGTCCGCCAGCTCGAGTCACGGGCCCTGCGCGAACTCCGACTGGTCGCGCCGGCCCTACAGCTGTATCTCCGCGGCGAGTAGCTAGAGGCCTAGCGCGACTGACTCCATCTCGCGCAGGCGCGCGAGACGTTTGAGCGCTTCGGTCTCGATCTGGCGCACGCGTTCGCGCGTCAGGCCAAGCCGGCGGCCGATCTCCTCGAGGGTCTTCGGCTCGGCGTCGTCGAGGCCGTAGCGGAGGATCAAGACCTTGCGCTCACGCTCCGAGAGCGCGGCAAGGGCTTCCGCCAGCGCCTGGCAACGAAGCGAGACCTCGACCTGCTCGTCGGGCAACGGGCCGTCGCCGGCGACGAAATCGCCGAAGACGGCGTCCTCGGTGTCGCCGACCGGCTGGTCGAGGCTGGTCGAGGCTCTGGCTGCCGCCTTCACCTCGTGCGCCTGGGCAATGGGGAGATTTGCTTCTTCTGCGATTTCCTCGAGCGTGGGCTCGCGGCCGAGCTGCGTCCACAGCGTCCGCTCGGCGCGGTTGAGCTTCTGCATCCGCTCGACGATGTGGACGGGCATCCGGATCGTGCGCGCCTTGTCGGCGAGCGCTCGCGCCACGGCCTGGCGGATCCACCAGGTGGCGTAGGTCGAGAACTTGTAGCCGCGGCGCCAGTCGAACTTCTCGACGGCGCGGATCAGCCCCAGAGTGCCTTCCTGGATCAGGTCGAGGAACGGGAGGCCCTGGTTGCGGTAGTTCTTGGCGATCGAGACGACGAGTCGCAGGTTCGACTGGATCATCGTCTGCTTGGCCGGGCCGTCGCCGCGCTCGATCCGCTTCGCGAGCTCGACCTCCTGCGCGGCCGTCAGGAGCGGATGGCGGCCGGCGTCCCGCAGGAAGAGCTGCAGCGCGTCGGTGGTCGTCTCGACAAAGGGCGGGGGCGGGGGCGGCTGCGGCTCCTGCTGCTGAGGCTCGATCTCGATCCCGCGCTGCTCGAGCGCGCGGTACACCGCGTCGACCTCCAGGGCGTCCAGGCGCAGCAGCTCGATCGCCTCTGCTAAATCGGCGTAGCGCAGCGACCCTGTTTGCTCTGCTCCTTCGACCAGCTCTTGCAGCTCGGGGGTCGCCAGGACGTTGTCGATCTCAACCGTCGTCATCCCGACTGAAGCGGTCTTTTCACCACTCAGCATCGCTTAAACCCCCTCTGGGTGCTGATTCCAGGCGTGTGCACGGTAACGGGTGTTATGTCAAGTCGGCAACTGGGAGCTTCGGCCCTGCCCGGGACCAAAGTTTCGCCGAGCCGGTTTCCCTTTCGTCCACCGCTCTCGTTGACTTTCGCCTTCCGGCTACAGTCCTCGAGCTCGGCTTCGACCTACTTGGGTTCCGTGCTCGGCGCAAGGAGGAATCTAGGGGCTCTCCAGGGGTCGTGCAAGGGTGTCCAGACACGTCAAGTCCGCAATTTGCGGAAATTCAATTTTCCACATTTCCACAGCAGAGCGTGCAGCTTGTGGATAACCCCTTTCGGCGCAGACGTTAGAGTCCGCCGGTGCCCCACTTCCGCCTTCCGGCTATCTCGCACGGCGTCGTCTCGTTCATCTGGGGCCTCTTCTTCGGCGCCTTCATCTGGAGCGGAATGCTCTCGGTCGGCGTCTCCGGCGGGACGTCGTTCATCATCGGCGCGGTGGCCGGATTCCTGATCTTCCTGTACGTGCGGGTCTACGGCGCGGACGAGCGTCGGGCGCGCTGACGACCGGCTAGTCCGAACAGCAAGAGGCGCGTCAAGTCGGCGCCGAGCAGGTCGCGCAGGCGATCGAAGACAGGCTTGCGTTCCAGCTGCTCCTGCGCCGAGCTCAGGACGGCGCAGTTGGCGAGAAGGTGCTCGACAGCTCGGTCGCTCATACCGCTGGAATCGACTTACCTCGGAGACCGCTCCATCCCTCCCGGGAGGGAAGGACGGAGCGGTGTACCTCAGAGCGATAGCTGTTAGCTGTGTTAGCCGCGTTCCGCGGGCTCGCGGTCGCGACGCCTGAACGGCAGCCGCGTGCGACCGTCGTCGGTGCCATCCTCGCGTGCTGCCGCTTCCTCGCGGGCAGTCGGCGAGGTCGCGGCGTCGTCATCCGTGCGCGACGCGGCCCCACCGGCCGGGACCGCTGCGGCGCGCCTGCGGCGACCGAACGCCCCGTGGGTCGACGGGCCTGTCGTGTCGAACGAGTACCCGAAGACGAGCCCGATGCCGAATGCGAGCACCGAGACGTACTCGGCGAGGTCGCGGACGATCCCGAGAATCGAGATGTCGCTCGACCAGTTCAGGACGTGGTTCCGGAACCAGTTGGGATGCGGTTGGTGGGCGACGACCACCCAGCCGGCGGCAATCAGCGTCGGGATGAAGGCGAGCAGAAAGACGTTGACCGCAAGCCGTGGCATACCCCACTTCGTCCAGCCGCCGAGCAGCTGGGAGAGGGCCATGACGAGGCCTGCAGCCGCGATCAGCCCGTAGACGGCCCAGTAGCCGCCGGTGGACTCGTCGGAGACCTGCGTCGAGATCCAGACGAGCAGTCCCGCGACGGCGGCTGCGAGGAGCGTCACGGTCCCACGTGTCAAGCCGTACATGTCACCACCTCCGGGGCGGTTCTTCCCCGAGTGTGGATTCGAAACCGTCTGTGCTACAGGCTCAGGCGGCGCGCATCGAAGCGGGCCGAATAGAGCTCACCGGTGAACTCCTCGACCGCCCGCTCGGCATCAGTCGGGAAGACGTGCTCGACGACGCCGATCTCCGCGTCGTTGTGGAACGGCAGGTCGACGTGCGCCGAGGAAACGAGGTTCACGGAGATGCTGTCGCAGACGGGACAGCGCACGGCGATCCCGACGCTGCCTCCGTCCTCGGCCTGCGCAAGAAGGAAGAACGAAGACGGGAAGATCGGTCGCGGCCGCTCCTCCGGGTAGCAGAAGAAGCTCCAGGGCCACTCCCCCGCCTGGATTCGCCGGGCGGCGAGGTCGGCGAGCTCGTCCTCGAGCGGGTCGAGCTTCGCGGTCATCAGGTTCAGGAAGACGCCCTCGCCGAGGCCGAGCGGCGCCCAGTCGAGCTCGTTGTGGGTGACCAGGCCCGGGTGCCGCCCGCCGCAGCCGCAGTCGAACGCGACCTCGAAGACGGAAGGATGCGCCGCGCCCGGCAGCTCCTCGATCCGCCGGAACGACGAGAGCGCGACCTGTGCCTCCCCCCGCTCCGGGCACGAGAACGCATAGCGGGTCTTGAACACGTCGTACACGACCCTCTTGTAATCGGCCGCTCGGACGAGGTCTAAACGGCGAGTTGGCAAAGGAGGGCCTATCTCACGCATCCACCCAAGGTGCGTCAGACGGCCGCACCGGCAAAGCCGGCACGGCCTCAAGGTCGGCGTCGCAAGCGCCGCCTTAGGACTTAGTACTGGAGCAAGGAATGCACGTCGTACTTCTCGAGGGGCTTGCGGCCCTCGAGGAACGTCAGCTCGATCACGAACGCGAGGCCGACGATCTCGCCGCCGAGCTGCTCGACGAGGTCGCAGATGGCGGCCGCCGTTCCTCCCGTGGCGAGGAGGTCGTCGTGCACCAGGACGCGCGCTCCAGTCGTGATCGCGTCCGCATGGAGCTCTAGGGCGTTTTCGCCGTATTCGAGCGCGTACGTGGCGCTCACGGTCTTCCAGGGCAGCTTTCCGGGCCGTCTCGCCGCCGCGAAGCCGCAGCCGAGCTTGTAGGCGAGCGAGGCCCCGAGGATGAAGCCCCTCGCCTCGGCGCCGATGATCACGTCGGGCTTGCGCGGCTCGATCCACTCGGCCAGCAGGTCGACCGTCTCGTGCAACGTGGCTGGATCGGCCAGCAACGGCATGATGTCCTTGAAGACGATCCCCGGCTCGGGGAAGTCCGGGACGTCGCGGATCTTGTCTTCGAGGTTCACCCGGCCGCGAGCTGCCTCAGATCACGCCAGAAGAGGAGCTGCGAGAGCTCCTGGCCCAGCTCTGCCAGCGTCTGCAGCTCCTGGATCCCGTGCTCGCGCCGCTCCGGGTTGCGGGAGCGCAGCGACGGTGCAACGAGCTGGTGGAGCAGGCCCGCCTCGCGGTCGGCGGCCGTCCGGAAGGCGCGCAGATGCCGCGCCGAGATCCCGTACCGCGAGAGCTTGGCGCACGCGACGGCGATGTCGACGTCGCCGGCCGGGTAGAGCTTGTCGCTCCCGTTGCGCCGCGGCTGGAGGAGGCCGAAGTCCTCGAGCTCGCGCGCCAGCTCGGGCGTGATCGCCGCGCGCTCGCACAGGCCGCCCAGGTCGAGCTCTTCGTCCTGCTCCGTGATGCGGCGCGAAGTCTGCTTGCGACGGCGCTCCTTCCCCGACGCGAGCTCTTGCCGGATCACGCGCAGCGGCAGGAACTCGTCGCGCTGCAGGCGGAGGATCGTCTCCAGCCGCTCGACGTCGTCCTCTCCGAAGAGCCGGTAGCCGCTCTGTGTGCGGCGCGGCGCCAGCAGACCCTGGTCCTCGAGGTAGCGGATCTTCGAGATCGAGATGTCCGGGAACTCGGGCTGGAGGCGCCGGCAGACCGCCCCGATCGTGAGCAGCCGCTGTCGCTCGGGTGCCTGCGCGGCGGTGGTCATTTCTCCAGGAAGGTCAGCTTGTACTTGCCGATCTGGAGCTCGTCGCCGTTTTCGAGCTTCGCCGACGACTCGGTCCGGCTCCGGTTCAGGAAGGTGCCGTTGAGGCTCCCCTGGTCCTCGATGTAATAGCCGTCGTCGCGCTTCAAGAGCACCGCGTGCTTCCGGGAGACGGTGACGTCGTCGAGGAAGATGTCGCAGTCAGGCGAGCGCCCGACCGTCGTGCGCTCGCCCTGCGGGACGAAATGCTCGCCCGCACGACCGCCTCCAGAACGCACTACGAGTGCAGGGCCCTCGGCACCGAGGTCCTCGAGCGAGACCGCGGCCTCCCCCGCCTCGGCGCCCTCGTCGGGCGTGTAGCTCATCGTCGTCTCCGAGCCGGGCTCGTCCTTGACGAGCAGCGCGCCGCAGCGGGAGCAGTAATTGGCGGCCTCCGGATTCTGGAACCCGCACTCCGGGCAATAAACATGTGACATAAGCGCTAGCTGTCGGCTGGCGGGGCTGCCTTGCCGGCGAGTATCGCTGCCAGCCGGTCGACGTCGACCTGCTCGAGCACGCTCTTCCCCCCCGTCTCGCGCAACCGCGCCTGGAGCTCTGCGCGCAGCAAGTCGATCTTCCCGTGCAGGATCCGCCGCCGGTACGAGACCTCGTGCTCCTCCTGCGTCAGGTCGTCGATCAGCTGCTTGAGGTCGTCGTCCGAAAGCGAGGCGAGGTCGGGAAACGCTTCCACAGAGGTCCTTTCGTCGGAGGAGCGGGCGCTCCTAGTTTACGCGGCGCCGGCCAGAAGGGTCAACCTCAGCTTGAGACTCCGGCCGAGGGGCTTAGCCGCGCGGCCGTTTCCTCCCCTTCGGTCTGCATGATCTCCTCGACGAGCCCTCTCAGCTCGGCCTCGAGCTCGGTAGATGCCTCGCGGGTCTTTCCTTCCGCGTAGATGTGCACCACGGGCTCGTCCGGGTCCGGCAGCACCTGTGCCCAGCCGCGGCGATCGATGACCTTGATCCCATCCAGCAGGTCGAGCTTGCGGTCGCGCAGGCGCTCCGTGAGGACCCGCATCACGGTCCCCTTCAGCGACCAGGGACACCCAAGCTGCCGGTGGACGAGCGTGCTCGCCGGCAGCTCGGAGACGAGCTCGGAGAGCGGCTTGTCCATCGGCGCGAGCAGCTCGAGGAGCTTGCAGAGGCTCGCGACGGCGTCGTAGGCGGGCATGAACTCGGGGAAGACGTAGCCGCCGCCCACGGCGCCGGCGAAGATCACCCCGTCCTCCGCAGCGGCCTTGGTCAGCTCCGCAAGCGAGGCCGGCGTGCGGATCACCTCGAGCTTGCTGCCCTTGACCATCTCCTCGACGCGGCTGGTGACGGTGACCGGGAACGCGAGCTTGCCGCGGCGCCCGTTCGTGCCCATCAGGCGCAGGAAGAGGAGCAGCGCCTGCTCGACCGGAATCTCGCGGGCCTGCTCGTCGATCAGGAAGAGCCGCTCGCCGGCCCGGTCGAAAGCCACGCCGAGGTCGGCGCCGATCGCATTGACGAGGCGCTTGGCCTGACCCACGGACTCGCGCAGGGACGGCGTGCCCTGCGTCCCTTCCTGCGAGAAGCCGTGCGCGCTGACCGCCTCGACGCCGAGCGTGCCGAGCACGAGGGGCAGCACGAACGAGGTCGCCGAATAGCCGTAGTCGACGACGATCCGGAAGCGCCGCGCGCGAATCGCCTCCGCGTCCAGAGCTGAGAGCAGGTCCTGGGCGTAGCTCTCGCTGACGCGGGCCGGGTAGGTGACCCTGCCGACCGCGTTGAAGGCCGCGCGCCGCAGCTCGTGGCGCGTGAAGTGCTTCTCGATCTCCTTCTGGAGGCCCGAGGTCAGCTGGATGCCCGGCTGCTCGTAGAACCGGATCTGGAGCATCTCCGGGTCGGCGTAGCTGACGCCGACGTGGAAGCCCGCGTCGTAACCGTGCGTCTTCAGCAGGTGGCGGCTGACGGCCGACGGAAGCACGCGCAGGTCGGCGACGTCGACGCCGGTCGAGTTCAGCCCGGAGATCATGGCGCGCTTGATCAGCCGGCAGGCGGCGGGAGACTCGCGGCTGGCCACGACCCGAGCGCCGCGCTTCAGCGCGGTGCCGAGAGCCGCTGCGAGCCGCACCGCGGTCTCGGGCGTCAGGTCGACGTTGACGAGCCCGGAGACGCCGTCGGCGCCGAAGAGATGCGACGAGGCGCGCGACTCCCAGATCAGGCTCTCGTGGATCTGCGCGCCGGTCTCGACCTCTTTGTACGGATAGATCCGGACTCCCGGCAGGACCGCGCTCTGCGCGCCCAGCGTGACCTCGTCGCCGATCGCCGCGCCCTCC
>Ga0307277_10000535_pt1 | contig 14191 bp, 13 predicted proteins | sample ER_DNA_116_FD_194473 | JGI IMG/M metagenome (GOLD analysis project Ga0307277, IMG submission 194473) | Bulk soil microbial communities from the East River watershed near Crested Butte, Colorado, United States - ER_DNA_116 | ecosystem: Environmental > Terrestrial > Soil > Floodplain | place...
ACTATTAGCGGAGCTGCACCATGAAACGCTTGATTCTGGCTCTCCTAGCAAGTCCGCGGCTGGTTGACGACGGATTGCGAGGACGGGCATCATGACGGCCTCGTTTCCTCCGCCATCTGGTTCGCATGCAAGACCGCACTCCCCCGCAAGCGTCAGCGCACGACACCGCGACGGCACCCGGCGATCTGCTCAACCTGCACGAGCTCGTCGCCAAGGCGCGGCAGAACCTGAACCAGAACGACTGGGACTACATCGTCGGCGGCGTCGAATCGGAGACCACGCTGCGGCGCAACCGCATGGCGCTCGACGCCATCGCCTTCCGGCCGCGCGTGTTGCGCGACGTCAGCAAGGTCGATGCCTCGGTCCGCGAATTCGGGCGCAAACTTCGCCTGCCGGTGGTGCTCGCGCCGGTCGGCTCGCTCGAGAGCTTTCATGCTGCCGGCGCCGAATCGGTGGTGCGGGCGGTCGACAAGTTCGGCGCGGCGCACATGCTCAGCTCGGTCTGCGACCCCGGGCTCGAGCAGCTGGCGGCGGCGGCGCCCAAGGCGCTGCGTTTCTATCAGCTCTATGTGCGCGGCGATGAGGCGTGGGTCGACGATCATGTGGAGCGCGCCATTGCCCACGGCTACGCCGCGTTCTGCCTCACCGTCGACACCGCGCATTACAGCCGGCGCGAACGCGACATCGCCAAGCGCTTCGTGACCGCCGGGCGGCGGCGGGTGCAAGGCCGCGCGTTCCAGGCCGCGCTCGATTGGCGCACCGTCGAGCGCATCAAATCGCATTTCAAGATTCCGCTCGCCATCAAAGGCATCGCCACGGCGGAGGACGCGGCGATGGCCCTCGAGCACGGGGTGGAATGGATTTACGTCTCGAACCACGGCGGGCGCCAGCTCGATCACGGCCGCGGCTCCATGGATGTGCTGCCCGAGATCGTGGCCGCCGTTGCCGGCCGCGCCAAAGTCATCATCGACGGATCGTTCTGCCGCGGCAGCGACATCGTCAAGGCGATCGCCGCGGGCGCCCACCTGGTCGGCATGGGCCGCATGCAGTGCTTTGCGCTCGCCGCCGGCGGCGAAGCCGGCGTGGTGCGGCTGCTGGAACTCCTGGAAGACGAGGTGCAGCGCTGTCTCGGCTTGCTCGGCGTCAACACGTTTGCCGAACTCGACCGCACCTATCTGCACGCCGCGCCGCCCGCGAACGCGCCGCACGTGTTGAGCGCGTTTCCGCTGCTCAAGATCGAGGATTATCGCTACTGAGGTGACTTGGTGTCGTGAGACGAACGACGTCATGGCCGGGCATAGCGCGTCGGAAGACGCGCGTGACCGCGCTTATGCCCGGCCATCCACGTCTTCGCCCACCAAGACAAGGAAAACGTGGATGCCCGGCAGCGCAGACAAGTTTACGCAGTCTGCGCAAGCTTGACTGCGCGCCGGGCATGACGATCCACACAACATTCGACTCTGGGACCGTCAGTGGCAATACGGCGGATATCCCGAATGGCGGTCCTCGGCATCGAGCAGGCGCAGCATCGCCGGCCATTCCAGCACGCCGTAGGGGCGGCGCGTGCCGGGCTGATAGAGATGCGCGGTATGCGCGAGCACGTTTTCGCCGGGCATGACGAGCTCGCTGCGCGCCGCCATGGCATCGACCTGCGAGCGGCAGGACTGTTCGAGCTGGTACATGGTGTTGAACGCCTGCTGGACGGTGGCTCCGCAGGTGAGGAGCCCGTGGTTGCGCATGATCAGTGCGTCGTGGGGCCCGAGATCCGCGACGATGCGCTCGCGCTCGTCGAGGTCCACCGCCGGCCCCTCGTAGTCGTGATAGCCGATATGACCGACGAACCGGATCGCGGTCTGCGACAGCGGCAGCAGCCCGCATTTCATCGCCGACACCGCGATGCCGGCACGGGTATGGGTGTGCAGCACGCAGGCGACGTCCGGCCGCGCCTTGTGGATCGCGCCGTGGATCACGTAACCGGATTTGTTGATGCCGTAATCGGTGTCCGGTTTCCAGATGACCGCGCCCTCGACGTCGATCTTGGCCAGGCTCGACGCCGTGATCTCCTTGTACAGCATGCCGTAGAGATTGATCAGCAGGTGGTCCTCGCTGCCGGGAATGCGCGCGGTGATGTGATTGTAGATGAGGTCGGTCATTGCGTACTTGTCGACCAGGCGATAACAGGCGGCAAGATCAACGCGCGCTTGCCATTCCTCGGCTGAGACTTCCGCGCGGATCGACTTGAACTCCGTCGTGTAATTCATGGATAGTTTCCATCGCTTTGCGCCGTCGGCTCCGGCAGCATAGCGCCGGCGCATGGCCGAGGCCAAGAGACGGCGAAGAGAAGAGCGGCAAGACAGGCGAGAGGAGGAGCGACGTGGCGATAGGCGAAATCCTGCGCAACAACGTCAAAGAGAAGCTGGCGCGGGACGAAGTGGTCGCGTCCATGACGGTGCGGCTCGTGCGCACCGTCGAGATCGCCCGGATCGCGCGCACCGCCGGCTTCGACACGCTCTATGTCGACCTCGAACATTCGAGCTTCTCGCTCGACGCTTGCGGCCAGATCTGCATGGCGGCGCTCGAAGCCGGCATCGCGCCGTTCGTGCGCGTGCCCGCCAACACGCCGGAGTACATCGCGCGGGTGCTCGAAGGCGGCGCGCTCGGCGTCATTGCTCCGCACATGGGCTCGGCGGACGAGGCCCGGGCCGTGGTGCGCGCGGCCAAATTTCCTCCGCTCGGCGAGCGATCGAACGCCAGCGGCCTGCCGCACCTGCACTTCCGCTCGTTTCCGGCGGCGGAGGCCTATGCCGCGCTCAACGACGCCACCATGGTCATCGTGCAGTTCGAGAGCGCCGCAACGCTCGAGCGCGCCGAGGAGATCATCGCCGTCGACGGCGTCGACATGGTCCTGATCGGTGTCAACGATCTCCTGGCGGACTTAGGCATTCCCGGCGACTACGACCATCCGCGGGTGCGCGAGGCCTATGCCAAGACCATCGCCGCCTGCCGCCGCCGCGGCAAGCATTGCGGCGTCGGGGGCCTCGCCACGCGTCCCGATCTGGTCGCCGAGTTCGTGCAAATGGGGGCGCGTTACGTGTCGACCGGCACCGACCTCGCCTTCCTCATCGGCGCCTGCACCGCCCGCGCAGGCGAGGTCAAGAAGATCGAGCTCTGATCGTCGATCCCGCGAATTTTCAGATGTCGCCCAACGCGCGCCGAGCGGAAAGCCCGTAACGGTGCAGATCGGTGCCGTGCACGTCGAGCCAGACCTTGGCGCGATCGAATTCGGGATAAAGACGCTTCACCAGCCGCCAGAACCGCAGCGAATGATTGAGTTCGACGAGATGGCACACCTCGTGCGCGGCAAGATAGTCGAGGACAAACGAGGGGGCGAGAATGAGCCGCCAGGAAAACGACAACACGCCCGTGTTCGAGCACGAGCCCCAACGGCTCGATTGGTCGCGCACATAGATGCGTTTGATGGCGACGCCGAGCTTGGCCGCGTAGCGGCGGCTCGCGGCCTCGAGATCGCGCTGCGCCTCGCGCTTGAGAAAATCGCTGACGCGGCGATCGACGTGCGGCGGTTCGCCCGCGACGCAGAGCAGGCGCTCTCCGCCCTCATCGCTCTCGGTCCACACCGTGCCGCGCGCGCCGCGGCGATGGACAACGCGATGCGCCTCCCCGCGCAGCGGCACTTCGAGGCCGTGGGCGAAAGGCGCCGCCTCCGGCAACCGCTTGAGCCGCGCCGCGATCCAGCCGCCGTGCTTCTGCGCGAACTCTTTGGCTTCCTTAACGCTGCCGCGCGGCGGCATGGTGAGGACCACCTCGCGCGACGCCGCATCGATGCGCAGGGTGTAACGTCGCGCCTGGCGATGACGGCGCATCCGCACCGGATAGATCGCTTGGTCGAAAATGACTTGGACGACCGAGGGCTCGCTCGGCCGGCGATAAAGGAGTGCACGCACCGACATGATCCACCCTCAGCAACCCGCGCGAATACTGCCATACTGGCAAGAGGGCGCAGCACGGCCGGCGACAAATAAAGGCTCTTCCCCAAGACGCGGGGCTCATTGCGCCGTTGCGCCACAATATCTGGTGTGATTTAAGATTTGAATTCGCTTTCATAACATTTCGACGGCATCAGGCGTCGTCCGGCGCGCGGCCCACCCGTTTGTCGGTTGCGGCTCTCGCCAAATTCGCAAGGCTTAGCAAGGGGTTATGAGAAAGGGCGCAAGGCGCCGGGTGACGAATCACACGAAAAGCTTTGCCAGACGCGGATTCGTGTGAATTTGGGGGAACGCTTAACCGGCCGGAGGTTGCAGCAGACGAGGCGTGCACGCGCCTATTCATTCGCGGCGGTGGCCAGCGCCGGCGGCGGCGGCGAGGCGCCCGTGGCCAGCGCTACGGAGGTCAGCTTGCTCACGCCGCGGCGGCCGGAGCTGCGCGCGCCGGAGGAATTGTTCGACAGCACAAAGTCGGAGATGCGCGGCACGATCTCGGCGCGGAAGCGCGAGCCGTTGAACACGCCATAGTGGCCGACCGCCGGCTGCAGCCAGTGTGCCTTGCGCTCGGGCGGGATGTTGACGCACAGCCGATGCGCCGCCTCGGTCTGACCGACGCCGGAAATGTCGTCGTTCTCGCCTTCGACCGTGAGCAAGGCGACGCGACGGATCTTCCCCGGATCGACGCGGATGCCGCGATGGGTCATCACGCCTTTCGGCAAGGCGTGACGCACGAACACGGTCTCGACCGTCTGCAGATAGAACTCGGCGGCGAGATCCATGACGGCGAGATATTCGTCGTAGAACTCGCGATGTTTCTGCGCGGAGTCGCCATCGGCCTGGACGAGATGAAGGAACAGCTTGCGGTGCGCCTCGATGTGCCGATCGAGGTTCATGCTGACGAAGCCGTGCAGCTGCAGAAAGCCGGGATAGACGTCGCGCATGAATCCGGGATTGGGAAACGGCACCTTGGTGATGACGTTGCGGCGGAACCAATCGATGCCGCGTTGTTCGGCAAGGACGTTCACCGCCGTCGGGTTCACCCGGGTATCGATCGGGCCGCCCATCAGCACCATCGAATTGGGAACGTAGTGGTCGTTCTCCGCCTCCATGCGGGCGACGGCGGCGAGCACCGGGACCGACGGCTGGCACACCGCGAGCATGTGCACGTCGCCGCCGAGCAGATGCAGCATCGAGATCAAATAATCGATGTAGTCGTCGAGATCGAAACCACCCTCCGACAGCGGCACCATGCGCGCGTCCACCCACTCGGTGAGATAGACGTCGTGGTTGGGCAAAAAGCCCTCGACCGTGCCGCGCAGCAGCGTTGGATAGTGTCCCGACATCGGCGCGACGATAAGCAGGCGCGGCTGCGGCCGGCGCGGCGGCCGCTCGAAGACGCGCTCGAAGTGCAAGAGCCGGCAGAACGGGCGCTCCCACACCGGAGAGATACGGACCGGGACGTGCTCGCCGCCGACCACCGTCGAGGCGATGTTCCATTCCGGCTTGCCGTAGCGACGGGTCGAGCGCTCGAAGAGCTCGAGACCCGCGGCCATGGTCTTGCCGAAGGCGGTATAGGACAGCGGGTTGGCCGGATTGCGATAGAACAGCCGCGCGGCATCGGCGAAGGCGCGGGAGGGATTGAGCGCGGCTTGGCTCATTTCGTAGAGCCAATAGGCCGGCGCCGCGTACATCGGGCCATTGACGCCCGCTGCGACCGGGGCGCCGCCGAATTCGCCAATCGCCATTTTCCCGGCCCTCGGCGGCTTTTGCCGCACTGCAGCATCTTGTCTTGAATCTGACATACAGTCAATCTCTTCGGCAGGTTATCCACCCGCTACCACAACTTAGATAATGATCTGGCGGGCGTTGTTGCGTTTGCGCCGCAGCAAGGCTGGTATGATCAACCCGAGGGAACCTCACGCAAATAAACCATCGGCCGACCGGCTATTCGCCGCTCTGCAGCAGCGAGCCGACGCGCCGCGCGCTCTTGAGCAGTTGCAGGAAGGCAAACACGCCGGCGGCAAAATAAAGCACGTTGAGCACGAACGCCTCGAGCATCAGGTCGATGCGGATCACGTGCTCCATGAGCAGCGCACGCATCCCCTCGAACACATAGGTCGGCGGCAGCGTCCAGGCGATCGCTTGCAGCCAGCTCGGCAACACGCTGACCGGATAATAGACGCAGGCGAGCGGCATCAGCACGAACATCAACGTCCACGCCAGCGACTCCGCACCCATGCCGTTGCGCAACAGGACGCCCGCAACGACGATGCCCACCGCCCAGCTCGTCAGGATCAGATTGACGAAGAACGCCGCGAGCGCGAGGCCAAGCCCATAGACGTTGAACCCGAAGAAGGCCATCGCCAGGAAGGTCACCGGCAGCATGCCGATGGCAAGCCGGATCAGGCTCATGATCATCAGCGCGCAGACGAATTCGATCGGGCGCAACGGACTGATCATCAGGTTGCTCAGGTTGCGCGACCACATCTCCTCGAGAAAGGACACCGAGAAGCCGAGTTGGCCGCGAAACAACACGTCCCACATCAGCACCGCGGCGATGAAAACGCCGCTGGCGCGGGCGAAGAACCCCGAATTCTGGGCGATGTAGAACTGCAGAAATCCCCAAACGAAGAGCTGCACCGCCGGCCAATAGATCAGCTCGAGAAGCCGCGTCCAGGACGAGCGCAAGAGGTAGACGTAACGCAGCACCATCGCGCCGATGCGATGCGGCGCCAATGTTATCGCGCTGGTCGCGGCCGCGCTCATTGCGCCGCCTCGCGCGCTTCGCCGCGCCCGCGCGCGACGTCGAGAAACACCTCTTCGAGCGTCTGGCGGCCATAGCGGACGAGCAGGCGCTGCGGGGTATCGTCATCCTCTATGCGTCCGCGCTTCATGATGATGACGCGCTCGCACAGGCGCTCGACTTCCGCCATGTTGTGGGAAGCGAGCAGCACGGTGGCGCCGCGCTCCTTGCGAAACTGCTCGAGGTGGCTGCGCACCCAGTCGGCGGTGTCCGGGTCGAGCGAGGCGGTGGGCTCGTCGAGCAGCAGCACCTGCGGCGAATTGATCAGCGCCTTGGCGAGCGCGACGCGGGTCTTCTGCCCGGCCGAAAGCTTGCCGGTCGGCCGGTCGAGAAATTCCGTCAGGTCGAGGGACTCCGCCAGCGTGGCGATGCGGGCGTCGAGATCCTCCACCGCGTAGAGCCGTCCGAACACTTTGAGGTTCTGCCGCACGGTCAGCCGGTGCGGCATGTCGACATAGGGGCTCTCGAAATTCATCTTGTGCAGCACGTGGTAGCGCTGGCGCGGCATGTCGGCGCCGAGCACCCGCACCGTGCCGGAGGTGGGCATCACCAGGCCCATGATCATGGCGATGGTGGTGGTCTTGCCGGCGCCGTTCCCGCCGAGGAGCCCGGTGATGGAACCGCCTTCGAGCCCGAACGAGATGCCGTCGACCGCGCGGGTGGTCTTGTAGACCTTCACCAGCTGGTCGACGGCAATGACGGGCTCCACGATTTTGGCCATGTAAAAAGTCGCCCTGCGCGGAACCGCACATGTGGCGTGGAGCCGCGCACGAGGCAAGAGGCATGGGCGGTGCTCGTCCCCGCCGAGCATGCGGCGACGGCGACCGTTGAGCACGTGCGGCGAAGGCGTACATTGTTGTCGCATGACCGAGCAGCTTGCGGAGGAAGCGCATCGGACCGGGCGCAGCGTGCGGCTCGACACGCTGGTGCGCCTGCGCTGGCTGGCGGTCATCGGCCAGACCACCGCCGTGCTCGTCGTCTATTTCGGCCTCGATTACGAGCTGCCGATCTGGGCGTGCCTCGCGGTAATCGCGCTCGCCGCCTGGCTCAACGTGGCGCTGCGCATTCGTTTCCCCATGACGCAACGGCTCGAGCCCGACCGGGCGGCGTGGCTGCTTGCCTTCGATATCGCCGAGCTCGCGGTGCTCCTGTTCTTCACGGGCGGGCTGGAAAACCCCTTCGCGTTCCTTTTTCTCGGGCCGGTTCTGATCTCGGCCACCGCACTGCCTGCGCGCATGACGCTGATGCTCGGCGGCTTCGCCGTCGCCTGTGCCACCGTGCTCGTGTTCGTGCACGACCCGCTGCCCTGGGATGCCGAGCCGCCGCTCGAACTGCCCGCCGTCTATGTGATGGGGGTTTGGCTTTCCCTCTTGCTCGCGATCGCGTTCATCGGCCTGCACGCCTGGCAGATCACCGAGGAATCCCGCCAGCTCGACGACGCGCTGGCGGCGACCGAATTGGTGTTGGCCCGCGAGCAGCATCTCTCCCAGCTCGACGGGTTGGCCGCCGCCGCCGCCCACGAGCTCGGGACGCCGCTCGCCACCATCACGCTGATTGCCAAGGAGCTGCAGCTTGCGATCAAGCCGGAGTCCGAACACGCCGATGACGTGCGCCTGTTGAACGAGCAGGCCAAGCGCTGCCGCGCCATTCTCGCGAAACTGACCGAGCTCTCGAGCGGCGCGCCGTTCGACCGCATGAAGCTCTCCACGCTGATCGAGGAAGTGGTGGCGCCGCATCGCAACTTCGGCGTTGCCATCAACGTCGCCGTGGCGCCAGGCGAGGCGGCCGAGCCGGTCAGCGGCCGCAATCCCGCCATCCTCTACGGCCTCGGCAACCTGCTCGAGAACGCCGTCGATTTCGCCCATGAGCGGGTCGAGGTCGCCGCCTCCTGGAGCGGTCAGGACGTGGCGGTCACCATCACCGACGACGGTCCGGGCTTTGCCCCCGAGATCATGGACCGCATCGGCGAACCCTATGTCACCAACCGCCGCCGGCAAGGCGTCGATGGCGAGGCGAGCGGCCTGGGACTGGGCTTTTTCATCGCCAAGACCTTGTTGGAACGCTCAGGCGCTACGCTCGACTTCAAAAACCGCGCATTTCCGGACCGCGGCGCAATCGTCAGCGTGCGCTGGGGCCGCGGCGACTTCGAAGGCGCCCCCGCGTTCGCCTCCTAACATATTCGGCGGCGGCCAAGCCGCTGCCGGGCGCAGCCTTTCGGCCGCGCGCGCAACCGGAGTTTCATTATCGATTATTCACTTGAGGTTGGCGGGCGCGCCCCTAGATTAGGCCGCAAAACTCGGGAGTGAACCGTCGCCGCGCGCCGTCTGATCGGCCCGCCGGCGCCAGGCCTGGAGGCGTAAATGGCGATGGCCGACCTGCTGGCGGTGATGCCGGCCGATCGCTCGCTGCTGATCGTCGAAGACGACAAATCGTTCCTGCAGCGGCTCGCCCGCGCCATGGAAGGCCGCGGCTTCACCGTGACCACCGCCGAGTCGGTGGCGGATGGGCTAAACCAGCTCGAAACCGCATCCCCGGCTTTTGCCGTCGTTGATATGCGGCTCGAGGACGGCAATGGGCTCGACGTGATCTGCGCGCTCAAGCGCCGCCGTCCCGACGCCCGCGCCATCATCCTGACCGGCTACGGCAACATCGCAACCGCGGTGAACGCGGTGAAGCTCGGCGCCGTCGACTATCTCTCCAAGCCGGTGGACGCCGACGACGTGGTCGCGGCATTGCTCGCGCTCGAGGGCCGCAGAGCCGAGCCGCCGGAAAACCCGATGTCGGCCGACCGCGTGCGCTGGGAGCATATCCAGCGTATCTACGAGCTCTGCAGCCGCAACGTGTCGGAGACGGCGCGCCGCCTCAACATGCACCGCCGCACGCTGCAGCGCATTTTGGCCAAGCGCGCGCCGAAGTGACCGCCTGCCTCAGGCGTCTAACCCATATGGCCCTTCCGGATCGGCGAGCGCCGACAGGCGCAGCGCCGCCGCGCGTGCGAAGGCGAGCATCATGCTCTTGCGGGTGGTCCCGTGCAGCCGGTGCTCGGGCGCCTCGCACACCACGGATGCGCCGAAGGCATCGGCAACGATGAGGCCGACGTCGGGGGGAAAAATCTCGCACGGCACTTCGAGCGTGGCAGCGAAAAACAACCGGTCGCAATGCAGCCGGTAATCGATCCACTTCTGATCGGCGCGAAGGTCAGCGATGGACGACTTGATCTCGACAATCCACACTTCGCCGTCGGCGCCGAGCGCCACCAGATCGGCGCGGCGGCCCGATGCCAGCGGCAATTCGCTGACCACCGAGAAGCCCAGCGAATGCAAAAGGCGCGTGGTGCCACGCGCCACGGCGAGCGCGGTCGGCGATTGCCGACCGTCGACAGGCAGCGCAGCGGCGAGCGAACTGATGCTCATGGAATGAAGCAGCCCCGGCAACGGTGTGATTGTGCTCGCACGACGAAACCGCACGCCACGCACGACGCTGCACTCCCGAGGCGACCCGCAAAGAGGATCATAGCGCGCGCTCGCGTCAAATCTAGTTGCCGGGCGTTAACTGCAGCAACACCCCGTGTCTGCAGGTGGCCATGTCGGTCGGCTGCGCCGGAGAAGACCGAGTCTCATCCGGCGACCGAGCTTGCCTGCGCGCGTTGCGTGAAAGCGGCGGCGAGCGCGTCGCGATTGGGCGCGATGATGCCGCGCTCGGTGATGAGGCCGCTGACCAGCCGCGCCGGGGTCACGTCGAAGGCGTAATTCGCCACCGCCGAGCCTTCCGGCACGACGCGCACGCGCTCGATGCGGCCGTCGCCGGTGAGGCCGGTGACGGTTGCAACCTCGTCCGCACCGCGCTGTTCGATCGGAATCTCGGCGCGCCCATCGCTGAGCGAAAAGTCGATGGTCGGCGACGGCAGCCCGACGTAGAACGGCACGTCGTTGTCCTTGGCGGCGAGCGCCTTAAGATACGTGCCGATCTTGTTGCAGACATCGCCGTTGGCGGTGACCCGGTCGGCCCCGACGATCACCGCGTCGATCATGCCGTGCTGCATCAGGTGGCCGCCGGTGTTATCGGCGATCACCGTGTGCGGAACGCCGTGTTGGCCGAGCTCCCAGGCGGTCAGCGCCGCGCCCTGATTGCGCGGACGCGTCTCGTCGACCCACACATGCAGCGGCACGCCCCGGTCGTGCGCCACGTAGACCGGCGCCAAGGCGGTGCCGACATCGACGGTCGCGAGCCAACCCGCATTGCAGTGCGTGAGGACCTGCGCCGGCTCGCCCGATTTCTTGTTGGCGGCGATGGCCGCGAGGAGCTTTGCGCCATGGCGGCCGATTGCCTGATTGATGGCGACATCCTCCTCGCAGATCTCGGCGGCGCGGCGATAAGCGGCGGCGAGGCGCTCCTCGCGCGGGCGGTTGCGCACCGCGCCCACCATCTCCTCGAGCGCCCATTTGAGGTTGACGGCGGTCGGACGGGTGGCGGCGAGCATTGCACAGGCGCGCTCGAGCGCTTCGTCGGAGGCATCCGCACGCAAGGCCAGCGCCACCCCATAGGCCGCCGTCGCTCCGATCAGCGGCGCGCCACGGACCTGCATGGTTGCAATGGCGCGCGCGACGTCCTCGAGCGTGGTGAGGCGGACGGTGGTGAAGCGATGCGGCAGCGCGGTCTGGTCGATGATGCCGACCGACCAGCCGTCGCCCTCGACCCAGATGGTGCGCCTAGGTTTGCCGTCGACTTTCATGGCGCCACACATAGCTGCGATTGAGCGAAAGGCAAGGCGTGCGGCCTCCCTCTCCCCGCGGGCGGCGAGAGGTGATAGAGAGGCACGGGGGAGAGCGCATGCCGATCGATTACGAGACGGAATACAACAATCGCGCCCGCGTGCCTGAGCACCTCGAAATCTTCGCGCGCTGGGCGCGCGAGGCCGAGGACTATCGCGCCGAGGCGATGAAGGAACGGCGCGCCGAGCTCGGGCTGAGTTACGGCTCGTCGCTACGCCAGTTCATCGATGTGTTTTCGCCGCGCGGCGCGACCGCGGCGCCGCTCGCGCTGTTCATCCACGGGGGGTACTGGCGCTCGCTCGATCCATCGATGTTCAGCCATATGGCGCGCGGGCTCAATGCCCACGGCGTGACGGTCGCGGTGGTCGGCTACGATCTCTGTCCGGAGGTGACCATCGCCGAGATCATCGATCAGATCCGGCACGCGTGCCTGTTCCTTTGGCTGCGCACGAGCCAACGCATGATGATCTACGGCCACTCCGCGGGCGGACATCTCGCCGGCGCGATGGTGGCGACCGACTGGCAGGCACGCTATCCGAAGGCGCCTCCAGATTTGGTGCCTACGGCGTACTCGATCTCCGGCCTGTTCGATCTCACGCCGCTGGTCGGCATCACGATGGCCCAGGATTTGCGGCTCGACGAGGAGGAGGCGCGCCGCGTCTCGCCCCTGTTCTGGCCGGCCCCGAAGGGGCGCGTCTTCGACGCCGTCGCCGGCGCGCTCGAATCGAGCGAGTTCCTGCGCCAGAGCCGCACCGTCGCCGAGCAATGGGGCAAGGCCGGCGCGCAAACCCGCTACGAGGCGATTGCCGCAACAAATCATTTCACCGTTCTCGACGCCTTGGCGGATCCGCAGAGCGCGATGGTCGCCCGCGTCACCGAGCTGGCATCGGGGCCGGAAATGACGAAGGCCGCTTTGCAGCGCGGCAGCTAGTGACCGGAGAAAGCCTGGATTCCGGTCTGCGCGCGGCCGAGGATCAGCGCGTGGATGTCGTGCGTGCCTTCGTAAGTGTTGACGGTCTCGAGGTTGCACAGCACGCGCATGACGTGGAACTCATCCGAGATGCCATTGCCGCCGTGGATGTCCCGGGCGATCCGCGCGATGTCCAGCGCCTTGGCGCAATTATTGCGCTTGAGCAGCGACACCGCCGCCGGCGCGGCGCGTCCCCGCTCGAGCAGCCGCCCGAGCCGCAGCGCCGCGTGCAGGCCGAGCGTGATCTCCGTCTGCATGTCGGCGAGCTTCTTCTGAACGAGCTGGTTGGCGGCAAGCGGACGGCCGAACTGCTTGCGATCGAGCGCGTATTGGCGCGCGCGATGCCAGCAGAACTCCGCCGCGCCGATGGCGCCCCAGGCGATGCCGGCGCGCGCCACGTTGAGGCAGCCGAAGGGCCCGGCGAGCCCCTTGGCGTTCGGCAACAGGTTCTCCTCCGGCACGAAGGCATCTTCGAGCACGATTTCGCCGGTGATCGACGCGCGCAATGAAAGCTTGCCTTCGATTTTCGGCGTCGAGAGGCCCTTGGTGCCGCGTTCGATCAGGAAGCCGCGGATGACTCCGTCGAGCTTGGCCCATACCAGCGCGAGGTCTGCGACCGGGGAATTGGTGATCCACATCTTGGTGCCGGTCAGGCGATAGCCGCCGGGCGCCTTTTGCGCGCGCGTCACCATCGATCCCGGATCGGAGCCGTGATCCGGTTCGGTGAGGCCGAAGCAGCCGACGATCTCGCCCGATGCGAGCTTCGGCAGATAGCGCTTGCGCTGCGCTTCGCTGCCATAGGCGAAGATCGGATGCATAACGAGCGAGGACTGCACCGACATTGCGGAGCGGTAGCCGGAATCGACGCGCTCGATCTCGCGCGTGATCAGTCCGTAGGCCACATAGCCGAGGGCGGCACCGCCGTACTCTTCCGGTATCGTCGGCCCGAGCAGGCCGAGCGCGCCCATCTCGGAGACGATGGCGCGATCGAAGCGCTCCTGGCGATTGTCCATGAGCACGCGCGGGAACAGCTTGTCCTGGGCATAGCCGCGCGCGGTGTCGCGCACCATGCGCTCTTCCTCGGTGAGCTCGCTTTCGAGGTCGAGCGGATCCTCCCAGTTGAACGCGGTGTCCTCGCGTTGCGGCACCGAGCGATGGCTGCGCGTTTCGGCGGTCTGGGTCATCGGATGCTCCGCGCTTGGGCTGCGCCGACGCGTTCTCCCCGGGAAACTGACGTCCGCCCGGATCGCGTCCGATTGCAGGTGAAAACGCTCAAGCCTTTCATGCCCACGTTCGCCCGTGGGATTCAAGGGGCCTGCCGGCCCCGCATTGCCGCGCCGGGATCGATCGGCTAATGACGTCCGCAGCGCGCCCGTAGCTCAGCTGGATAGAGCGCTGCCCTCCGAAGGCAGAGGTCGTGAGTTCGAATCTCGCCGGGCGCGCCAGCAGCATCAACCATTTAGCGCGGGTAGTGATGCAGCCTCCGCACCGGCTGTCCGCGAAATGTCCGCGTTCGGCGCACGTAGTGCCAGGAAGCGACATATGCACCGCCGCAAGCAGCACCACCTCAGTCACCTCGTCGGCGCCGGCGACGATGAAACTGCGCGGATTGTCCGGCCGAGCGCTGAAATTATGTAAAAATTGC
>Ga0307277_10000536_pt1 | contig 14159 bp, 14 predicted proteins | sample ER_DNA_116_FD_194473 | JGI IMG/M metagenome (GOLD analysis project Ga0307277, IMG submission 194473) | Bulk soil microbial communities from the East River watershed near Crested Butte, Colorado, United States - ER_DNA_116 | ecosystem: Environmental > Terrestrial > Soil > Floodplain | place...
CTCGTTGAAGATGAAGCCCGCCGTCTCATTCGGGATAAGGCTGTCCCACGAGAACGACCCGACGTCCTGGTAGTTGAGGCTCGTGTCGGCCTTGATCGCGGGCACGTCCTTACCCGAGACACCGTTGATCACCTGTGCGTTGCCGGTACGGAGATTGGTGAGGCGCACATCCGGGTCGATGATCGGCCGGACGGTGATCTTGTCGAGATACGGAAGCTTGCTGCCGTCGGTGTCCTTGCCCCACCAGGTGGGGTTCTTCTCGAGGGTGTAGTGATCGTTCTTCACGGCCTCGGTGAGAATGAACGGACCGGTGCCGGCCTTGAACGGCTTGAGTGTGAAGTCCGTCCCCATCGCCGTCTGGACGGCTTTCGAGACCATCATGCCGGCACGATCGACGAGCGCGCCGAGGAGCGGCGCGAACGCGGACTTGAGATTGAACTTCACGGTCTTCGCGTCGACGACGGTGACGGTGTCGACGGAGCTCAGGTCACCGGTTCGCTGCGAGCCGCTCGTGTTCTTGTAGCGCTCGATGTTCCACTTCACGGCCTCGGCGTCGAAGGCCGTGCCGTCGTGGAACTTCACGTCCGTCCGGAGCGTGAAGGTCACGGTCTTACCGTCGGTCGACGTCTCCCATTTCTCCGCGAGCCACGGAATGATGTTGCCCTTGGGATCGACGCGGACCAGCGAGTCGTACATCGCGTAATGGATGTTCCGATCCACGAACAGGCTCGAAAGCATTGGGTCGAGGTTGCTTACGTCGTTCTCGAGCGCAAAGGTGATCGAGCCGCCGTAGCTGCCTTTCGCCGCGGCGCTGGGTGAGGCGCTCCCGCCACCCGCCGGTTGCTGACCGCCGGAGCAGGCGACGAGAAGAATCGCGAACGAAGCGACAAGTGCCACGAGATAGCGGGCGGAACGCATAGATACCCCCTCCCGAACCGACCGGGTTTCACGCAGGATACGTCCGCCCGCTATCGGCGGTTCAGAGCCTTAGGTGGCGTCGATGTCGGATTTCGGGCGTTCATCGACGATGCGCTCTTCACGGAGCCGCTCGCCGCCTTTTCTTCCGAATCCCGAAAGGAGCGGTGGTCGAGTGATCACGGCCTCCCGCTTCACGGTGCGGGAACCGAACGGACCGACCCCGACGCTGCGGCCCGGCACGGGACCGGCTTCGCGAGCGACGTACGGCGCCGCCACAGGAACCGCGTGCGACGGGGCGAGCAGGCCACCGAGCCAGCCGCCGAAGATCGCCGCCAGGAAGCCGAGGAGCGCGCCGAACGTGAGCGCGTTGCCGAGGCTGTCGATGTTGAGGCCGGCTGCACCCGGAACGAGCGTGGTCAGGTCGTTCACTCCGATCCCCGCGAACGCCCCGTTCGCGGCGGCGTAGCTCAGAAGGACGAGCACGAGAAGGACGAACAGGCTGAAGAAAGCCGTGAGCATGCCGTGCCAGCTGGTGCGGTATCCGGCCATGCGGCCCGCGACGTAACCGCCGATCAGGTACGAGACGAAGATCCCGACGATCACCGGGATGGCGGTCGCGACGTCGTTGCTCCCGATCGTGGGGTTGGCGCCGGCGAGGACGGCGGCGACCGCGGGCGCGACGAGCGCCATGGCGCCGATCGTCGCGATCCACCCACCGAGGACCGACATCCACGAGGTGGACGGGCGTACGTGAACTGTGTTCATAACACCCTCCTGCAAAGAGAAAAGTTCGAGGGGGCGTCGTGCAAAACGCTGGCCAGCCCGTCGCCCGGCGGTCGACTAGGCGAGCGCTGCCTTTGCGCCGGCCGCCTTCGCGAATTTGTCGGCGAGGTCCGTCTTCTCCCACGGCAGGTCGGGTCTTCCGAAGTGGCCGTAGGTGGCGGTCTGCCGATAGATGGGGCGGCGCAGCCCGAAGCGATCGATGATCGCGCCGGGCCGGAAGTCGAAGTGCTCCTCGATGAGCTTGCGGATCGTTTCGTCGGAGACCGTTCCCGTGCCGAACGTCTCGACGTTGAGAGAGATCGGCTGCGCGCCACCGATGACGTACGCGATCTGCAGCTCGAAGCGATCCGCGAGTCCCGCTCTGACGATGTTCTTCGCCACATAACGCGCCGCGTATGCAGCGGAGCGGTCGACCTTCGTTGCGTCCTTGCCGCTGAACGCGCCGCCGCCGTGTCGCGCGTATCCGCCGTACGTGTCGACGATGATCTTGCGTCCGGTGACCCCGGCGTCGCCCATCGGCCCGCCGATCGTGAACGCCCCGGTCCCGTTCACGAGGTACTTCGTTTTGGAATCGAGCCATGTCCCGCCAATGGCGGGACGGATGACCTGCTCGCGGATCTCGTTGCAGAGGCGCTGGTAGTCGATGCCGGGGTCGTGCTGCGCGGCGACGACGACCGTGTGCACGCGCTTCGGCACGCCCTTCTCGTACTCGACCGTGACCTGGCTCTTCCCGTCGGGCCGCAGGTACGGGAGCGTCCCGTCCTTTCTCGTCTTGGCGAGCTGGCGCGCGACAGCGTGCGCGAGCGTGATGGGGAGCGGCATGAGCTCGGGCGTCTCGCGGACGGCGAAGCCGAACATCATCCCCTGGTCGCCGGCACCGAGCTCCATCGCGTCGATCCCCTCGCGCGCCTCGATCGATTCGTTGACGCCCTGCGCGATCTCCGGCGATTGCTCCTTGATCGCGGTCAGGACGCCGCAGGTGCGGTAGTCGAAGCCGTAGTCGGCGTTCGTGTAGCCGATGTCCTGCACGACGCCGCGGACGAGATGCGGAACGTCGACGTACGCGTGGGTCGTGACCTCGCCCGCCACGAGGATGACTCCGGTGGTCGTCGCCGTCTCGCAGGCGACGCGCGAGTTGGGATCCTGGTGGAGGCACTCGTCGAGCATCGCGTCGGACACCTGGTCGCAGAGCTTGTCGGGGTGCCCTTCGGTGACGGACTCGCTCGTGAAGAGCACGCGGTCCGCCGATTTGAACGACTCGGTCATCAGGTTCCCGCCTTCCACGACCGCGCGTACTCGGCCTGCGCCTTGGACATGGTGTCGATGTTCATGCCCATGGCCTCGAGCTTCCGGCGCGCGATCTCCTCATCAAGCTCGCGCGGGACAGGGTAGACCCGCGGCTCGAGCTCCTTGCCGTGCTTAAGCAAAAATTCGATCGAGAGGACCTGGTTCGCGAAGCTCATGTCCATGACGGCGGCCGGATTCGCCTCTGCGGCCACGTGGTTCAGGAGCCGGCCTTCGGCGAGGACGAACACCTTCTTATCCGGCAGCTGGTACTCCTCGACGAAGCGCCGGATCTCGCGCCGGCCTTTCGCCATCTCGGCGAGCGCGCCGAGCTCGATCTCGTCGTTGAAGTGACCGACGTTCGCGAGGATGGCGCCGTCCTTGAGGAGACCGAAGTGCGGCCGGCCGATGACGTTGAGGTTCCCGGTCGCGGTGAAGATCACGTCCCCGCGCTTGGCGGCCTCGGCGACCGTCGCGACCTGGAACCCGTCCATCGCGGCCTCGAGCCCGCGCAGCGGGTCGACCTCGCAGATGGTCACGATCGCGCCCATCCCGCGAAGGCGCTCGGCGACACCGCGCCCGACCCAGCCGTAGCCGCACACGACCGCGCTCTTGCCGGCGAGGAGCAAGTTGGTCGCGCGGAGGAGACCGTCGATCGCCGATTGGCCGGTGCCGTACTGGTTGTCGAACATGTGCTTGGTCTGCGCCTCGTTGACCGCGACGATCGGGTACTTGAGGACACCCTCCGCGGACATCGCGCGCAACCGGATGACACCCGTCGTCGTCTCCTCGGTGCCGCCCCGGACACCGGGGAGGAGCTCGCGGCGGTCGGTGTGAAGGAGCGTCACGACGTCCGCGCCATCGTCCATCGTGATGTGCGGCTTGGTCTCGAGCACCGCGTTGATGTGCCGGAAATAGGTGTCGCGATCTTCGCCCTTCCGCGCGAAGGTTGAGATGCCCTCGCGCGCGACGAGGGACGCAGCCGCGTCGTCCTGCGTCGAGAGCGGATTCGACGCGCACAGCGCCACGTCGGCGCCGCCGTCGCGCAGCGCGAGCGCGAGGTTCGCAGTCTCGGTCGTGACGTGCAGGCACGCCGCGATACGAATACCTGCGAACGGGCGCTCTTTCGCGACACGCGCGCGGATCTGGCCGAGAACGGGCATCTCTCGCGCGGCCCATTCGGTGCGCCGCATGCCCGCGTCGGCGAGCTCGAGGTCGGTGACGTCGTACTTCGGAGCCTTCGTCGCGACCGCCATCTATTTCTTCTCCTTCAACGAGCCGAACAGCCGCTCCCAGCCGGGGCGCCGCACCGCCGGCCCTTCGATGAATTGACCGTGCGTCTGATAGCCGAGGCGCTCGTACACGGCGATCGCGGGCGCGTTGTCCTCGCGCACGTTGAGGACGACGTCGCGGTGCTGATCGAGCGCGGTCTCCGTGACCGCGGAGGTGCACGATCGCGCCATACCGCGGCCGCGATAGGCGAGGCGCGTGAGGACGTTCCCGACCGCGGCGATGCCCGATTTCGTCGAGCGAACGTGTGTGCCGGCCGCCGCGACGAGGACGTCGGCGTGATAGATGCCGAAGTAGATCTCGCGCCGCATGCGCTCGGGCGTGAAGTAGGTGCGCGACGCGTGTCCGTACAGATCGATGACCGCGTCGAGGTCGTCGGCGCGCAGGCGTCTGACCTCCTGGTTGATGCGCGGACGGAACCGCTGGACGTTGGTGTTCATCCGCCGCATGTGGTCGACGCGTTCGAACCGATAGCTCATCTCGATGGCGCCGCGCGAGCGCGGCGGCGTCGCGAGAAGCACTCGTGGCTCGCGGATCGCCTCGCGGAAGATGGCGGCGAGGCCGTCCGAGGCGCCGGTCGCGAAGCACGGGCGGAACGGAAGGCCTTCCACGACCATCACGACCGCCGCGATCTCGCCGTCGCGCCGCGCGATCCACCAGCGCGCGCCTTCGATCTCGGGCTGGTCGATGTCGGCCAGGGCGTACGCCGCCATCAGTCGATCGCGCTCGAGGAACGCGCGCGCCTCTTCGGCGGACGCGTGAGCGTCGATCTTGATCTCGGGCAGCGACGGGGCCGCGGTCATCGGTCCTCCCTTTATGGGATCGGGACCAAGCGGGCCTCCGCCGGTCGCAGGTGTTGCGAGGATTCTAGCCGGTCAGTATTTGATCAGCGTTGCGATCTCGTAACCCGCGAGCTTGTCGCGGCCTTTGAGCGCGGCGAGCTCGATGAGGAACCCGAGACAGACGATCTCGCCTTTGAGCTCCTTCACGAGCTCGATCGTGCCGGCCACGGTGCCACCCGTCGCGAGCAGATCGTCGACGATGAGGACGCGCGCGCCGGGTTTGATCGCGTCCTTGTGCATCTCGAGCGTCGCCGAGCCGTACTCGAGGTCGTACTCGACGCTCACCACGTCGCCCGGCAGCTTGCCGAGCTTGCGCACCGGAACGAAGCCGACGCCGAGCTTGTACGCGATCGGCGCCGCGAAGATGAAGCCGCGCGACTCCATGCCGACGACGACATCGATCTTCTTCTGGCCGATCTTTGCGAGCAGCCCGTCGATCGCCGCGGCGAACGAGTCGCCATCCTTGAGCAGTGTGGTGATGTCCTTGAAGAGGATCCCGGGCTTCGGAAAGTCGGGAACGTCACGGATCTTGCTCGCGAGACGGTCGGTTTGTACCGGCACGACACAGAGAGTAATAGAGGGGCGCGTACAAAGTGGTCCTGATGATCGCGGGACAGCTCGTTCGGGCCGGGCGAGCGGCCACTCTCGGGCTCGCGCTCGTGGCGCTCGCCGGATGCGACGTTCAGATCCCCTCTGAGGGCGGGGGCATCTCGTTGCCGAAAGAGTTTCCCGAGGACTTCCCGATCCCGCCGAGCTCGAAGCTCCTGTTGGCGCAGGGCCCGCTCCCGTTCGTGCCGCCGGAAATGCGCGGGATGACCGCGCAGTGGTCGTCCACGCTCACTCGTGCCGAGCTCGAGAGCTTCTACGGAAAGTCCCATGCGTCGTGGAAGCCCTACGGTGCGCCGATCACCGGACCGAGCGCAGGGCCTCTCTCCCTCGGCACGATCTTCCTGCTGAGGCACGACGGCGACGGCGTCGGGGCCAGCGTCAGCGTCGGCGCGTCGAACATGATCGACAGCGGCATCCTCGTGCAGGCGACGATCATCCCGTCGGGGACCTTACCCCCGCCCTAGGACACGCACCTCTGGCAAACTGCCCCGATGCGATTCGATCTTCACACGCACTACTACCCAGCGGCCTACTTCGAGCGGATCGAACGAAGCGGCGGCGACTTCTCCTTCGGGACGAGCCCGACCGGCCAGCGGATCATCCGGTACAAAGGCGCGCGTTTCTTCGGGGTCACCGCGCCGATGACCGACGTCGCGAAGCGCCTCGAGGACATGGACCGCGTAATGATCGACACCGAGGTCCTCTCCCTGTCCACACCGAACGTGTACTTCGTCGAAGGCAAAGCGCAGGCCGACGTCGCGCGACTGGCGAACGACGCGTACGCCGAGCTCGCGCAGAAGCACCCGGGGAGGTTTCTCGGCTTCGCCTCGATCCCGATGGACGATCCCGACGCGGCGCTCTCAGAGCTTCGCCGTGCGATGGACGAGCTGCGCATGCAAGGCGTCGTGGTGCTCTCGAACATCCGCGGCCGCGCGCTAGCCGATCCGGTCTACCGGCCGTTCTTCGAGGAGGCCGATCGCAGGAAGGTCTGCGTGTTCGTCCATCCGATGATCCCGGCCGCGGCCGATGCCTTCACCGAGTATGTGCTCGGTCCCATCGTCGGCTTTCCGTTCGACACGACCGTCGCGATCGCCAAGCTCTGCTACGCGGGAGTCTTCAAGCAGCTTCCGAACATCCGCTGGCTGGTCGGCCACGCGGGCGGTGCGGTCCCCTATCTCATGGAACGCATGGACTCGGGATGGCGCGACTTTGCCGAGTGCCGCGTCAACATCGATCAGCCGCCGTCCTTCTATCTGAAGCGGCTCTACTACGACACGGTCACGTTCAGCCCGCACAACCTGCGCATGCTTCGCGACATCGTCGGGGCCGACCACATGGCAATGGGCAGCGACTATCCGCACCTGCTCGGATCGATCGAGAAGGCCGTGACCTCGATCGAGGGGATGGACTTCGCCGCGGCGGAGAAGGAGAGGATCTTCAGCGGAACGGCGCTCTCGATCGTGAACAACGCGAGGACCGCCGCCGTCGGCTAGCGATCCTTGCGAATCCGGCTTCGGTACTAGTACTCGATGCTTGCGGGGTTCATGGCTGTGCCGGTTGCGTCCACAAGTGCGTTCGGAGCGGTACAGGCCGCCGGAAAAGTCGGAGCCCGGCGCGCGCTGAATTGCGGTTCAGCATCCTTGTAACGCGGTCGTCACTTATCCGGCCTGGCGGACAGGTAAGAACTACGGACCAGGCGTGGGCGGTGAGGGGAAGCAGGGCGGCCGAGCTTTTGGCCAGACGGGCCGAGCTTCCTTCACGCTGTACGTGCTGCTCGGACCGTCGCTTGCGGTAGCCGTCGCCCTCGCTGGGTTCAGCCTCACCCAAGACGCCGTCGGTGAGCACCCGCCGAGCGACGCCGCGGCGACTGCGTCTCCCTCGTCGTCCACAAACGCGTCGTCGCCACCGACCCTCCCCGGTCCCGCGGCCACGTTCCCGAGCGCGACCGACGCGCGGACGGCGACACCGACCGCAACGTCCTCCGTCGCGGCACCGACCGCGCCACCGACCCAAACAAACTCGCCGACACTCGCACCGGTGCCCTCCGTCTCGACTCCTCCCACGCCGGCACCGACGAAGACCCCGCCCCTGCCGACGCTCCCGCCGGTCCCGACTCTCCCGCGCGTGTTTCCGTAGTGGGTCAGCTCAGCGCGACCGCGATCGGGATCGCCGACCGAGGAGCGGCACGCGTCGATCACAGGCGCGTCGAGACCGCCATCGGTGGGCTGCGCCTCGCGGCAGCCGCCGGGATCCTTGTTCTCGGCCAGATGGTGCCGAACGTGGGCCCGGTATTCGTGGTCGTCCTTGGGGTGTTCTTCGCCGGCTACGGACTTCTGGTCCTCCTCGCGTGGGCAAGAGCGCGAACTGAGACCGACCGCGAGCTCGCCTCACGTTTCAGCCTCGCGGCCGACATCAGCCTGGTCGGCTTCGCACTGTTCGTCTTCGCGCCGGACCCAAGCTGGACCGTGTATGCGTCCGGATTCCTCGTCATAGCGAGCGGAGGCATACGGTTCCGGAGCGGCGCGCTTCTCGCGGCGGCCTCACTGTCGCTCACATACGTCGTCGTGATGGGCTTCCGGGACGCTGCTCTCGGCATTCCATCGAGCGCCCCGCTCGTGATACTCCACCTGGTCGGCTACCTCACGGCAGGAACGTTGCTGAATGCGGTCCTCCCCGAGCTCGATGCGCTGCGCGAGCGCGAACACGACACCTACGAGCCGATCCTTCAGGCGCAGGCCGACGCGGGCGAGGCCGTCCTCATGACCGAAGCGGGTCGGCCGACGTATTGGAACAAGGCATTCGAGTCGCTGACGGGATACACCCAGGACGACCTGGCCGAAGCTCCAGCGATGTCGGACCTCGTCGTTGGCGACGATTCATTCGCGATGGCCGCGGTCGGCGATGGCCCGTTCCACGCGCACGTGCGCGCGCGCGACGGGAACCTGATCGACGTCGACGCGACGCGGCGACCAGGGCCTGCGAACGACGGCGACCGTTGCGTCTGGCTCCTTCGGGACGCGAGCGTCCGTCAACGCGCGGAGGCCGAGCTACGCGAAAGGGCGCTGCACGATCCGCTCACCGGTCTGCCCAATCGCGCTCTGCTGCACGATCGATTGACATCGGCGATCGCGGTCGCGCAACGGCAGGACACACCGGTCAGTCTCCTGATGCTCGACCTCGACGGCTTCAAGGCGGTCAACGACACGTGGGGTCATCACGCGGGTGACATGGTCCTCGTCGAGATCGCCGCTCGGTTGAGTGGGACGCTCCGGGATAGCGACACGGCGGCACGCCTGGGCGGCGACGAGTTCGTCCTGATGCTTCCCGCTACTCCGTTGCTCGGTGCCATCGAAGCATCGCGCGCGCTCGTCGATTTCATCGTCGCGCCGGTCGCCGTCGATGGGAAACCGGTCACGGTCGGGGCGAGCATCGGGATTGCGGTCTTTCCGAATCATGGACGCGACGCCGAGGTCCTCCTCGCCGCCGCCGATTCCGCGATGTACGCGGCCAAGCGATCCGGCGGCGGCTACCGCACATTCCAGGCGCACCTTGGGACGACTCAGCCGTGAGGGACTCGAGCGGCGCGCCTGAGATCGAGCGCCGTCGCATGACCCTCCTCACCCGAGTTCCTCTCCGCGGCGAAGCGCGCGCCACGACCGACGGTCGAGCCAGGAGCGGCGATCCACGCCTTACGCCACGCCAGCGTCAGGTCCTCGACGGCCTCATCCGCGGCCTCGCGAACAAAGAGATCGCGGCGGAGCTTGGGATCGGTCCCGACGCGGTGAAGCGGGTCATCTCGCGATTGCTGCTCAAGCTCGACGCGTCGAGCAGGACGGCCCTCGTCAAGCCCGCGCTTCAGACCGACGCCGCCCGGCGTCGACGCTCGCGTGCGCCGAGCGCTCTCAGCCTGCTCGACGTCGTACCGGTACCGGCGGTCGTCACCCGCGGCGAGACGCACCGGCTCGAGTACGCCAACGCCTTCGCAAAAAACATTCTTGCGAACGTGGAGCCCGGGATCGAACTACGGGACCTCCTGCCGCAGGCGCCGCGACGCGCGATCGCGCGCATCGCCGACGAGAGCTTCGCCGCCGGCACGCCCAGGATCGGACGGAGCGTGGTGCTTCACGACGTCACTCGAGTGGGCGCCCACTGGCGACGCGTCGATGTGTTCGCGAATCCCATCTACGACGGCGTCGGCAAGCTGGCGGGCCTGGTGATCTTTTTCGTCGACGTCTCCAACGATCCGCTGCCGACCCGATCGGCGACGGCTAGCGACCTACCAGCGAGAGACCGGGAGCGGCCTGCCTGAGCGCTCCCAGGAGCACGTCATACGGCATCTCTTTCGAAACACAGCCGGCAGCGCCCATTCCACGAGCCACCTCACAGATGTCAGTGTTGAACGTGTACATGACCACACGGATCTGAGGGAGCTGGTTTCCGACGATCGCGGTGATGGCGAGGCCGTCGGCGCCGGGGAAGATCTCGTCGACGATGAGCACCTCGGGTAGCAGCTCGCGGCACATCTCGATGCACTGGCGACCGTTCTTGGCGACGCCCACGCACTCCATGTCTCGCTCGGCGTTGATGAGGTAACGGAGGTTCTCTCGGATCGACGGGTGATTCTCGGCGACGAGGACTCTGGTTTTTGTCATGCGACCACTATCCGGCCGAGCGACCAAGGGACAAGGTCCCATTCGGGCACGTCGCTCGACCTCGCAGCACGGACGTACCCGAATGGGACCCTTGTGCCCGACCCGGTGCGGACGAATAGTCGGTGCACGATGCAGACAAGCCACTTCTCCCCCATCCCCCAGCGCCAGCGGAGCGGGCCCACCCTCCCGGCGGCCCGCTCCGCAGCGCAACCCCGAACGATTCGCGTCCTCATCGGCGACGCGGACCAGGCGTTCCGCCGCGGTCTTCGCGCCAGCCTCGCGGTCGACCCGCGCGTGGAGGTGGTCGGCGAGGCGTGCGACGGAGAGCAAGCGCTCGCGCTCCTACGACGGCTGCGTCCCGATGTTGCACTCGTCGACGAGGACATGCCGTCGTTCGGCGGCGCCGCGATCGCCCGGATCATCAGGACGGAGCTCCCGAATACGCGCGTCGTGATCCTCACCCGGCCGCAAGTGGAGGTGGGTCGATGAAACGGACCGAAGCCGATCCCGAGGCGGACTTCTACAGCGCGATCGTCTCCGAGCTGCGCCAACCACTCACGACCATCAGCGGAACCGCGCAGCTCGCCAAGCGCCTCATCAGCACAGATCCAGCCGGCGCGAGCGAGGCGCTCGACCAGCTCACCAAGCAGGTCGGGCGCATGAACTTGCTCATCGCCGAGCTTCGCGACCGCGCTCTCGACGCGGAGCATGTGGAGGCTTTGTTCAGGAAATGAGAAAGCTGCTCGAGCTCGTCGCTGTGATCGCGCTGCTCAACGTCCTTGCTTTCGAAGCGCTCGCGGACGGGCCCGCGCTGTCAGCACAGCCGGACGTCCGTCCGGACACGCAGGGCTCGACCGTCGGCGGATCCGCGTCGGCCACCGGAGGCAACGCCGGACCGGCAACCGTCGCATCGAGCGAGCCGGCGACAGCTTCGAGCTCGAATACCGCGGCGCCTGGATCGACGGCGCGTGGTTCCACGACGGCGACCGGCCCGGGCACTGAAGCGAGCGTGCCGGTGGGCGGATCCGCATCCGAGCCGAACCCATCCGCGCCCGACGGATCGACGCCGACGACGTCGGGGCCCGCGGCGGACGCCGATGCGAGCAGGACCAACGTGACCGCGTCGGACTCGCGAGTGCGAGCGAACGCCGACGCGGACGCGACCGCAGCGTTCGCCGGAGCGGTCACCGGCATCGGATCCGCGGAGGATCCAACCCGCGCCTCGACGTGCTCGACCGCTGAGGCGTCCCCCGGCGTCCCGACCGACGCCAGCCTCGGCACGAGCTGTGGCAGGGGGCCGTCGTCAGCGTCCGAGGACTTCTCGGCGAACAGCTCCGACGGAAACGGGGCGTCGGGAACGCCATCGGGCTCCGCATGCTTCCTCGCGGACGCTTCGGCGGGGCCGTCTCCAACAGCTGACGTCAACCATTCGTGCGGCGAGCAAGGCGCGACGCCTCCATCGGGCTCGTCCGCCGGAAGCGCGAACGGGTCAGGCAATGCAACGCCGACAACTCGCTCGAACACCAATGGCGAGAGCTTCGCGGCGACCCTCCTCGGCATCGAATCGCTTCCGTCGACGGCGACGGGCGCCGAGCCCGCGATGCTGCTCGGGACGACACTCGCGGGCGCCGGGCTCGTCCTCCTTCGCCGGAGTCGGCCGAAAAGCTAAACGGCGAACGCTCCACGAGAGCGGATCCCGAGCCGAATCACGATTCTTTTGATCGGGGCGCCACTAAAAGCCCACTTGACCTGGGATTGAGTAGGGCTAACAGTGAGCCAGGAATGCCAGGTCTGAGGCCCTCGACATAAGTCTCCGCGCGCTCGGCGCACGACGACGAAACGAGTCACCGACCGTCCTCATCGCGGACGACGATGCCGGGCTGCGCACGGCCACAAGAGTCGCGCTGTCTGCTCAAGGCTGGACCGTCTTCGAGGCCGCGAGCCCCGAAGAATGTCTCGCCCTGGCGCGCGAGCACCGCCCCGACGTGTTGCTGCTGGACGTGAACTTCGAGGGGCATGACCGCGATGGCTTCGCGGTGTGTCGCGAGTTGACGGCGGCGCGTGATACGAGATCCATCCGCGTTGTGTTGTTCACGGCGAACGACGATCCGGAGAACCGCGCCTTCGCGAGCGCCGTCGGTGCCACGGCCTTCATCGTCAAGCCTTTCGGCCCTGCCGATCTCGTCCGCCTCCTGCGCGTGGTCCGCGAGCAGGTGAGTGGCGATCACGCGGTCGGGCTCCGCCTGATCGAATCCGGCGTGATCACACCATCGCAGCTGGAAGATGCGCTCAGCGAGCAGCGCCTCCGCCGGGACGACAACACGCCGCTCGGCACCATCCTCGTTCAGCTCGGGGTCGCGACTCACGACGATGTGCAGCGCGCGCTCGCGCGCGAACAACGGTCGACCCTTCAGAGCGGTACGACCGCGCGATCGCGGGTAGCACTTCGTGTCGTGATCGCCGACGACAACGCCAGCGTTCGCGAGGGACTGCGCGAGGTGATCTCCGCGGAGGACGATCTCGTCTTGGTGGGCGTCGCGGCCGACGGCGCCGAGGCGCTTCGCCTCATCACCGAACATCGGCCAGACCTCGCCGTCCTCGATAACGACATGCCGCGACGAACGGGCCTCGAGGTGCTGCGCACGGTGCACGACAGCATGCCGAATACCGCCGTCGTCATGTTCACGCTCGATGACAGCATTCGCGAAGGGGCGCTGGCCGCCGGCGCGGCGGCCGTGCTGCCCAAGGACACGCCCATCGACACGCTGCTCGCTGAGATTCGCCGCCACGGCGGGCCTGCTCCGTTGGTGAAGGTGACCCGCAGCGTCGTCCTGACACGGCGCGACGTTGGCCGGGCGTGGCGGACGCTGGCCCAGCGACGGCGCGCCGTCACCGTGATCGCCGTCCTGCTGGTCGTCTACGCGGGAGCGTTCCTGTTGGGCGAACCCACGCTCGGCGCATCCGCCAGCCTGCTGGCGATACCGGTCGTCGCGCTCGGCGGCGCAGTACTTGGACCGGAGGGCGGCGTCGCGCTCGCGCTGCTTTCCTCCATCGTCAGCGCCGTCATGTGGCAAAGCACTGGTCACCAGGTCGGCGAGCCGATCCTGCGTATCGGCGGCAACGGGCTCGGCATCGTCGCTCTCGTCAGCGTCGGCGCCGGCTTCGGCGCGATGCGCCTTGTGCGCGGGCGGCTCGATACGCGCGCCCGCCGCGTTGGCGCGTTTGCGGAGGCGGCGGTCGCGTTGACCTCGGGTCTGGACCCGAGCACGCTCGGAATGCTCGCGGAAGCCGTTCTCGAGCTGGTCCCCGGGGATGCCGCGCTGATCTACGTCTCGGTGCCGGGCGGTGGGCTGGAGCTCGTCGCGGCGGCGGGCGTCGACAAGAGCGTGCTCGGCCAGCGGCGGACCGCCGGCGCGATCGCGAAGGCGTTCCGAGAAGCCCAGTCCACGCCGCTCACCGCTCTCGATGCGATTGCGATGGAAGACCTCGGGAACGCGCGCGCCGGCGTGGCCGTTCCGCTGAGCCGTCCGGGGGAACCACCCTGCGGTGTCCTTGCGGTCTTCGCCAACCGCCCCGTGGTCTATGGACCTGAGCAAGTCCAGAGCGTGACGGGATATGGATCGTTCCTCGCGGCGTTGCTCCGCGCGTCGCCGGCGGCGACCGCGGTCAGTGAGGGCCTACCAGCTCGGTCGTAGTCGCTCGGAAAGCTCACGAGCAGGCGCCTAGCGCGCATGACGAAACGGTCATGCCGCCACTAAACTACCGCCCCACCATTTCCCTC
>Ga0307277_10000537_pt1 | contig 14141 bp, 13 predicted proteins | sample ER_DNA_116_FD_194473 | JGI IMG/M metagenome (GOLD analysis project Ga0307277, IMG submission 194473) | Bulk soil microbial communities from the East River watershed near Crested Butte, Colorado, United States - ER_DNA_116 | ecosystem: Environmental > Terrestrial > Soil > Floodplain | place...
AGCAATGATTCTCGCTGGCGCGCTCGCGATCCCCGCGGCCGCGGCGAGCCCGCCGACGACGACACGCGTCAGCGTCTCGACCGCCGGCGACCAGGCCGACCGCGACACCTACGCGGCGGCCATCAGCGCGGACGGCCGCTACGTCGTCCTCAACTCGATCGCGCGGAATCTCGTTCCGGGCGACACGAACGACGCCTCGGATGTCTTCGTGCACAACCGCGGCAGCGGGCAGACGACGCGTGTCAGCGTCAGCACCGGCGGCCGGCAGGGCAACGGCTCGAGCGATTCAGGAGCGATGAGCGCGAACGGGCGCTACATCGTGTTCGCCTCGACCGCATCGAACCTTGTCGAGGGCGACACGAACCACGCTTCGGACGTGTTCCTGCACGATCAGGCGAGCGGCGTCACGACCCGCGTGAGCGTCAGCGCCCGACATCGGCAGGCGAACGGCCCGAGCTTCATGCCCGCGATCAGCGCGGACGGCCGCTACGTGGCGTTCCAGTCGTTCGCCTCGAACCTCGTCCGCGGCGACACGAATGGGCTCACGGACGTCTTCGTCCGCGACCTCGCAACCGGCAAGGTCAGCCGCGTCAGCCTCACCAGCCGCGGCCGCCAGGCGAGGTGCAACATCAGCGCGTGCGAGAGCACGCAGCCCGCGCTCAGCGCGCACGGCCGCTACGTCGCGTTCCAGTCGTCGGCGACGAATCTCGTCCTGCACGACACGAACCGTCTCGGCGATGTCTTCGTCCGCGACCGCCGCACCGGCAAGACGACGCGGGTAAGCGTCGACAGCCGCGGCCGGCAAGGCGGCGGCGACCGCACGAACAACGGCAGCAACGCCCCGGCGATCAGCGCCAACGGCCGCTTCGTCGTCTTCCACTCGGCGGACTCGAACCTCGTCCGCGGCGACACGAACGGCGTCTTCGACATCTTCCTCCACGACCGGAGGGCCCACCGCACGACCCGCATCAGCGTCAGCAGCGCCGGCGCGCAGGCGAACCAGGAGAGCCTCGGCGCGGCCAGCATCAGCTCGGACGGCCGCTACGTCGCGTTCACCTCGCTGGCGTCGAACCTCGTCGCGGGCGACGTGAACGAGATCACGGACGTCTTCCTCCGTGACCTCAGGGCCGGCACGACGACCCTTGCGAGTCTCGGCCAGGCCGGAAACCAGGGCGACGACGCGAGCTCGGCTACCGGCGTCGCCTTCAGCGCGAACGACCGCTACCTGGCGTTCTCGTCCTGGGCCGCGAACCTCGTCGAGGGCGACACCAACATCGTCGCGGACTCCTTCGTCCGGGACTTCGGGAACTAGCTAGCTAGGCCGCTTCCTCGTCCTTGTTCTCATCCGTGGAGGCAGGCGCGTCGGGGATCCAGAACTCGACGCGCGTGCCTTCCTCGGGCGCACTCTCGATTCGGAGCCAGCCGCCGGCGACCTCGGCGCGCTCCCGCATCGCCACGACGCCGAGATGGCCGAGCTTCCTCCGGGCCGCGAGCTGCTCAGGTGCGAAGCCTTGGCCGTCGTCGCGGACGCTGCCGAAGAGGCCCACCCCGCGTGTCTCCAGAGCGATCTCGACCCGCGAGGCTCCCGCGTGCTTGCGCGTGTTTGCCAGGGCCTCCTGAACGATTCGATAGGCGATCGTCTTGGTCTCCGCCTCGGGCTCGCGCTGCAGGTCGTCCTCGAGCGCGTAGTCGAGCCCCTGCTCATCTCGCAGCTGATCGAGCCGCGCCTGGAGAGCCGGAACCAGCCCTTCGCGATCGAGCTCCGGAGGGCGCAGCTCGAAGATGAGCTGCCGAAGCCTCGTGATCGAGTTGCGAACCGATTCCTCCAGCTGGTCGAACGCCTTCAGGTCGGCGCTCTCACCGAGGCGCCTGCGCAGGAGCCCGAGCCGAAGCCCGACCGCGGTCATCGCCTGGACGGTGTCGTCGTGGATGTCCGAAGCAATCCGGGCCCGCTCTTCCTCGCTGGCCCGGACGACGCGCGCGACGAGGCGGCGCCGCTCGGCGAGATGCCGGTGCAGGTCCGGGGTCGGGAGGCGCTCGGTTGCGCCTCGGACGAAGGTCGTGACGTGACGGCCTTCGTGTGTCTCGAACGCGACCCGCGAGATGTCGACCGGAAACTCCGAGCCGTCCTGCCTGCGGCCGTGAACCTCGGAGAGCCCGCCGTCGCCGAACCGCTCCGGGACGAACAGCTCCAGCTTCTGGCCGAGCAGCTCGCTCCTGTCGTAGTCGAAGAGGACTTCGGCCTGGCGGTTGGCGTAGACGATCGCGCCGGATGCGTTCGTGACCAGGGCGGCATCGGACGCCGTCTCGAGCAGCGTCGAGAAACGCTCCTCGGTCTTCCGCTGGACGCTCATGGCCTGAAGCGGCTCGCTCATCTCGCGAACGAAGGCCATTGCGAGCACTCCGTCGTCGGTCTCGAGCGCGCTGAGCGAGATGTCGACCGGAAACTCGGTTCCGTCCTTGCGGCGGCCGGTGAGCTCGGGAGCGGCTCCGAGACGGCGCGGGTGGGGATCGCGGAAGAAGCCGTCGCGGTGCTCGAGGTGGCGCTCCTGGTAGCGCGTGGGGACCAGCTGCTCGATCTTGCCGCCCAACAGCTCGTCGCGCTCGTACCCGAAGAGCTCTTCCGTCCTGCGGTTGACGAGCACGATCGTTCCGTCCTCGCGGACGATCACCACCGCGTCCGGGGCCGAATCGATCAGGCGGCGCATTCGCTGCTCGCTACGGCGGAGGCCTTCTTCGATCTCGCGTCGCTCGACCGTGCCGCTGGACAGCTCGTCGAGCAGCTCCGCGGTCATGGCCGCGGTCAGGCTCGCCTGACCCCGGCGGGCTCGGCGAATTGCCTCGACGATCTCCTCCGCCGCCACGCCCTTGACGAGGTAGCCGATCGCCCCGGCCGCGAGCATCGCGATCACGGTCGTCCGGTCTTCGTAGGCCGACAGCGCGAGCACGCGGGTGTTGGGCGAGACGTCGACGATCAGCCGCACCGCCTCCGGCCCGCCGCCGGGCATCCGCACGTCGACGATGGCGACGTCCGGTCTCGCCTCGCCGGCGAGCGCGGCCGCCTCGTTCGCGTCGGCGGCGCAGCCTGCGAGCTCGATGCCTTCCTCGCCCTCGATCAGCTCCGCGATGGCGTGGCGAAGCGCCGGCTCATCGTCGGCAATGAGAACCCGTATCGGCGCGTGCCTGCTCATTTCAACCGCAAAGGCCGCCTGCTGCCAGGCGTAAACTTTCCCTCCACCTATCGGCGGCGCGCTTCGCTGACTGAAGGTCAGGAAATCAGCGACTGCCGCAGCGCCTCGGCCACGGCCTGCGTGCGCGTGTTCGCCTCGAGCTTCCGCATCGCCTTGCGCACGTGGGTGCGGACGGTGTCCGGCGCGATGAAGAGCTTCTTGCCGACCGCTTCGTTCGAGTGGCCGTCGGCGAGGAGCCGCAGCACTTCGCGCTCGCGCTGCGTCAGCTCGGGGAGCCGCTGGGCGGTCTCGGGCACCGCCAGAGCTCCTGCCAGTACGGGGTCGACGTACGTGCCTCCCTCCGCAACGGTCGAGATGGCGCGCAGCAGATCGGGCAGCGGCGCCTCCTTGAGAACGTAGCCGCGGGCTCCGACGTCGACCGCCTCGGAGAGCAGCGCCCGGTCGCCGTGGCCCGTGTAGAGCAGGATGCGCGTCTGCAGCCGCTCCTCCATCACGCGACGGGCGAGGTCGATGCCGCTGAGCTCCGGCATCTGCAGGTCGACGATCGCAACGTCGGGGCTGGCCGAGCGGATCCTCTCGAGCGCCTCGCGGCCGTCCCGGGCCTGGGCGACGACATCGATGCCCTCCTCCCCGAGGAACTCCGTAATCGCCGCGAGGATCGCCGGATGGTCATCTGCGACAAGGCAGCGGATGCGTTGACTCTCGGTTGCCATCACATCCCCGTTTACGCGTATGCCCCCTGCGCGGTTCGGCCGATTGGCGTCCGGTCGCTGCTCCGGTAGACCTTAAGGCAAGGCGAGCATGACCGTAGGACAAGACCAACCGCTGATCGTCTGCGCAGACGACGACGCCGACATCCGTGAGCTCGTGATGTTCGGGCTCGAGAACCATGGTTACCGCGTCGTCTTCGCCGCCGACGGCACGGAGGCGCTCCGGTTGGCCGAATCCTGGCAGCCGGCCCTCATGATCCTCGACGTCTCGATGCCGGGGCTGGACGGAGTCGAGCTGACGCGCCTCCTGCGCGCCGGCGCGCTGACGAGCGGGATCCCGATCATGCTGCTGACCGCCCGCGCCCAGGACGCCGACCTCGAGCAGGGCTACGAGGCAGGCGCGGACGCCTACGTCACGAAGCCCTTCGCGCTCGACCAGCTGAACCGCGAGGTCGAGCGGCTTCTCGGGCCCTCTTAGCCCTCCCCCGAAACGGCGATTGCGCCGTAACGAAGACGAGGATGGCGTCGAGACCGCCTCTCGCCCAAGCTGAGACCGTGGTCCTGCGGCTCCACCAACCCGTGCCCGACGAGGCACTTCCGGCGGCGCTGTCGTCCGCTTCCGTTCTCCTCGAGACGACGCTGAGCCACCTCCAGCTGGTCCGGGACGAGGATCTCGGGCCGCTGACGCCGGACCAGCTCCGCTTTCTCGCTGTCGCCGAGCAGCACGCCATCCCTTTGGGCCAGGTCGTCGAGGACCTCCAGCTCGTCGCGCTCAGCCGCGGCGGCTCACTCGAGCCGGAGTGGGACGCCGTGGAGCTCGCCGATCTCGCCCGCAGCGCGGTCGGGGAGCTCGCCGGAGCCGCGGCAACCCGTGGCAAGCCGATCGAGCTTCGCGTGGAGGGGCAGTGCCGGACTGTGGGTGACTCCCGCCTGCTCGGGCGCCTGCTCTCCGGCCTGCTCTCCGTGGCGCTCGACGAAGGCGCTCCGCGCCTCCCGATCGTGCTCTCCGTCGAGGGCGACGGCCTCGAGATCGAGTATCCCGGAGAGTCGCTGCCGGACACGACTCGGCTCGGCCTCGTCGTCGCCGACGCGCTCTCGAGCGCGCTGGGCGGGCGGCTCGTCGCCGCGGTCTCCGAGGGAACGGTCACGCTCCGCTTCGACCCGCCAGTCGAGGCAGCACATGCCGCCGCCTAGCTCGGTCTCCCCCGAGTGGGGGATGCCTCCGCCGCAAGTGCCGTCGATCACTTCCAGGATGGGAGTGCCTGCGCTCACGTCTGCGGCCGCTAAACGGGACCTTCGCGAGTGGCCGAGAATCGCGGTCGCCGCGCCGCTCTGGGCGCTGTACGCGGCGGCAGTCGCGGTGCTCAGCGTCGTCTACTTCCTCGTCGGTGCGAACTCGGTGCCCCAGGGCGCGATCTACCAGGCGCTGAGCCTCGGCGCGATCGGCGCGATCGTCGTCGCCCTAGTGCGGCACCGGCCGGTGCGCAAGCTCGCCTGGCTGCTTTTCGCCGCGGGGCTCGTGCTCTGGACGCTCGGCGACGCCTACTGGGACTCCTACAGCTGGTTCCTGCACACCGAGGCGCCGTTCCCCTCGGTCGCGGACATCGCCTATGTCGGCGGCTACCCGCTCCTGATCGCGGCCACCTTCGTCCTCGCGAAAGGGCGAACGCGCCCCCGGCTGACGGACGTCCTCGACTCCGCGATCGTCGCCGCGAGCGCGTTGATCGTGACATGGGCGCTGCTCGTCCAGCCTCTGCTCGCCCAGACGGGCCTCTCGACCGCGGGCATGGCCGTCACCGTCGCGACTCCCGTTTTCGACGTGCTGCTGCTGCTCGGCGTCGTCCAGCTGACGCTGCGCAAAGGCTTCGAGAACCCCGCTCTACGCCTTCTCGTCGTCGGCATCGTCTTCCAGGTCGTCACCGACGTCGCCTACAGCTACCTGACGCTGAAGGGCGCCTACATGAACGGCATGTTCGTCGACGCCGGCTGGCTCGCCGCTTACGGGTTGTTCGGCGTCGCCGCCCTCCACCCGTCGATGGCGCTGATCAAGCCCGTGCCTGCGCCGGTCTCGGTCCGGTTCACGGGCCGGCGGATCGCGCTCCTCGCCTCCGCGACCCTGTGTGCGCCGGTCGTCATGATCGCCGACAGCATCAGCGGCGACCCGATCGGCGTGATCGACCTCGCGGTTGGCAGCATCGCCGTAACCCTGCTGGTCGGAGCCCGCCTGACCCTGCTCCAGCGCGAGCGCAACCGCATGCTGGCCGCGGTCGACATCGGTCGCGAGAAGTACCGCGAGCTCTTCGAGCAGGCGGACGAGGCGCGCGCTGCCCTCGCGGCGCAGAACGAGCGCCTGCGTGAGCTCGACCACCTCAAGGACAACCTGATCTCGGTCGTCTCGCACGAGCTGCGGACGCCGCTGACGTCGATCCTCGGCTACCTCGAGCTGCTCCAGCAGGACCGTGACCAGCTCACCCAGCGGCAGCGCCACTTCGTCGGCGTCGTCGGTCGCAACGCGGAGCGCCTGCTCAACATCGTCGTCGACCTCCTCTTTGTCGCGCAGGCCCAGGCGGGGCAGATGACGCTCGACCGGCAGCCGCTCGACCTCTGCAAGCTGGCCGACCACGCCGTCGAGGCCGCGCTCCCGGCAGCGAACGAGCGCCAGATCGCGATCAACGTCGTCCCGTGTCCCGAGGCGACGGTGCGAGGTGACAGTCAGCGCCTCGAGCAGGTGCTCGACAACCTGCTCTCGAACGCGCTCAAGTTCACGCCTCGCAACGGCTCGGTCGAGGTGCGCCTGTCGGCGAGCCGCGAGGAGGTCGTGCTCGAGGTGACGGACACCGGCATCGGCATCCCGGCCGGCGCTCAGCGCGAGCTGTTCACCCGCTTCTTCCGCACCGATGCCGCGATCGCGGCCGCGATTCAGGGCACCGGCCTCGGCCTCTCGATCGTAAAGGCGATCGTCGAAGGGCACGGCGGCCGCGTCGGCGTCGAGAGCGCCGAGGGGCAGGGGGCGACCTTCCGGGTCACGCTGCCGCGCCTCGTTTCAGCCGCGGCTGCCTAGAAGCTGAGCGACGGCAAGGAGCGCGAGCGCTGCGGCGGTCGCGGTCGTCAGCGCGGTGCCGGCGGTCGAGAAGCCGTTCGCAGCCAGGCACCAGGCCACCGCGAGACCGGCCGTCGCCAGATTTGCCGTAGCAAGCGCTCGGAGGTCGATCGCGTCGGCGAGGCGCCAGAGGATCACGCCGACCCCGACGAGCGCCGCGCCGAAGGCCACGATCAAGGGCTTTCCGACCGGATCCGGGAAGTCGCTCGGCCCGAGCCAGCCCGAGACGAGGAGAAGTCCCAGCACCGCCTCGAAGGTGGCGTCCGTCCTGACGATTAGGCTCCGGTAGTTTATGAAACGACTGTCTCACTAATGGGCCGACCTGTCAATCCCGATCGGCGCGGACGCACGCTTGCCAATGCCGCCGACTATGTCCTCGAACACGGCCTCGAGGGCCTGAGCCTGCGCCCGCTCGCAGCCGCCCTCGGCACGAGCACGCGGATGCTGCTCTACGACTTCGAGTCGAAGGAGAAGCTCGTCGACGAGGTGCTCGCCGAGATCCGGCGGCGGTTGGCGGAGCGGCTCGCCGAGCTGCAGGCCGGCGGAGACCAGGCGGCGACGCTCGCCGAAATCTGGGACTGGGTGAGCGCGGAGGAGCGCGCGCCCTTCATGCGCGTCTTCTTCGAGACGCACGTCCATGCGCTGTCGCACCCGGAGGCGCACGCCGAGCGAGGCCGGCCGATGATCGACGACTGGCTGCGGTTCCTCGACTCGCGCTGGGAACCCGAGCCGCTCGACCCTGCCACCGCGACCCTGTTCGTGGCGGTGATCCGCGGCTTGCTGCTCGACCGGCTCACCGCGTCCGACCCGGAGCGGGTCGACGCCGCCCTGCGCCGCTTCACCGACCTCTTAGAATCCGAGGTCCCATGACACGCGCCAGCCCGTAACTCCTCGTTTTCCTCGCGATCGAGCTGCTCGACGAGCTCGTCGGCGGCTCGCGGGCGGCCGCATGGCCGCTGATCCGGCACGACCTGGGCCTCAGCTATGCCGAGGTCGGGCTCGTCCTCGCGCTTCCAGGTCTCTTCGGCAGCGCGCTCGACCCGGTCATCGGGCTTGCCGGGAACACGCGCTGGCGCTCGACGCTGATCTTCGCGGGCGGCGTCGTGTTCTTCGCCTCCACGATGCTGAGCGCGGTGGCGATCGGCTTCTGGACGCTGCTCGTCGCGCTCCTGCTCGGCAACCCCGCCGTGGGCGCCTTCGTCAGCCTCGCCCAGGCGACGCTGATGGACCGCGAGCCGGCCAATCGCGACCGCAACATGGCGCGCTGGACGCTCTCCGGGTCGGTCGGCTACGTCGCGGGCCCGGTGCTCATCGCCGGAGGGGTCGCGGCCGGGCTCGGCTGGCGCGGGGTGCTGCTGGGGCTCGCAGTCGCCGCGCTGCCGCTTGCCGTCGCGGCGCGGCGCATCACGCCACTCCCTGCGGAGGCACCGAGGCAGCCTTTCCTCGCGGCTCTGCGCAACCGGGCCGTGCTCCGGTGGCTGGCGCTGCTCGAGGCGGCCGATCTCTTGATGGACGTCTTCCACGGCTTCCTGGCCCTGTACCTCGTCGACGTCGCGGGCGCCGGCGCGGTCGAGGCGGCGCTCGGCGTCGCGGTCTGGACCGGGGCGGGGCTGGTCGGCGACGCGGCGCTGCTCTGGCTCCTGCGGAGGGTCAGCGGCCTCCGCTACCTACGAGTGAGCGCCCTTGCGGCGCTGGCCGTCTACCCGGCCTTCCTCGGCATCCCGTCCCTGCCCGCGAAGCTCGTCCTGCTCGCGCTCCTCGGCCTCCTCAACTCCGGCTGGTACGCGCTGCCCAAGGCGGGCCTCTATTCGGCGCTTCCGGGCGCGAGCGGTACGGCGATCGCGGTCGCAGGCGCCGGCGGCCTCGTGGGCGCGTGCGTTCCGGCCGGCCTCGGCTTCCTCGCCGAGACGGTGGGGTTGGGCCCGACGATGTGGCTGCTCCTGATCGCGCCGGCGGCGCTGCTCGTCGGCGTTCCGCGGACTGGCATGCTGAGGAAATGAGCGAGCTGGCGATCAAGCTCCGTGGCGTCGTCAAGCGCTACGGCACGATCACCGCCGTCAACCAGCTCGATCTCGACGTCCCTCTCGGCACCTGCGTCGGCCTGCTCGGCCCGAACGGCGCGGGCAAGTCGACCACGATGCGGCTCCTCACGGCACAGTCGATCCCGGACGAGGGCCAGCTGGACGTGCTCGGGTTCCAGCTGCCGGACGAGTCGAAGCAGGCGCGGGCCCTGTGCGGCGTCGTGCCGCAGCTCGACAACCTCGACGTCACACTGACCGTGGAGCAGAATTTGCTCGTCTTCGCGCACCTCTACCGGATCCCACGTCAAGAGCGGCGCGAGGCGATCGAGCGATCGATCCGGCTGGCGAACCTCGTCGACCGCCGCGACACCAAGGTCGACAAGCTCTCCGGCGGCATGCGCCGGCGGCTGCTGATCGCGCGTGCGCTCGTGCACCGGCCGCGGCTCGTGCTGATGGACGAGCCGACCGTCGGCCTCGACCCGCAGGTTCGCCAGCAGCTCTGGGCGCTGATCGACGGCCTTCGCTCCGAGGGAACCACGATCCTGATGTCGACGCACTACATCGAGGAGGCGCAGCGTCTCGCGGACACCGTCCTGATCATGTCCCACGGCCGGGCGGTAGCCGCCGGGCCGCCCGCCCAGCTCGTCCGTGAGCACGCGGGCACGCAGGCGCTCGAGGTCTACGGGCCGCCCGAACGGCTGGCCGAGGTCGAGGGGGAGGCGCTGGCGGCGGGACTGCGCACGCGCCGCACCGGGACGAGCGTGTCGATCCTCGGCGTCGACGGCGACGGCTCGCTGCCCGAGGGCGAGCGGCGGCCGGCGAACCTCGAGGACGTCTTCGTCCTCCTGACCGGGGAGCAGATCGAGTGAGCACCACGGCAGAACCCCGGCAGCTCGGCCGCCTCGAGCGCAGCGCCCTAACCGGCGTGCTCGTCCGCGAGGTCGTCAACTTCTCGTCGTACTGGCGCTCGACGACCTTCTCCTCGACGGTCGAGCCGACGATCTACCTGCTCGCGTTCGGCTTCGGCTTCGGGTCGCTTGTCAGCCGCATCGGCCACTACCGCTACGTCGAGTTCGTCGGCACCGGGACGGTCGCGACCGCCGTCCTCTTCTCGTCCGCGTTCCCCGCGATGTTCGGGACGTTCGTCAAGTACAAGTTCCAGCGCACCTACGACGCGATCCTGGCCGCGCCGGTCGACACCGAGGAGCTCGTCACCGCCGAGGCGCTCTGGATCGCGACCCGCGCCGGAATCTACGGCTGCGTCCCGATGCTCGTCGCGATCGCGTTCGGGCTCGATCCGTCCTGGGGGATGCTGACGGTTCCGCTGATCGCCTGGCTTGCCGGCTTCGGCTGGGCCTGCTTCGGGATTATGGTCGCCGGCTTCGCCTCGTCGTTCGAGAACTTCAACTACATCGTCAGCGCCGTGCTGACGCCGCTCTTCCTCGTGGCCGGCACCTTCTTCCCGCTCAGCCGCCTGCCGGGCTGGGCGCAGGACCTCGCGCAGGTGAACCCGCTCCACCACTGCGTCGAGCTCGTCCGCCACGCCGTCTTCGGCTACGACGGCTGGACCGACCTCCTGCGGGTGGGCGTGCTGATCATCTTCGGCCTCGTCCTCTGGCGGATCGCGATCCACGCCATGGAAAGGAAGCTGATCGACTAAAGTCAGGAAGCCGCCAGTGGACTACTTCCTGAAGATCGACGGCGTCCAGGGCGAGAGCCGGGACGCGAAGCACAAAGGCGAGATCGAGCTCGTCTCCTTCGGGTGGGGAGTGGACGTCACAAGGGGCGGCGGGAGCGGTGGCGGCGGCGGCGCGGGCCGCGCGCAGTTCGAGCCGTTCCACTTCACGATGCTCACCAACAAGGCCTCGCCGCAGCTCTTCCTGGCCACGGTGAGCGGGAAGCACCTCAAGGAGGCGACGCTGAGCGTCCGCCGCGCCGGCAAGCAGGCGCTCGAGTACCTCAAGATCAAGTTCACCGAGGTGTTCGTGACCTCGTTCCACGAGGAGGCAGGCCAGGAGGCGCCGACCGAGCTGATCGCGTTCGACTTCGGCCGGATCGAGATTGACTACAGCGCGCAACGCGGCGGCACCGAGCACGCCGGCTGGGACGTCAGGAAGAACGTCAAGATCTGATCGCGGAGCTCGACCAGGTCGTCTGCGCCTCCCTGCGGGCGCGGCTCCTCGACGCGGGCTACACGACCGAGCGGATCGAGGAGACGCTCGGGAGCGGGCGGATCTCCTTCGGCGCGGCCGACCTGGCAGTGCACGAGCGCCGGCTCGAGCCGGGGGAGCCGTTCACCGTTGCCGTCCGGCTCTTCCTCCTGGGCGCTGAGCTCCCGGCGGCAGACGCCGAGGCGGCCTTCGACCTCGACCAGCTGCTGCGCCTGGGCTGGTTGGAGACCTCCGGAGACGCGGTGCGCGCGACGCTCAAGCTCGTCCCGCACGGAGACCTGCTGCTCGCCTCCGACCGGGACGACGGCGGTACGGACGCGAATTGGGTGGCGGGCATTCACCCGCCCTCGGTCACGCTGGCCAAGCTCACCGGGCGGAGGCCCGTCACACGCGCGCTCGACACGGGCACGGGCAACGGCATCCAGGCGCTGCTGGCTTCCCGCCACGCGGAAACGGTGACCGCGACCGACGTCAACCCACGCGCGCTCGACTTCGCCAGGCTGAATGCCGTCCTCAACGGGGTCGAGAACCTCGAGCTCCGGGAGGGCAGCTACTTCGAGCCCGTCGAAGGCGAGCGGTTCGACCTCCTCACGTGCAATCCGCCGTACGTCATCTCGCCGGAGAGCAGGTACGCGTTTCGCGACAGCGGCCTCCCGGGCGACACCGTCTCGCGCGTGGTCATCGAACAGGCGCCGGAGCTGCTCGACGAGGGAGGCTTCGCGCACATCCTCGTCAGCTGGGCGCATCGGCCCGGCGACTGGTGGGGCCCGCTCGAGCCCTGGGTCGAGGGCCGCGGCTGCGATGCCTGGCTGCTCTATTTCGGCAGCGACGATCCGGTCACGCACGCGTCCGAGTGGCTCAAGCCCGTCGCCCGAGACGAGCCCGAGGCGTTCGCCGGCCGACTCGACGAGTGGCTCGACTACTTACGCGGGTTCGGGATCGAGGCGATCGGCCACGGGGCCGTGATCCTTCGTCGCCGCCGCGGTCGGAACTGGACGCGCCGCGATCGCGTCAACCTGGAACGCCTCGAGCAGGCTTCCGATCACATCCTCCGTGTGTTCCACACCCAGGACTACCTCGAGTCGCTCGACGACGAACGCCTCCTGCTCGACGAGACCTTCGCGCTCGTCGAGCACCACCATCTCGAGGAGACGCGCAAGCGCCGCGACCTGGAGGCCACGGTGCTCTCGCTGGACGAAGGTCTCGGCTTTCGCACCGCGCTCGATGAGCACACGGCACAGCTCGTGCCGCTGCTCGACGGGACGCGCCCGCTGCGAGATGTCCTACCGCAGGACAAGGGCGTCCAGTCGGCGGCCCTGCCCGCCGTTCGGCGGCTGCTCGAGCTCGGATTTCTCGTGCGCGGCGCTCCTGAATAGCCCGGAAGGGCCCGCGTGCCGCGCACGGGCCCTTCCAGGAGCTTCGATTACGAGGTGCAGTCCGGCGTCATCTGGCCGTTGTTGTAGCTGTCGAGCGTCGCAGCGTCGCCGACCATCGCCTGTCCCGTCGGGCTCGACGGCCTGACGTGGTAGGGCAGCTTGCCGGCGAACCCGCTCAGCAAACTGTCCGCGTCGGTGATCGTGGCGCTCACCGGCGCCGGATCCGAGCCGTTTGCGATGTTCAGCTTGGCCGCGATCAGCTGGTGGGCCAGGATCAGGCTCGCATCGCCTCTGACCGGCGTTCGAAGGAGCGCCAGAAGCTCGGCCTGGGTGTACGTCTCGTTCCCGAGGGTCAGGGACGTGACCGGCCACGCGTCCGAATGGTTCTTCCAGTAGCCCTGCGACAACGGGCACTGTCCAGTCGGCGGCGGTGGGACTGTGCAATCGACGATCGCCGACCCTTCGTGCTGGTTCGTTTCGCCCGAGAACGTGCTCGTCACATACGACGTGCCGTTGAACGTGACGAGCCCGATGCCCCCGCCGGACTCGCTCGTCACCAGTACGTTGCCTCCGAGCCCGGCCAGGTCGCTCGGGGGCCAGCTCCAGATCTGGTTGTCCGCGAACATCGCAGAGAAGAGCGCGCCGTTCGAGTTCCCGAAGCTGCACGGATTCGGGGGGATGACATGCACGCTCTCCGCGGCGGCGTACGTGACCGCAGGCGTCACGGCGCCGCCGTTCGAGATTGCCCAGACGGTGCTGGAGTTCTCGTCTGCCGCCCAGATCTGCCCGCCGAGCGGGCCGAAGGTCACTGCCGGGATGTCAGGTCCTTCGAGGAACGTCCCGGTCGTGGCGACGAACGTGGGCACGCCGGAGGGGTCGACCCGGTACACGTTGCCGTTGTTGCAGGTCACGATCATGTCGAAGCCGAACGTGCCGACGTGATCGAAGGTGATCCCGCTGTGGGTAACGCCGCAGTTCGGAATGGTCGCGAACGCCGTGACGCTGCTTCCGTCAGGCGAGATCTTCCAGACCTGCCCGCCTTCGGTTGCGTAGATGTCGTTCGCGGCCCAGGTTCCGAGCCCGGGCGAGATCGCCAGGTACATCTCGATGCAGGTACCGACCGGATACCCCGGAATGGACGTGAACAGCGAGACGTTCCCGAGGTCGTCGAGCTTGTCGAGAACACCGGTGCAGTACTCGCTCACGATCAGTTGTGCCGGCGATGCGGCCACACCGATCGGACCGGGCACCGAGGCGAACGGGGTCGGCGCCGCGACGGAGATACACGCCTCGTTTCCGAGTATCCGCGAAGCCGTTGCGCCACCGGCGACGCCCAGAAAAAGTGCAACTGCTCCGATTGCCATGCCAATGCGAAGCTTCATAGTGGTCTCTCCTCGCCGCAGTGGCATGGGCCGGGGTCGCGAGCCACCCCCCGGACCTAGGTTTTGACTGACTATATCCAGCGCGCGCGGAGCCATGTCAAGACGGTTCAGGATTTCTGGACACCGGCGCTAGGATCGAGGCGTGGTCGACGTCCGCACCGAGATCGAGATCCAGCGTCCGCGCCACGAC
>Ga0307277_10000538_pt1 | contig 14131 bp, 19 predicted proteins | sample ER_DNA_116_FD_194473 | JGI IMG/M metagenome (GOLD analysis project Ga0307277, IMG submission 194473) | Bulk soil microbial communities from the East River watershed near Crested Butte, Colorado, United States - ER_DNA_116 | ecosystem: Environmental > Terrestrial > Soil > Floodplain | place...
TGGCCACCAAGCGGCCGCCACCGACGTCGTGCGCGGGCTCCTTCACGGTGGCACCCGCGGCGGTCACCTCGGCCAGCTTCGCCTCGATGTCCGGCACGTGCCAGTAGGCCACCGGCGAGGTCATGCCCTGCGGTCCACCGCCCGGCACCAGCCCGATCTGCTGGCCGGCGGCCTCAAAGCCGACGTAGTAGGGCCCCTCGGTCTGCGGCGGGACGCCGAGCAGGGCGGCGTACACCGCCTTGGCCTTCGCCAGGTCGGACACGGGGTGCAGCACGGTCTGGATTCCCTGGGTGGAAGAGCCGGTCATGGTCACTCCTCAAGTCGTGGGTCACATCACCCGGGTGTGTCTCGTCGGGTCATGCTAGGTGCGGCTCGGTGGCCGGTGCTTCTCGATTCCTGATCGGTCTGGTCACCTGTTTCGCCACACACGACGGCATCCCCGCCGTCGCGCGCGCCGCATGGCGCCGGTAGGTGCTGGGCGGCACCCCGACCAGCTCGGTGAAGCGACTGCTGAAGGTGCCCAGTGACGAGCAGCCGACCGCGAAACAGACCTCGGTGACGCTGAGGTCACCACGACGCAGCAGCGCCATTGCGCGCTCGATCCGCCGGGTCATCAGGTAGCCGTACGGCGACTCGCCGTAGGCGAGCCGGAACTGGCGGCTGAGGTGCCCGGCCGACATGTGCGCGCCGCGGGCGAGCGCCTCGACGTCCAGCGGCTGGGCATACTCCCGGTCGATCCGGTCACGGACACGGCGCAGCCACGCCAGGTCGCGCAGGTGCTGCGCCGCGGAGGGTCTGCTGCTCACCTGCGACATCGTGCCACGTCGCGCCGGAGTTGCCCAGCGCAGGCCACACCTTCCGTCCGCTCCTACCCGAGCTCCAAGGGAGCCTGCCTGGCCTGGTGGAGGGCTCGAGCTGCCAGCGCCACTCAGTGTGGTCGGGGGCGTGCCTCCAGGCGCCGTGGAGCGGCATGGACCAGCACCCGGTCGGCGGCGGCGTCGGCACCGACCCGGCATCGGGCAAACGACAGGCCGGTCGCCCCGGCATTCGGGAACCACAGGTCCCAGATCTCGACCATGTCAGCGCTCGGGGTCGACCCGGTTGCCGGGAACGCGCTCCTCGCCCCGTACTGCGACCGGGCCGAGGGGCTCGTCCACGCCCAAGCCGGGCGGACACGCCAGGCCGCGCAGGCATTGCGCCGCGCGCTCGCCCGGTTCGAGCAGCTCGGCGTCCCCTTCGAGGCGGCAAGGACCCGTGAGCAGCTGGCCGCGGTGGAGCCGGCCGCGCCCTGGCCTGACGGCGGCCGGGTCAGTTGGTTCCGGGCGACGACCGGCGGCTGAGCAGCTGCCACCAGCGGCGGGGCGATGAGGTGCGCCGGCGGTGCGGAGGGCGGGCCACACGGAGCGGCCGCCGGCGGGTGGCCTGCTCCTGGAGTGCGGCGATGTGCTGCTCGGCCAGGGTCTGGCTGAGTCCGGTGTGCTGGTTGTTCATGCTGTTGCGCTCCCTTGTGGGCGTCTCGGCCCGGGTGGTGCGGCGATCTGGCGACGGTCCGGGCGGCCCTACTGGGCCACGGGGTGTCCACCACCACCCGACGGGCCGATCTGTGTCGGCGCGGTTGGGGGCGGTGCCGGCTCGGAGCCGAGCTCCTGGGTCAGGGTGGCGATGATCAGAGCCAGGGCGATGGCCAGGGCGGCCAGCAGGGTCAGGCCGCTCCAGGCCAGCACTGCTCGCAGCCGGCGACGTGCCTGCCGGTCCTGCGCAGGCGGATCGAGTTGCATGGCGTCCTCCTCTCCTCGGGCGGTGCCGCGCGGCCGGCGTCGGTCCTGTGCGAGGCAGCGTCGACCGCGTTGGTGGTGGGGCGGTGGCGGCCGGGTGGCAGCCCGGTGGCAATGCAGGCGCTTGGGGCGTTCGGGGCCTTTTCCTCCGGTGAGCGGTGGACTACGCTCCCGGGCATGCGGTTCCAGGTGCTCGGGCCGCTGGAGGTCGAGACCGACAACGGCCCGGTCGTGCTGGGGGGGCAGAAGGAACGCCTGCTGCTGGCCCAGCTGCTGACACGACCCAACCAGGTCGTGCCGGTGGAGACGCTCGTCCGGGGGTTGTGGGGCGAGCAGCCACCACCGACCGCCGTCAAGACCCTGCAGTCGCACGTCAAGCGCCTGCGGCAGGCCCTGGAACCAGGCCGCCCCCGCGGCGCCGCCGGCGAGGTCCTGATCACCCGGCAACCCGGCTACCTGCTCCGGGTGTCACCCGGAGCGCTGGACGCGACGCGCTTCGAGGAGCTGACAGCAGGGGGACGACCAGGTCAAGGACCTCGAGTTCAGCCCGGACGGCTCGCTGCTGGCCATCGCCACCTCGGGATGGACCGCGCCGGTCCGCCTCTGGGACGTTCAAGGGGCTCGGGTTCGGGAGGACCTGGCACGGTCCGACCGCGTCCACGTGGTGACGGGGGTCGAGTTCTCCACCGACGGACGGACCCTGGTCACCCTGTCCGTCGACAAGGACGCCGAGCCAGGCCAAGGCAGTGCCTTCCTGACCCGCTGGGATGTCGCCAGCGGCCACAGCCTGAAGGGACCGGTCCGCATCTCTGCGCATGGCGGCGACGTCCTGCTCGCCTCCCGGGACGGCGGCCGCCTGGTCGTCGTCAACGGCGCGGAGGTCCTGGTGGAGGCGGCAGGCACCTTCCAGCGGCTACGCCACGTCCCCCACAGGTCGGCGCAACCACGGCCCTTCGTCGCCGCCCTGAGCCCACACGACGGAAGGACCCTGGCGTTGTGGTCCGAGGATGGCCCGATCGAGCTCCTCGATCTGGTCGGCGGACAGCCGCGGCCGGTCGGTCGGGACGAAGGGGGCGCCTGGTCGATCCAGTTCAGCCCCGACGGAACGACCCTGGTCACCGGCGGCGCTGGCACGGTCAAGATCTGGGACGTCGCTTCCGGGCAGCTTCGCGAGACCTTCCAGGGCCACGAGGCCCGCGTGGCGGACCTGCGGTTCAGCCCCGACGGCCGAACCCTCTACTCGGCGGGCAGCAAGAGCGTCATCGCCTGGGACCTGGAAGGCTCCAGCCGGCTCGGGCGGCCGCTCTCCTTGTTCACTGGCCGCTTCCCCTACAGCCCCACCCTCACCTCCCCACACGCCCTTGCGGTCAGCCCGGACGGCACCCTCCTGGCCGAGCCCGTGCCCACCGCACCCGACCACCCCACGCTGCTCGACCTTCACGACCCGCGACAGGCACGGCAACTCCCGGCGCCAGGGGTCGGCCAGATCTCGGCGATGGCGTTCAGCCGCGACGGCAGGCGACTGGCGGTGGCCGGTAGCGCGCCGGCGCCGGTGCTCATCGACGTCGCCTCGGGCAAGGTCCAGGTGAGGATGACTGGCGGCGGCCATCGCGACGGGGTCAATTCGGTCGGATTCGACCCGAGGGCGAATGGCTGGCAACCGGCGGCGTCCACGACCTGCAAGCCATCATCTGGAGCATCCAAACCGGCCGGCCGGTCCACCGCCTCAGCCATCCCACCACCAACGAACAGGAACCGGTCACGGTACGGTGGAGCCCGGACGGCACCACCGTGGCCACGGGGGGCGGGTCGGGCAAGGTCATCCTCTGGCGAGCCGCCGACGGGCGGCAGGTCGCCACCTTGCCGGCCGATACCAGCTGGGTCCTGACCCTCGCGTTCTCCCCGGACGGCAGGTTGCTCGCCGCCAGCGGCACCGGCGACCGGCAGGTCACGCTCTGGGATGTCGCCACCCGCAAGCGGGTCGGCCGGCTGCCCCATCCCATCTTCATCGCCTCCATGGCGTTCGACCCTGCTGGCAGGACACTGGCCACCTCCGCCGCCGACGGCAAGGTTCGCCTCTGGGACCTCGCCTCCCAACGCGAGATCGGAGTTCCCCTGCCCGGCGCCGAGAACGGGACAGGAACCAACATCTCGGCCTTCGATCCCAGCGGCAACCACCTCATCGCCTTCTACGACAGCGGCGCCGCCTTCGTGTGGGACATGGACACCGACCACTGGAAGCGGCAGGCCTGCACGGTCGTCGGGCGCGCCCTGACCCGGGACGAGTGGAAGGAGCTGCTCCCGGCCCGGCGCTACCAGCCCGCCTGCCGCTAGCACGGTGCCTTGGCGTGCTCCGCCCGTGGCCCGGCCCTCGTGACGTTGAGGCGTCGGGCCCTGGCACCCACAATGCAAGCGTGCAGGAGCATCACGGAAACGGTGAACACCCGGAGAGCCTGGAGCGCCGCCGCCAGGTCCTGGCCTGGAGGTCGCTCGCGGTCCTGATCATCGTCGGCGGTGTGCTGGGCGTGCTCAGGCTCGTGGTCAACCTGCTGGAGGCCGCACCGGCCCGGTCCGTGGCCTATCAGGTCGTCCTGCTCACCCTGAACGGGCTGGCGTTACTGCTCGTGATCACGCGGCTTCGCTCGCTCCGCCGACGGTAGCCGGCCGCAGCTACACCAGCATGGCGGCCACGGCCACGCCCAGGCCGATGCCGGCCGAGGAGGCCGAGATCTGGAGGGCCCGGCGGCGGTCCTCGGACTGGGCCTGGGCGGTGATGACCCGCTCCTCGTGGCCGCGGGTGTCGAAGTTGTAGACGCCGCGGAAGCCGAAGTTGGCGCAGAAGCGCTGGCGGGCCTGGAGGTAGCCGGAGGCGGCGCCGGCCGCCGGCAGGGCCAGGGTGAGGCGCCAGGCCGGGTGGAGGTCGGAGCGGAGCAGGGCGACGGCCAGGGCGGCGGTGACGGCCACGCCGACGTGGCCGGCCCGGCGGCGGAGGGCGATCTCCTCCGGGCCGATGTTGCAGGTGCCGGGGACGTACTGGTCGGTCATGACAGGCCCTTCACGTTGGCGGCCCCGAGGGCGGCGTGGATCGCGTCGGCCAGGGCCAGCGCGGACGCTTCGCTGAGCTCGACGGCGACCCGGGCCGACGGTCCCTGGCCGGGGTTGAGGAAGTCGATGTTGAGGGTGTGCTCGGCCGGGGTGTGCTGGGGGTGGTCGAAGTAGACGCAGGCCAGGCGGAGCGGGAACCAGCCGTCCGGGCCCTTGCCGCTGCCGGCGACCTCGACCCGCTCGGTGTGGTAGGTGCACATCGGCGATCCCTCCCTAGGCGGCCAGGTAGCGGCCGAACCATTCCCAGATCCGCTGCCAGCCGTCGGCGGCCGCCTGGGGACGGTAGCTCGGCCGGTCGACGGCGAAGAAGCCGTGGCCGGCGCCCGGGAAGGTGTGGAACTCGAAGGTCTTGCCGAGCCGGGCCAGCTCCTGCTCGAGCCGCGCCGTCTCGGCCGGGGACGGGTGGCCGTCCTCGGCGCCGAACAGGCCCAGCAGCGGGCACGACAGGTCGCCGGCCAGCCCGACGACCGGGCCGACCTTGAGCGGCATGCCGTCGGGCGGGAGGTCCATGACGAAGGCGCCGTAGCAGTCGACGGCCGCGTCCAGGGGCAGGCGGCAGGCGGCCAGGAACGCCTGGCGCCCGCCCGAGCAGTAGCCGATCACGCCGACCTTGGCCGAGCCCAGCGATCGCAGGTACCGGGCGGCGCCGTCGACGTCGCCGACCAGGCGCTCGTCGGGCACGCCGCCGGCGGCCCGGGCGGCCGCGGCGGCGTCGTCGGGGCTGGCGCCGCGCGCGTCCCGCCAATGCAGGTTGGGCATGATCGCCGTGTACCCGTTGGCCGCAAAGGTCCGGGTGATCTCCTTGGTCGCCTCGTCGTAGCCGGGCATGTGGTGGATCACGACCACGCCGGCGGAGGAGCCGGGGCCCGGCGGATGGGCCAGGTAGGCCGGGATCTCGTCGTCCTGGTGGCCGGTGATCCGCACCGTCTCGGTGGTGGCCTCGCCGCCGATCGTCTCGCCGGACATCGTCTGACCTCCTCGTCTCGCCCGATCCCCGCTCAGCTTGCCCGAAACGCAACGGTACGACGCAATTCCAAGAGTATCATCCTTACGTAAGCGTAAGGTTCGAGGGGCGCGGGGAGGGACTGGATGCCGGCGGAACGGTACAAGTGGGTCGCCCTGTCGAACACGACCCTGGGGATGCTGGTCGCGACCATCAACTCCTCGATCGTGATCATCTCGCTGCCGGCCATCTTCCGCGGCATCGGCCTGGACCCGTTGCGGCCCGGCAACGTCAGCTACCTGCTCTGGATGCTGATGGGGTACCTGGTCGTCAGCGCGGTCCTGGTGGTCGCCTTCGGGCGCCTGGGGGACATCTACGGCCGGGTGCGCATGTACAACCTCGGCTTCCTGATCTTCACCGCGGGCTCGATCGCGCTGGCCTTCACGCCCAACGTCGGCTCGGCGGGCGCGCTCGAGCTGATCGGGCTGCGCATCGTCCAAGGGGTCGGCGGGGCCCTGCTGGTGGCCAACTCCATGGCCATCCTCACCGACGCCTTCCCCGTCAACGAGCGGGGCATGGCCCTCGGGATCAACCAGGTGGCGGCGCTGGCCGGCTCCTTCATGGGCCTGCTGATCGGCGGGCTGCTGGCCGACACCAACTGGCGGGCCGTGTTCCTGGTCAGCGTCCCCTTCGGGATCTTCGGGACCGTCTGGGGCTACCTCAAGCTGCGCGAGGTCGGCCAGCGGGGTCAGGGCCGCTTCGACTGGGCCGGCAACCTCACCTTCGGCGTCGGGCTGATCGCCGTGCTGGTCGGCATCACCTACGGGATCCAGCCCTACGGCGGCCACACCATGGGCTGGACCAGCCCGCTGGTCCTGACCCTGCTGCTCGGCGGGGCGGCCCTCCTCGGCCTGTTCCTGCTGGTCGAGCACCGCTCCAGCGACCCGCTGTTCCACCTGGACCTGTTCCGGATCCGCGCCTTCTCGGCCGGCAACCTGGCCGGGCTGCTGGCCTCGGTCAGCCGCGGCGGCCTCCAGTTCATGCTGATCATCTGGCTCCAGGGGATCTGGCTGCCGCTGCACGGCTACAGCTTCGCCTCCACGCCGCTGTGGGCCGGGATCTACATGATCCCCCTCACCCTGGGGTTCCTCGTCGCCGGGCCGGTGTCGGGTTGGCTGTCGGACCACTACGGCGCGCGGCCCTTCGCCACCGGCGGCATGCTGCTCACCGCGGCCAGCTTCGCCGCCCTGATGCTGCTGCCGATCGACTTCCCCTACCCGGTGTTCGCGATCCTGCTGCTGGTCAACGGCATCGGCTCCGGGCTGTTCGCCGCCCCCAACACGGCCGGGATCATGAACGCCGTCCCGGCCCGCCAGCGCGGCGCCGCCTCGGGCATGCGGGCCACCTTCCAGAACGCCGGGTTCGTGCTGTCCATCGGGCTGTTCTTCTCGCTGATGATCGCCGGCCTGGCCGCGCGGCTGCCCGCCACCCTGTACACCGGCCTGACCGCCAACGGGGTGCCCCCGGCGGCCGCCGAACGGATCGCCAACCTCCCGCCCGTGGGCAGCCTGTTCGCCGCCTTCCTGGGCTACAACCCGATCCGGACGCTGCTCGGCCCGGCGGCGCTCGAGCACCTGAGCCCGGCCCAGGCCGCCAACCTCACCGGGACCAGCTTCTTCCCGCGGCTCATCGCCGAGCCGTTCAAGCACGGCCTGGCCATCGTGTTCCTGGCCGCGCTGACCATGTCGCTGGTCGCCGCGGCCGCCTCCTGGCTGCGCGGCGGCCGCTACGTCCACGAGGAGCTGGAGGCGTCCGTGGCCACCCGGGAGGAGCAGCCGGCATGAGCACGGCGGGCGCACAGGGAGCGCGAGTGGCTACCGAGGTGCGCCAATGACCGGCCGGCGGCTGCGCATCGGCGAGGCGGCGGCCCTGGCCGCCGTGTCGGTCCGGACCCTGCGCTACTACGAGGAGCTGGGGCTGCTCACCCCGTCGGCCCACAGCCCCGGCGGGGCCCGCCGCTACGCCGAGGAGGACGTGGCCCGCCTGGCCCGCATCCGGGAGCTCAAGGACCTGCTCGGGTTCAACCTCGACGAGGTCAGGACCGTCCTGACCGCCGAGGACCGCCTCGGCGACCTGCGGGCCGCCTACCACGCCGAGGAGGACCGGGCCGCCCAGGGGGCGATCGTGACCGAGGCGCTGGACATCAACACCAGGCTCCAGGCGGCCGTCCAGGCCAAGCTGGAGCGGCTGGCCGCCTTCAAGGGCGAGCTGGAGGCCAAGGCGGACCGCTACTCGGCCCACATGGCCGGCCTCCAGCCCCCGAGCGACGCCGGCGTGCCCGGCTAGGCCGGGGTGGCGGCGCGGTCGCGGACCTCGGCCCAGAGGTCCTGGTAGCTGCGGGTCACCCGGCTGCGGGGGGCGAACACGGGCAGGGGGGCGCGGTGGACCGACATCTGCTCGACCAGGGACAGGGCGGGGATGACGGTGGCGGCCAGGTCGGTGCGGCGGGCCCGGAGGTCGTCGATGACCTCCCGGTGGAGGCGCTTGCGGCCGTCGACCAGGGTGAAGAAGGGGAACAGGGCCGGCGGCCGGTCGAGCTCGGCCACGAACCCGGTGAGCTGCTCGAGGGTGCGGACCGACAGGGTCGTGGGGATCATCGGGACCAGCAGCGTGCCGGCGGCGTGGACGACGTTCTCGGAGACCAGCGAGATGCCCGGCGGGCAGTCGAGGATGGCCAGGTCGTAGTCGTCGGCGAGCGGGCCGAGCAGGCGGGCGATGCGCTGGGTGGGCTTCTTGGTGGCGTCGAGGACCAGGTCGAGGTTGCGGTAGGTGAAGTCGGCCGGGACCAGGTCGAGGCCGTCGAACTCGGTGGGCTTGACGGCCTCGTCGAGCGAGGTCTTGCCGCGGATGAGGGCCTTGCCGCCGCCCTTGACCCGGGGCCGGATGCGCAGCAGGTAGCTGGCCGCGCCCTGCGGGTCGAGGTCCCACAGCAGGGTCCGGTGGCCGTCGCCGGCGGCCAGGTAGGCGAGGTTGACGGCGGTCGTGGTCTTCCCGACGCCGCCCTTGATGTTGTAGGTCGCCAAGGTGTTCACGAGACCTCCGTCCTCCTCGTCGCCTCTTCCAGGGCCCCGACCAGACGGTCGACGTCCTGGTCGGTCGTCCACAGATGCGGGGAGACGCGCAGGGACGCGCCCCTGATCCCGACGAAGACCCCGGCCTGGGCGAGCGCCCTGGCCGCGGCCGCGCGCGCCTGGTCGGGCAGGGCGATGCCGAGCATGTGGGGGACCCGGTCGCTGGAGGTGAGACGCAGGCCGATGGCCTCGACCCGGCGCTGGATGCGGTCGGTGAGCAGGCCGAGGGTGGCGGCGACCCGCGGGACCTCCCAGTCGAGCAGCTGGCGCAGGCCGGCCACGGCCATCGGGGTGGTCTCGAAATGGGTGCGCCCGCCGACGTCGAAGCGGCGGGCCCCCGGCTGGTAGCGGTCCTGGTAGTCGACCAGGGCGGCGAAGTCCTGGGACCCGGCGCGCGAGATCCAGTTCTCCTCAAGGGGGACGCCGTCGCGGTGGCGCTCGTCGACGTACAGGTACCCGAGGGCGAACGGCCCCAGCAGCCACTTGTAGCCGACCGTGACCAGGTAGTCGGGCCGGGCCGCGGCCAGGTCCAGCGGCATCGCCCCCAGGGCCTGGCTGGCGTCGACCACCAGGGCGGCCCCGTCCTCGCGGGCCCGGGCGCCGATCGCGGTCAGGTCGACCGCGCCGCCGTCGGTCCAGTGGGTGGCCAGGACGGTCACCACCGCGGTCCGCTCGTCCAGCGCCTGGAGCACGGCCTCGCCCCAGGACCGGCCGTCCCGCCGCTCCACGACGACCAGCTCGGTCCCGGTGCGCCGGGCGAACCGCTGCCAGGTGTAGCGGTTGGACGGGTAGTCGTCGGCCATGACCAGGACCCGCTGGCCCGGGCGGGCGTCGAGGTTGGCGGCGGCCACGGCCAGGCCGTAGCTGGTGGTCGGGACCAGGGCGACGCCCTCGGGGTCGAGCCCGGCCAGCCGGGAGAACAGCGCCCGCCGCTCCTCGGCCTCGGTGAACCAGTCGTCCTCCCCGATCAGCCACGGCCGGGCCCGCCGGCTGCTGGCGGCCGCGCCCGCCTCGACGGCCGCCTTCAGCAGCGGGGCCAGGCTGGCGCAGTTGAAGTAGGCGACGTCGTCGGGGATGTCGAACAGCTCCCGCTGGACCGGGAGCGGCCGCGGGGACGCCGGGCCGGCGACGGGGTCATCGGACGGGAGCATGCGGTAAGTATCCGATACCGCGGCTGCGGCGTCGGGTAGGGGCCGCTACCAGCGGCCCCGGTGGACGACCTGGTCCAGCGGCCGGCGCGGGCGGGTGCGGGCCGAGCCGCCCGGGTGGTCGTCGGCCGCCGGGTGGCCGAGGGCCACGGCACCCACCAGCCGCCGGCCCTCGGGGACGCCCAGGTCGCGGAGGAGCGCCCCGGCGCCGTGGAACACCCCGAACCACCAGGCCCCGATCCCCTCGTCCACGGCGGCCAGCAGCATCAGCATGACCGCCATGGCCGCGTCCATGTCCCAGTAGGGGACGGGCCAGCCCGCCTCGACGTCCATGCCCAGCCCGGCCTTGTCGGGGGCGCGGTAGCGGTCCAGGTAGGCCTGCTTGTCGGAGAGGACGAGCACGATCACGGGCGGCTCGGCGGTGCTGTAGGGGGTGGCGAAGCGCGGGTCGGCGGTCGCCCGCCAGAAGCCGCGGACCGCCTCCGGCCCCTCCAGGACCACCAGGTCCAGGCCCTGGCTGAACCCGGCCGAGGGAGCCCTGGTGGCGCTGTGGAGGATGCGGTCCAGGACCTCGGCGGGGAGGGGGCGCGGGTCGAAGTGGCGCACCATGCGGCGGCGCCGCACGACCTCGCGCAGCTCCATCAGTCGATCTCGGCCAGGGTGCCGTCGAGGTCGGCCAGGGTGATGCGGGCCGGGACGCGGCGGCGGAAGGCGGCCAGGGTGTGGCCGCGGACCCGGTCGATCAGGGGCGGGGCGGCCAGGACGGCCGGGAGGACCACCCGCTCGGCGTCCAGGACCGCGCAGGCGGCGGCCAGGGCCTCGGGGCCGTGGCCGCGGGCCACCCAGGCGGCCCCGTCCAGGCCGAGCTGGCGGGCCTCGGCCAGCTGCTCGGCCAGGTAGGGCCGACCGCGGCGGCTGGCCGTGCGCTGGTTGAGCAGCGAGCTCCGGGGCCCGCCGCCGTTGTGCCGGCGGGCCCGCTCGTAGGGGTCGACCAGGTACAGCTCGGGCGAGCGGTCGAACAGCACCAACCGGGCGCCCTCACGGGCCGCGACGGCGAACGCGGCCTGGCGGGTCGCCTGGTAGGCGGGGTCGAGCCCGTCGTCGGTGGCGGCGAGCACGACCGCGGCCGGCCCGACCCGGTGGCCGGGGCCGGCCGGCAGGTCTCGCGGTGGCCCGGCGACCTCGGGCGGCCGTTCCGGGTCGGCGCCGGCCGACGGGTCCAGGACCAGCGGCGGCAGCTCGGCCGGGTCGGCCAAGGGCAGCCGGGCGGTGGCGCGCAGCTCGCCGGCCGCGAACGCGACCGCGGCCAGCTCCAGCCGGCAGCGGTCGCAGGTGGCCAGGTGGGCGCGCACGGCGGCCGCCGCCGAGGGCGAGAGCTCGCCGCCCAGCAGCGCCGGCAGCTCGTCCTGGACATGGCCGTTCATGTGCTCGTCTCCGCGCCGGGGCCGGTGGCCGGTTGCATCGTAAGGTACAGGGCGTCGGTGCGGCGGACGGGGAGAGGCGGCATGGGAACCCTCGACATCCAGTGGCTGATGCTGCCCGGGCAGCGGCCCTGGCGTGAGCTGCACTGGCTGTCGCTGATGCCGGGGGCGCGGGTGACCGCGGTGGGCGACCCGCGGCCGCCGGAGGCGGTCGCCTTCGTCGGCCGTCCCTACCGGCGGCCGACCGACCGGTTCGTGGAGGCGGGCGCCCTGGCCTGGCTGCGGGACCTGGGCTCGGTCCCGGGCGGGGATGCGTGGGTGGCCTCGCTGGAGCTGTGCTCGCTGGTCACCGGCCAGGCCAGCGCCCTGGCCAGGCGGCGCCGGCAGCGCCAGGCTGTGCTGGTCTGGGCCAACGACCCATCGACGCCGCTGTACCGGCTGCCGCCCTACCGCCAGGCCGTGCGCCGGGCCCGCGCCGCCGACCTGTTCCTCTGCTTCGTGGCCGCGGCCCGCGAGCACTGCCTGGCCATGGGCCTGCCCGCCGAGCGCTGCCGGGTGGTCCACCCGGGGGTCGACACCCGGCTGTTCCACCCCCCGGAGGTGCCGGTGGCCGAGCCGGTGGCCGCCTTCGTGTCACCGCTGGCCGCCAACAAGGGCATCGACCGGGTCCTGGACGCCTTCCGGCTGGTCCGCCGCGCCCTGCCCGAGGCCCGGCTGCGGGTCCTGGGCCGCGGCCCGCTGGAGGGCCTGGTCCGGCGCGAGGCGGCCAGGGCGGGCAGCGGCGTCGCCTACCTGGGGGCCGGGGAACGCGGGCGGGTGGCCGGGGCGCTCCGGGAGGCGGCCGTGTTCGTGACCGCCCCCCGGCCCACCCGGGTCTGGAGCGAGCAGTTCGGCCTGGCCTACGTGGAGGCCATGGCCAGCGGGCTGCCGGTCGTCACCACCGCCTGCGGCTCCAACCATGAGGCCGTGCGGCCACCCAACCTCCGGGTGGCCGACGACGCCGAGGCCCTGGCCGAGGCCCTGGCCGGGTTCCTCGCCGACCCGGCCCGACGGGCCCGGGTCGGCGAGGAGAACCGCCGGGTGGTGCTGGAGCGCCACGAGCTGCACCGCCAGAGCGCCCGCATGGCCGAGGCGTTCGAGGCGGCCGCCGCCGACCCCGCGGGTCGCTGATCCCGCCGACCCCGGGGGCGCGGTCCGGAGGCCGGGCCTCAGCGGCGCCGGCCGGCGACCGCCCCGCCCGCCCAGGCGGCCGCCTCGCAGGTCCGCAGGACCACCATGCCGGCGGCGTGCACCGGGTCGGCGGCCAGCAGGCGGCGGTGGCGCCAGTAGGCGGCCAGGATGCCGCTGACCTGGGCCGCGGCCGCCCCGGGATGGGCCCGGCGGTAGGCGGGCAGGCTGCGGCCGTAGGAGAAGCGCTTGCGCAGCACCGCGGCCAGCCGCAGGCGGCCCTCGTCGTGCACGACCACCGTGTCCGCCCAGGCCAGCCGGACGCCGCCGGCCAGCAGCCGGTTGCGCAGGGCCGCGTCCTCGGTCCCGGTGTTGGCCGGGTCGAACCCGCCGGCCCGGTCGAGGACGTCGGCCCGGACCAGGCGCGGGGCCTCGATCCGGGGCTCGCCGGCGTAGCAGCGCCGTTCCAGGGCCCGGCAGCGGGCCCAGAAGCCGCTGCCGGTGCTGGCCTCGGGGAGGAAGACGGCCCCGGCGCCGGCCGACCGGGCGGCGGCCAGCGACCGCTCGACCGCGTCGGGGGGCAGCACCATGTCGGCGTCGACCCACAGGACCCACTCGCCCGCCGCCCGCTCCCTGCCGAGGTTGCGCTGGGCGCTGCGCTCGGGACCGGCTCGCAGGGCGACGTCGGCCAGGCGGGCGACCACCCCCCAGGTGCCGTCGTGGCTCCAGTTGTCCACCACCAGCAGCTCGACCGGCCAGGTCTGGGCCCGGAGCGAGGCCAGGCAGCGGGCCACGGTGCGGGCCGCGTCCCGGGTCGGGACCACCACCGACACCAGCGGCCGGTCCCCGGTCACGGCGCCCGGTCGCCGTCGGGCCGGTCGGGGCGGCGCAGGACCAGGGCCCGTTCGGCGGTCGGGCCGGGGAGGTCCCCCGGAGGGTCGGGGGGGTCCGGGGGACCACCCCGGACGTCGCGCAGCACCCCCAGGACCAGCAGGGCCAGGCCGGTGCCGGCGAGCACATGGGCGGCCGGGTTGCCGGCGGCCAGGTCCGGCCCCAGCGTCGCCCGGGTCGGCAGCCCCCGGACCAGGACGGCCAGGGGGACGGCGGCCAGCAGCACGACCGACCCGAGGAGCAGCTCGCGCGGGGACGGCGAGCGGACGGCGTCGTAGACGACCAGGGCCAGCCCGACGACCAGCCCGACCCGGCCGCCGAGCAGGCCCAGCACCGCCACCAGGGCCAGCCGGCCCGGCCAGGGCCCGCTCATCGCCACCACCGGCCCCGCACCAGCAGGGCGGCCACCACGGCCAGGGCGGCCAGGGTGGCCGCCAGGGAGGCGTTGGCCGGGCGCTGGGGGGCGAACTCGACCGCGAACCGGTGGGGCCGCGGGTCGGAGACGCGCCAGCCGATCGACCAGCCGTCGAGCAGCCCGGGCGGGCACAGC
>Ga0307277_10000539_pt1 | contig 14123 bp, 14 predicted proteins | sample ER_DNA_116_FD_194473 | JGI IMG/M metagenome (GOLD analysis project Ga0307277, IMG submission 194473) | Bulk soil microbial communities from the East River watershed near Crested Butte, Colorado, United States - ER_DNA_116 | ecosystem: Environmental > Terrestrial > Soil > Floodplain | place...
CTCCCCGCTGACGGTGTAGGCGAAGATCGGAAGGTCGAAGCGCGCGCGGGCCGCGGCGATCACGTCCAGCGAGGGCAGCGCGGGCTTGATCATGAGCGCGTCGGCGCCCTCGCGAACGTCGAGCTCGCACTCGCGCAGAGCCTCGCGGACATTCCCCGGATCGAGCTGGTAGCCGCGGCGGTCGCCGAAGGAGGGCGCCGACTCGGCAGCCTCGCGAAACGGACCGTAGAAGGCCGATGCGTACTTGGCGGCGTACGACACGATCGGGACCTGCTCGAAGCCTTCCGCGTCGAGCGCTCCTCGGATCGCCCCCACCCGGCCGTCCATCATGTCGCTCGGGCAAACAGCGTCGGCGCCCGCCTCGGCGTGCGAGACCGCAGTACGGGCGAGCAGCTCGAGGGAAAGGTCGTTCACGACCTCGTCGTTGTCGACGATCCCGCAGTGGCCGTGCGAGGTGTACTCGCAGAGGCACACGTCGGTGAGGAGGACGAGGCGGGGGACCCGCTCGCGCAGGGCACGAATCGACCGCTGAACGATGCCGTCCTCGTCATATGCCCCCGAGGCCGCCTCGTCCTTCTCCTCGGGAATGCCGAAGAGCAGCACGGCGCCGACCCCGAGCTCGTGGGCGGTCGCCGCCTCGTCGCAGAGCCGGTCGACGGAGCGCTGCGCGATTCCATCGAGGCCCTCGAGACGGCGCTCGACATCCGTGCCGGGGCAGGCAAAGAGCGGATAGACGAGGTCGCGCATGTCGACCCGCGCCTCGCGGACGAGGTCGCGCAAGGCATCGGTGCGACGGAAGCGCCGAAGGCGCGTTACTGGGAAGACACTCATTTACGCCAACAATCTTCGCACGGCCAGACGGGCGGCCGCGCCGAACGCAAGCGCCAGCCCGAGGAGCCATGCCGCGTCGACCGCGAGCGTCCTCCACGGAGCGCTGTCGTACAGCGCGGCCTGGAAGAAGTCGACAGCGTGGCTGAACGGGAACGCCTGAGCGGCCCACCACGCGGCCCTGGCGGCGCCCTCCGGCACGAGCCCGAGGAGAACGAGCGGGAGAGCAGCGAGAAAGGCGACGAGGACGGCCGTGCGGGAGTCGCGCGCGAGCGCGCCCATCAGCGCACCGAACGCGCCGAAAGCGGCCCCCGCGAGGAGGAGGCCGAGAAGCAGCAGGGGCAGTCGCTGCCACGGCTCCCCGCCGGAGACGTCGAAGATCTCGGCAACGAACCCGAACACGAGCGCGATGGCGAAGCCGAGCCCGAGCGCGACGAGCACGGCGAGCAGCACCTTGACGACCACGAGGTCGGTCAGGCCCACGAGCCCCCGCGCGAGGCGTCCGATCACGTTCTCGTCCCGCTCGGCCGCGAGCGCCGCTGCGGCGAGAAGGACGCAGATGAATGCAAGCGTGAGGCCGAGCGCATACGCCTGGATCTGAGCCGAAAGGAGCCACGTGCGACCACCGCTCGTATCCGTCTGGAGCTCGATCGGGTTCGCGGTGGCGCGCAGCGAGTCGCCGGAGGCGGAAAGGGCGAGCTTCGCCTCGCGGACGAACACGGAGAGCTCTTCCGCGCGCTGGACGATCGTCGGGTCGTCCGAGGTGCGCTTGATCTCGTCCAGGATCTCGGCCGCCCGATCGAGGCCGACGACGTCGAACTCGTTCCCCAGGAAGCTGCCCTGGCCGCCTTCGACGAGGAGGTTGACGTAGTCCAGGTTCGCCTTGATGTACGCGGCCTGTAGCCGCCGATTGAGCGAGTAGACGAGCGCCTGCGTCTGCTGGTCGACCCGCCCGGAGAGGCCGCCCTTGGCCGTCTTCAGGATCAGCGTCGGGCTCTCCACCATCCCGCGGAGCTTGGAGGCGAATCCTGGCGGTACCACGATCTCCGCGACGATGCTGCCGGTCGCGAGTTTCCGGTCCGCTTCCTCCGGGTCCATGGGCACGAGCTCCACGGACCCCTGCACCTGGGAGATGACGTTCGGCACGTTGAAGCTCTGGCCGCCGACCGTCAACGTCTCGGGGAGGTGGTCGAGATCGACGAAGGCGACGCGCGGCCGGTCGCTCGCATACCTGACCACCAGCCCGACGAGCACCGCGAAGACGATCGGATAGAGGACGAGCGCGGCGAGCAGCGCGGGTGAGCGGACCAGCAGTCGCAGGTCCTTCTGCAGGAGCAGCCGGATCTTCGTCATGCGAACACGTCCGCTTCGGGAGCCTGCCGGAAGTCTTCGAGCGAGCCGGCGAAGACGACGGCGCCGTCCAAGAGGACGACGACACGGCTGGCGAAATGCTCGAGCTCCTCGAGGTTCTGGGTCGCGAAGACCACGGCGCCGTCGCGCTCGCGGACCTGGCCCGCGACGTCCCAGAGCCGTCGCCGCTGGCGGGGATCCAGGGACGCAGTCGGCTCGTCCAGCAACAGCACCTCAGGACGCCCGAGCAGGGCGACCGCGAGGTTGAGGCGCTGCTGGTTCCCGGCCGAGAGCTGCGAGGTCAGCCGCCCATCGTCGGGCAGCTCGAGCAACTGGAGGAAGCGGTCAGCCGTCTCGTCCGCGTCCGGCACTCCCTCGAGGCGGGCGAAGAGCTCGAGATTCTCTCGGGGGGTGAGCCGGGAGTAGTGAGCCGGGCTCTGAGGCACCCAACCCACGCGTCGAACAGCGTTCCCGGATTCGATCGCCCCTTCGCTCGGCTCGAGCGCGCCCGCGAGAATGGAGAGAAGCGTCGACTTCCCGGCCCCGTTCGGCCCGATCAGGGCGACGGCCTCGCCGCGCGCTATCTCGAGAGTCGTCGGAGCCAGGGCGACGACGCGCCCGTAGCGGCGCGCCACGCCGCGGGCGCTCAGGAGCACGTCCCTCAGCGTCCGCCGCCCCTGGCAACCTGGGAGGAGAGGACGGCCGTCACGCCCCGATTATGACCGTGCACCGGCCCTACGATCGCGAGGTGAAAAGATCCGCTCGAGACGGGCGGGTGGTTCTCCTTCGCCCGCCTGCGTGGGACTGGACCTTCGAGACCGACGGGGCTCTCGCGCTCGTGCCCGAGGTCGCTACCCGTTCGCAAGCCCTGGAGACCTCCGCTACCGTGCCGCGGATGGCTCGGCCCGAAGCCCAAGGGCTCGCCTATCGCGCTGCGGCACGAGAGGAGACGCGCGCGAAGGTGCGGCGCGCGCGACGCACGACGGCTCTGCTCGTCGCCGCGTGTGTCTGCCTGGTCGTGCTGCTGCTCACAGCGTTCGGTACCGGCGGAGTCGCCTCCCGCGCAATCAACGGGCCGGCCTCCGCAAACCGGCTCCTGCCCGCCGGGCCTCCCCGCGCCCAGGTGATCGCGCTCCAGGACACCCTCCGGATCCAGATGCCGATCAACCAGAGCCGTGTGACCGCCATCGGCTACCACGCCTCGGGAACCGACGTGCTCGCGCTCCAGCCCGTGGGGACACAGGCCAACGCCGGGGTCGTCAAGCGCCTGTTCCACCATCTCTTCGGCGAGAGCGGCTCGGGGATCCGCTACTACCAGGTCGACGGAGGAGTGGGGCCCCAGACCGGCGGGCTCGACGTTGGAGCCCCGGTCGGCACGGACGTTTACGCGCCGGTCGACGGCTCGGTCATGGCCATCTCCGACATGATCGTCAACGGCAAGGCTTACGGAGTCCGGATCGACATCCAGCCGTCGGGCAGCCCTGGGGTGGTCGTGACGCTCGAGAACCTGAAGCCCGATCCAGCCCTGACGGTGGGCTCGGCGGTCTCGGCCGCCCGGACGAAGGTCGGACAGGTGATCGACCTATCGTCCGTCGAGCAGGCGGCGCTGGCCCGCTATACCCAGGACAAGGGCCAGCACGTCCACATCGAGGTGCGGCCGGCCAGCGGGCTCGCCGCTCCCTAGAAAGTCACCGCGCCCAAGATCCTTTTCATCGGTGACGTGTTTGGGCCGCCGGGACGGCGCGCGATCGAGAGCCGTCTGCCCGCTCTTCGTGACGAACTCGGAGCGTCCTTCTGCATCGTCAACGGCGAGAACGCCGCCGACGGCATGGGCCTGAGCGCGAAGCTCGCCCACAAGCTCCTGGCCGCCGGCGCCGACGTCGTCACGCTCGGAAACCACGTCTGGCGCCAGCGCGACCTCGTGCCCCTCCTCCAGGAGAACGGGCGCGTGATCCGGCCGGCGAACCTGCGCGGCCCCGGCACCGGCCTCGCTGTCGAGGATTCCACCGAAGGGGCTCCGGTCGCCGTCATCAACCTGCAGGGAGCACTGTTCCTCGACGTCGCAGTGCATCCGTTCGTCGTCATCGACGACCTCGTGGAGGAGGCACGCGCGCAGGCGAAGATCGTCGTCATCGACTTCCACGCTGAGGCGACGAGCGAGAAGATCGCGCTCGCACGGCATCTCGACGGGCGGGTCACCGCGGTGATCGGGACGCATACGCACGTGCAGACGAACGACGCGCGCGTTCAGCCCGGCGGCACGGCGGCCATCACGGACGCTGGCATGACCGGCCCCCACGACTCGGTCATCGGCGTCCGGGCCGACCTCGCGATCGAGCGCATGCGCACCGGGATGCCCGTGCGTTTCCATCCAGCCGACGGCGACGTTCGAATCGAGGGCGTGGTCGTCGAGTGTGGCGAGGACGGCCGGGCTACGCGCTGCGAGGCTCTTCGGATCCCGGTCGAATAGCCGCGACCAGCAAGGCGAAGAGCGCGACCAGCAAGAGGTCTCTGACGAGGACGAGCCAGCCGGCCGGCTGCAGGGCGACCACGTCCCAGTAGCGGTGAGGGAACCAGAGTTGCGTCGTGACGAGGGCGGCGGCGAGGAGCCAGCACGCCGCGATTCCCGCGGTCCCGGCCACGAGCGGGACGAGGGGGATGAGCCAGATGAGGAACTGGGGCGAGAGCACCTTGCCGAAGGCGAGGAAGGCGACGACGGCCGCGACGGAAGCGGTCAGCAGCCGCTCCCGGTCGGGCCGGCCGCGCGCGAAGAGGATCCAGACGACGACGAGTGCGAGGACGAGCAGCGCCGTCTCGATCGTCGCAAGGGCATCCGGCAGCGAGCCGGAGAAGTTCTGGGAGCCGTGCGACGAGTCGACGTTCGGTTCGTAGAGCCCGAGTTGGTGCGCGGCCAGGAGGATTCCCGCTCCCAGCGCCTCGATCTGGAGCGGCCGGCCCAGCTGCGTCGTCAGGCTGTGAGCGAGGCCGCCGGGCGAGAGCACGGCGAAGGGGAGCACGATCGCCGCCCCCGCGGCGAGGAAGACGCCGAGGCCGATCAATCCCTCGCGCCGGCCGCGCCTCCGCACCAGCCAGATGAGCGCGAGAGGGAGCAGGACCGCAGGCCAGAGCTTCGTCGCGGTCGCCGCTCCGAGCAGCCCCAGTCCCAGCCGGCCGCGACCAGACACGAGCGCCGCGAGCGCTCCCGAGACGAGGGCGACCGGCCAGAGGTCGAAACGGCTGAGGATCACGGAGCCGAGCAGAAGCGGTGCGATCCCGACGAACGCCGTCGCCGCGTAGAGGCGAGCCGTGCCGGCGCCCACCGAGGAGAGGGTCGTGCCCACCAGGATGACCACCTCGCCTGCACAGACCCACATCAGGAGCTCGAATGCGGAGCCGTAGTCCTCGTAGTCGGCGAGTGCCGGCAGGACGAAGACGGGCAGCGCTCCGGGCGGGTACTCGAGATCGAAGTCCCGGTAGGGGACCTGGCCGTCGAGGATCTTCTCCCCGTATCCCTGGTAGACAGGCGTGTCGATAATCGGGCTCCGGTGCCAGAACCCGACGTGGAGCAGGCCCCACGAGATCGTCAGGAGAACGAGCCCGAGCGCGATGGCGGCCCCGGGGCCGCCCGCCTCAGCTTGCTGGGATGAGCTCTCGGACCTCGCGCTCATGCTCCGGTCCGGTCTCGGTGCTCTCCTCCGCGACGGCGCTCGGAAGTGCCGGCGCGAGGGCGGCAAAGACCACGAACGGGAAGAACCACGGGATGTAGAGATAGAACCAGTGGGTAAGGACGAGCTCGAAGCCGATCAAGAGCGCGGCGGAGAGAGCGCCCAGCTGGATGACGTTCTTCGTCCGCGGGACGAAGTAGACGGCGATAGCCGCGACGAGGAGGATCACCTTCAGACCCGTCTGGACGTGGTGGAGGTCGGGCATTCCCGGGTACTCGTCCCAGTCCCAGATCGAGAACGGCGACGAGCGACCCAGCTGCCACCCGAAGGTGCGGTCCCAGAAGACCTGCGCGGCATGGAGCGGGTGGGGCTCGAGCAGGAGGATCCAGAAGGAGAGCGCGGTTCCGAGGAGGATGCCGCCGAGATACGTCAGCTTCTGGCGGCCGAATCGGCGCCAGTCCGGATAGGACGCCCAGAGCGGGATGAGGAGCAGCGCCGCGAACTTCGTCCACCCCGCGAGCGCCACGAACACTCCTCTGGCCGGCGGTGAGGTCACCAGCACGAGCCCCCAGATGAGCAGCGCGGGCATGATCGCGTCGTTCGAATTCGAGCTCGAGACGTACTGCGTGAACGGATAGGCGGCCCAGGCGAAGGCGAGCGTTGCGCCGAGGAGCTTCCCTCCGAAGCGTAGCCCGAGGAGACCGAGGCCGATGAGCGCGAGCGCGTCCCAGAGGAGGGCCGCCAGGTGGGCCGCAGGCAGGCCCGACCAGGTGCTCGAGCCGCCGTTCCACTTCCCGTCGAACCCGACGACGGCATACGCGGGGATGTAGCCCAGATAGGCAACGGGGCCATACGTGTCGCCCCGCCCGTTCGAGGACTCGCAGCGTCCGTTCGTCTGGATGTGATCGCGCACGGAGCCGTCGGCGTCGGCAGGGCCGCATGCCTTTCCGGTCTCGTCCGGCATGTGCCCATACGGAGACTCCCCTTCACCGGCGATTCGCTGCGCGCCGTCGACGCTCGCGAGCCCGACGTCGATCACGTTCGAGGATTGGACGTTGAGCCCGACCCGGAATCCCATCAGGAAGACCGTCGCCGCCAGCAGGACCCAGGCGGGCCAGATCGCACGCGTGGGAGTCCCGCGGCCCCGTGCGCCGATCCAGATCATGCGTCCGAGGAGGTAGAGGAGCGGCGGATACATGAGCGGCATCGCTGAGAAGACGCGGCCCTGGTTGAAGTAGTAGAGGGAGAGGCTGAAGGAGAGCAGCACCAGCAGATCGAGGTTCCGCACCGAGATGAGTCGCCGGAAGTCGGCGAGGCCGAGGAGGAACGCGGCGCAGAACGAGAGCCAGATCCAGCCGTCGTTGATCGAGCGGCCGAAGGCGCCCTTGTAGCCGCGGGCCATCCTCCACGCGACCTGGGGCCCCGTCCAGGCCTCCGTCACGCGCGCGGTCGAGTCCTCGACCTTCGCCTCGACGATCTGCCCGGCATCGGGGAGGGACGACCAGACGTTCACGTCCCAGAGGCCCGTGTCCTCGTCGAGCGTCGCGTCCTTCGTCAGGCTCTTGGCCGGATAGCGCCCGACCCAGTCCGCCACCTTCGGAAAGCGGAGCACCGCCGCGATCGCCTGCTGCTCGGTCAACGTCCCCGGTCCAGGGCTGCCCTGGGGGACGAACGGGACCTCGATCGGGTTCCCGTTGGAGTCGTAGACGGGCGTCGTCGCAGCCGCCGAAGCGCCGGACGCGGCGACGAGGACGGCCGCCGTAGCGACAGCGAGCGCTAGTCCGAGGCGCGCCGTCGGAAGCTCCAGAGCTTTGTATCCGAGCGGGTTGCCACTGCGGCGAAGGTTAGACGCCACGCCGAAATGCGTCCCGAGGAATCGTCAGCCCTCGACGGTTCGAAGCGGGACGCCCCGCCGCCGGATCACGGTCAGCGCCTGACCGCGCGAGCGGTAGAAATCGAGCTCGTCCGAGAGGACGAGTGCCGAATCGACCCCGACGACGCCGTCGACGAGCTCGCAGGCGCCGTACGGCAGGAAGCGCCTGATTCGGTCTCCGCAGAGCACGTCGAGGCCGAGGACACGACGAAGAGACGTGTCCAGGATCACGTCGACGACGCGCGCGAGCTCGATGTCGCCAAAGCAGACCCGCCGCTGGAGCAGCGTCTCCACGTTCAGACCCCCATCCATCCGGCTCAGCGATTCCCCCGCGGCTCCGGGCGAAAACCGGCCGCGTGCCCTAGAAGCCCTCCGCTCCGAGAAGTGGAACGAATCGGCAGGGAACCGATTTCATCACGGCTGGCCCCTCCGGGCTCGCGACGATCACCTCGAGCCGCTGGCCGTCCGGTCCGCCGACCGGCACGACGAGGCGACCGCCGGGCACGAGCTCCTCGTAGAGCGAAGCGGGCACGTCCGGCGCAGCCGCCGCGACGACGATCGAATCGAAGGGGGCGTGCTCGGGCAAGCCGAGCGAGCCGTCGCCCACGTGCACATCGACCGAGCCGTAGCCGGCTGCCTCCAGACGGGCCTGCGCCCGGTCGGCGAGCTCCGGGATTCGCTCAATCGTGTGCACCTCGGCGCCGAGCTCGGCGAGCACGGCCGCCTGATAGCCCGACCCGGTTCCGATGTCGAGGACACGGTCGCCCTCGTGGACGTCGGCCGTCTGGCAGATGATCGCGACCATGTAGGGCTGGGAGATCGTCTGGCCGAAGCCGATGCCAAGAGGCATGTCGAGGTAGGCACGCTTGCGGTCGCTCTCGAAGACGAAGGCCTCGCGCGGGACTCTGGCCATTGCGTCGAGCACCCGCCGGTCGACGATCCCGCGCGCCTCCAGCTGACCCGCGACCATCCTGATGCGCTCCGGCTCGAGGTCAGACACCGCTCCGCACGCGGACACGCATGGAGGCGGGCGGCTCCACGCCGAAGTGGCCGAGCGCGAGAGGCGCGAGATCGGTCGTGCTCGGGGCAGGGGAAAGCGCCAGGCCGTCGTCGAAACCGGCAGCGAGGATCGGAACGGTCGAGTCACCGGCGTTCAGCGAGCCGTGGCTGCCGCCGCCCACATGATGACGGCCGCCGAGATCCTCGAACTCCCAGCCGCTCGCCGCGGAGACGATCACTTCGCCCGCGTTGGGGCAACCCAGGGCGGACCAAACGCGTTCGAAGCCGTTGGGGTACTCGGCCGGGTCGAGTAGCCGCTCGTCGCCCGAGGCACGCCACCCTTCCCCTTCAGGGGCGAACCGGAGCTCTGCGTGCTCGCGCCGGACGACGGCCTCGCTGTCCTCCAGGAAGAGCGCGTGATCCACGCCGTCGGCTCCGTCCAGCCGTTCCGCGAGCTCCCGAGGAGATCGCTCGTCGAGCGCGTAGACCATTCCCGAGCGATTCGAGGCGGTGACGACGATCTCTGCGCTCGCCAGGTCCGAGGTACGGCGGCCCGTGTACACGGCGAGGTCGTCGAACGAGTCCGTCAGCCGCGCGATGTGCTCGACTCGGGTCTGACCGTGGTCGGAGCAGACGACGATCGCGTAGCGGTCGAGGAACTCCTCGGGGCCGCCCGCGGCTGCCATCAGCTCGCCTACGCTCGCGTCCGCGCGCTCGAGCGCGGCGAGCGCACCCTCCGGGCCGACGATGTGCGAGGCGTAGTCGTAGTCCGGCAGGTAGAAGACGAGAAAGTCGAAGCCGTCTCTTGTGACGAGCCAGCGCCCGATGGTCGCCGCATAGGCGTCGATCGAGCCCTCGGGGCGGGAGCGGATCGCCAGAGGGGCGCCGGTGGGGTCCGACTCGTAGAGGTTGAAGAAGAAAAACCTCCGCGGGCCCCACGCCGCCTCGTACCAACGATTGCGCCCCGACGGAACCGGCAGCTTGAGCGCGTGGCGCGTCCTCCCGCGGTAACACGTGAAGTTGATCGCGCCGCAGTCGTAGCCCTCGTCCTCGAGGGCCTCGAACACGGTGAGAGCATCGGGCGCCAGATGCTCGTGGGTCAGCCCGAAGATCGAGTCACGGAGCGAGCGGCGCGTGCCCGCCGCGCGCACGGCGGCGAACGACGATCCGTACTCGACGACTCGCTGCTCACCGCGGTGGAACCAGACCAGGTGCGGGATTCCGTGCACATCCGGATGAGCGCCCGTCGCGATCGAGGTGAGGCACACGGGGGTGACCGACGGGAACGTCGTCGTCCCCTGGAGATAGATCCCCGTCTCCTGCAGGAGGCCCAGCGCAGGCAGCCGGTCCTGCTCCAGGCCGTGTTCGAGCATCGACGGAGTGAGTCCGTCGATGATCGCGAGGATCAGGCCCTTGGTCGGCGCCGCCCCTCAGTCCTTGGCGAGAACCCGTAGCCCGGCGTAGCGCGTGTCGGCGCGCCGGCCGAGCCGCGCTCCTGCCAGCGGAACGAGCAGGACGAGCGCATAGCCGAGCAGCGGGACGAGTGCGATTCCCGCGGCAGCGAGCGCGGCGAGTGGGCGAGCTGCCGGCGAGAGGCGGCGGAACGCGATCCAGCTGATGGCTGCGGCAGCGACGAAGACGAGCAACGCCCACCACTCGAGCGCGAGGAGCGAGATCGCGACGGCCCCGGCTGCGAAGGCGAGCGCCGGAACGGCGAACAGCGGCCGCAGCGCCTGTCGTCCGAGAGCGCCGTCCGCCACTCCGAGCCCCGCGACGAGGCCGAGCAAATACCAGTCCAGCCAACCGTTCACGTAGCTGAGTGTAGCCGCGCCCGCTCGCAGATAGGCTGGCGCGCGAATGGACCCGGGGACCATCCTTTCGCTGCTCTTCGTCCTCTTCTTGCTGGTCCCCCCGCTCCAGCGCTGGGCGCTGACGACGCGGAGAGGGCGCGCCATCTCGGCGCTCCAACGCGATCGTCACAGCCGCGTGATCGCATTGATCCATCGCCAGGAGACGGTCGGGTTCCTCGGGGTTCCGCTCTATCGCTTCATCGACATCCAGGACTCCGAGGAAATCCTCCGGGCCATCCGCCTGACTTCGAACGAAACGCCCATCGATCTCGTCCTGCACACGCCGGGCGGGCTCGTCCTCGCCTCCGAGCAGATCGCGTACGCGCTGAAGGCACACCCGGCGAAGGTCACGGTTCTCGTCCCCCACTACGCGATGTCGGGCGGCACGCTCATCGCTCTCGCTGCGGACGAGATCCTGATGGACGCGGCCGCGGTCCTCGGGCCCGTCGACCCCCAGCTCGGGGATACGCCCGCGGCATCACTGCTTCGGGTCGCGTCCTCCAAGCCGGTGGAGCGGATCGACGACCGGACGCTGATCATGGCCGACGTGGCCGAGAAGGCGCTCCGGCACATGAGGGAGGTCGTGCGCGGGCTCCTCGCCCCGCGCATCAAGGGCAAGAAGGCCGACACCCTCGTCGAAGAGCTCGCCGGCGGCCACTACACGCACGACGACCCGATCACCGTCGACGAGGCGAAAGCCCTCGGCCTCCCCGTCCAGGTCGGCTTGCCCGAGGAGATCTACAGCCTGATGGACCTGTTCGCACAGGAGGGCCGGCGCCGGCCAAGCGTCCAGTACGTCCCGCTGCCGGTGCCGCCGAACAGCCGCCCGGCAAAACCGCGCGTACCTTAGGAAAACCCCAATACCCTACGGAATACCCCTTCCAGCAGTTTCCAATTCTGCGGGCACGGGAAGCTGGAGGGGGACGTGGCAAGGACCCTCCAAAGACCCCTCCTGCTCTTCTTCACCAACTCTCGCTCCGGCCCTGCGAGGCGCATGGAGAGCCTCCTCGCACACCTCGCCCGCAAGGAGCGATCCCGGCTGCGGATCGCCCGGATCGACGCAGAAGCGCAGCCGGACTGGATCGAGCGTCTGCAGATCACCCAGATCCCGACGCTCGTCCTCGTAAAAGACCGCCGTCCCATCGACCGGCTCGAAGGGCGCGTGAGCGCGCCGCAGATCGAACGAATGATCACCCCCCACCTCGCGCCGGTCGACGACGAGGCAGCGGTCGCCTAAACGCGGGGGCGGCCGGCGCCGCCCTCGCGACTTCTCAGCTAAGCCGTCTCCAGCCGCCCGATGACGCCGAGCAGGAACTCGCTCGCGCGGGCGCCATCGACCACGCGGTGGTCGAAGGTGCACGAGAGCCATCCGAGCTCGCGGACGACCACCTGACCGTCCCGCACCGCGGGCCGCTGGCCGATCCTGTGCAGACCGAGGATGCCGACCTCGGGGTGGTTGACGAGGGGGGTGGCGAAGAGTCCGCCGAGCCGGCCTGCGCTCGTGACCGTGAAGGTCGAGCCTTTGAGCTCGTCCGGCTTCAGCGTTCCGGCGCGCGCTCCCTCGGCCAGCCGGGCGGCCTCGCCTTCCAGCTCCTCGAGAGACTTCGAATCGGCAGCGCGCACGACAGGGACCACGAGACCCTCGTCGGTCTGCACGGCGATGCCGATGTCGTAACGCTCCCAGAGGACGATCTCGCCGCCGGCGAGGGTCGAGTTCAGCTCGGGAAACTCCTTCAGGCCGGCCACGACGGACTGGAGCACGTAGGGCAGGTACGAGCGCTCACCGCGCGCGGCGGCGAGAGCGGTGAAGTCGCATTCCTCGACCACCGTCACGGCCGGGACTTCCTTGTGCGCCCTGGAAAGGTGCTCGGCGATCTGCCGCCTCACGCCGCGAAGCGGCTCCCGCCGCTCTCCTTCCCGCGGGGACGAGGCGCCACGAACGTCCTCCTCGGTGATTCGGCCCCCGGGCCCCGAGCCCTGAAGGGACTCGAGATCGACGCCGAGCTCGGCGGCCACGCGGCGCACGAGAGGAGTCACCTGCACCTTCTTCGGAGGCGGCGCAGTCGCGACAGCATCCGAACCGATCAAGACGAGCGGGGTTCCCACCGGGACGAGCTCACCCTCCTCGACAAGGATCTGCGCGACCTGCCCCGCGGCGGGCGAGGGAATCTCGACGGTCGTCTTGTCCGTCTGGACCTCGACCAGCGGCTCGTCCTCGGCGATCTCCTGCCCGACCTCGACGAGCCAGCGCGCGATCTCTCCTTCCCGCACGCCTTCTCCGAGATCGGGAAGCTTGAACTCGTAGGCCATCAGAAAGCCAGGACCTGTTCGACCGCCTCGACGACACGCGCCGGGGTGGGCAGATACTCCTCCTCGATCGACCAGAAGGGGAAAGGCGCGTCGTAACCCGTGACGCGGATGACCGGTCCCCGCAGGTCGAGGATCGCCTTCTCGGCGAGAACCGCCGCGATCTCCGCTGCGAACCCCGCCACCCGAGGCGCCTCTTGCACGATCACCGCGCGGCCGGTCTTGCCCACCGACTCCAGCAGCGTCTCCTCGTCGAGCGGCTTGAGGGTGCGGATGTCGATCACCTCTGCGCTCGCGTCCAGCTCGTCGGCAGCGGCCAGGGCGACCGGGACCATGCCTCCGTAGGCGACGAGGGTGACGTCGCCGCCTTCCCGCGCGACGCGCGCCTTGCCCAGCGGGACGACGTGCTCGCCCTCGGGCACCTCCTCGCGCGGGCTGCGGTAGAGCACCTTCGGCTCGAGAACGACAACCGGGTCGGGGGAGCGAATGGCCGCCGCGAGGAGCCCCTTCGCGTCGGCGGGGCTCGAGGGAATCGCCACCTTCACCCCCGGGGTGTGCACGTAGTAGGTCTCGGGCGAGTCCTCGTGGAGCTCCGGCGCCCTGACGCCGCCGCCGGTGGGCATCCGGATCGTGAGCGGAAACTCCATCGCTCCGTTGGTACGCCAGCGGTAGCGGCCGACGTGGCAGATGAGCTGATCGAGGCAGGGGTAGCTGAAGGACTCGTACTGCATCTCGCAGACGGGGCGCCAGCCGGCCATCGCGAGCCCGACTGCGGTGCCGAGAATGCCCGCCTCGGCAAGCGGGGTGTCGACGCAGCGATCCGGCCCGAAGCGATCGAGGAGCCCGGCGGTCGCTCGGAAGACGCCGCCGGCGCGCCCGACGTCCTCACCCATCACGAGGATGGAGTCGTCCCGCTCCATCTCGGTGTGGAGCGCGTCGTTGACCGCCTCGACGAGCGTCTTACTCGGCATAGGCGTTTCTGGTGACCAGCTCGGGGTCCGGCTCCGGAAGGTCTTCGGCGGCTGCGATGCCCGCCCGCATCGCCTCGAGCGCCTCACTCCTCGCCGCTTCGGCGATCTCGTCGGTGAGGACGCCGATCCGCCGCAGGTAGCGCTCGAAGCGCCCGAGACACTCGTTCCCGCGCTCCGCCTCTACTCGCTTTGCGTCGATGTACGCGCTCGGATCGTCGGCAGTCGCGTGGGGGGCGCACCGGTACGTGACCGCTTCGATCAGAGTCGGGCCCTCGCCCGC
>Ga0307277_10000540_pt1 | contig 14116 bp, 13 predicted proteins | sample ER_DNA_116_FD_194473 | JGI IMG/M metagenome (GOLD analysis project Ga0307277, IMG submission 194473) | Bulk soil microbial communities from the East River watershed near Crested Butte, Colorado, United States - ER_DNA_116 | ecosystem: Environmental > Terrestrial > Soil > Floodplain | place...
CGACCCACCCGATCCGTCCGCCGCGGCCACCGAGATTCCGAACGCGTTGAGCATCTCGACGATGATCTTCATCTGCGGGTCGACCGGATCGGGTGGGTCGTCCGGTCCGGCAACGCGATGCAACTTGTACGACGGCATAGCGTCCACGCGGAACTGCGGCCGCCAATCGGCGTCGAGCGCGACGAAGAGCTTTGCGGGCTTGCGGTCGGGCACCAGACGCGAGACGAAGTTGAGGAACCCGAGCGCCGCGTTCACGTTCGTTCCATCGGGGGCCTTCCACTCGGGCACCGCGTGATACGCGCGATACGCGAGGCTGGCCGCGTCGACGAGAAGCGTCGCGCCGGCTATCGACGTGCGGCGGGGGCGGCGAAGACGGTATCGAGCGCGGCGATGAAGCGGTCGTTCTCCGCCGGCGTTCCGATCGAGGCCCGCAGGCACCCGTCGCACCCGGGCCATATAGAGATGTCGCGGATGAGGACGCTCTGCTCGAGGAATCGCGCGTGCACGTCCGGTGGCTTCTCGTTCTTCAGCCGGAAGAGGATGAAGTTGGTCACCGACGGGAAGACCTCGATCGCCGGGACTTTACGGAGCGCGGCGAGCACGCGATCCCGTTCCTGTTTCGCCAGCTTCAGCCGATGTCCGATCGATTCCTCATCGCGCGCGATGCGCGCCGCGACCGCGAGCGTCAGCGTGCTCACGTTGTACGGCAGCGCGGCGGCCGTGAAGTACCCCATGAGGTCCGGGTGGACGATGAGCGTGCCCACACGCAACCCCGCGGCCGCGAGCACTTTCGAGAACGTCTTCGAGATGACCATGTTCGGGAACTCGTCCATGCGGGAGACGAGCGACTTTCCGGCGAAGTCCGAATACGCCTCGTCCACGAGCACGAGCGTCTCGGGAAAGCGTTCGGCGACCGCGAGGATCACCTCGGCGTCGATCTCGCCTCCGGTCGGGTTGTTCGGGGTCGTGAACACGACGATCTCGGGACGCACCTTCGCCATCGTCGCGAGGGCGCGCTCCTTCGTGACCTCGTACGGCAACCCGACCATCTCCTCGACAACGGTCCCGCCGGCGAGCTGCGTCAGCCTGCCGTGCATCGAGTAGGTGGGATGGAACAGAAGGGTCTTTCGCCCGTGGCCGCCGAAGACCAGGAAGACCTGGAGCAGGAGCTCGTTGCTGCCGTTGCCGAGGATCAGCCGGTCGGGCTTGGTCCCCCACCGAGCCGAGAGGATCTCGCGGAGCTCATCGCCGCGACCGGGATACCTATTGAGAAGGACGCCGTTGAGCTCATCAGCGCTGATGTACCGGCCGGCGACGTTCGGCTCCGGCCACTCGTTCGCGTTGATCCGAACGTCGGCCTTGAGCATCTGCGTCCGATAGGGCTGGAATTGCGCCAGCTCGGCGCGCGGCCGCGGCATCTTCCGATCGCTCATCCGTCCATAGCCTGACACGCGCGGGCCGCTCGCGCTCTCCGCGCGAACGGCCCGCCGCTGCTTGGGGGAGGTGGGGCCTAGTTAACGGGCGTTACGTCCTTCCGTGGCCTTCGTGTCCGCCTTCGCGGACTTCGCCGTCGTGTCCTTTTTCGGCGTCGGAGCGGACGTCGTGGAAGGTTCCGTCGTCGTTGGCGACACGCGCTTTGTCGTCACCGCGGCCGCCTTTTGCACTTTTGGGTTTGTTGTGGCCCCGTTGCTCGAGCAGCCGGCCGCAGCATCGAGCTTGGCCGACAGCGCGGTCAGCCTTGCGTAGTTTGCGTCGCCGATCGTGCGTTGCGCGAAGGAGAGGATGTGCTCGAAGGTGCCGTTCGCGTCGCAAACCTGTCCGTTGCCGTACGCGAGCGAGGCCTTGAGGTCGTCGATCTTCTTCAGGAGCCAGCGCTCCGTGTTGCGATCGAGGTCGAGGGTACTGACGAGCGCGGCCATCTCGTCGAGCACGTCGGCGGCGCTGCCGGCGGGGACGGTGACGACGACTTGCGCGGTCGCGTCGGTCGAGGCACCAGCCGCATCGGTGACGGTCGCGGTCACGGTGTAGGTGCGGCTCTCCGTGTACACGTGTTCCGCGTGGAACGTTGTCGTGCCGTCAGACACGGTCGGTCTGACCGAATCACCGTCGCCCCAGTTCAGCAAGGCCGTGTGCGTGTCGCCCCCGTCGGGGTCGTTGAAACTCGCGTTCACCACGATGTTCGCTCCCGCGCCGCTCACGTTGAGCGAGAGGCTGGAGGGCGAGTGGTTGCTTGGCCCGACGACGAGATCCGCCGTCGCGCTGCCGTTGCCGCCATTCGAGTCGGTGACGGTCGCCGTGATAGTGAACGTTCCGGGGGCGCTGTAGACGTGCTTAACCGAGGGGAACGACTGCACCGTTCCGAGCGATACCTCAGTCGGCGGTGTGTTGTCGCCCCAGACCACACTGAGTCTGAAGGTCTCGACCGTGCCCGGGCCCGTGGGGTCTGTGAAGGTACCGCTGACGGTCAGCTCCTGGCCGTCGACGACCGGGCTCGGCGTCAGCGTGAGTGGCGCAACCACTGGATCGGCGTTTGTCGGCGAGACCGTCCGTGGCTCGGTGACCACGTGAGGAGTAGTCGCGCTGTCCGTCAGCGTGACGACAAGCGAGTAGTCACGGATGTCGGCGTACACGTGCTTCGGGTTGAATGTGGTCTCTGTCGCCGCGAGGGTCCCAGAGTCGGTCGTCTGACCGTCGCCCCACGCGACGGAAACCGAGTGAGTGTCAGCCGAATCGGGATCGGCGAACGTGACCGCGAGGGTCGAGTCGCCGCCCTCGGGGCCGGCCGTGAACACGAGAGACATCGTCGGCTCCTGGTTCGCTGCGTGGACACTCAGTGTCGCTGTCCCGGGTGTCCAGAAGAGGGTGGCGTCCGTGACGATCGCGCTCACCGTGTAGTCGCCGATCACCGCGTACGTGTGCGTGCCAGTCGTGAAGTCGCGGGCCCCGGGGGACAGAACGAACGTCAGCAGAGGCGAGCTGTCGCCCCAATCGAGCTTGACGGTGTGCGTGTCGTTTGTAGTCCCGTCAGTGAAGCGCCCGATCGCTGTCACGGGCTGACCAACCTCGACGTCGCTAGCGGATAGACCGAACGAGGTGAATGAAGGTGGGCTGTTCAGAACAGATAAGGACAGGTTGTTGAACTTCGTGGCTACCGGATCGTCAAGAACGACGACAACCGTGTAGGACCCGGCATTCAGATATTGCGCTCGCTTCTGCGCGGTCACGCAGCCCGCGGGAGAAGCAAGCGTGCCACAGGGCTCACTGTTCGCAAATGAGTACAACTCGGAGGTGCCGTCACCCCAGTTGACGTCGAGGGAGTAGGGGCCATGGCCGGCGCCACCCGTGATTTTCGCGGTCAGGAACACAGGGCCGCCTTCGTTGACAGGACCCGTTGCCATGTAGACCGGGTCGCCTGTGTAGGCAGAACCAAATGTCCAAGAGACGACCATGTTCGCCGCGAGTGCCACTGACGACGCTCCGACAAGACTCGTCGCCGCAATGGCAATGCTGAGTCCGCCCACAACGAGGGGTCGCAGCAAAGCCTTCATATCCAGTTACCTCCGCCGGGAAACCCACCCCAGCCCCGCGAACGCTAAAAGGACCGGGGACCCGTAACGAGAGACGAAGAGGGCCTATCGCGGATGCGCCGACAGGGGCAGGGTCCTACGCCGGTCGTACTCCCCCGAATGGGGGGACTTCGCTCGCGTCCCCCGTTTTCGGGATGCCCGCTTGGCCGCCGGACCCGAATGTCTCCCACAGGAACGGGAGGACGACAGGTGAACGGACCCATGCAACACCGGCTCGGCCACGAGTGCGCCCTCTGCGACGCGCACTCGAAGGCCGCTGAGCGCCACACGGCTCGGCCGCACGTGCGAACGAAGCGGTTCCTGCCGTGGATCTCACCCCTGGCGTTCTGTGTCCTCTTTATTCCATTCGTCGACGGCGCCGCCCGCGGTCTCCTCATCGGGACCGTCCTCGGGCTCGCCGCCGGCGCCGGACTCGCGGTCCTGACGACGCGCGTCAACCGGCACATCGCCGCGACCACGCTCGCGTCGGCGACCGACGAGCTCAAGGCCGAAGCGGACCAGCGCGTGGCCATGGTCATCCGTCAATTCGAGTGGGCGGTCAACGATGTCGCGAACCTTCGCGACGCGCTGAAGCGCGCCCAGGATGCGCGCGCGACGGCGGAGGCGAACGAGCATCGCGTGAAGCGCCGCCAGCATCACCTCGAGCGTCAGCTCTACGAGGCGCGGATGAAGATCGGCGAGTACTCGCGTGCGCTTGGGAGTGAGACCGAGGCGATCGTCGACGAGCCGACGGTGCTGCCGACCGGAGACGATCTGGTCGTGCCGCTCACGTGGCGCGCCTTCGAGGAAAACATGCTCACGTGGCTGCGCTTCGAGAGCGCGGGCATCGTGCCATCGCAGATCCGAATCATGAACGAGCACGAGAGCGTCATCGCGATCAGCGCGCACGCCCTCGACACCCTCAAGGAAGGCGCGCAGGTCGCGCTCGTGCTTCGTGCCCCTGACCACGTCGTAGCGACCCTGGAAGGTCGGCACCAGGGTCGCTTCACTTTTGAAGCGCTCGTGGATGACACGTGGTGCAAGGTCGAGCTCAAGGAGGGCAGCCGCGCCGCGTCGAAAGACAAGCGGTCTCGCGTCTGGCGGCCCGAGGACGACCGTCGCCCCCAGGCGCTCATCGCCTAGCTCTCGGCGAGCCGCCAAAACGCGGACGGCGGCGGTCCATCGGTGAGACGTCGTTGGATCACCGCGGCGGACTCCGCGGGAGTCAGGAGCGACGTGTCAACCTCGAGGTCGTAGTTGCCGGGAATGTGCACTGCTTGTTGCCAAAGCGCGACCGGCCGCGGAATGGGCTCGGCCTCTGATCCAATCGCGTACCCGTTCTCTCTTCCGACTTGACCGGCGTTGCGTCGTTGCATGACGACTTCGATCGGGCAGCGGACGCCGACGAAGAGGACGGGCAGTCCCGAGAGACGGCGAGCGCTCTCGACGAGGATCTTCGCGTCGTAATGCCCGACGTCGACGACGACATTCAGACCGGACCTGCTGTGAGCGGCGATCGAGTCGTACAGCGCCGCGTAGAACGCGGGAACGAGCGGCGCGAGCTCGTGTCCCTGTTCGCCGGGACGAAGCCCCATCCCCGGCCGGTACCGCTTCGGCGTGATCTCGCGAACGAAGACGTCGACACCGAGATTCATCCAGACGCCATCGAAGGTGTCCTGGATCACCGTGACGATGCTCGACTTCCCCGAGCGCGGCGCACCGTTGAGGATCACGATCTGACCTGGCTTCGTCACGTCGTTGGTGGGTATCATGAAAGCTCGAAAGGCCTCCATTGGGGAGTGGCCAAGCGGTAAGGCTCCTGACTCTGGATCAGGTAATCGGTGGTTCGAATCCACCCTCCCCAGCCCGACCCTTTTCGTGGCCATGGGATCGAGATGCCCTGCCCGGTGAGCTTCTCGATCTCGCGGAGCTGGCGATAATCTGCTCGACCTGTGCTTCTTCACGGACACAGGAGGAATCCTTTCCACGAGGAGCACACGATGTGGACGATTTTGGGGGACCGGAGCGACCTCCGAACACACTGAACCGAAGGGGTGACGCCGATGGAGAACTCGAGGACTGCGTCCCTTCTCTCGTCACGCGCGGTCGAAGTGCTGCGGCAGGCGTGTGCGAATGTCCGCACGCGGCGGATCGCGATCCGCGATCCCAAGGCGCTACTCGCCAAACGCGGCGTTCCTCTCGCCGACGGTGTCGAACTCCATTTGTATGAGGGGTCTGCTGGGCTGGGCAGAAAGCGCGGAGGCGGAGTCGCGCGACCCAACGACGGAACCGTCGAAGCACATTTCGGCCGCCTTGGCACGATCGAAGGCATCCCGCCCGGGCTCGAAAGCTGGTGGGAATCGACCCACGAGGGATGTCCCCTCTTCACGTATCCATACAAGACCAAGAAGAAGAAATCCGTGTGCGATCTTTGGGGGCTTGCAGTGAGCGGGCACGAGTGGGTACCGGTTGCGGAAGGCAGTCCGTACGGCCACTGGGAATACGGCAACGTGCAGTCGGTTTGTTTGCTCTCTCATGACATCGACGTGGAGGTCACCGAATGTCTACCGCGCTTCATCGTCACGTCCTGAGGCGCGGCTGCGAGTCACGGTTCGCCGCATGAAGCCGGGCCCTCTCTGGGTGAACGGCGTCTTGCGCGGACTAGCTGGAGCCCGGCCCTCCGAGTTCAAGTGATTTGTGCGCCTCGCGGTACGCCGTGTCCGTGCGTCTGGGCATCTCTCTAAAGGTCAGGCGGGGAAGACGACTCGAGATTAGGAGCGGGCGACCCCACTGACTCGCGCGATTGAATTGCTCGCGGCTCAGATCAGAATCCCCGCGATGAGCGCAGCCGACTACCCGCGCGTCCATCCCAAGACGACCGCCGAATGGCGTCGATGGCTCCGCGACAACCACGCCAAGGCGCAGGGCGTCTGGCTCGTCGCATACAAGGCCGGGACCGGGAAGTCTCGACTCACGTACGACGAGTCCATCCCGGATGCGCTCTGCTACGGCTGGATCGACAGTTTGAACAAGCCGCTCGATGACAAGCGGACAGCGCTGCTCTTCACCCCTCGCAAGCCGGGTAGCGGATGGTCGCGCACGAACAAGGTGCGGATCGCGCAGCTCATGAAGGAAGGACGGATGGAGACTGCGGGCCTCGCGAAGATCGCGGCCGCGAAGCGAGACGGTTCGTGGACGCTCCTCGACAGCGTCGAGGCGCTCGAAGTTCCGGACGATCTGCGAAAGGCGCTTGGCGCCGCCGGTATCCGCAAGTTCGAAGCGCTCACGCCTGGGCGACGGAAAGAACATCTGCGCATGCTCGTCACGGCGAAGAGAGCGGAGACGCGCGCTAAACGCATCGCCGACATCGTCAAAGTCACGCGTTCGAGCTAGGTCGGGCGGAACAACGCACGCGCGGACAGCGAAGAGGTAGCTCTCAGAACGAGGGCTTGAACAACATCAGATAGAGGATCACGAGCAGACCGCCGGCGCCGGTCACCGCGAGGATCCAGGGGCGGAAGCGGGAGAGAAGGCGCTCCATCTCGGCGTCCTCACGCGTATCGGCGATTCGGTCGATCATCCGACCGCCGTAGAGGTTCATCACCACGCCGATCAGCACGAAGATCGTGAGCGCGGCCCAGATCCACGCGGCCGACCACCACGATCCGAGGAAGCCGAGCACAACTCCCGACAAGAGGGTCAGCCCGAAGAAGACCCAACGAAGCGTGCTCGCTGCCTCGGACACCTCGAGCAGCTCGCGGATCCGGGTGTCGTCCCGCTCCTGCTTCAGATGGAACGCGACGGTGACCGGGTGCACGAGGAGCAGGCCAAGCACGCTCGCGATGTGGATGAAGACGATCCACCGGTACATGGCCAGCCCCTTATACCGCGCCGGCTGCGAGGATGACACTGGACTACGCTCGGAGCAGTGACCGTGAACGAGTCCGGGGCGTGGCCGCCGCTTCCGTACGACGAATGGAAAGACACCCTCCATGCGATCCACATGTGGACGCAGATCGTCGGGAAGATCCGCCTCGCCACGACTCCACTCCTGAATCACTGGTGGAACTCGAGTCTCGCCGTGACCCCGCGAGGCCTCTCCACCGGGACGATGCCGAGCAGCGATGGCGCATTCCAGGTCGACTTCGATTTCGTCGAGCACCAGCTCGTTGTCGTCACGAGCCGCGGCGCGCGCGAGGCGATCCCGCTCCGTCCGGTCTCGGTCGCGCAGTTCTATCGGGAGGTGCTCGACGCGCTCGACCGATTGGGCATCGCCGATCCAAAGATCAGCACTCTGCCCAACGAAGTCGCGGATGCCGTGCCATTTCCCGACGACGCGCAGCTACGGCCGTACGACCGCGATCAGGCAACGCGGTTCGCGCTCGCCCTGCTGAAGACAGACCTCGTCTTCGAGCGTTTCCGCGCGGGTTTCCTCGGGAAGGCGAGTCCGGTCCAGTTCTTCTGGGGCTCATTCGATCTCGCCTCCGCACGTTTCAGCGGAAGGCGCGCGCCGGCGTACGCCGGCGGAACGCCACCGAACGTTCACGTTCACGTGATGCACGAGGCCTATTCGCATGAGCTCATCGCGGCGGGCTTCTGGCCGGGCAGCGCCGACCTGCCGAGTGCCGAGTTCTACGCGTACGCGATGCCGCCTCCAAAAGGGCTCGCGACCGCCGCCATCCAGCCCGACGCGGCCGGATGGAACCCAGCGCGCGGCGAGTTCGTGATGCCCTATGAGGCGGTGCGGACCTCCGCCGACCCGGAAGCGACGCTCATCGATTTCCTCGAGAGCACCTACCGAGGTGCGGCCGACCTCGGTCGCTGGGACCGCGCTCTGCTCGAGGAGCGCGTGGCCTGCGCGTGCGATCCGGTCCCGTCCGCGAAGGCCCTGCGGAGAACGCGCGTCAAAGCGGGCTGAGCCGCATCGTTCGGCTCACGCAACCGCGTGAATCGGGCGTCCTTCCCAGACCCTTCAAGAAGTCCGCTGCCGTCGTCGAGATCGCGGCCGCGGGTGAAGAAGATCGTCGCGTAGGTCGTGAACGTCCCGATCCCGACGACGTACTCGTCCCCGACCGCGTACCGGACGAGCTTCCACATCGCGCTCTTCGAGCGCGGCGGCTTGCTCTGATAAGCGACTTCCTTCGCGTGAGGCGCGGCCGCCTTCACCGCTCGCCGGGCGGCCTGGACGATCGGCCGCACCTCGGGCGGGATACGCCGCAGATGCTCGGAGACGGTGATCACGCCTCGATTCTGAATCGCGGCCCGTCGGCACGCGAGCAAGCGGCCCGCGACTTCCCAGGTCGTTGTTCGAAAGGGTCAGTTCTCGAGTAGCGACCCGGACTCAACGGCTCGAAAGGGATTCGGTTGTGACCAAAACGTCCGGTTCGGAGCCTTTACCGAACAATGCTCCGCCAACAGACTTGTCGTAGTGCCATCCGCCTTCGCCATTCGTGTCGCCAGCCTCGCCATCGTCGGCGCGCTCGTCGGGTGCTCGCCCGCCGCGGCACCGGCCCCGTCGATCCGGTTCACGCCGATCCCGACGGCCTTCGTACCGACCGCGACGCCGACCGCCGCTCCGTCGGTCGTTCCTGCGGCGACTGCGACCCCGGCGCCCAACTACAACGAGCTTCCCGCACCAGCGAATGACGCGGCCGCCCTTGCGACGCAGCTCGCGATGGTCGAATCGGCCCTCCGCGATCCGAACGTGAAGGACCCGGAGCTCGCCTGGCTCGGACACATGCAGCAGCTCGACTACAGCCGGCTGCAGGACTATCCCGAGTGGAAGGACACCGTCCTCGGTCCTTTGCCCGAGACGACGCGCGCGGCGGTGAACGGCAGCCTCGAAGCGGGAAAGCAGCTACGTCTCCTCAGCGGACCGATCCCGAAGAGCCTTCCCGACTGGAAGATCGTCGCGCCGGCCCCGATCGAGGAGCTCCTCGGCTACTACAAGGAAGCGGAGGCTGAGTTCGGCGTGCCGTGGTACTACCTCGCGTCGATCCATCTCGTCGAGACCCGCATGGGCCGGATCCGCGGCCTCTCCAGCGCGGGCGCTCAGGGACCGATGCAGTTCATGCCGGCGACCTGGGCGAGCTATGGCAGTGGCGACATCAACAACGATCACGACTCGATCCTCGGCGCGGCGCGCTATCTCAAGGCAAACGGTGCGCCGGGCAACATGCAGAAGGCGCTCTTCGCGTACAACCACTCGCAGGCCTACGTGAACGCGCTCGTGCTGTACGCCGAGGCCATGAAGGCGGATCCCGCCGCGTACCGCGGCTATCACGGCTGGCAGGTCTACTACCCCACGCAGGACGGTCCCGTCCTTCTTCCAGTGGGGTGGATAAAGGAATAACCCGCGAGCTCAGCGCTCTGCTGGCTTGACGCGCGGCGTCGCTTTTCCTCGTGACCCCGGAAGCGTTGCGCGCGCGCGCCGCAGCAACGGCCGCAGCGGCCGCTCGCTGTTCTCGCCGGCGTACTCGCTCACGATCGTCTCGAGCGATTCGCCCTTCGGGTGCGCGGCCTGGTGCAGATACCAGTGGTGCTCCGTCGTCCAGAGGTAGAGATCGGCTTCGGTGCGGTTCGGAAAGTCACGTAAGGCGTCCGTCGTGCGGATCGCCTCGACCGTCGGCAGGTACACGCGGTCGTACCAGCTCGCGACAGCCTCCGGATAGCTGATCTCCCTCTTCTGCTCGTTCCCGAGATACCACCGATGGGTCGAGATGTGCTCGAGCAGCTTGTCGTACTGGCCCGGGAGCGTCAGGTCGATCCGCGCGCCCGGTCGGAGATGCAGCAGATCGGTCGTCTCGTAGAACCTCAGTGCGTCGCGGTCGCGGATGACGTCCAGCAGGTCCTCGACCGACTCGACCGGCGCCGGGGACACGACGTCGATCACGTGCGCGTCGATGAACGCCTGCCCGCGCTCCCGAGCGACAGAGACGCGGTGGTTCCCGTCCTTCACGAAGTAGACCTCGCCGATCCGGTAGAGCTCGATCGGGGGAACCTCCGTCCGTTCGCGGTGAGCTCGGTCAACGCTCTCCCAGCGATCTCTCGTCCGGACCTGCCGCGGCAGGAACGCGCGGTCGAAATCGCGGTACCGACCAACGCTTCCGACGATCCGATCGATCGGCACCTCGCGCAGGCCGCCATCGCGCTGGACCTGTGCGTGTACCCCGCGACGCATGTCTTCGAACGCGAGCAGTGCGTTGTCGGACCGTCGGAGCCAGCTCGCGATCGCGCGCACGAACGACTTCCGCCGCGCTCGTTCGTAGTCGCCGCGGACGAGGTTCGACGTCATGGGATGTCCACCGTTCGCGCGCCGAACGCGTTCATGACCGTCGTCCGTCCGAACTGCGTCGTCGTCTGCGTCCGTCGATCGTAGACATGCGTGTGCCCATGCAGGTGATAACGCGGGTGGAACCACCGCAGAAAGGTGCGAACCGCACCGAATCCGCGGTGCGCCGGATCGGTTCCCTCGTGGATCCCGCGAGGCGGGGCATGCGTGACGAGCACGTCGAGGAATCGACCACGCCGCAAGCGGTTGATGAGAAGGGACGGGGCCATGCGGAGGATGGACAGCCAGATGTCAGACTCCGCGTGCTGATACGGACCCGAGCTGTAGCGCGGTGATCCCTCGAGACCGGCGATGAGAAGACCGTCGACCGAGACCACGCGACCGTTGAGATCGATGCCGCGCCACCAGACGTCTAAGGCAGGGTCGTCGCGGTTCTCCGGAGGCACGTCGTGATTTCCGTGCACGGCCCGCAGCGGCACGCCGAGGGCGGTGCCGACGTAATCGAGGTAGTCGTAATCGAGGTCGCCACAGCCGATGACCAGATCGATCGTCCCGACCTTGGAAGCGACCGACGCGACCACCGCCTCGTCCTCGACGTCGCTGACCGCCAGGATCCGCATCCTCTTAGTGTGAGGCGCTAGCCTCCGGATATGACGGCCCATCGGGTCACGTTCGACGACGTCCTTGCGGCGCGCACGTTCCTCGCCTCGCACCTCCGGCCCACGCCGCTCATCCGTCGCGAGGCACTCTGCGAAGCCCTCGGGATAGAGGCTCTCCTCAAATGCGAAAGCGCCTTGCCGACCGCGGCCTTCAAGGTTCGCGGCGGGCTGAACCTGCTCGGGCGCGACCCGACCGCGAAGGCCGGAGTCATCGCGGCCTCGACCGGGAATCATGGTCAGTCGCTCTCCTACGCGGGCAAGACCTTTGGCATTCCCGTCACGATCGTCGCTCCGGTCGGCGCGAACCCGTTGAAGCTCGTCGCGATGCGCGGGTACGGCGCGACGATCATCGAGCACGGCGTCGACTACGACGAGGCCAGGGAAGAATGCGAGCGGCGCGCGGCCGCAACGGGCGTCCGCTATGTCCATTCCGGGAACGAGCCGTACCTGATCGCCGGCGTGGGGACAGCGGCTCTCGAAGTCCTCGAGGAGCGCCCGGACGTGGATGTGCTCATCGTTCCGATCGGCGGCGGCAGCGGAGCGGCAGGCGCGTGCATCGTTGCGAAGCACCTACGGCCGAGCGTTCGGGTGATCGGGGTGCAGTCTTCAGGCGCGCCCGCGGCGTATCTGAGCTGGCGTGATCGGCGGCCGCAGGTGGGTGGTCCGATCCGGACGTTCGCCGAAGGTCTCGCAACCCGGACGTCCTTCGAGCTACCGCAGCGCATCCTTATGGACCTCCTCGACGACTTCGTGCTGGTGGACGACGAGGACATTTATCGGGCGATGCGACTGCTCCTCGTCGCCGGCCACCAGCTGGCGGAAGGCGCCGGCGCCGCCGCGACCGCGGCGGCATGGAAGCTCCGGGACCAGCTGCAGCAAAAGACCGTCGCGCTCTGGATCAGCGGCGCGAATGCGACAGCCGAGTCGATTACGAAGGCACTCGCCAGTGGAGAACTCGTGACAGCGGACTAGTCGCGGCTGTCGACCAACCCGAGGTTTGTGTAGATCTCGCGAGTCGCTTTCGAAAAATTGAGCGTGTAGAAATGCAAACCCGGCACGCCGGCGTCGAGCAGGTCGCGGCACAGCTCGGTGGCGACCTCGATGCCGCGCTTGCGGATCTCCGCGCGATCGTCGCCGCCCGCTTCGATCCGGCGAACGACGTCGTCAGGCACCGCGTAGCCGGAGAGCTGCGCCATTCGCTGAACCGAAACGAGTGAGGTGATCGGCATGATGCCCGCGAGGATCGGTTTGGTGATCCCCAACGCGGCCATTTCGTCGCGCAGGCGCTCGTACTCTTCGACCTTGAAGAAGAACTGCGTGATGGCGAAGTCGGCGAGCTTCATCTTGAAGGCGAGATGCTCGCGGTCCGATTTGAGGTCCGGGGAGCGGGGATGTCCGGCCGGATGGGCGGCAACCCCGACGGAGTCGAAGCCCAAACGACGCCCCAGCTCGACCAGCTGCGACGCGTACTTCAGCTCCCGGTAGGACTCCTCCTCGGGTAGCGGATCGCCGCCGAGCGCGAGGAGGTTCTCCAGCCCCGCTGCGCGGAAGCCGCCGATGATCTCGCCCAGCTCGAAGCGGGGATGGGCGACGCAGGTCAGGTGCGGCATCGGGGTGAGGTCCGTCGTCGTCAGGAGGTCGACGACGACGCGCGTCGTCCGCTCGCGCGAGATCCGTCCGCCGCGGTAGGTGACCGAAACGAACGAAGGGTGCAGCGGCTGAAGGTCGGCGATGGTCCGACCGAGCAGCTGCTCCTCCTCTTTGTCCTTCGGCGGAAAGAACTCGAACGAAAACGTCTGCCCGGTCGCGAGGAGGTCGACGATCCGGGCCATTTCCGGAGTCTAGTTAGGTGGAGCGCTCAGCCAGCGCGCGGCAGCGTGACCGGAGTGACGCCGGGCGATTCCGCGGCAAGCTGACGCCGAAGCACTTTCCCGATGAGCGTCTTCGGCAGCTCGGCGCGGAACACGATCTCGACTGGGACCTTGTACGGCGCGAGGTTCGCGCGGCAATGGTCCATGAGCTCCTGCGCTGTCGCCTTGGCCCCCGGTCGGAGAACGACGAACGCCTTCACGACCTCGCCCTTCGAGGGGTGCGGCACGCCGACCGCCGCGGCCTCGAGCACCGCGGGGTGCGCGTACAGCACCTCGTCGACCTCGCGCGGGTACACCTTGAACCCGGAGACGATGATCATCTCCTTCTTGCGATCGACGACGAAGAGGTAGCCGTCCTCGTCCATGCGCACGATGTCGCCGGTGTAGAGCCAACCGTCGCGGAGCACGGCGGCGGTCTCCTCCGGGCGTTCCCAGTACCCGTCCATCAGGTTGGGCCCGCGCAGACACAGCTCCCCCGTCTCGCCCGCGTCCACCTCACGCGTGCCGGTCTCGATGTCGACGATCTTGCAGTCGACGTCGGGCATCGGCAGGCCGACCGACCCGGGCTTGCGGACTCCTTCGCGCGGGTTCGAGTGCGTGACGGGCGCAGCCTCGGTGAGGCCGTAGCCCTCCAGCACCTTGCCGCCGGTCAGCTCCTCGAACCGCTTCATGACCTCGATCGCGAGCGGCGCGGAGCCGGACATGAACCATTCGATCGATCGCAGGTCG
>Ga0307277_10000541_pt1 | contig 14113 bp, 13 predicted proteins | sample ER_DNA_116_FD_194473 | JGI IMG/M metagenome (GOLD analysis project Ga0307277, IMG submission 194473) | Bulk soil microbial communities from the East River watershed near Crested Butte, Colorado, United States - ER_DNA_116 | ecosystem: Environmental > Terrestrial > Soil > Floodplain | place...
ATGCAATGCTTCCGACGTCGCGGATGGGACTGTGTTGAAAGTAGAGCGGGACGATCTGACGCTCGCCGTCTTCAACATCGACGGCGAGTTCTTCGTCACCGACGATCACTGCACGCACGGGCCCGGATCGCTGTCGGAGGGCTTCGTCGAAGGCGACGTGGTCGAATGCAACTTTCACGGCGGCCAATTCAACATCAAGACCGGAGCGGTTGTGGGGCCGCCGTGTATGGTCCCGATCAGGACCTATTCCACCGTGGTCGAGGACGGCAAGGTCTTCATCGAGGTGTGAGCCGATACTGTCGGCATCCTTTGGCGAGGCCGACTTGCCACCATTCCGCCCTCTTCCCACACCTAAGTTGGTTTGACCCAAGTTTGGCGGCTGAAGTCGGCCGAAATCGGCAAATTCGAGCTTGGTTGGGAGAGGTATGTCGATTCTTCCACCAATTCGAACGGGCAACGGAGTTGGGAGACCCTAGCTCGATCGAATCCCCGCGGCAGCCTTGCCGACTCCCGATGTATTGGATTTTATGCGGACGGCGCGAGTCGGTTCTAATGTGAGATCCCAGATGCTATTTCGCTTCTGCTGGTGTTTCCTGATCCTTCTATCAGCGACCTTCTCCCTCCCGATTTCTCACGCGTTGGCGCAGCGCGTAGACATGTCGATCGGCGACGAGCCGGGCGTCATTCCTAATGACGCCGATGAGCAACTGCCGTTGCAGTTTCGTCGCCAGGTTGTCCTTTATCGCTCCACCGAGGCTCCCGGCACGATCATCGTTCATACCGCCGAGAGGTTTCTCTATGTGGTGCAGCCGGGCGGGCGGGCGCTGCGCTACGGCATCGGTGTCGGCCGCGAAGGTTTTCAATGGCAGGGTCTCCTCCACATCACACGCAAGCAGGAATGGCCCGACTGGACTCCGCCCTCGGAAATGATCGCGCGGCAGCCCTACCTGCCCCGCTTTATGGCCGGAGGGCCTGGCAATCCCATGGGGGCGCGCGCGCTGTATCTCGGTGAGACCGTCTACCGCATCCACGGCACCAATCAGCCGAAGACCATCGGCACCTCCGTTTCGTCCGGATGTTTCCGGCTCGTCAATGGCGACGTGATCGATCTCTACGATCGAATTCCCGTCGGGACCAAGGTTATCGTCCGGCAGAAGCCGGAATTGTGATGATACGACGCAACCTTCAGGAAGCGAGATAGGACATGCCGAAGCTCTTTGCGCGGAACTTTCGGTCCGGCCTCTTGATCGGTTTCGCAGTTGCGATCGCAGTTGCGGCCGCCGCTATCACTTACGAGCGATACGATACGCGAACTTTGAAAAGAACGGTGCGTCGGGACGCGGTGCTTTGCGGCGTCAACCCCGGCCTGCCTGGCTTCGCGAGCGCCGACGAGAAGGGAAACTGGTCCGGCTTCGATGTCGATTTTTGTCGGGCCATCGCGGCTGCGATCTTTGACGATCCCACGAAGGTCAAATTCGTCCCGCTCGACACCAACGAACGGTTCACGGAGCTACAGAAGCGCAAGGTGGATGTGCTCTCCCGCAACACGACGTGGAATCTGTCGCGCGAAACCAACTACGCTTTGCATTTCGCCGCGGTTTCTTACTACGACGGTCAAGGATTCATGGTGCCAAAGGCACGTAACGTCGAGAGCGGCCTGGAGCTTGATGGGACCAAGATCTGCGTGCAGTCGGGCACGACCACAGAGTTGAACCTCGCCGACTATTTTCGCGCCAACAATATGAAGTACCAGGAAATGAAATTCGCGAAAATGGATGACGTGTTCAAGGCTTACGACAGCGGGCAATGCGATGTTTTGACCACCGACGTTTCCCGGCTTTATGCGCTACGGCTCAAGCTTTCCAAGCCGAACGACTATGTCATCTTACCGGATGTCATTTCGAAGGAGCCGCTTGCACCGGTCGTGCGTCAAAAGGACGACGACTGGTTCTTGATCGTGAAATGGACGATCTATGCGATGGTCAACGCCGAGGAGCTTGGAATTACCTCGCAGAACATCGATGAGGCGCTCAAATCCACCAAACCGGATGTCATGCGTTTTGTCGGCACCGAGGGCACTTACGGCGAGGAGCTCGGCCTCACCAAGGATTGGGCCGCGCGCATCATTCGCCACGTTGGAAACTATGGCGAAGTTTACGAGCGCAATGTCGGCGTTGAATCGGATCTCGGCATTCCGCGCGGGCTGAATGAATTGTGGAACGCTGGCGGCATTCTATATGCCCCACCCATCCGTTAGACGGCTCGCGGTATAAGCAAGCGCGGCTTCGTCGCCAAATCGACGTCCCTGTCTCCGCCGGCGTGGCCACATGCCCGCCATCGGAGCATGACCGTCGGCGCGGATGTCAGGATCCGGGCCAGTTGAATTTGTAGTTCAGACCCACTCGCCCGATCAGGTTGTACACGCTCTCGCTGGAGGTTGCCGGGATGGCGCTCGCCGAATTTTGCGAGTTGTCGAGCAGTCCCAGGTAAAGAAATTCGAATCGCAGGATCCAATTCGGGGTGATGGCATGCTCGCTTCCGACGCCCGCCACCCACGCGGTTCGCCGCGACGTTCCCGTCGTCGAGACCGCCGTGCCGGTCGCGGGCGAGGTCGTGGTGCCGGAACTGGAGAACTGGACGTATCCCCCGCCGCCAGTCACGTAGTAGTGAATCCGGTCGTAGGCAAATCCTAGCCGCGCACGCGCCGTCGCGAACGAGGTCATGCTCGCAGTGAGAGTATCGCTGGAAACGCTTTGATTCGTCGCGGCCGCGTCTATCTCGACCCCGAACACCGTATGCCCGTACTGGTAATTCGCGCCGATCTGCCCGCCGCCAAGGACCCCCGTCATCGTTTGGCTCGAGCTCGTGCTGACGCCGCCACTCGTCGTCGTGTCGTTGATGGTGGCGCTGCCGTAACCGATGTTTGCGCCGACGTAGACGCCGGTCCAGTCGTAGAACGGCACCGGCGGATATTGCGAATTCTGAGCCAACGCGGTTTGCGCGCTGCATAGCGCGGCGACAACAGCGACGATAACGAGCGCAGTGCGCATGGCCGTTGCCCAACCCCAAAGTACCGATGTTAGACCAGAACCATGGCGTCCGCTGTGGCGGATATGTCACAACGCGAAACGATCGCTTCCCCGCATCAGCAGATCATCCGTGTGCAGTTTTTGAGGTTGCGGTTAACGGGGATCGCGCTTATCGCCAATACGTCACCATTTGGAAGAAAACATGACGTTTCAATATGTGAGTGTCGATGACGCAATCAAACGAAGCGGCGTCCGCATGGTGGTGGTCGGGGGGGTGCCGAGCCCCTGGGGCGAGGCGGCCAAGGGCATTCTTCACATCAAGAATATCGAGTGGGCGGCGGTGCGGCTGGTTTACGACAGCGAGCCGCTAAGGACGTGGGCCGGTCAGCGCAGCGGTCCGATTCTTATGTACAACAACGAACGTCCGCGTGCCGGCTGGGCCGAAATTCTGCTGCTGTCAGAGCGCCTCGCTCCGAATCCTTCCTTGCTGCCGAAAGACGCAGCAGACCGGGCCCTTGTCTTCGGATTGGCGCACGAGATTTGCGGCGAGCAGGGGCTGGCCTGGTCACGCCGGTTGCAGTTGATCCACGCCGGGCTTAACGACATGGGCGGCTTTCCCGAGCGTGTGTCCGAATATCTCGGCAAGAAATACGGCTATAGCCCGGAGGCGGGGGCAAATTCCGGACGCCGCGCGGCAGACGTGCTGCGCATGCTGGCATCGCGATTGAAGGAACAGCGGCAGGCGGGAAGCCGCTATTACATCGGCGATACATTGACCGCGGCAGATATTTACAGTGCCACCTGCATGGCGATGTTTGCGCCGCTGCCGCCCGAGCAATGCCAGATGGACGGGCCGACACGCGCCGCGTTCGAGTCGCGCGATCCACAGCTCGAAGCCGCCTTGGATCCAATCTTGTTCCAGCACCGCGACATGATCTTTGCTGAGAGATTGGAACTGCCGCTATCGCTCTGACGTCTCTATTCCGGTTGCCCCAGCATACGGAAGACCTCTTCCAGCTGCGGGCTTATCGGCAAATTTAGCGTCTCGCCTGTGGGTAGCCGGCGCAGAAACCACTTGTTGTAGAGCTCGGCGAGCCGTCGCTCGCTTGCCATTCGGGCGAACGTGCGCTCGACCACAGCGGCAAAAGCCGGATCATCGCGCCGAAAAACCAGCCCATAGGGATCGTAGGACAGGTACTCGCCGACGACCTTCATGTCGCTCGCATTCTTTGCCGTCGCAATGAAGCCGTACAAAAGCACGTCGTCGGTCGCAAACGCGGCCGCCTTGCCGGATATGAGCATCTCGACCGATTGCGCGTGATCGAGGGCAGTGACGATCGTGATGCCGAGCTTCTGCTTGTCCGAGAGCGCGCGCAGCGCCGCCTCGTTGGTCGTGCCGGAGGTCACGACCGCGGTCTTGCCGGCGAGGTCGCGGTAGGAACTGATGGAAGAGGACTTCGGCACCATCAGTTTGGTGCCCGCGACGAAGAAGATCGGCGAGAAGGCGACTTCCTTGCGACGTTGGACATTGGCTGTGGTCGAGCCGCATTCGAGATCAATCTCGCCGGACGCCACCTTTTGCAGACGATTGTCCGGCGTCACCGGGGTAAATGTGATCTTGATCTCCATACCGTCGAGTTCGGCGGAGACGTCTTCCACAATCTCGCGGCAAAGGTCGATCGAGTACCCGATTGGCTGTTGCCGCCGATTGAGATAGGAGAAGGGCAACGAGCTTTCGCGGTAGCCGAGCGCGATCGTGCCGCTGTCCTTGATCTTCTTCAGCGTTCCCGAGAGCGCCCCGACATTGGCCGCCTCCTGGCCGTTGGCCGATGCGGCGAGGACCAAGAGAGACGCCGCGGAAAAAAAGATCCTTCCCCAGCCCAGGCCGCCGTGCCTGCCGGCGATTTTTCTCCTCGCGTCTTTAGCTCGCATGACGCGCATCAGGCAGGCTTGGGAGTGAGCGCGGCCTCCAGCTCCTCGATATCCACCTTCTCACCCTCCCACTTGGCGATCGCCGCCGTGGCCAGTGTGTTGCCGATCACGTTGGTTGCCGAGCGGCCCATGTCGAGGAATTGATCGATGCCGATGATCAGCAGCAATCCTGCCTCCGGGATATTGAAGCTGGCAAGCGTCGCGGCAATGACCACGAGCGAAGCGCGCGGCACGCCCGCCATGCCCTTGCTGGTAAGCATCAACAGCAGAAGCATTGTAATCTGTTGACCGATCGGCAGCTCGATGTTGTAGGCCTGCGCGATGAACAGCGTCGCGAAAGTGCAGTACATCATCGAGCCGTCGAGATTGAACGAATATCCCATCGGCAGCACGAAGCTGATGATCTTCTTGCTGATCGGAAACTTTTCCAGTTGCTCCATGGTCTTGGGATAGGCTGCCTCGCTGCTCGCGGTGGAAAACGCGAGGAGGAACGGCTCGCGCACGAGATTGACGAGCCGGAAGGCATGGCGGCCAAAGATCACAAATCCGACGGCGATCAGCAGGCACCAAAGCACGGCAAGCCCGAAGTAGAACTGGATAACGAACTTACCGTAGGTGACGAGGATGCCGAGGCCCTGGGTCGTCACGATCGCGGCCATCGCGGCAAACACTGCGATCGGCGCCAACGCCATGATATAGCCGGTGATCGCTAGGATGACGTAGGACAGCTCCTCGATGCCTTCGACCAGCTTGCGGGCGCGCTCGCCGAGCGCCGCGCAGGCGACACCAAAGAACAGCGAGAACACGACGATTTGCAGGATTTCGTTGGTCGCCATCGCCTCGACGACCGAGCGCGGCACGAGGTGCGCGACGAACTCCTTCATCGACAATGACGCAACCTTGAGGTTGGTCGAAGCCTCCGCGTCGGGAAGCGGCAGATTGAGGTTGTCTCCCGGCCTCAGCAAGTTGACCAGGATCATGCCAACCAAGAGCGATACCAGCGAAGCGCCGACGAACCAAAGCATCGCCTTGGCGCCGATTCGGCCAACTGCTTTGGTGTCGCCCATATGCGCCACGCCGACCACGAGTGTCGAAAACACCAGCGGGGCGATAATCATTTTAATGAGGCGCAGGAAGATGTCGGTGAATAGCGAGATGTAGTCGGCGATGGTCTTCGCGGTTTTCGGATCCGGCCACAGAATGTGACAGGCGTAACCAACGAAAATACCCAGCACCATGCCGATAAGAATAATCGTGGTGAGTTTGGAGCGCATGGTTTGCCCCCTGCGTTGTCTCTGCTCCGCAGCTTAGCAGAAACGAGGCCGCACGCCATGAGGCCGTGGCTCTTCAGGACAAAGGCTGACGAGCGGGCGATGAGGGCATCGGCGGATGTATCCGCTCAGGCTCGCGGGTTGGATGCGGCGATGTGGCAGTTGGTAAGGCAGGATAAGCGAGTGCGCTCGGCCCTTGCTGGAATATAAAGACAACAAACAAGCTGAAAGTCGGACAGGAGGCGCGCGCCGCCTTCGATTCGTGCCCGATGCGAGGAGGAACGTCCTTGAAACATAATCGCCGCCGTCATCTGCAACTCATCGCCGCTGCCGCCATCACGCCCGCGCTAGCACGCGTTAGTTGGGCGCAAGGCTGGCCCGCCAAGCCAATCCGCGTGATCATCCCGTTTTCGGCCGGCAGCACGATCGACATTGTCGCCCGTATCGTGTTCGAGCCGCTCGGGCGGCAACTGGGACAGGCGATGGTCATCGAGAACCGTGGCGGCGCCGGCGGCACGGTTGGCGCTGCGGCAGTCGCCCGCGCAGAGCCCGATGGTTACACGCTAATGGCCCATTCCTCCGCGCACGTGACCACGCCGGCGATTTATCCCAATGCCCCCTACGACACTGCCGAGGATTTCGCGGCCGTTGCCGCCTTCGGCAGTTCGCCCAACGTCACCGTCGTCGCACCCGAGAGGGGCATCAAGACGTTGCAGGAACTCGTCGCTGCCGCCAAGGCCAAGCCCGGCTCCATCACATTTGGCACTGCCGGCGTCGGCTCGGCGACCCACATCTCCGCCGAGATATTGCGCTACAGCGCCGGCTTCGAGGCTTTGCAGGTTCCGTTCCGCGGGATGCCTGAGATACTCACCGAGATTATGTCCGGGCGCGTCGACTTCACTTGCTCGACCATCGCCACCGCACTGCCTTTCATCCGAGAGGGCAAGCTTGTGGCGCTCGCGGTGAGCACGCCGCAACGCTCGTCCGCGCTGCCCGACGTGCCGACCACAATCGAGGCCGGCTACAAGAATTCCGACTACACGTTCTGGACCGGGCTGTTCGTGCCGGCCAAGACACCGCGCGAGATCGTTGACAAACTGGCCCAGGAGACGGAGAGGGCGTTGGCCGCGCCGGGCGTGCAGGAGAAACTCGCACAGCAAGGCATGGACCCGATGCCGATCACGCCCGCTGCCTTCGATGCGCAGATCAGGGGGGAGATTCATTCAATTCTCGCCTTGGCCAAAGCGGCGAACCTGAAGTTCAACTGATCTGCATTGGTCGCCTCGCCCCGGGCAGGATGCGGCGGCGGCTGGGATGGACCTAGCCGGCTGATCGGCCGCATGACGACCAGGGGTCCCAGCCGGAGCGCGCAAGAGAATTCATTTTGCTTTCAACTCTCTTTCTAAAATGTTGCTCAGCTCTTGGACAGCGGCGCGACATTGTGGTCGTTCCCACGCCGGTCGCTTGGGGTCATCCCAACAATGATCCTTGCGGACGTCGTTTAGCATTTTGCGGGTAATGGAAGTCGGGCGACAATCCGCTCTCTCGAAAACAGGGCTGTCCTTGCCGCCGCGCCAGTTCAGGCGAAATTTGGCTTCAGCCTCGCATTCCGCCAAGCTGGAAAACGGCGGGAGAAGTCGCGGGTCGTCTTTGTTTCGCAGAAACTGACGTTGCTCTTGAACGAGTGCGCCGTCACTGCGGCGATAGGCCGTGTCGAGCCAATAGACTTGCGGATTGGCGATCCCCTGCGCGGCCTTCTCGGCCCCCTGCCTCGGCGTGTCCGGTTCGCCGGCTTGGCGGGCGGCTTTGGGATCGTTGCTTGCGCCGTGGACAGGCCCCGCGAATGCAAAAGCCAATGCGATGACTGCAATGTAACGCATCGATCGAATCCTCCCCAGCCCTGCCGCCACGCATCGCACGCAAGAACCATCTGTAAGGGGCAGAGGCAAGTCCCTCAAACTGGACCAGCGCGGGCGAACCGATCACCTGACCGGAAAATCGAAATACGTGTCCGGGAACGGCTCATCGGCGAGCGTGTAGTGCCACCATTCCTTATCATATGGCCGAAAGCCGCCGCGCATCATCGCCGCGGCGAGGAGCGCGCGATTCTTTTGCGCCTGTGCGCTCACGCTCGTGTCCGAAGGCCATGATTTGGGGCTGAAGAAATCGAACGGCGAGCCCATGTCGAGCTCGCGCGCGTCCGCGCGCCGCGTCAGCGTGAGGTCGACGGTCGAGCCGCGGGAATGCGCTGAGCGCTCGGAGATGTAACCTTGCTGGAACAGGTCGCGCTTGGGGACGTCGGGATAGAATTCAGGCTTGTTCTTGATATCGTCGATCCGCTGCGCCCAGCGCAGGAAATGGGCCACCGCGCGCTGTGGCCGGTAGCAGTCGAACACTTTGAGGCCGAGTCCGCGCGCCGCGAGATCGCGCGCGACCACCGCGAGCGCCCTTGCTGCCGGCGCCGACAACAGGCAGCGCGCACGCTCGTAGCCGTCGATTCGCGCCCCCACGAAATTATCGTCGCCGAAATAGCGCATGTCGACGACGAGCCCCTCAACCACCGCGGCGGCATCGAGGAAACCCGGGGGAGCCGGCGCCTGGGCCTCAGCCTGGGCCTGCGCCAGCCGCGCCGCGATCAGGACGAGCGCGAGGGCAACACTCGCCAGAGGATGCATCGCTTGCTTTGGCACAACGGCAGATCAACTCGCGGCCGCGGGTTCTCCAGGACGCCGCAGGAGACTTTAGTCTGTGGGTGGGCGGTTCGCATCTGCGGCCACTTGCGGCGCCCCACCCCAACGCGGGAACTTTGGCAGAATTCCGCCGTTAGATCCGGTGCGGCAACAGGCCGGAGACGGTCATGCGCCCCTGGGCTCTTCCCATTCTTGGTGCGGTCGCCTTTTCGCTCGCCCTTCCTTCCGGTACGGAGGCGCGGCCGAGATTTGGTCCCGGCGCCGTGCTGGGCGCATTCGCCGGCGTGATGCTCGGCGGTTTTCGCCATGCGGAAAGGCACCACCGACGCGCTGTCATGCATGCATCGGCGCGCCCGCGCAGCGGCGCGCGGTTCGACCGCCGCACCGCCGGCGCGCCGCGACCCGTGGCGAGCGCGCCGCAACCGCCGACCAACCCGCCGCAAGTGCCGCCCAATCCCTCCGCCGAACGGTTTTCCGAGCGCACGGCAGCGGTCTTTTGGCCCGACGCCGCGGCCGATCTCGCCGACTACGTGTTGCTGCCGAGCGGCAACAGCCGCTTTTGGACGCGCGGCTATGACGGCATCGTGGAGGCCGCGTTTGCGGCTTCCGATACCGCCGACCAGCGCGGTGCGCGCGCTCGCCCGCCCGCTGCCCGGTTGAGCGACGCCGGGTCGCCAAACGCGCCGCTCCCGGCCGCCGATCCTTGCGGCCCCACCTCAGCGAGCGCCGATGCATTCATCGAGAAGATCGAGCGCGCGGTTGATCCGAATGCATCGCAGCGGGACGCGCTTGAAGAGCTGCGCGGTGCTCTGGCGCGGGCAATCGAGCGCATCGCAACCAGTTGCCCCGCCGCCATGCCGGTGAGCCTTGCGCAGCGGCTCAACGCGATTCAGGATCGAATCTGGACGATGCACGATGCGCTGCTTACCATTCGCCTGCCGTTCGAGCGCTTCTACGACGCGCTGAGCGAGGAGCAGCGGCAGCGCCTGCGTGGCGAGGCGCCGCAGCCCGCGAACGTTGCTGCCAATGCGACCGAGGGGCGCGGCCGCGGCGCCGCCGAAGGGCGCGGCGAAATGTGCCTCGACCCGAGCGCCGGATTGGCCGATTGGATGATGCGGACGATCGAGCGCGCAGCGCCGCGGGAGCCGCAGCGCGCGGGCGTGGAAACGATGCGGATGCGATCGGCCGAGATGGCGCGGCTTGTCGCCGCGTCCTGCCCGAGCGATCCGCGCCCTGACGCGATGAGCCGCGTCGCGGCGGCAACGGATCGCCTCCAGGTCATGCTATTTACGGTGATGAATGTGAGCCCGATGCTGCAGCAGTTCTACGATTAGCTCGACGACAAGCAGAAGGCGGGGCTCGCCAGCGCGCTGCGCCAAGCCAGGCGGTGAGCCGCCATCGCAAAAAGGGTTGAGCTAATTCAACCCGAATCTAATGATCGGCGGCGGAATCCGCCCCATTCGGCAGCGCCGCGTCGCGCTCGGCTTCGGGCTCGGCGGGTACCGGGCGGTCGTCGGCGGGGAGCGCATCCCCTCCCGATTGCCTGGTCAGCGCGGCGCCCTTGGTCGCGTACTCCCTCGCCATCATGATCAGCCGATTGGAAACCTCGTCGTCGGAGGCAATCACTGCGAGGCGAAGGCAGATGTCAGCTTGGCGGCGAAAATAGGCAGCGCTCGGCATGGCAGAGCCCCCGGGATCTTTTTCAACGCGCAAGGTTCGGTACGGTTCCGCACCGAAGCGCCTAATTTTGGAGGCAGAACGGGCGGTCGCCGCGGCAACCGCCTGCGGTGACATAATACCGCTGGTGGCTAGTTCTCGATGCCCATGGCCTGTTCGAAGGCCCGCCGGACCTCGGGCGGCTGCCCATAGCAGTGGCGAAACGCCTTCAGGCGCGCCTTCAGCAGGGGGTATTTCTCGTACTCCTCGAGCAGAATACCTTCGACGCTCTCCTTTCTCTGGAAGTACGGCAGCTCGACGCATTTGGCGACGGTGGGGTCGCGCAGGATCGCCTTCGGATCCCGGCCTTGGGCGATGGCCTCGAGATCCTCAAACAGGCGTTTGCGGATCATCACGATGCCAAGATCGCTTGGGCCGATGTTCTCCTTCGTGCGGTCCGCGATCCGGCCCTGACCGACCCAGGCGATAATATCCTGGTTGATGACGTGGCTGGTGATCCAGCGGCCCTGCTCGTCCTTGATCGGGCTTACCCATGTCGGGACGCGGTGCTGGACGTAGGGCTCGCGTCCCTTCGGCACGCGCATGAAGAACCAGGCGACGCTGAGCGTGTTCTCGTCGTCGACGGGCACACGCCATTCGAAATGGTTGCCGAGGAAGAACCCGTTCGGCCACAGCGCGAGGCGGCCCACGGTCCAATACGGATTGCGTTCATCGGAGCCCTCGCGCACGCGCTTGTAGATGAAGCCGTAGTCGAATTCCTCGAACTTGAGCTTGAGATGCTTGGCGGCGTAGGGGCCCGCCTCGCCGCTCAGCCGCAGGCTCCAGTTGTCGTGCATCCACTCGAAATGCACGGGGTCGCAGGAGTTCTCCTGGCACTGAAACCAGTTGCAGGGAATGTCGGAGAGCACGATCTCGCGAAAGCCGTTCGGCCAGGTGAACGGCTCCCATACCGGCAACTCCGGCACCGGCTGCGGCCCCATATAGGTCCACAGCAGCCCCGCGCATTCCTTCACCGGATAGGCGGTCGTCGCGCAACGCTCCTTGGCGCGCGAGCGCGGATTGACGATGTCGTCATAGGGCTGCTCGACGCAGCGCCCGCTCTCATCCATCAGCCAGCCGTGGTAATTGCAGCGGATGCCTCGCTGCTCGACGAATCCATGGGAGAGGTCGGCGCGGCGGTGGGGGCAGTGGCGCTCGAGCAGCCCGAAACGGCCGCCCTGGTCTTTGTAGAGCACGAGGTCCTCGCCCAGGAGGCGAATAGGCTTGATCGGAGCCTCATCGAACTCGCTCGCGCCGCCGATCGGCATCCAATACCGGCGCAACAGCTCGCCCATCGGCGTGCCCGGGCCGACCTGGGTGAGAAGGCGATTTTTTTCCGCGCTGAGCACGCCTGACCTCGCCGCGATTGCTGCACTCGCCGATTGTTATTGGAATTTCGGCACCGAGCAACGGCCTGCCCTATCGGGGCGGAGCGCGCGGTGAGCGCTGCGGTCAGACGACGCTTTCCCGGCCGACCGAGCGGCAGTCCATCTCGTATTCGAGCCCTTGCACCGGCGGCCGCGCATAGTGCCACGTCAGTCCGGTGCGCGCCGCCCCGCGCCGCACGATCTCGTCGGCGAGGAAGCCGTGGAGGTCGTGCACGGTATAGACCTGCGTCGCCGTCGCATCTACCCAGCCGACCCCAAACGCGGCGAGCCGGCGCTCCAATTCACCCAGCACATAGCGCGCCTTCTCGCGCATCGCCTCTGGAGTGGTCTCGCCGTGCCGAACCGTGCGCTCGCGATAGCTTGCGCCCCCCTCCCTCGCCTCGGCGCTGCCTGCGATGACGAAGCTCGGCGCGCCCTCCGCCGCCACAGTGAAGGAGAAGGCGTGAAACGACGGCTCCGGCGGCGGGCCGATCTCCGGACATACGTTGCTGCGCGCGACCGGATTGACCTTGCCGTCGAACAGGCCCCATTTCTGCAACGTGACGACGTAGACTTCGTTGAAGGCGCGAAAGCCCTGCTCCGTGAACGGCGCCGGCGAGCGCAGCTCGCAGGCGCAGAACGACGTCAGCGGCCGCCCCGCCTGGGTGATCATTCGCTCGATGCGCTCGAACCCCTGTTTGAGGGGCACCGGTCTGCGGAATTGCACGCGCTCGATGGCATGACGCGGCAGCGCCGCGACTCCGGCCGAAAACTGAAATACGCTCGGCAGGAAACAGAAGCCGCCCGCGGAAAAATCGACTGCATCGGACATTTGGTTCTCCCAAACGCAAGCCTGCGCGCCAGCCTCGCTCAGCCCAGCTCGGCATGCTGGCAATTCCGGCGAGTTTGCCTGCCGCGGCGGGCGCCGATCAAGACTGTGCGGTCGTTTAGTTGATCGCCCGCGCAATGGCGGCAACCGCAGCGTCGATCTCTTCCGCGACGTGATAGCAGCCGAAGCCGAAACGAATGCGCTCGCCGCGCACGTCGGTGACGATCTTTGCGCGCATGAGTCGATCGTGGATCGCTTGCGCGCTCGCTAATTCGAAGGTGAGGAAATGGCCGCGGGCCGTGCCCGCCGCCACCGGTGTGACCAACCGGGCATCGCAGAGCGGCTTGAGCTTGGCGCGCGCAAGCTCGGCAAGGAATCGCTCCTGCAGCGCCAGTACGTGCGCGTGGATCGCCTCTACGGAGAGCCCGATGCCTTGCATCCAGTCGAACACCGCCGCCAGACGGTAAAGCCCGGTCGGGTCGAAGGTTGCGCCCATGAAGCGGCTGCCATCCGTGCCATAGGCGACCCCCGCGTTGCCGCCGCGCAGCGCGCCGAAGGCGGCGAACCAGCCGGTGTCGCGCGGCCGCGGCGCAAAGCCTGCCGGGCAATGCATGAAGCAAACCCCTTCCCCCGCCATGGCGTATTTGTAGCCGCCGGCGAGATAGAACGCGCGGTTGGCGCTTGCCGCCAAGACGGTCGGGAGCGCCATGAAGCCGTGATAGCCGTCGAACACGACCAACGTGTGGGCATCGCGAACCGCAGCGGCGATGGCGTCGAGCGGCCCTGCCGTCGCCGCCGAATTGAAGAACACCTGACTCACGAACACGAGATCATGGCCGCCGCCGCCCGCCGCGGCCACAAACCGCCCGCCGAAGCTCTCGAACGGCTCGGCGGTAATGCGCTCGACGGCGACAAGCCCCTCTTCTTCCAGGCGCGCGATCTGGCGCGTGAAGGAATGGAATTCGCTGTCGCTCGTGAGGATGCGCGGGCTTCGGCCCGGCGGCAGCGCGGAGAGCAGCCGTCTGAGGAAATCGTGGGTGTTGGGCGCGAACGCGATAGCCGCCGGATCAGGCAGCGCGAGCACCGCGGCGATGCCGCGCTGCACGCGCGGAATCAATTCGCCAAAGATCGCGTCCCATTTGGCGTCGGCGAGCCGCGCGGCGTCGTTGAGCGCGCGACGATGCGCCGCGCAGGCCGCGTCCGGCCAGAAATGGTGGCTGTGCGCGGCGAGATGAATGCGTCCGGGTTGCGCGGCGCGAAACTCGGAGAAATGCTCGCG